>PVMK01117542.1_pt1 | contig 11304 bp, 14 predicted proteins | sample 1853481 | NCBI WGS metagenome assembly PVMK01 (sample SAMN08533507, study PRJNA380276) | Marine sediment metagenome, whole genome shotgun sequencing project. | reverse complement strand
CCCTAGGCTCAGAATTGCAGTTAATCAAGCCTAGGGCTGATCTTTCTTAAAATCAACTCCAAGGCCTGATAGTCAAATGGAGCGTGAGCAGCACTGACATTACAAGCCCAGTTCCAGTGCCTGATTCCACAAAGGTGGCTCTAGCATGATTGGAATCCTCGCATTTCTGAGATGAGGAACGTAACATCTTTTCCAACAGATCAGAGCAGAATCTCGCGTCATAGGAATATACTTTGTCCAAAAATTCAAGCTTGCGTGCACATTCAGCTAGACACAATCCATTTCTCACCATCAACAGAATTTTCTTGTATACATGGTATGCGGATTGACCCAAAGGTTTGTCACACCAAAGATAGTTTCAGACGTAGTGTGGCAGTAGAATACATAATCATCAAACTTGAATTTGATCAAGATATATTCAGTAAAGCCTGGCTCTACATCACCCATAGTATCGTGTTGCGATACAGGATTTTGATCCCGTGGACACCAACCAACAGGATGAGACCTTGTATGATCAAGTTTTTTTCTTTGAGAATGTTGATCTGCCATTCAATAAATTTCTGATAAGCAGGAACTATTGTAGTAAATTCTCTACGCCAATCAATGGAGTAACCCATCTCAATCATTCCAGCTGATCTCTTCATGGAAATAGTCTGCAATCTTAATTGGCTCAACAAAGTCTTGATGGCTTCTTCAGGAACATGATAGATGTTACGAAGACCATCAAGCATTATCTCCTTATCACATAGACTCTACCCTTCTTGCCATGCCAAGAATAGGTGTTCCAGTATAATGGAAGCCCATAGGAAACAAAGACGTTGTATCCTTGCATTCTGATAAAACCTTGCATGAACATCAGCTAGTGTGTAAGTCCTTCCATGTCCAATGTGTTGGGGCGAGTTGGGTATGGATATGCAACTGTAATGAATTTTTTTGGTTTGTCATTTGGATTTGTCTCAAAGTCTCGAGTTTCATGCCACTTGTGCTCTCCACTTTGCATTCTACATTCTATTCCAGTCTATTTCCATAATATCATCCCAAAATCATTGATTTTGCCTTGGCTATTGCCTGCGTCTTTTTTAGATGTGTCTTTTCCTCCTCCTTGAGCAAATTTGGCATCTCCGCCGCAGAGCCATCCAGAATTCCTGAATTTCACGTGGCAATAGTCGCCTGCCTTTTACGCCTGATCTTGGCTCACCTGACATCATTACACGAATAGTTGGCTAGCTCAAAGATGCCACAATAGGCAGCTTTGTGAGTCTCGTTGACTAGTTTCTTGCCAAAGTTCGTGTGAGAATTCATCATAATGGTCACTAGCTGTAAAGCACAACTTGTCTATGACATGGATCTCATCAAAGTCTCCCGATTGACCAGCTAGAACATTTGCTCATAGCAATTTCGGCATCTTTTCTCTTGCTTTTTGCTTGTCGCTCTTCTCTTTGTTTATCTATAATTTCTTTGTCGAGCTGCAAGTTCTTCAGCTTGTTCTGTTACTTTGAGCTTCTTGTGCTCAACATAATGAGTGCAGTAGGCCCTGAAACAAATTCAATCCTAACAACCCCATCTTGAATTCGTCTTTGTTCTAGTAATTTTGATTAGCTCAATCTCTCCAGTTTTCTTAACGTGAGTTCCACCACAGGCTTCACATGTCTAGTCCTCAATTGATACAATTCGACTGCTTTTAACGGAACAACCCCTCCCTGGTAATTCTAAATCCATACTCTGCTCTGCTGTTCCACGATCAAATATCTGAATATGTTACTGACAGTTTTGTTTTACCATGTCATTAGCTGTATCTTCAATTTGTTTCACTTGAGAATCAGTTAGTGATGAATGGTGAGTAATGTCTAGTCTTGCATGATCATCTTCTTTGAATGCAGAGTGTTGCCAAACCCATGAACCCAAAACTCCACGAGATGATGCATTAAGTATGTGAGTACTGGTGTGATTTTTTGTAATGTTTGTTCTTCTTGTTACATCAACTTTGCATAATGCTGTATCTCCTTCATTTGGCACTCCGCCCTCAAGCTTATGCACTATGATGTTTGCATGTTTGTCTCCATCAATTACGATAAATCCTGCTATTGTACCATGATCTGGTTCTTGACCTCCGCCTCTAGCATAAAATGAGGTTCTATCTAGACCACATATTCTCCAAAAACTTTGATTACTTTAGCCTTAAACTCCATGGGGTCTTCTTTGTAAAATAGAGTATCAGTTTCAGGCAGTTTCTCTAGTGGAAGTTTTTCAATCTCTTTTTTCTTTTCAGACTGGTGAAGATCTGATAGTTTGGAATAGAAACTTGAAGGGATTTCAGAAATAGCATTGACTTCTCTGAGATAATCAGGAGTAACACCGTCTGACTCGTAAAGTGTAATTAGTTCATCAACTGTTGGTTTCTTACCATTCAGACTTATTTTATCTGAGATTTTTTTCATCCTTGTCTTTGATTCTTCATACCTTTGAGACTCTATTTGGAGAATGGTCTTGACGTCTTCACGTTTGCCATCAAGTTCTGGATAGGTGTCTTTGAGGTAATCTATATGATTGTCAATTAACTCATCAATGTCTAATTTCAAATTCAATCTATTTATGGTTCCAATGATTCTACGAAGAACAATTCGAAGATTGTATCCACCTCCAACATTGCTTGGAAGAGCTCCATCAGCGATTGCAAAAATCAAAGTTCGCAGGTGGTCTGCAATTAGGTACATTCCTTCTAGTGGAGTAATTATTCTGTTTAGTTGATCATCAGTAACTCCGGCTTGTCTTATTGCATGTCGTCTAACATCATTGAGGTCATCAAAGTTCTCCAAAGCTTTTGAAATTTCTGTAAAATATCTTTTTAGCAGATCTGAATCAGAATCAATTCCAATCTTTTCAAATAATTTTTGATTGATTGGACCAAAACAGCAATCGTACGCAGTTGGTGTTCCCATTGTAATCCATGCAAATCTCTCAAGGCCTGCACCCATGTCAATAACCCTTTGATCAAGTGTTGTGTGTTGACCTAGCTCCCCTTGAAATTCAGTAAATACAGCATTTCCTAATTCCAGTCCTCTAACAAAATACTCTAACGATGATCCAAATGAACCTCCACCTGCCCAGACATCTTCAACAAATACGACCTCCTCCTTTCTAATGCCAAATTGCTCCGTCAACAATCTATAATCCAAATCAATGCATTCATCTTTCCAATACCCATCAGAATTAGGTATGCTGTGCTGTCCTATCATGCAGAAACTCGAAAAGTGTCGTCCTGTGACTCCAACATTTTCCAAGTCCTTGAATCTCAAACAAGTCTGAGGAACAACTAGAGGGTTTGAAGGAAACTCAAAAACTACTTTGGAGCCCATTACTCTCTGAAAGTCAACAATGGATGCTATTGTAAAATAAAGATCATCTCGCCATCGGCAAACAACTGGATATCTTGAAACCGATGCATGTCCGTTTTTAACAAAAAATGATTCTACCTCCCTCCAAGACTGTGTGTAATCAAATCTCTTTGAAGTTGGCGGATCTCCAATAAACGAATAGGTATCTGCAGAATCCTCAGGGCACATCTCTCGCCCAGAATCTAGGGTCCAAAAGAATCTCTTGCATTTAGAGCACGATTTTCTAACAAATCCTTGCTCTTCAAATAATTTTACCTTATAGTATCTATCAGGATCAGAGGAAAATTCTCTAAGAATCTCTTTTTTATTCAACGAAGAGCCTGCAGTGCTCTGATATTAAGAATTGTCGATTAGGTTTTCGCCAACTTGAAAAACTTTTAGCTGCAATTACTAGTTGAGGTTAGTTCTTGTTTTAGTTTAATCTTAAAAATTCTTAATAAATACAGATCAACTACTATAATCATGAAATATTGCCATGATTGTTTAACTCCCATTACTAGTAATTCAAAAGAAGAGTATTGCTCTATTTGTAAAAGGGATAGAGCCCTTAAATCAAGCTCTGCAGCTTAGGGATGATTTTCTAGTTAAACTCAACAAATGGTGTTTTTGCATTGAATATTTATGGTATTTATAAAAAATGTTAATAACAATCTTAATTGGCTCTAGCGGAAGTGGCAAGTCAACTCATGCCAAGACCTTAGGCCAGGTAATTTGTTCCACAGACAAATATGTTGAAGAACAGGCAAGCATACTTGGAGTGAGTTATGATAACGCATTTAAAATATCACAGTCAACTGGCATCTTCAAGAAATTTACAAAGTACTTTTACGAGGATATCATGTACTGTATAAAAAATGACAAGGATTTTGTGATTGACAGAACTAATCTGAGCTCTGAAATGAGGTGCAGCCTAATTTCAAAACTCAGGGAGATGGCAAGAAAATATGGAAAAACAATCATCATCAAAGGAGTATACTTTGTTACTCCGGAGAATGTTATTTGGCAAAGATTGGAACATAGAATGGTTATCGAAAGCAAATCAATACCTGCAATGCTCGTCGAGGAACAAATCGAAAAATATGAACTACCTACAATCGAGGAAGGGTTTGACTACTTGATCAAAAAATTATGAAAGTAACTGCAAAATTAAAAGTCATTAAGAATTAGCGATGGGAAATAACCAGAACCACGAGATGTCTTTTCAAAATACGTCTCGTTTCTTATGTTGTTTTCAGAGTATTATTTAATATGGCAATGAAAGCAACCATATATCGTGAAAGCAAAAATACTATGGACTTTGAAAAATTCATGAAACATATTGGCTTTTTTCAAAGGTAATCAAAATTTAAGTAATATTTTCACGTACTATAGGTAACGAGGAACTGTCGTACCCACTCCGGTAGACAGATTAAATAGGAAAACACGACAAGGATGATTCCGTTCAAAGCTCGTATTGTTTTCCTCTTATATCCTCGTTGGTATTTTCAAGATTTGTTCATATCAAATTTAGTAAAATGAGGTATTTTTACAGAATCTTGGTTTTAACATCATCAAATTTTTCCATCAAAGAAATTCATTAGAATGGCAAAGCCATTATTTTCTTTTCTATGATCTCTAATACATTAAATATAATACCTATTCCAATCTATTCGTGTTTGGAAAAAAACCTCAACTAAAAGAAGGAGACCGTGTCTTCTCTATTAAAAAAAATGGAGAATATAATGACTTTATCTTCGGGGTAATTACTGGCCTTGAGGGACGAAAAGTTGGCGTAAACGGAGTAATTGTAAATCCTGTTGGTCTTAAAAACAAAATTTCGCAAGGCAAAGCAGGGGACAGGTCAATAGAAATTCTAAAACACCCAACACCGGACAATGTTGTTTTGGCTCTGGTGTACAGAGTAGAGCATGAAAATTTTGCTGAGGTTCTGGATTTAGACAAAGACATGTGTGATATAATTCCCCCAAAAGTGTACTCGATGCTAGATGGATGGATTAGAGAATCACTTCCTGAACTTGTAAACAATGTCTTGTCTTTGCCGGATGGTACTGAAAGAGATCACGCAAAACGAGTTTTAAAACAAAAGATGGACTCTCTTGTAGATAAAAAACTCAAAAGAACCCTCTATTCTATATCTAGAAGTCTCAAAATACTAAACTAGATTTCCGAAGTTATTTCTACATAGTTTTATATTATGCTCAAAGAGGATTTTTGATACAATGGAATATGTTTATGCTGCTTTACTTCTTCACAAGCTACAAAAGGAAGTTAACGAGGCCAACATCGGCTCAGTTGTAAAAGCATCTGGCGCCGAGGTAAACGATGCTCAAGTAAAGGCATTGGTAGCAGCCTTGGCTGACATCAATATTGACGATGCAATTAAAGCCGCCCCAGTAGCAGTTGCAGCAGCTCCAGGAGCAGCACCAGCGGCAGAGGCAGCAGGTGAAGAAAAGAAAGAGGAAAAACCAAAAGATGACGGTAAAACAGAAGAAGCTGCCATGGAAGGACTATCCTCACTATTTGGCTAGAAAAATTCTCTTTTATCCCAATTTAATTTTAAACTTTTTTCATCAATCTTAATTAGCATTCTTTATTCTTTGATTGTGATTGATTGATTTTTCAATTCCATCTGATGTTTTTATTTATATTTTAGACTTATTTGGAACGATGGCTTTTGCAGTTACTGGTGCCTTCAAAGCTATAGAACACAAATCTGATTTTGTCGGAATTATTCTTCTTGCAACAATTACTGGTCTTGCTGGGGGCACAATTCGGGATGTGGTAATGGGACAATTTCCAAATTCTTTTGCCGATCCCACATATGTAATAATTACAGTAGCATCTGGTGTTTGCATCTTCTTTTTGTATTCTAGGTTAAAACAACATTGGCATCTATTTTTGAAGTTTGATGCTTTTGGACTGGGAATATTCACGATAATTGGCGGTACTTTTGCTTACAATTTGTTTGGATTAAATTTTTTGCCAATTATTTTTGCAGGAGTAATAACTGCAGTTGGGGGCGGCATTTTAAGAGATGTCTTTGTAATTCAAGTTCCAATGGTTTTTGTAAAAGAGCTATACATTACAGCAAGTTTTATTGGAATTTTGGTTTTTTACTTTGTTTTGTATTTCGGAGGAGAACTATACGTTGCCACAATTATTGGTATTGTAATTGCCACTGGAGTGAGATTAACTGCAATGAAATTTAATTGGAATTTGCCCCGAGTGCGAGGAAATTTGGATTAAGCCGGAGTGTAATCTTTTGCTTGATCAGTAAGGGCTCTAGCCTGAGAATCTGCTTTTTGCAAAATCTGCTCTTTTGTCTCATCTGTCATGAATCCTGATTCAATTGAAACTGACCTTCCAGATTGTGCTGCTTTGCTTAGAATAAGTTCAATGTTATCTGGAGTTACATATGCTGCCTCAATTGATAGTGATATGGCCTGTTGATGTGCTTGTGCAAACTCATCTCTAATCTTCTCAACATCAATTACCAACTCTTCTTCAGAATACTTGAGCCCATCTTCAATTGCCGAATAAAGGGCAATTCCTGCCTCTACAGGTTTAATATCGAGTTTTCCCAAAAGTGGCGCTAATTTATCATTGATTACTTGTCCTTTCTTGACTGGAGTAGTCTCTTTTGAAATCCATATTGTTCCTTGGTCAATTTTTGTTGGAATTCCTGCTTCCTTAAACTCTGTTAGCATTGGACCTGGCGCAATTCCTGTGTTTTTCGCAGGAACTACAATATCAATACTTGAAATGTCACCACCTCTTGCAGCCAACATCATCTTATTTTTTGCAAGAAGAACGTTTAGCTTGAATGGTGACATGTTTGTAAACATGAACATACATTGACCTTTCAACTCTTCAATAATCTCTTTAATTCCTGGAACATCAACTTTCTCAAGGGCCTTTTGAGCTACCTTGTCTTTAATGCTAACAAATTCTACTTCTCCTTTGAGCTTTTTTCTTAGCGGAAGAATCTGTGATGCTCTAACTTTTGTAATTTTAACAAGAGCTAAGACTTTGTATTTTTTTGGAAGCTCTTGTAACTGCTGATACATCTGAGTCTTTCTCTTTGGATAGACAGTTCTATTTTCATGCATACTTCTTCTTCACCTCTTGTACTTGTTTTGTTGGTTTGCCCATTGATGTTTTTATCATAATTTTTTTGATGTTCTTTTCTCCGTTTGGCAATTTCTTTTCCACTGCACTTAGAATTGCATGTGCATTTGCTGCCAAATCAGCATCATCCATTGTTTCATCGCCAAATTTACATGCTAATGATAACGAACCTCTAACTCTGATCTTAATGGATGATCTAAATCTTTGCAAAAATGATTCAATTGGTGCATCATATGGAACTGGTACTGGCATTTTCCCCCTTGGACCTAAAAGCTGACCAAGTACCTTACCTACAACTGGCATAATTTTGGTGTCTGCCAAAAAGAAATCATATTTGTTTATAAATTTTCTAGATGCTCTCTTGTTTGCCCCAAGCCTGTCTAGTTCTTCAGTTCCAATTACTGCATCAGCATTTGCAGCTTTTGCTTTTACACTCATATCGCCTGTTGCCAACACACACACAGTAGCAGGGGAACTAGTCTTTGGAATCTGAATTATCTCGTTTAGGGCAAATCCCTTTTTAACGTCAATATCTTTGAATGTGATAAAGATCTCTAATGACTGCTTGAATTTTCTCTGTTTGGCCTCAGCCTTTACCACCTTTATCATCTCTACTAGCTGTGCCTCTGTAATCATTACGAACATTTTCGAGAGAGCCTACTTAAAATCGTTTAGCGAGTCTGCTCTGTGATTAGTTTTAAAACTTAAAAATTTTCATTTTTTGTGAGTAATATTTGTAATTTTAGAGTCAAACCTAGCTTAAACTTACATTTATTAAATCTCTTGAAAGATTTTTGAGCACATTGCATAGAGTTGATGAACTTGATATGAATTTGCTTTTCGAATTGACAAAGGACGGTTCCATATCTGTTCCTGCACTTTCAAAAAAACTAGACATCAACGCGTCTGTTCTTTATAGTAGAATCAAGCGCTTAATGAAGAAAAAACTAATCAAAAAATTTACCATCATTATTGATGACTCTCTTTTAGGAATTGAAGTAAAGGCTTCAGTTGGAATTAACCGCGATCCTAAATTCAAAGATGCAATAACTAAACAACTCATTGAAACAGCCGAGGTAGTATCAATTTCAGAAGTTACCGGAAGATTTGATATGCTAGTCAAAGTATATGCTAAAAATCTTGAAGCATTGCATTCTATAGTGATCGAAAAAATTGGAAAAATTGAAGGAATTCAAAACACTGAAACTTTTGTTGAATTACAAAGAACTGACAAAGATCCTGTATATCTGAAAAAATAAACTATTGGAGTTTTTCATCCCATTTGCCTTCAGTAATCTCAGCAGTAATTTCTTTCGGAGTTTTTCCTTCTACCTTGATTCCAAGCGTAAGACATGTTCCAATTATTGTTTTTGCGACTGATTTTAAGGATGAAGCATAAGATTTTTCTAGTTTAGTATTGGCTATTTTGGCAATTATATCAATTGTAACATCTCCAACCCACTCTGTTCCAGATGCGCCTGATCCTTTTTGAATACCTGCCTCTTTTAGGATAAGGGCAGCAGCTGATGGAATTCCAACCTCGATATCCCACTTTTTTGTGTCAGGATCAACTAAAACTGTAACCGGAACTTTCATTCCTTCAAAGTCTTTAGTTTTTTCGTTAATGGCCTTAATTACTTCCATAATGTTGACTCCTAGTGGACCCAAGGCTGGACCTAAAGGAGGACCAGCAGATGCTCCCCCACCAGTAACTAGCGATGAAATTTTTTGCGGTTCTCCCATAATTATCCACTCAAAATGAAAAATTTAATCCTTACTAAGACTCGCTTGTCAGTTTTAGATAGTTGGCATCGACTGTTACTGGTAATTGGTAAGATGCGTCAAGCAGTACAACGGTTGCTTCTTCCTTGTCTGCATCTATTCTAGTTATGGTGGCTTTCATCCCTTTGAAAGGGCCGCCTGTAATTTCAATGATGTTATCTATTGCTAATTGTGAAACTGTGGATTTCTTTACAAGATAACCCTCAATGTCTTTAAAATCTAATTCCCCTCTAAGTTGACCACGAATGTGTCTAATACCTTCTACTGCCATGTATGCATTGCTGGGGTTGAGTGCCTCAATTACTACATAGCCTTTTAGATTGTTTACAAGTAAAACAGATTGAATATCGATTTTGTTAGCGTTGGCTTTTGCTTCAAGCAATCGCATTACTACTTTTTCCTGTCCACCAGTTGTTCTTATAGCAAAAAGGTGAGATTTTACTTCTTCTGACAATTTTTACCTACCAAATGTAATCACAGAAAAGACAAACTGTATTGTAAAGCCTATAGCACCAACTCCAGCTACTCCCAAGAGCACCAACCTAAGGTGTTGTGAATACTCATCTCTGTCTGGCTTTTTGGCCATTTTCATAGTATTGGCCATATTCCTCAAAGTCTGTCTAGGATTCATTGTCAGAAATTAATTCGGTGTCCTTATATTCTTATTCCAAGAAAGATATCTAAAATCCTAGGCTGAAACTATACTCCAAGTATCCATGAAGACCAATCTAGAAATCACATCACTTAACCTCTAATGATCATATCATTTCTAAATGAGGGTTTTGAATTGAAAAAATAAAGGATCAGTATATCTCAGGATCTCAGCAGGTTATCCTGAATATCACATGAACTGGTTTACATTTTAAATTTCAATGATATGAGGAGGTTTTTTATTTATGCGGAGGGGTAACATCTCTAATCTCATGGAACTTTTAGTTGCATATCTGGATGATCCTGCAGGGAACAATATGGCTACGTTTCTTTCTCAAAAAATGAGAAGAGACGGGGAAATTTTTCGTGGTAAAAATTATGATCTGTTAATAATTCCCACGCCGGCAATTATGGCTGATTGGTTAGATGAAAAATATGATTATGATGGATTTATTTTTCTCTCAAAACATGCAGCGGAATCTGGAGTTTTGGCTCTGACATGCCATAGCACAGGAAATTTTTCAGAGGCAAAGTTTGGGGGAAACGACAAACAAATGGCTTTACCTCATCCCGACTTTCAAAAGAAATATCTTCAAGAATTATGGGAAAAAAAATCACAGTTTTCTGATTTTCAAATAACTATAGAGGCTACTCATCATGGGCCTTCAGGTTTGAATAAACCAACAATTTTCATCGAAATTGGAACAACAGACAAACAATGGACTGATGTATCTTTATGCAATTCAGTGGCAACGGTAGTAGACAAAGTTCTTTCTGAAAACATTCCATCATATCCAACTGCCATTTGTTTTGGAGGTACACATTACCCAGAAAAATTTACTAAAGAATTACTAAATGGCAGGTTTGCATTAGGAACAGTAATGCCAAAACACGCATTAGATAATCTTGATGAAAATATGTTTTCTCATATTTTAAAGAGAAACGAAATAGCAAAAGCGGCTCTCTTAGATTGGGCAGGGTTGGGATCAAACAAGAAAAAGGTAGTTGACTTGCTTGAAACAACTAGCCTTGAGGTAATAAAACTATGAATCTTGATAAAAAAATATACAAAAAATTATTGCAAGTCCCAGAAGGAAAAATAACTACTTATGGAGAATTGGCCAAAGCAGTTGGTTTTACTAATGGTCAACGTGTAGTTGGCAAAATTATGAACAAAAATCCTTACCCTGTAATAATTCCGTGTCATAGAGTAGTAAAGTCAGATGGCAAAGTTGGTGGTTATGCATATGGCGAAGAAATCAAAATCAGCATGCTAAAAAAAGAAGGAATCAAAATTAAAGATGGTAAAATTCTAGATTGGGAAAATACGATTTATCGGTTCTAGGAT
>PVMK01168240.1_pt1 | contig 11305 bp, 13 predicted proteins | sample 1853481 | NCBI WGS metagenome assembly PVMK01 (sample SAMN08533507, study PRJNA380276) | Marine sediment metagenome, whole genome shotgun sequencing project. | reverse complement strand
CAGGACACACACAGGACACGCGCACACCACACACACACATACAAACACATACACTGTTTTCACAGAATGAAAAGTGGAAGCGTTCTGGGACAGGTTTATCGGGGATATGTGGTGGGCGATACTGGGATCGAACCAGTGACCTCTGCAGTGTGAATGCAGCGCTCTCCCGCTGAGCTAATCGCCCGGGAGGCTGTGAGTATATGGCGAGCCAGCGTCCCCAATCCTTCCGAACTGCGGTGTTGTCGCCTGCGCTCCGCCTCACATCTCGGCGGCGAATGCGCCGCGACGTCTGGCGCCGAGGCAACCGGCAACGAATGGGACAAGGTGAAGGACACCACCTCCGGTCTGCTACCGGGCGACGACTAGGTGTGACAACACCAGCGCACGTTCATTGGCTGATTCTTTGTAGTCGCGTCCGAGTCCGCGTTCTCGTCGACGGGTAGGATGGATAACAAATACGGCCAGAGGAGAACTGTGGAAGATCTCATTAAGGACATCCAGGAACGAACAGGCCTTTCGACGGAGAAGGTTCTCGAAGTCGTCACGATGGTGACCGACTACATGAGGAACGTGCTGCCGGAGGATCTTGTGGCACAGGTGACCGGCTACCTCAGCGAAGCCGCTGCTTCGCCTGGCGAGTCCGCCAGCGGGGCCGTTTCAAGTGCAGCTGACATGGCCAGCAAGGCAGCAGAGACGACCGCGACCGCTATCGGCTCCGTCCTCGAAGCTGTCGGGAACCTGATCCCCAAGCCGGACGACGAGTAACCATGACATCGGGGGCCGAGCCGGCGGTCGATCCTGCGGTCCCTCACTGGCCTGATGAGGCCGGACCGTACGTCGTGCTTGTCGACGCATCGAGCAATTTGGAAGCCGACCTCATCTCCACCTGGGTCACCGGAGCCGCTGGTGCCCACCACGATCCTCTCGATGTGTTCCGACTCCCCGCATCGCGTAGACAGCGCCGATTCTCGTCCGTTGATCTCGACATCGGTGAACGACTGGCGAAACGGGACGATCCGCTGTGCATCCCGGTCAGGGTTGTCTGGCTGGCCGAGAAACGAGACGGTGTTCGCCAAGTCAGATTCTCTGACATGTTCAAGCCAGGAGACGCCCGCGATCCGAACGTACTCCTCCAGCGTGTGATCCTCGCTCGGCATCCGGACCGGTGCCGCATCGTGACCGGCGAACCGGCACGCCGCAGCGATCTCGAGAAGCGTTGGAGTGCGCCAACAGGCCGGAGCCCTGCGGACGGCACAACGCTCGGAGAGTACGTGGCCTTGCAGGCATGGATGGCACTCGAGCGGGCCGAGAGAAACGTCAGGGGACTGAGGTACAAAGTACCTCGATTCCTTCGTGAGGATCTCTTCTGGAGTCGTCCATTCCAGGCGGGGATCGAGCGACTCGCACGCCAGGAGTCCAAGCCCGCGAAGCGTATGGGCCAGCGCACCGGCCGATATCTCAAGGAGATTGCCGCACAGCACTCCCCCAACGTCATCGATGTCGTCAACGGAATCACGACGAAAGCCATCAAAGCAGCACACCACTCTGTCGACTACTCCGAAGCTGATCTTCGGTCCATTTACCAGGCTGCGGCGAGCGATCCGATCATCTTCCTGCCCTCACACAAGTCGAACTTCGACCACCTCGTGTTCCAGCACGTGCTCTATGAGAACGAGTTACCGCTCAACCACACGGCTGGCGGCGTCAATATGAACTTCTTCCTCATCGGACCACTGCTGCGCCGGTCAGGCATCTTCTTTATCAGGCGCGAGTTCAAGAACAACGAGCCATACAAGTTCGTGCTCAAGCAGTACATCGACTACCTCCTTGAGAAACGTTTCGCCCTCGAGTGGTACATCGAGGGCGGCCGGTCCCGCAGCGGGAAGCTCAGAGAACCGAAGCTCGGCCTGCTTGCGTACGTTGTTGATTCATATCAGCGTGGTATCACCAACGATGTCGTCCTTGTTCCTGTGTCGATCAACTACGACCAGATCAGCGATGTCGGTTCGTACGCGGAGGAACAAAGTGGTGGGAATAAGGAGAAGGAGTCCCTCACCTGGGCCCTGCGCTTCCTAGGTTCGCTGCGGCGCCAGAACGGACGAATCTATGTCAGATTCGGTGAACCGCTCGCCCTCAGTGAGCGTGTCGGGCGCGACGATGACCTCACAACAGACGAAGGCCGACTTGCTCTGCCCAAGATCGCGTTCGAGGTAAGCACGCGAATCAACGATGTCACTCCCATCACGGCGATCAGTCTCGTGACTCTGGCACTGCTCTCCCAAGAGAACCACGGGCTGACGGTCCCAGAGACATCCGATCGACTCGAGCGGTTCGTCTCATTCGTCGAATCGAGGAGTCTGCCAACCACGGACGACCTCCCATTCGAGTCCCTGAACGAGATCGAATCTGCCCTTGATGCTCTTGTGTTGTCTGGAGTTGTGCACCGCAGCGATGGTCTCACCGAACGGATCTATTCGATCGCAGACGGCAAGCACCTTGCTGCCGCGTACTACCGCAACACGATCATCCACTTCTTCGTCAATCCCGGTATTACCGAGCTGGCACTCGGCGTGTGCATGCATCGCAACAATCCGCTCATAGGAGCGTCGATTGTTGCAGGCGCAATGGAGATCAGGGATCTCCTGAAGTTCGAATTCTTCTTCCAGTCGAGCGATGCGTTCGCTGCTGAGATCGAATCTGAGATCCAACGTTTCGCGTACCCTGACGAGTCCGGCGGCGACAGCATCGGGTTCGGCTCGAATCAGTTCTATCCAATGAGCCCGATCGTCCTCAGCCCATTCTTCGAGGCTTACTACGTGGTTGCCGCAGCACTCCTCGCCGAGGGAGACGCAGAGATCGCTCCGCCCGAACTTGAGGAACGTGCGCTGCGGATGGGCAATCAGCTCGCAGCCCACGGAGACATCTCCCAGAAGGAAGCCGTGTCGACCGCCCTGTTTGCCACAGGCATCAAACTTGCGGCGAGCCGGGGTCTCCTCAGCGGTACAACGCATGAACGGCGAGCGTTCCACCAGGAATTGCAAGAGATTCTCGCAACATTTAAGGAGATCGACTCGTGGTTCACCGAATAGGTCGTTCGACCCAGATATTCCTCAACTTTGCACCGGAGATGCCGATATGGGGTGCAAGGGCAAGCGGAGCGTGCAACCGGTACGCAGGAGTAGGTCGATGACGACCAAGCACATGACAGATGACACGTCCCATGACGTTGACCAATCAACCGGCAGTGTTGGTGGGGAGATGGTCGTCGAGGCGGCTACAGAACAAGCCGAAGACGCATCGCGTGAGCTCCTGGCCAAGGCACGGTATGACGCCTTTCGACTGATGACCGAGGCGCGGGACGAAGCCGAGACAATCCTCGATGAGGTCAGGGCCGAGGCGTCCGGAAAGACAGACGCGGCCAAGATTCTGGCCACCTCAACAGGTGAGAAGGCCAAGGCCCAGGCAGCGGAGATCGTGGAGTCAGCGCACGAAGAAGCTGCGACAATCGTAGCTGGTGCACATCGCAGAGCCGGTGAGGAAGCCGCTGCCGCTGATGGCGCGGCGCTGGAAGCTGAACACAAGGCGCTCTCCGAACGGGTTTCATCGCTCCGCACGATTGCTGATCAATTGGAAGACCGGTTTGCTGCACTCGCGAAGACCGCTGACCCGGACCGAGCACAGTCAACGATCTCGCAGCCTTCAGAGACAACGAAGATTGACTACTCGCCGTCGGTGGCTCCCAACGCCACAGACGAACCCGTTGTGGAGCCTGAAACACCGGAACCCGAACGTGATTCGTTCTACAACCGGCGCTCCGCGAATCTGCCACGGCTCGGCGACGAGGGTGGAAGATCTGCGCTCGACATGACGCGAACACTGCGTCAATCACTCGAGACTGAGTAGAACCTCAGGCATAGAAGGGGTTGGCGCCCATCGAGTGGTCCGTTACATCGACCACCTCAGTGATCTCTGGAATAGCGTCGAGGATCGCGCGCTCGATGCCCTGACGGAGAGTCACGGCTGCGAGGCCACATCCTTGGCAACCGCCACCAAGCTCCAGCTGAGCAATTTCGCCCTCGACCTTGATCAGATGCGCCACGCCGCCGTGCGATGCAATGGCAGGATTGATTCGCTCGTCAAGCAGCGTGCGGATCTTCTCGTCAGTCGTACCCGTCAGTTCAAGGTCACCGAGATCTACGCCTCCAAGTGTGGGGGACGGAACATTCGGATTCCTCATTACGAGGCCCGGGCCCGTTCCATCGCCCGACAGGTCGAGCACGGCGCCCCTCAGGTTTTCGACACTGTCGAATGCGATCGCTACCGGCAGTCCCCCGTGGTCTTCCACGATGTCCGTCGACGTGATGTCCTCAGAGCGCAGGAAAGAGGTCTCGTAGATATAGCCCTGGGTGCCGACACCAGTGATCCTGAGGCCGAGATGGAGGTCGGTGATGCCCTCGCCCTCCCGGAGCGCAATGATCTGGTCGCGCGCGTTATCGGTAATTTCAACGATGGTCGTAGTGGTATCAGTCATGTGCGGCGGATGGTACCGGTGAAATTCCGGTTAGCGATACGGTCTGCTACCGCACAGGTACAAGCGTGTTCGACGTCAGATCGAGGATCTGCTCCTCTGCGTTTCCGCGGTCTGCAATCCAGCGGCAGAGTGTCTCGCCGCGAACGCGGACAACCCACCACATCACATCTTTCGTGTCGGATGCCCTCGACGCATTCCAAGATGACCGACCAACTTCGATGGCTTCTGACTCATCATCGAACGTACCGAGCACCCGCTCTGTAGTCCCCTCAAACGGGGCACCCGGCTGTGGTGTCGGCTCACAGAACTCAATAACTTCGAATGCCAACGCTCTCCTCCAATGCCCATCGATACACTACCAGTACTTCCGAGTCCCGCCGAGGGTCATTCCGCGGCGAGCAATGTGTCTAGCCAAACCTCACCCACACAATGCTGAACACACGACGAAACCCCCGGTACCCTGTGCGGGTCGAAATGATGCAACAGCGCGAGTCTGTTGCCCGAACGAAGAGAAGGCGCCCCATGAGATCTGATCTCCCAGTCATCATCCAAGGTGGCATGGGCGCGGCCGTTTCGGATTGGCGGCTGGCCAACGCAGTTGCTTCCCAAGGCCAACTCGGCGTCGTGTCTGGTGTTGCGCTCGGCGCACTCCTGGCACGAAGGCTCGAAAGTGGAGACCCCGGTGGCCACATGCGCAGAGCACTCGCAGCGTTCCCCATCAAGGATGCAGCTCAACGGATCATTGACAAGTACTTCATCGAGGGCGGCAAGAATTCCGGCGACCGGTTCGCGGTCAAGCCGATGGCCAAGATGCGTACGTCTCGCAAAGTCGAAGAACTCATCGTGGCAGGGAACTTCGCCGAGGTCTTCCTCGCCAAGGAGGGCCACAGCAATCCTGTCGGCGTCAACTTCCTTGAGAAGATTCAGGTCACCACGCTCCCCTCGCTCTACGGGGTCATGCTCGCCGGAGTCGATTACGTACTGATGGGCGCTGGCATCCCTCGATACATACCGGGCATCCTCGACAGACTTGCCGAGGGTTTCGACGTCGAGCTCAAGGTCGATGTGAAGGGACTCACAGACAAGGGGGATCCCTTTATCAGATTCAGCCCGAGGGACTTCGCAAAGGAGATGGTCGGCAAACTTCCACGACCAGACTTCCTCGCAATCGTTTCCTCCCACGTCCTCGCTCGCATGCTCGCCACGAAATCGAACGGCGAGGTGAACGGATTCATCGTCGAACTGCCCGTTGCCGGCGGTCACAACGCCCCGCCACGAAAGAAGGGCGAGTTCAACGATGCCGGAGAGCCCATTTACGGGGAACGGGATGTCCCCGATCTCGATGCAATCGCGGCCCTCGGCAAACCGTTCTGGCTCGCTGGCGGATACGGCGAACCTGAACAGGTAGCCAACGCCCTTGCCGATGGGGCCACTGGGGTCCAGGTTGGTACTGCGTTCGCCTACTGCAATGAGTCCGGCTTCACTCGTGAGATCAAAGACGAAGTGATCGAGAAGTCCCGCCAGGGAACGCTCGAGGTGTACACCGATGCCGTTGCTTCACCCACGGGTTTCCCATTCAAGGTTCTCGAGCTGAACGATACGTTGACCAACGAGCGTGTATATGAGAAACGCACGCGCATCTGTGACTTGGGATACCTCCGGCACGCGTACGAACGCGAGAATCATTCAATCGGATGGCGATGCCCGGCGGAGCCCGTAGATGACTACGTCAAGAAGGGCGGCGACATCGCGGACACCGTGGGTCGCAAGTGCCTGTGCAACTCACTCATCGCGAATGTTGGTCTCCCACAGATCCAGCGCAATGGTGAAGTCGAGGGCACGCTAATCACGTCCGGAGACGACGCGCTCACCGTTTCAAGGTTCGCGCCGGAAGGTTCCACGAACTACTCGGCCGCCGACGTGATCAACTACCTGCTCGAAGGCGTCCCCGCCTGACCTTCACCTCTGGCTAATCGCCGGTGAACTCAGCCACGTTTCGTGGACGAACAACCAGCGATAGCCTCCTGGGCAGGCAGCGTCTGTTGCGAGACCGGCTGTTGAAATGATCACAGCGGACTCATCAGGTCGCTTCTGGTGTTCGACGTAGGTGATGATATGGACCCCTATCGAGTCACTTCTTCTGAGTTCAACGTTCTCGATTCTGATCTCGACGGGACCTCGTATCCCCCCGCCCGCAATCATCGCAAGGACCTGGTCTTTGTCTGCGGTCGTGCCTCTCGGGCCCACGATGTAGAACGCGTCATCGAGCGCATGCGCACATTCATCGAGTGAGCGACCTTCCACTCCATTGAACCAGTCTTGGAAGAAGTCGTGGAGCCGAACGATTTCGTCGGTCACCGCCTGGATCTCAGACATCGGCTGCATCCTTCTGAACTACTTGAGTGAGGCGACGACCTTCTTGAGCTTGGCTCGGGCCATGGCGCCGGCCTCCTCGACCAAGGGATTTCCTACGATGCCGAGAACAGCTTTTGGGTCCATCACGCGCACAGCAACAGAGCCGTCGACAGCACGGAGCACGACGTTGCATGGCAACAGTGCTCCGAGGTCATCGTCGGCGCTGATCGCCTGATGGGCGAGCGTCGGGTTGCATGCACCAAGGATGACGTAGGGGTCTCGGTCCACATCGATCTTGGCCTTGAGCGTTGCTTGCACATCGATTCGGGTCAGGATGCCGAAGCCTTCTTCCGCAAGCGCGGCAGTCACGGTCTTTTCGACCTCTTCCATTGATCCGTCCAGAATCGTTCCGAAGGTGTATTGCATATCGTCCTCGTTCGGTCGCGTCGGACCTCAGGGTATCAATCCCGCTGTGACACACGTAAAGCGTCACCTATGCACCAACCCCGGTGATGCCGTTCGTCCACCCAATTGCCGATTTCCGATACTGTGGAGCCAGGCGCTGGTCAGCTCTGGTCATATCGCTTGTGCTTGTTCTCTCTGTCATGGCCCAGCCGCACGCGGCGCAGGCAACGGGAGGCGAAGGCGAGGCGTGGCCTTCGTTCACTGAATCGAGCGGGTGTGGCGCGCAACGAGTCTCGACCGTTCATGCATCGAAACAGGGCTGGTTCAACAATGAGGTACTGCTCCGCGGCGAATTTGCGGCAATGTTCGGGAGGTCCGTCGGACAGGTGAGAAGGGAGCTCGTCGGTTGGCAGATTCCTGGGTCATCGAAGACAATCGCTGTCCACCCCGCGGTTCTTCCCGCCCTCGAGCAGGCGGGAGAAGACATCCAGAGCGCTCTATCTGGCGGCGAGAGTTATCGCGTCGATGGAGATACGACGTTCTCGGCAGCCGCTCGAACGATCAGCGGAAGCCTTCGGGTGTCGCGTCACACGTACGGCGCCGCGTTCGATGTGAACTCGCGCAAGAACCCACGAAGCCGGGGCAACGACCTCATTACGGATCTGCCGGATTGGTGGATCCAATCGTTTCTCGATGCCGGATTCTGGTGGGGAGGATTATGGATCGGCTCCAAGGACGCTATGCACTTCGCATGGCAAGGACCGGCGTTCAGCAAGATTGACAAGATTCCGCTGCCATTCGAACCGCTCACAGATCCGCTTCCGTTCACGAAGCCGGCCGCCTCAATCCTGGTGATCCCTGAGGCCGACACGTCGACCATGGCAACGATCCTCGCGGACGTCAACGGGAACGGTGCGATTGATGTCGTCCGCGTTGGAAGGCAAGGACGCGATCTCGTTCTCTCTGCCTCACTCGCGTCGAGACGTCACAACGCGTGCTCCCTACGCGTGTCGTATGTTCCCGAAGCAGCTTCCGCCGCCGAGAGTGCGGTGGGGCTCGGATTTGGTGACATGGATGGGCGCGGTGGTCAAGATCTCTGGATCGCCACTGATGAGCAAGGGATGCTGCGGCTAACCGTACGTTGGGCCTTCGGCGGCTACGTTGCAGAGACATCGGCGGTTACCGATATACCCACGCCGGCCGAGAGCGCATGGATCACAATGGGCGACTTCGATGTCGATGGCAAGATCGACATGTACGTGGTTTCCGACGAGGTCGTGAAAGTGTGGGCTATCGACTCAAACCTGGGCACGACGGCGCTGCTCCTGGAGACACCGAACCCCATGCCCGGCGCCAACGAGTACTTCCTTGGCGATCTCGATCTCGACAATCGACCAGACTTGTGGTCCATCACCTCCGGACTGGTTGCCACATCCCTTGGTAGGGAGGGCTATCTCAATATCGCCCGCGAATACCGACCGTTGGCGTTGCCCATCGATCTTGAGGATGTGAGAGCCGCGGACTACGACGGTGACGGTCGCGTGGATCTGATCACCTTTGATGGCATCAGCAAGCAGGTATGGCTCGGGAACACACGGCTTCCGGACGGGCTACCACTGGAAACATGGTTTGAGTACGAGGACCCGGAGTGCACAGACGGAGAGAGGACCTGGGAACGCCGGGAGTTCCGGTTCGCTACGAGTACTTGGATCGCCTCGGGTGCATATCAGTGGAGGGTGCGCAACGGACTCCCTGTGGGATGTGATCCATCGGACGATGACTGCGCCCCTGAGCCCGTCACCAGGCTGATGTTCACGGAGTTCCTTGCCTGGGTGGACGGGATTTCCACTCCCTCAGGAACAACGAACGCAGCGGCGTGGGCCTTGAGCGCGTCCAGATACGCGTCCCCATGTGATCCTCTGGATTCGAAGTGCTTGCACGAACCCATGCCGCTCGCGGAATTGCAGGGCGCGTTTGGTCAATTCCTCGCGACTCGCAGAGGCGACGTGCCGGCACCACACCGATGGGTGTTGCCGAAGAATGCAACGATTGACCGTCTGACTTCACCGCTGTAGAGACACGGAAGGGCGCGGCACAAACGGTGGGAACAGCCTTGGCCTCAGAACCAAACACGCAACCTCAACGTTGCGGTGGTATCACCGCACATGTGTCTGTCTCACGATCTCTCACTCGGATCGATCCACGGGGCGGGCCCTGGGTCAGTCCAGCCAGCCGCCCGGCGAAATGGGAGCGGGGCACCCGACTCAAAGTCTTCGCCCCGCTCGTTGTTCTGTCTATTTCTCGGGGAACAGCGTGTCGCTGTTGCCGAAGTACTGTGTCGTGATGCCGGGCTGTTGAACATGGTACCCAGCGGTTACTTCGTGGTCGAGTTCGAAGCCGCTCGCTGACATTGATATCGGATACAGCTCGCCGCTGTTGCCGAAGTACTGCGTCGTGACACCCGGACTCTGCACGTGCCCGACGGTCGCCTCTTGGTTCAGCTCCGTGCCTTCTACCGAGGCGACGAACGTGTCATCTGTCAGATCTGCGTTCGTTAGCCCCCAGGCAACAGCCATAGCGACGACGACGACGAGGGCAATCGACATTCCAGCCCACAACCATTGATGGTTATGACGGAAGTCGACGCCCCTCAGGGGTGGATGGTGGACAGTGGTCATGGTGACTCCTCTCCATATGTCGACCTGCCCGCATCATCTCAAATTCCGGAGCACGCTACTACTGAATCCGCACATAATTCGGGTCGGGGACGGTCACACCACGGCGAACTGCTGGCAGCGATCCGATGGAGCCTGTCCGGCGATGGTTCGCACGCCGTCGCCATCATCGCTGCATTGGGAAGGTTGTGGTACAGCGTCGGCATGAACCAGCAACTGCGAATCCTGATGCTTGCAGCCGTCCAGCACGCGGACGTCAAGCCGTCGGCCGATCTTGCGGTTGCGATGAGCCACACCGGGTTCGCATGGTATTTCGAAGACGCCGATCCACACGCCGTCAGTCTCGTCGAGGAAGCCGTGAGGATGGCTCGCGATGTCGGCGGCGACGGCGCTGTTGGCACGACGCTCACTCGCCTCGCCGGCGTCGTCAGTGAAGGGCTCGGCGATGGGGACACAGGACTCGAACTGGAACTGGAAGGCTACGAACTCTTGAACCAGTCCCGTCATCCTGACGCTGAGCATGAAGCCTATAACTTGGCTCAACACCTGGCAGTGGTCGGCCGACTCGAAGAGGCCTCCCGGTTGTTGGGTGAGTTCATCGAAAGTGCGTCAGCAACTGGTTCACCCACCTACGAAGCTACAGCGTTATTTGGGCATTACCTGATCGCTCAGGGTCAGTTGGTGGAGGGGATCGAGGCCTCAGAGCGAGGCGTTGAAATGCTCGAGCGCCTCGGGAGATACCACACCCTCATCGCACAATCGTATTTCCTTGGATTGGCGTACTCGCTGGCAGAGAGACACGACGAGGCGATCGCGATGTTGCATCGATCGGCCGCCTGCTGGGACCACGTTGGCCGAGAAGTCCCGGAGAAATGGAGGCCCCCCGCTGGACGTCGCCAGGGCTCGAGCAACCTCACCCGACCGCGGTGCGACGACAGCATCAATCCGATCGTGGATCGAGTCCACGCTCAGAGGGATGGAATCCGAACATATCACCGACGCGCCGAATCAGGCCTCCCGAACGATGCCATCTGAACTCCTGCTGATCGCTCACCCGGCGAGTGCCGTCATCGACGACGCGGCGACCGCAGCCCTCGTGGGAGCTTCGGCACTTCGACTGATGACTGACGATGAATTCAAAGGCTGGAAAGGCGCAGGTGAGATCGACCGGCTACGCAACCACCTCGAGCAAGTCCCTGCACCCGTAGCTCCTGCCTTGACGACCCAACAGGATCTGCTCGTATTGCTCGCAGAAACATTCGGCGCCAGCCACCTACCTAGTCCCTCCCAGCCACCACCGAGACCTCCGGATCGCTGATCGGACTCGCACGACGATTGA
>PVMK01126604.1_pt1 | contig 11306 bp, 10 predicted proteins | sample 1853481 | NCBI WGS metagenome assembly PVMK01 (sample SAMN08533507, study PRJNA380276) | Marine sediment metagenome, whole genome shotgun sequencing project. | reverse complement strand
GTGCCTGGACATGGGTTAGGACATGAATTAGCCCGGAAATAATGCCTGATCGCTCAGGGCCTGAAGTATTTGAAGCAGTCTGGCTTGACCCGCTCCCAGCCATGATCCAGGGCCTCGACAATATTCCCGGGCAGGGCCTCGTCGGCTGACCCTGCCATGTTCTGTTCCAGGTGATCAATTTTACTGGCCCCCAGGATAATACCGTCCCCGCATTGCGCGGACATGTGCGAGTGCTGAACCAGCCAGCGCAAGGCTGCATCTGAGGGCCGGATCGAATTTTCCCGGCAGGCATCCACAAACAGGTCGAGCGCATCGAAGTAGTCCTGCTTCCAGTACCTGTCCTGGTATGACTCGTTGCCTTCGAATCTTCCAGACGGGGGCGCCTGGGAAAAATCCCGGTGCTTACCTGTGAGCATTCCGCCGGCGAGCGGGTTATAGGCATTGAAGCTGATACCGTAGTTTCTCAGGCAGGGAAGCAGTTCCCGTTCGACATCCCGGTTGAGTGCGTTGTACAGGCCCTGGTACACCGCAGGAACCATCCAGCCCTTGTGCCTGCAAATCTCTACCGCTTCGGCGACCTGCCAGGAGGCAAAATTGCTCAGCCCGAAACGTTTAAACCTGCCTTGCTGAAAAAGCTCCCAGCACACCTCGAGGGTTTCGGTAACCGGGGTATCCAGGTCCGGACCGTGCAGGTATAAAAGGTCCACCGAGTCCATTTGCAGCCGTTCCAGGCTTTCGCTGAATTGCCTGCGCACTTCATCCGGCTTGAGACCGTCTCCATCCCAGGGGTTGACCTTGGTTGCCAGGATAAAATCCTCTGCAGTCCCGTCTGCAAGGATATTCCCCAGCAGTTTTTCGGTTTCCCCGTCCTGGTACTGGTAGGCGGTATCCAATTCACTGTTGCCGGCTTCGCTGAACACCCTCAGCATTTCCCGGGTGCCGGGCTCATCCACCTGGTCCGAGAAGGTCATGGTACCGAGAATCACTTTCATGGTCTCGCCTTTCATAATCTCCCCTTTCATGATTTCATCGGCCCTCCACGATCACCAGGTCACGGTCATAGGCCTTGAGGGCGAATTCGACTGCGATGGTGTAATCCGGGTCGTAGTAGCAATCAAGCGCGGCCTGATAACTGGGAAATTCGACCACCAGGTTGCGGGGGCGGTCTTCGCCCTCGACAGTTTTATGCTGCCCGCTGCTGGCCAGGAATTTTGCCTGGTATTTTTCAGCGATGGGCTTCCACAGCCTGCTATAGGTTTCCGTTGCCTCGGAATCAGTTGATGCGGATGCCCGCACTATCCAGTAACCTGCCATAATCTATCCAAAGTCGGTTTAATGGTTTGAGGCGCTGCGAACACAATTGCAGCCCTTCGCAAAGAGGGAGTATGATAATCGAAAATTCTGCCCTGTGCGCGCAACAATGCCCAAACACGAAGAGCTCCACCCTACCCTGCACTCCGCCCTGCATCTGGACGGCTCTGCCGACGCCATCAAGCAATTTTATGCGGACTGGGCGGAAAAATATGAACAGGATACACTGGACTGGGACTATGCGGCACCGGCCAATGCGGTGATGCTGATGTCTGCCCTCAAAGACATGGATGATTTACCGTTTAACCCCGAAGACCGGGAAATCGAGATTCTCGATGCCGGCTGCGGTACCGGACTGCTGGCCCGCCTGCTGCAATCCCGGGGGTATCGCAATATTGATGGCTTCGACATTTCCCCGGACATGGTGGCCATTGCCCGAAAACTGAAAATCTACCGTGAACTCGAAGCTGACGTTGATATTAACAATCCGGTACGGGATCAGTGGAGGAACCACTACCATTGCACGATATCCGTTGGGGTATTTACCCCGGGACATGTGCCGCCGCAATCGCTGGTCCGGCTGGCAGAAATGACCCGCGCCGGAGGCGTCATCATCGTCAGCACCCGGGTCACCTACTACGACTCCGAGAACTACCAGGTGTGCGCCGACAAACTCGAGGCCGAGGGCAGGATCAGGCTACTTAGGGCCGTGAAAAATGCCAGCTATACCATGGATGAAAAAGCACATTACTGGGCCTACGAAGTCCTCGGTTAGTATACCGGCGTTTAGCGGGGATTCCCGACCAGGCTGCTGGCGGGGATATTGACGCATTGCAGAATTGGCCTCGGATGGCCCGGTGAGCTATGCAGCACACTGACCGTTCCGGGTATAAACCGGATCGAGTCGGTAACCTTTGGCGGCACCTGGAAGCCGAATTTCATCACCTGTGCCAGGGTTTCAGGGGGCGCCAGCACCAGGATATTCTGCAACTGTACCGATTTCGTTTGCTCGACTACACAACTCTTTAGAGGCTCCGCAAGCGACCGGGCACGGGGTTCAAACGCTGAACAGCTGTGGGAAAAATTCCGTGATTGCAGTTGTGCAGACAGTTTTCGGGTGATTCCGCTGTAAAAAACCCGGTTGATCCCGGTGGACAGGCACATCGAATCGAGCTCACCAGGGTCCAGCTTCATGGCCGTGGGCATCAGTATCGCTCGAAGCCCGGACTTGCCGGCTTTTAACTTGGGAAGTGTCTCTCCGATGCCTGAGGTATCGTTTAGACCCGTGATAGTGAAGGATTTGCTGCCAGGATGGTAGTCGAGTACGCTGGTGCCGCAGTTTGACACCTGCAGCAACTGGTGGTTCTCCGGACCACAGTCCAATGCCGTATTGAGCAGGGCCTGGATGGTGCCGCCATGGCTGACCAGTAGCGTAGTTCCCCGTGCATAGGCGGCAAAATCCTCGCGCCAGAAAGCGGCGGCACGCTGGTACAGGTCCCGGACCGGATACACCCGGCCACTCGCCTGGGGCAACGAAAACGAGGCGGGGTCTGCGGTCAGGGTCTGGAATTCTTCGGCATACTCGCTCCTGATATCACTGAAGGTCATTCCCTGCCATTGATACAGCTCCGCTTCGCGAAGGCTGTAAAGCAATTGCAGGGGAAGCGGGCGGCCCAGCGAGCTGCGGATGATTTCCGCCGTTTCCCGGGCACGGGTCAACGGGCTGCACAGGATTGCGTCAATGTCCCGGGATTCAATACTGGCCCCGACCAGCGCAGCAGCATCCTTGCCTTTACGGTTGAGCCGGGACTCATCGTTGCATCCCTGCATCCTGCCCTGGCGATTAAAGGTACTCTGGCCGTGGCGAACCAGGATAATTCGGGTGGGCATCGGCTCAAGTAGATTCCGGGATCAGGTTTGATTGGTTCAAGGAGCCTCTGATTAAAACTGGGCGAATCAAGTTAAGATTCAAAATGATCAAGTTCAAGGCACGAAACGCACGTAATAGCAGGGCTATTGCGAAGTTTTGTAACACAGAAATTGATTATTTTGAACTCAAATTGATCGTTCATGTTTTAATCAGAGGTTCCTTACAAATTCCTGTGGGATTAAACACCACGTCGGGAAATTTCACAAACTGGCGCCTTATTCACCCGGGGCATGGCCTATGGTGGCATAATTGAATCATGATGCACTTTAGCAGTAAACTGCTGTCCAATGGCCATGCGCAAAAGTCGATATCACCTCCCCGCTTCCAGAAAGATTGTCACACACGGAGTTTGGACTCTCTGCCTGGCTCTCGTTCTGGTACCACTAACGTCTTCCGGCTCGGGCAGCCAGGGCACCTTTTTCGAAAGCACTGAACAGCGCTATGAAACCGGCAAATATGTGTTTCATCGCAAACTGGTCTGTGACCAGTGCCCCTACCGGGATTACGATTTTACCGCACCGGACGCCGCCGACATCCTTCCCGAACTGCAGTCTGACGGAGAGTATTGGCCGCACCCTGGGGTCGTAGACCGCAAGGCCCTGGCCTATTTCCTCGACCAAGCGGTTTGGCATCCACGCCGCACCTGACGAATACGCGAGCTACTGACTAGCTCGATAATTCATGAAGGCTAACGGGATCAGCCCTTCATGCGAACGTTTTCAGGGTCATAGGGAACCCTGTGCAGAATGCTGGCTGGTACTGGCTTGCCCAGGATCTCCACTGTCAGATTCCCCTGCCCCGGCGGTTCGCTGAAATAAGCCAGCGCCAGTACCATGCCGGTGCGGTGACCATAGGCTCCGGAAGTAACCATGCCCACGGGACGATTTTCCTGCATGATGCTATGCAGGTAAAAGGGATCTTCAACCCGTTGTTCCAGTTGCAGCAGCGCCATGGACCAGTGATCATCCCGCTGAGCCCGTTCCAGCATCCCGGTCTTTCCGGTAAACGCCCGGTCATCAGGTTTGACCAGGGTGCCGCAACCGCACTCGAGGGGGGTTCGCTCGGTAGTGAACTCGCTGCCCCAGGCCCGGTACCCTTTCTCGAGCCGCATGGCATTCATGGCGAAAGAACCGTACAGGCCAATTCCGTATTTCTGCCCTGCCTGCCACAGGGCATCGAACAACGCCAGCTGGTCCTCCATGGCGTGGTGCAGCTCCCAACCTGATTCGCCGATATAGGACACCCGCAGGGCGGTAACAACGACACCGGCCACCTCAATTTCCCTGGCACTCAACCATGGAAACCCGGAATGGGAAAAATCGGCATCGCTGAGCTCTCCCAGTAGAGCCCCGGCCCTTGGACCCATGACCCCGAGAACAGCCACCTGCTCCGTTACATTCTCGATGGTCACGTCGTCAAAATCACAACTTCGATGGCGCAGCAGGTCTTGGTCCATGCGTTCTGCCGCGGCAGCCGATACCAGATAATAATGATTGCCGTGCACTTTGGTGACCGAGAACTCTGACGCCACACCCCCGGAGTTTGTGAGCACGTGCAACAACCCGATTCTTCCCTGCTGTGCGGGGGCACTATTGGCGCCCAGGCTGGCCATGAATTCATCGACAGACTCTCCTCGTACGACAAATTTGCTGAAAACGCTGAGGTCGCCTATGACCACATTTTCACTGGCACAGCGGCATTCTTCGGCTACCGCATCGAACCAGTTGCTGCGTTGGAAGCTCAGGACTGTTTCCGGTACCTCGTCATTGCGGGCAAACCAGTTGGCGCGTTCCCATCCATAGGCAGTTCCGAATACTGCACCCAGCTTTGCCAGGCGATCATATATCGGTGTGACCCGCCTGTTGCGCCCCGCCGGCCGTTCTTCGTAGGGATAATGGATTCCGAACTGGGCCGCGAAGCACTCCACCGCCTTGTCCACACGATAGTCCCGGTCAGCGTAACCGCCGAAACGGCGCGAGTCGATGGCGAGGGCATCCTCCGGCGGCTCACCGTCCATCATCCACCGGGCCAGGAACTGGCCACATCCGCCCCCCTCCATGACCCCCATACTGGAGCCGGTCAGGACCCAGGCATTGGGCAGGTTGAAGGCCGGACCAATCATCGGGTTGGCATCCGGGGTGAATGTTATTGGCCCATTGACAATATTCTTGATCCCGCCTTGCGCGGCGGCAGGGACGCGGTTCATACAGTGTGCGGCAATATCCTCGATGCGATCGAGGTCCGGCGCCAGCAGTTCCATGCCAAATTCAGCCGGTACGCCGTCAATAGACCAGGGCTGGCCGTTGCGTTCATAGGGTCCGAGAATGACTCCGTCACCCTCCTGGCGCAGGTACCAGCTTTCATCGGGATCGCGGATAAAAGGCAATTCGTGATTGAGTTCGGCAAACTGCTCGATACGGCCCATGACGATATACTGGTGCAGCATCGGTACCACCGGCAGGTCCACCCCCATCATCAGGCCAATTTCCCGGCACCAGGTCCCTGCTGCATTGACGATGTGTTCTGCCCTTATCTCGCCTTTGGCAGTACGAACCAGCCATTCACTGCCGCTGCGTTCGATGCCGGCAACCGCATTGTTGCGGTAGATTTCGACGCCGCGGTCCCGGGCCCCTTTGGCCATGGCATGGGTAGCCTGGCTGGGGTCGACATAACCATCACAGGGCTCATGGATGGCTCCCAGCAGTCCGTCGGTTTTCACCAGCGGATAGATGTCCTTGAGTTCAGCTGGACTGAGAATGTTGAATTCATGACCGGCAAACTTGCCGATACCCTGGACGTGGCGGAACTCGTCCATGCGATCAGGTTTGGTAGTGACCCGCAATGCCCCGGTCCCATGAAAACTCACCGGCTGCCCGGTTTCCTTCTCCAGAATACCCGGAATACAGCTTGACGCTGTGTGCTCTCAGGTTCATGACCGTAATATTGTGGGCATAATGGGTGCACAGCCCCGCCGCATGCCAGGTAGACCCTGCTGTCAGCTCATTTTTCTCTACCAGCACCACGTCGGTCCAGCCGAATTTGCTGAGGTGGTAAATCAACGAACAGCCCATTATCCCCGCCGCCGATTACCACAACCCGGGCATGGGTGTTCAATGGGGAGGCCCGACACTTCGCCCTTTTTTGCCACGCATTCTTTGACCTTGAGGGTCATAGGGCGGCACCGCAAGCGCAACCAGGGAATGCATCTGTCCGGCAACCTTGACCTCGAATTCCCGCTCCCATTGGCCTGCCCCCGGTACGCAGTCCGTGTCTATGTAGCCGAAGCATAGTGCCTGGCCAACCCGAAATCCGATGCCCCCTGACGTAGTTCGACCAATCCACCGCCCGCCCAGGTATATCGGCTCATCGTGCAGCAACAGGGGACGTGTGTCCTTTACGCGGAACAGCACCAGTGACCTGTCCTGGACCGGGTCCAGTTTTTCCAGCGCCTCAAGACCGAGGAAGCCTCCCGGCTTTGATTTCTTCACGGCGAATCCGAGTCCGGCGTGGTACGGGTTTTCCTCGGGGCCGATTTCGTGGCCCCAGTGCAGGTAGCCCTTTTCGAGGCGGCAGCATTCCATGGTCATGATTCCGGCCATGCCAATATCGCGAGTCTTGCCCGCTTCAATCACCTGGTCAAGAACCGCCACTGCATGGTCGTTGTCGATGAGGAGCTCCCAGCCACTTTCTCCGACGAAACTGAGCCGGGAGGCGCGCACCGGGCTGCCACCCAGGTCGACCTGCCTCGATGTAGCAAAGGGAAACTCGGTCAACCCGAAACTTTCGTTGCAAAGATCCTCCATCAGATCCTGGGTCTTGGGACCCATCACACCCAGCACCGAATAGTCATCGGTGCGGTCGATGACTTCAATATCAAATTGCGTGGTATGCCGTCTCACCCAGTCAGTATCCCTGACCCGGGTCAGCGAGGCTGTAGTCAGCAGGTACTGGTCCTGTGCCAGTCGAATTACCGTGAGCTCACACTCGATTCCCGCCCGTTGGTTCAGCAGCAGGGTATACACCACCCCGCCGACTGTGACATCGACGTTATTGGAACACAGCCATTGCATGGCGACGGTTGCCTCCGGCCCCTGGACGAAGATCTTGGTAAACGGCGAAAGCTCGAACAGCGCCCCGGCCTGTTCCAGCATCTTCGATTCACGCTCCGCAACAGGCCACCAGCACTGCTCGCCATAGCCGTACTCGATTTCCCGGGGTTCATCGCCGCGGGCAAACCACAGCGGCCTCTCCCACCCAGCCGGGGCACCAAAGACCGCGCCCATTTCTGCCATCCTGTGATGCCAGATCGACTGGGTCCTGTTGCGCCCGGTACGGTACTGTTTCAGCGGCCAGTGCATATCGAACTGGTTGGATACCGCCTCTATTGTTCGCTCCCGGATGAATCCGAGGTCATTGTCTTTGGGCTGAAAGCGCATGATGTCCACTTCCCACAGGTCCATGGGGCTGTCACCCTGAACCACCCAGTCGGCCATGGCTTTGCCAACGCCGGGAGATGACATAATTCCCAGGGAGTTCATGCCGGCGGCGACGAAGAAATTACCGACCTCGGCGGAACGACCCATCAATTGCTTTGTATCCGGGGTGAAGCTCTCGGGTCCGGTCATGAAATGGGAGATGCCAATAGTCTCGAAACGGGGTATGCGGTTGATTCCAGCTTCCAGCATGGGTTCGATATGGTCCCAGTCCTCTTCGAAAACCAGGTAGGAAGACTTTCTGTCCACGGTGGTGTGATCCCATAGCTTGGCATTGGGCTCGAACACCCCCAATACCAGTTTGCCCGCATCCTCCTTGATGTACAGCGCCCCTTCCATGTCACGGCATACCGGCCAGGGCTGGGGCAGTTCGGGAATGGGTTCGGTGACCACATACATATGATTCACAGCATGCAGCGGGACGTTGACACCAGCCAGTTGACCGATCGACCGTGCCCACAACCCGGCACAGTTGACCACAGCATCGCATTCAATGCGCTCGCCGCTGTCCGTAATGACAGCACTGGCGATGCCATTATTGACGTCTATATCGGTAACCCCGGTATGTTCACGAATCTCCACGCCGTGCGCTCGCGCCCCTTTAGCCAGGGCCATGCACAAATCCACGGGGTTGATCTGGCCGTCTTCGGGCAGGAACATGGCACCGGCGAGGTCGCGGTGGTTGATCATGGGAAAGCGTTCATGCAACTCCCCTGGACTGAGGAATTCACCGTACAGGTCATTCATTGCCCCCATGGCGGCGATACGCTGCAGCTCGGTAATACGGTCATGACTGCGGGTCAGCCACAGCCCGCCGGTCTGTTTGTAGCCGGTAGCCTGGCCGGTTTCCTTTTCTATACTGTGCACCAGTTCGAGGGCGTATTTGGCCAGGGTGGTCAGGTTCTGGGTGGCTCTCAATGGCCCGACAATGCCGGCCGCATGCCAGGAGGTGCCACTGGTCAGCTCGTTCTGCTCCAGCAGCAGCACGTTGCTGCATCCAAGTTTGCCGAGGTGGTAGGCGGTGCTGAGACCGATGGCACCGCCGCCGATAATTATGATGTGCTGGTTGAGGGGGTTCATTTTGCTTTGTCTTTAAAAAATCGTATTTTACTGTTTTAGTTCGGGGTACATTACCGAGATCCCCGCTTGCGCGGGGACGGGGTGTGTAGCGGGGACAGGGTGTGTTGTGGGCACGGGGCCCCTAATAATAATTGTCCGGCATCTCTGCCTTTCGCTTCACAACGTATTCTTCCAGCTCCTCAAGCCTGGCCGGGTCCAGCTTCGGTTCCTGGTAATTCTCCAGATAGGCCTTCCAGATGGTGTTGGCGCGCTGGGCGGTATCCAGTCCGCCATCTTCACTCCACTGCTCGTAGGAATTATTGTCAGCCACGTCGGACATGTAGAAGGCATTTTCGTAATTTGACAGGGTATGCTGGCTCGACAGGAAATGCGCTCCCGGGCCGACTTCTGCGATGGCATCCAGGGCCTGGGCTTCACTGGACAGGTCGATGCCCTGGCAGAAATCGATGAGTTTACCGCATAAGTCAGCATCGATAATTGTTTTCTCATAACCAGTCACCAGTCCGCCCTCGAGCCAGCCGGTCGCATGATTAATAAAATTTGCACCGGCCAGGACAGCCATGATCAATCCCATTGTTGCCTCCTGCTGTGACTGGCCGTCGGGAAGCTTGGACGCGGACAGCGAGCCCACAGTATGAAATGGCACACCCAGGCGGCGTGCCAGCTGGCCCGCGGCGAGTACCAGTTTGGCGCCCTCCGGGTTGCCGAATGTGGGGGCACCGGACTGCATGGATATGGCAGTGGCGAAACTGCCCATGAGGCAGGGGGCGCCGGGACGTACCAGCTGTGTCAGCGCGCACACCGCCAGGGCTTCCGCCAGCACCTGGGCCAGGGTTCCGGCCACGGTGCACGGACTCATTGCCCCCGCCAGGGTCCAGGGCGTGCAGGCCACTGCCTGGTTGTTGGCGGCATAAGTCTTGAGTGCCCCGGACATGGCCTGGTCCAGTACCAGCGGCGCATTGGTATTGGCAACGGAATATAAAACGCAATTCTGGTCGACAAAGTCATCGCCGAACAGGATCTTTGCCATGTTTACCGAATCCCGGGCCCGCTCGGCACCGATCAAGGCGCCAAAGCAGCCTCGATCGCTGTAACGGAAATGCCCCAGCAGCATGTCGAGATGGCGCTTGTTGACCGGAATATCCGTGGGCTCGCAGACGATGCCCCCGGAGTGGTGCAGCCAGGGAATCATGTGGTGGATTTTCACCAGGTCATGAAAATCTGCCAGGGTAGCGTAACGGCGCCCTTCATCCAGGTTGTGGATAAACGGCGGCCCGAAGGAGGGACACAGCACGGTGTTGTTGCCGCCTATTACCACGTTATTGGCGGGATTACGGGCGTGCTGGATGAACTGGGGCGGCGCTGTGTCCTGGATTATGCTGCGCGGATGCCCAGGCTCGAATCGCACCCGGGTGCCCTGCACATCGGCACCGGCATCCCGGAACAGCTCGAGAATTTCCTGGTCATCGGTGAATTCCATGCCGATATCCTGGAGGATGGAATCGGCGTTTTGTTCAATCAGGCACAATCCTTCCTCATTGAGCACGTCGTAGGTAGCAACCTGTCGACAGATATAGGGTGCGCGTTCCACTGTCGCGCTGGCCCGCTCCGCATGGCGGGCGTGTCGACCGCCGCCGCGGCGATTTTTACGGGAAGCCGGTGCCGAATCTGTGCTGTGCATGAATATTACAAAATTTGGGTTGGTTCGGGTTGCCAGCCCGGGAAATTTATTGGATAATAATCATTATTATGATGACTGTCCAATATTTTAGCCGAAGGAATCCTTGTTCGTGGATAGTGGCTTTTGTGCCCGGGGTGCCGTGAATCCAAACTACAAGCGAATCGAAGCGCGCCAGCCGCGGCGCCGCACCCAGGCCGAAAACCGGGAATACCGGCGCAACAGCCTGCTCGATGCGGCCATCGTCACCGTGGCAAGATACGATATTGCCGGCGCAACGGTGGAGCGAATTTGCACCCAGGCCGGCGCTTCCCGGGGATTGATAGCGCACTACTTTGACAGCAAGGAAGAACTACTGCTGGCCGCACTGTCGAACTGGTTCGACCTCGCCCTGGGTATCAAGAAGGACATTGCTGCCAGCGCCGAACCAGATGCCGAAGAAAAGATTCGCCGGATTGCCTATTCCAGTTTCGACAACCCCTCCTATTCCTGGGAAACCGCCGCTGCCTGGCAGGCCTTCACCAATGCCAGCCGCCACAACCAGGCCTACGGCAGACGGATACGGGACGCCAGCCGGTTTTCCAATGCCATCACCAAACCCCTGTTCCGGGAAGCGGCACAGGACCGGAGCATCGACCTGGATGCCCGAAAGGCTGCGGTGGGGCTGTATATTCTTGATGACGGATTGTGGAACAGCCTCGCCACCGGCAAGGATGACCTGACTATCAGGCAGGCGAAGTCCTATTGCGATGCCTACATCGATGGCTGCCTGGAAAAATAGAAACCCGGAGATAAAATGCGACCTGTTACACTG
>PVMK01120984.1_pt1 | contig 11306 bp, 7 predicted proteins | sample 1853481 | NCBI WGS metagenome assembly PVMK01 (sample SAMN08533507, study PRJNA380276) | Marine sediment metagenome, whole genome shotgun sequencing project. | reverse complement strand
TATTACCGGAAGCATTAATCCGGCATCTACTGCCACAGCTACTCCTATATGGATGTGTTTTGCGATCAATGTTGCTCGATCTGTCCATTGACTATTAACCCTTGGATGTTTTCTCAATGCCATAGCACAGGCCTTAAGTATCATATCGTTGTAGGATATCTTCACATCGGGTTCACTATTGATGGCTGTACGGGATGAGATCGCCGTATCCATATCCAACTCGATCGTCAAATAATAGTGAGGTGCAGTAAATTTTGATTCCCCCAGACGTTTCGCAATAGTCTTTCGCATTTGCGAGTTACTTATTTCTTCAAAACTTTCTTCTCCTACCGGCATATAGGTAGCAACCGTTTCTCCCGTAACCGGTTGGAAATTCTCAATATCTCTTTTGATTATCCGTCCGTTTTCACCGCTTCCTTGAACCACACTCAAACTAATGCCCTTTTCCTCGGCTAATTTCTTAGCCAGCGGAGAGGCAAAGATGCGTCCACTTGTAGATACACTTACCGGGATGGAAGGAATAGATCCGGAGGATATCCTTTTATCCGCGGGTGTTACTTTCTCTTTTTGTGTTGCAGAGATCTTCTCAGGAACTTTTGCGCTCACATTGATTGCCGATACATCGGTTCCGGCCGGGCCAATGATTGCCAACAGACTATCTACTTTGGCAGATTCCCCTTCGGCTAATCCAATTTTTAACAGGGTCCCCTCGTAAAAGGACTCAAACTCCATGGTTGCCTTGTCTGTCTCGATCTCAGCTAAAATATCACCCTCGGCTACTGCATCACCTTCTTTTTTCAACCAGGTTACAACCGTCCCTTCTTCCATAGTATCACTCAAACGAGGCATGGTAATTACCTCAACACCTTCGGGAAGCTCGCTAGTTTCCTTATTTTCTTCTGAAGTAATTGATTCATCATCTTCCTTATCGGCTGTTGTTGGAGAAGTATTTTCACCTTCAGGTTTGGTTTTGGTTACAGTTCCTTCGTTCTTTAATAATGCTGAAATATCCTCTCCTTCTTCCCCAATAATTGCCAACAGTGCGTCTACATTTGCCGTCTCACCTTCTTCTATACCTATATGTAATAAGGTTCCTTCATAAAAGGATTCGAATTCCATGGTAGCCTTATCCGTTTCAATTTCAGCTAAAATATCGCCTTCGGTAACTTTGTCGCCCACTTTCTTAAGCCAGCTCACAACGGTTCCTTCTTCCATAGTGTCACTCAAACGGGGCATAGTGATTACTTCTGCCATAGTTTATAATTTATGAGGTAAAAATGGATAATCATCCTGGTCATATACTACATCGTACATTACGTTCTTCTCCGGATAAGGTGACTCTTCCGCGAACTTTTCGCATTCACCAACCAACGTTTTCACACCTTGGTTTATCACTTCTATTTCACTCTCAGTAGCATATTTTTTCTTATAGATGATATCCAATACATAACTTATTGGATCTTGATCCTTCATTTTTTCAACTTCTTCCTTGGTACGATAATGTTGTGCATCACTCATTGAATGCCCACGGTAACGATAGGTTCTGATTTCAAGGAATGTTGGCCCGCCACCTTTACGAGCGCGCGTTATGGCCTCGTCCAGTTCTTTGGCAACTACTTCGGGTTTCATCCCATCCACTGGGCGGCAGGGCATTTCGTATCCTAAACCGAGTTTCCAAATATCGGTATGGCTTGCAGTTCTCTCTACGGAAGTGCCCATGGCATATCCATTGTTCTCTACACAGAAGACCACCGGTAAATTCCAAAGCATGGCCAGGTTGAGTGTTTCGTGCAAAGATCCTTGACGTACCGCGCCGTCTCCCATAAAGGTTAAGGTAACACCATCACGACCCGCATATTTGTCGCCAAAGGCCAATCCCGCACCCAAAGGTATTTGACCTCCTACAATTCCATGACCTCCATAAAAACCATGTTCTTTTGAGAAGATGTGCATGGACCCTCCCAAACCATGTGAGGTCCCGGTTGCTTTTCCATAAAGTTCGGCCATTACTTTTTTGGGATCCACACCCATTCCGATAGGTTGAACGTGATTGCGATAGGCTGTGATCATTTTATCCTTTCCAAGCTGCATAGCATGCAAAGCCCCAGCCAGAACAGCTTCCTGACCATTATAAAGATGTAAAAACCCTCGAACTTTTTGTTTGATATAAACCTGGGCAAGCTTGTCTTCAAACTTGCGCCAGAAAAACATGTCTTCATACCATTTGAGGTATGTTTGTTTGGTAATTTTCTTCATGCTTTGAATTATGATTATTGCTGAATAAATTCAGCATAAAAATTCAGGAAATACAAAAATACTACATTAAAAAGTTCTACAAAAGAAGTAAACTTCAAATTCCTAATAGAGATTTGAGATTGTTGCGTGGAATTTAGGATTAAATTACAAATATGAATTGTCAAAAATAAGCGGTAATAGATCCTTGACAGAATTGGCCTTGACGACCTTCCCCGATTCTCCCATGAAGTAAATTGGAATAGGCGTTCCTTGTTTTACTTCATATTCGGCCAGGGATTGACGACAAGCACCGCAAGGAGGGATAGGGGTCTTAGTTTTGTGTTTTGAGGATCCCGCTGTAAGAGCCATCGCCTTAAATTTTTCGTTTGGGAATTGGGAACCCGCGGCGAAAGCAGCCACTCGCTCTGCACAAAGTCCCGAAGGAAATGCCGCATTTTCCTGGTTGTTTCCGGTTATAATTTGCCCCGATTCCATTAAAATAGCAGCCCCTACTTTAAAAAATGAATAAGGCGCATAAGCATATTCACGTGCTTGATGCGCCTTATCCATTAAGTTTTGAACCGCAGTTGGAAGATCTGAAACAGATTCAAATACTTCCAATTCTGTCTCAATTTTTATTTTTCCCACGAGTCTAGTATTCGTCGTACTCGTCTCCAAAGTTAAAGGTCAATCCAAATCGAAGTGTACCTTCCAATGGACTTCTCACTGTTGAAGTTGAGAACAAGTAAGACATATCAATGTTAATAGAGGTGTATTTAAATCCTGCCCCTAACGAAAGGAATTGCCTGGATCCTTTTTCAGGACTTTCATGAAAGAAACCCATTCTAAAGGCAAATACATCTTGATACCAGTATTCAGCTCCCATAGCCCAGATGACTTCCTTCAACTCTTCGCTGAAGCCATCAGGTGCATCCGAAAAAGACTGAAACATTCCGGAAAAGAAATTTATGTTCTGATAGTCTTGAATTGCCTGTGACCGCTCTTCGTCTGTCACTGTGCCATCCCCATTCAGATCGGGGTCCGGAGGCGTTGGAACCAACAATTTATTGAATTCCAAATTAGCACTTACCTTATTATACTGGTCCAGGATAAAATCGAATCCAACACCTAATCCCAGATTGGTAGGCAAAAAGTTTTCCTGCCCTACATCATCATATTTAATTTTAGGTCCCACGTTCGAAATGTTAAACCCGGCTCTCCATCGTCCACCAAAATCACTGTACCCGATCTCTTCACTCTGATAGAAACCTGCAACATCAATAGCAAACGAACTAGCTGCAGAAGCATCTTCATTTGAAGCTTGTATTTTAAGGTCTGAACTAAGATATCTACCGGAAACCGCCATGGAGAATTGTTCACTCAAGCGAAGAGCATAGGATACGTCGAATGTAAATTCGTTTGGACTTTGTATCAAAGGTTCTTGCTCAAAGGTATCTCTCAATTCAATATCGCCCAAACTAAAATAACGAAAGCTTGTCGCAATAGCACTACGCTCATTGAGACGATTATAATAAGTTATATTTCCTAAGAATATATCGTTCACCAAATTACTTAAATAAGGAGTATAGGTAATACCAACTCCCTGTTTTGAAATAGCAAAGACGTATTTTGCAGGATTCCATTGTTGTGAGAAGGCATCAGCCGATGTAGCAACCCCTATGTCAGCAATCCCACCGGAACGAGCATCAGCGGCGATCAGTAAAAAAGGGACAGCTGTGGTTATTACTCTATTCGATTCTTGGGGGGTAGCTTTGATAGATACTAAAACCAATAAAATTGGAATAAAAAATTTCTTCATGAGGTAAATAATTTTGAGCAAATATACTTTTAATTTTTAAAGGATTACTAGTTTTTCAAATTTTTCAACTTGCTGATTAGTTAACGTAGATTTCACTGTAAGCTTGTATACATACACGCCTTTTCCTATCCTATCCCCAAAATCATCCCTCACGTCCCAGACGATATCACGGGACTGTCCTCCTTCTGTCAAAATGGTTCTATTTAGAGTTCTAACTACTTTTCCTGTTATCGTGAAAACCTGTACCTGAACTTCCAGGGTTTCTGTGGGCCGGTTATGTTCGAACCAGAATTCGGTATAATTTACAAAGGGGTTTGGATAGTTCAACACCCGCTGAATTTCGAGATTATCCGAACCAAATACAACAAACTGGATATCGGCAGTAGAAGAATTATTATACACATCCCATGCTTTAACGGTAAGGGTATGCAACCCCTCTTCCAAATCTCTTAACTTATAGTTTGCTTTTCCTCGTGTAAAATCATCTACATCGGCCTGGTAATATTCATTGAGTACAATTGGATTGGCTTCATCTCCATCAAGAATAGCAATTAGATCGTGCCCAATTCCACTGGCGGTATTGATACCATGTTCGTCTTCTAGCTTTACAATAAGTACAGGGGAATCGTTCGTAATGCCGCCGGAAACGAAGGATTCATCATTCATAAACAACTGGATAAGCGGACCTTGATTGTCTTCAGGTGCATTTTCATCAAGTCCTCCTACTAATATGTCAAGATTGAATCCTGTTTGATCTTCCAGTTCACTATTCCTTTCAGCATACAGGCTTACCTTTCCATTGCCCACAGGGATCTGAATATCTCTGGGAACGACAAATTCAAACTCAAACTTTCCATTTGTGATCGTAGCTTGTCCGTTAAAGATTCCTTCTCCAAGAGTTTTAAAATCCAAAATCAATAGTTGCCCGTCACTACCTCGTGTACCGTCATTCCCTAAAGTTTGCCGCTGGACATCCTTATCAAAAACTTTTGTTTCCAATATTCCATTATAATCAGTCAAGAGGTTTCCCGACTCATCAACTACTTCGCCCCCAAATTTTACTCTACTCAAGGCTTGCAATGTGTCTGTGGATTGTGCAATAGGCATATCGTTAAGAGTGGTCAATCGAACGCTTTGTCTTGGAAATGCCAATCGCATGGCCGGATCCCCCACATAAAAAATAACACGCCTGTTAGAATTTGAAATGGCATTCTTGGAAAGAAGCAGTGCTTCGGCCGGTGGAACAGGAATAGAAACCCCAAATCCAAATAGTTCCACAGCTAATATCTCATTGAAGTTTACCCCTAAGGACACACCGATGGAACGTGTTGTTGTTATCAGGGATATAGCCCCACCTTCACGATTCCAATAGGTAAGCTCTCCGGCAGTCAAGCGTAAAGGATTGTCAAACTTTGTAAATTCACAAGTGACAGTAACTATACAGGGATATCTATTTCTATTCTGAAGGTCTTGTGCCTCCATTTTAGTAAAGATAAATTCCTTGGCAAGGCCATCTTCTCCGCCATGTCCGAAATAGTTAACGATCAATGCTCCAACTTCTATAGCGTTTACTATCTCTTTATTTACTTCCGGATAGCGATTTCCGCCGGCAGAGGTTTCTTGCTGAAAGGCGTCAGAATGTATCTTCTTTACATTTATATAAGGTTTTTCCGCTGTGACCCTATCTCCGATAGAATCCAAGGTTACTTCAAGGGTTTGGTATTCCCAAGCTGCGTCAACATCGTCTGAGATCAAAACAAATGTATTTCTCCAGTTGCCATAAGATACTTTTGAAGAGTAATTGATGATCTTGTCTACCAGATTGTTTGCTAAAGAAACTTCATCCGCCAATATCCTTCCTACAACAACATCTAACTTTGCATCGATCAGAGGACTCACTAAATTGCCCTCTTCAGGGTCAAGACTCACAAAATAGTCGTCACTCATATAAGACCGAAACGTACTTGTACTGGCAGGTGTATGGAAAGTGGGTATAATATTATTGTTATTGGAAAATCTGTTTTTCATATCGACCGAAGTATCTCCAAAGAGACATACATATTTAAGACGATTACTTTCGGTTGAGGCATTATCATAAATGTACTTTACGAAATTGCGAATAGCACCAATATCTTGCTTACCAGAACTAAACTCCTCATAGATCTTATCGGTAGTTACTACTTTAACATTTAAACCGGTGATATTCTTATGGTGATTTGCCAATCGTAGTGCCGGTTGAATTAAAAAAGGTGCAGTAACGATCAAATAATCTATATCCTGAAAATTCCCGGAGGCATCATTAAAAACTGTGCCTTTTAAGTCTTGATTCGGAATTTGTGTGATATTCCCATTAACGGGTATGAAATAATCATTCGGATTTACCGCGACATATTCTCTTATTTCACCCAAATTCGCCTTAAAACTAAGATTTCCATTTCCGCCATTTTGTTTGGAAGTTATGAAAGCTGTATTGGTCACATCCCATACCTGCGTAAACTGTGATGCGTTTCCAATTTCATATTGTCCGATCCCGGAAAGATCTGCTGCGGCAAAATATCTAAATGATAATTGACCATTTACACCTAATAAGTTTCTTAAGGCCCGTATAAATATATAATCGAGATAGCCCACGCTGGACGGGTTTCCAGAATTATTATAGGTTAGGTCGATTGTAACTGTTTCTGTTGAAGCAGGCACGTCCACCTGGGTCTGGTCTACGGTCAATAAAATAGGGTCATCTATTGAGGAAAAAGTAAGTGGATCAATACTGGTAGCATTGATCGAAATCGCCATGCTGGTCATACTTTCGGACGCCGCGGCTGCTCTAACTGTCACTGCCATTGGTTGTCCGGAGCTTATATTTGGAAAATTAAACTCAAAGCTTTGTTCACTTTCAATATCAAAGCGGTTACCAAACCATCTTCTGCCTACTTTGGCCGGGCTAAATTCATCTTCTTCGTGAAATTGAATATCATCGAAACGATTGATCGTTAAAGTGGCAGATCCTGTAGGTTCTACCATGGGTGAGACCCTTTTCCCCGGGGAATCTCCAACAGTCACATAATAATAGGATTCATCACTATATGGGTTCAAAAATGAGCCATTTTCAAAAAATGAGCCTCCTTGTTCGAAAAATCCATCCCCATTATATCCGTCCACACTGGTTCCATAGAACAGAATAAAGTCAGCATTATCAAAGCTCCCGTCCTCCTCACCAATGACCTGTATGGCGTTTTCAGGCAGATCGAAGGAGAGATTATCCTCATTTACTAATGGCAGCGGTTTACCTCCATTTCCATAGATTTTAAGGTTTCTGGGGTTAATTCCGTCCGTATTCATCCCCAGATCGTTCAAAAATCCTTTATCAATACGATGAATACCTGTCTTTTCGACCTTAAATTTGTACCAATTACCTGTGGCCAGCACAGAATTTACAATTGGCATTCTTGTATTATTCCTCAACCTGTTCTTATAGGAATAATTGACGGAAAAGGAATGTATTTTTCTGTATTGTCCATTAACCTTAACTACCGGAGAAATGGAAACCGAAGTATATATCTTATTGCGGCCCTTGGAACTACTTATGCTATATTCAGGCTTGTTCGGAACTAATTTTTTATTTACTTTCTTTAATTCTTCTGAACTAAGATTTCCGTATTTAATATTGACGATCTCAAGGGAATTTTCATTAGCAAATCCCTTGTCTTCCCACTGGTGACGGTATATAAGGACATCCGACTCCAATTGTAGGTTTACTCGAGATAACACTCTTTCAAGTCGGTTGTAATTGTTGTCCTTATTAGATTTCAACTCTCTTGATTTCGAGACATCATCAATATCCCAGTGAATGGTAATATCCCTGTTTTGGGAATAGGTAATACAGCTCAGCATAAAACCAACAAGCAGAAGAAGTAATTTTCTCATCATAACAAATAACGCTTCAAATATACACTTAGTATGAAGCATTTTTTAAAGTTTATTGAACAAAAAAATACCTGGATAATAATTCAGCCCGGCGAACGTTACTATCTTGGTTGGATAAGAGACACCAACCATTACAGGCATTATTATTAAAATAATGTTGCACTTTTATCGTTAATTACTATATTGCGAACCCAATTTTTTCATATTTGAAACTATGAACTTTAAAAAAAACCTATTATTAAAGCTATTTATTGCTGTGGTTACAACTACTCTATTGGTAAGTTGTAATAAGTCCAGAAGCTACAAAGATAGCTCGAGAGCCACCGGTTGGAAGATGAACGCCAAAGAAGGTGGATTCCAGTACAATCCCAAAGCAAAAGAACAAGAAACCGGCCCCGGTCTAGTTTTTATCGAAGGTGGTACTTTTACAATGGGTAGAGTACAAGACGACCCTATGCATGATTGGAACAACACTCCCAACCAGCAACACGTGCAATCCTTTTATATGGATGAAACCGAGGAAACCAACTTAATGTATTTGGAATACCTGGATTGGATCAAACAGGTTTTCCCACCAAGCGATGAAAAATACCGCCGTATTTACGACGGAGCATTACTGGATACCCTGGTATGGAGAAATCGCCTAGGGTACAATGAGGTTATGACCAACAACTATCTGCGTCATCCTGCCTATGCCGAATATCCGGTAGTAGGCGTTAGTTGGGTCCAAGCCGTTGAATTCAGTAACTGGAGAAGTGATCGTGTTAATGAGTTAATACTTGAAGAAGAAGGCATAACTACCAGAAATGCGCGATATACTAAAAATCCCGGAGAAACTTTCAGCACAGAAACCTATTTAAATGCTCCTACAATGACCTATGGAGGTAACGATTCCATTACAAGAGGTGGAAAACGCTCAGAGTCATTGTTAAAGAGAAGCGAAGACAGCACAAATTTATATATCCAGCGAAAAGACGGATTATTATTGCCGGCTTATCGCCTTCCAACAGAGGCAGAGTGGGAATATGCCGCTCTGGCTCTTATTGGTTTACGTAGTTACAACGTATATAGAGGTAGAAAGAAATATCCCTGGAATGGACAATACACCCGTTCTCCCAAGAGAAGATCACGTGGAGATCAATTAGCGAACTTTAAGCAGGGAGATGGAGATTATGGTGGAATTGCGGCTGGAGTGATGATGGAGCAGATATTACCGCCGAAATCAAATCGTACGAGCCCAACGACTATGGCCTTTATGATATGGCCGGAAACGTAGCTGAATGGGTTGCCGATGTTTACCGACCTATTGTTGATGACGAATTTAACGACTTCAACTACTATCGTGGTAACGTTTATACTAAAAACGCTATTGGTGCAGATGGTAAAGTAACAATTGTAACTGCAGATTCTATAGTGTATGATACCCTCAGCAATGGTAAAATTATTGCAAGAAACCTTCCGGGGGAAATTTTGCAAATACCTGTCGATGAGAACGAAACATACCTTAGGATCAACTTTGCAACCAGTGACAACCGCGACTACAGAGATGGTGATAAACGATCTACCAGATACTTCCAGTCTTTTGGTAGTGAAGATGAGGCTGAAGAACTCGATGATTCTAAACGTATGTACAATTCGCCTACGCATCGCGTAAGTGCTATAGATAGTACTGATGGATTAGACCGTCAATATGACAAGTCCTCGACCAGAACATCTCTTATAAACAATCAAGTACGTGTGTATAAAGGAGGTTCATGGAGAGACCGTGACTACTGGTTGGATCCGGCGCAAAGACGGTATTTCCCACAAGACATGGCAACCGATTATATCGGTTTCCGTTGTGCGATGTCCCGAGTAGGATCAAAATCTAAAAAAGGAAAACGTCCTAGAAATTAGGATAATAATATAGTTTCAAATTCAATTGAACCCTTCATCGATTAAATCCTTTGGAGGGTTTTTTGTATTTTTATTTTTTCTGAAAAATATTCCGAATTGAAAATAGAACAACTTCATCAATACTTTTTAGAGAGTAAAGGTATTTGTACCGACACCCGAAAAATTACTAAAGGATGCCTGTTCTTTGCCCTCAAGGGAGATAAATTCGACGGTAACAAATTCGCACAGGAAGCTTTGGATAAAGGGGCTCTCAAAGTTGTGATCGACGACCTCCGCTTCCATAAAAACACAGGTGAAACAATATTATGTGCCAACACCTTGCAATTGCTGCAAAAACTCGCTGCCCACCACAGAAAGCATTTGAACATCCCGATCATAGCTATTACAGGAAGTAACGGCAAAACAACCACCAAGGAACTCATGTATGCAGTTCTTGCTCAAAAATTTAATACGTCTGCTACGGTTGGAAATCTAAATAACCACATTGGCGTGCCACTCACCTTACTCTCAATGACTTCGGAAACAGAACTGGGCATCGTGGAAATGGGTGCCAATCATCTCAAAGAAATAGAGAGGCTAACCGCGATCATACAACCCGACTATGGTTTTATCACCAATTTTGGAAAATCTCATTTGGAAGGATTCGGCGGTATGGATGGTGTGGTTCGGGTAAAAGTGAACTATATAAATACATAAATGAACACCAAAAAAAAGTATTCGTAAATGGGAATGACCGCAAACAGGTGGAGCTGACTAAAACCATGAAGAAAGTCACGTTTGGAAATGACGAACAGGATTATTATATCTCCTTGAAAGACGCATCGAAAACGGTGTCGGTGACATTCGACGGCTTAGAGATACGAAGTCGGCTTATGGGATCTACAACTTTCACAATATAGCGGCGGCTATAGCGATCGGTGCTTATTTTGGAGTACCACCGGCAAAAATCAAAACGGCCATAGAAAGTTATCTGCCATCGATGAACCGTTCACAGATCGTCGAACTGGGTGGCCATAAGATCATTCTGGACGCATACAACGCCAATCCAACCAGTATGATGGCTGCGCTGGAAAATTTTAAACAGGCTGAAGGTGAAAACAAACTGATGATCTTAGGGGATATGTTTGAATTGGGGCTGAGGCCGAAAAAGAGCATCAGGATATCACAACTTATCTTGAAGATGATCCCTTCGGAAACGTCCTTTTGGTAGGCAGCAATTTCTTTAAGACCAAAACCAAGGCGTCACATATAGTCTTGTTAGAATCCTTCGAAGACTTAAAGAACCATTTGGAAGCACATAAACCACCCAACACTTTTATGCTGGTAAAAGGCTCACGTGGCATGGCTTTGGAGCGGGTTTTGGAGCTGTTATAAATTGTGTTCCATGATAGGATTTTAATGGCCTGAAAATGATATGTTTTTTTACAGGATA
>PVMK01115064.1_pt1 | contig 11307 bp, 11 predicted proteins | sample 1853481 | NCBI WGS metagenome assembly PVMK01 (sample SAMN08533507, study PRJNA380276) | Marine sediment metagenome, whole genome shotgun sequencing project. | reverse complement strand
TCCTCTGCATTGTAATTTGCAGTTACCTGCTTTACGACCTCATCTACTGCTGGCTGAATTACCCTATTCTCATAGTTTAGTCCAACTTCCTTGTATAGTATATTTACTGAATTGGGAGATGGCCTGTAGTTTACCGTAATTTCTGTGGATACAGTTTGTAGGTCTTTTGATGCTGCAGATGTTGCAGTTACAAACTTTAGTGTTCTAACCTCCATGTTGACTATGGTATCTTGGAATGGAATCACAAAGTGTAGTCCCTCCTCAAGTGGTGGAATGGTAGTATCTACTGCATTCCAGTGAAGTAAAACTCCTCGGTGACCTGAATCTACTACTTGAGCAGAAGCTGATGCTACTACTCCAATTATTATTAGAACAATAATGCCAATAATGATTCCCTTTGCTTTTCCAAAGTTTACCTCCATTCCTGGTTGCTGATATTTAGACAATCCTATCGGTCCCCTTTTACCTTAATTATACTATGTCTTTCTAGGAATAAAATTTCTTAAATCCCTTTTCAGTTGGAACCAACTCTATTTTTGGTCCAAGCAAACCTTGTTTGTTCTGAACTTTCATCAAACCTTGTTTTTCTAAACTATCCAAAATTCCCTCTAATGCCTTATTGTCGACTCCGAGATTTCTTTGAATAGAGTTAAAGTTTCTTGTTCCTCGATTTAACTCTCCTAAAACTAACATATCTAATGTCTGAGGACTCATTTCTTTTGTAATTCTCTCTGGTGGTGTTTTTATCGATGGCTCTGCAATCGTTTCATTCGTTGATTGATATGGTGTTTGTGTAACTTGCTCAGAGACTCCTTGATTCTTCTCTTTCCATTTTTTAATTACTCTTGGAAGGATTCTTGACAGTGGAATTACTAGAAAAAACACCAAATAGATCCATGCAAATCCTTCTTCTGCCATGTGGACTGTTTTTTTACTTCCTATTTCATCATTGTCTTTTAATGGAAATAATCTATTCGTAAAATTATTAGGATATTCATTAAATAAATTATTTTAAATTTTAACCATACTAAAAAACACCTTCATATTTTAACCATTACTAAATTTCTAGGATCTACGCTATGATCTAATCAAACATGAAGATTCATAAAGCAAAAAAACGATTAATCGACAAATTATGGCAACATCGATGGAAAATTTTGGAACTTTAGAATATGTTCTTGACAAGTATTCAAAAACTTGGAGTTGGAAATTAACGGGACAACGTGCCGTTAGTATGATTTCTAAACTTGTACCTGAGGCGTGGTATGGCGAAAACATCAATGAGGTAATTATTCCTGATAGCATTGAAAGTGTAAAGCAAATTAAAGCCATGATGGATAGATATCCACTAGAAATCCTATCAAAATCTGCTTGGCAAAGAAAAGTAATCAAAACTTATGCCCCAAAACCGGTCTTACCACCCATAAAACATAAACTCAATCGTGCAAAACCTGGTGATCAATTTAGAGGAAAATTACTGAACTTCCAAAAAGAAGGGTTGGACTTTTTACTAAAATCATCTGGTAATGCATTGCTTGCAGATGAGATGGGTCTTGGGAAAACAGTTGAAACCCTGGCTTATGTTGCAACAGAAAAGCAGACATTTCCTGTTCTGGTGATTGCCCCTTTGGTCACCTTACAAAACTGGAAGCGTGAAATATCCAAATTTGTCAAGAAGAAAAGTAGGAATGGAAGAATCCTTGAAAATGAATCTCCTACCTCCACAATTATTAGAACAGGCAAATTACATGAACTACCAAAAACAGATTTTTACATTATTAATTACGAACTACTTTACAAACGATTACCTGATTTAGCAAAATTAAACGTCAAAACTCTAGTGTGTGATGAGGTTCATAATCTACGTTCTAAAACTACCCAAAAATACAAAGCTGTAAAAAAACTTGCAGCACTCCAATGTATCTCTTATAGAATCGGACTTTCAGGAACTCCTATTTACAATCGTGGTTCTGAAATATGGCCAATAGTTGATATTTTAAAACCTGGACTGCTTGGTAGTTTTAAAGAATTTTGTGAGTATTTTTGTTATGTAAATGAAAAAGGAAAAGCAATTGTTCTTGAAAACAAGAGAGCATCCTTGCGAAATGAATTACAAAAACATGTAATGCTTAGAAGAAAAAAATCTGACGTACTCAAGGAGCTTAAAGATAAAGTTCGTTACAAGGAGGTAATAGATGCTGATACTGATTATTATTTAGAAGAACTAGATAAGATTTGGGCTAAATTAGAAGATGAACAAAAAGATGCTGAAACGGCGTTTAAAAAATCCGCATCCTATCAAAGAGCCATACAAAGTGAAAGACAGGTAGCAGGAATTGCAAAAGTATCTCATGTAGTTAATTTTGTAAAAAATATTATGGAAATTGAGGAAAGTGTAGTTGTATTTTGCCATCATCAAGTTATTCATAAATTACTCCATGAACGTCTTGAAGAATTTTCCCCAGTTTCAATAATTGGTGGTCAAACAGACACATTACGTCAGGATCAAATAGACAAGTTCCAAAGAGGAGAATCAAAACTTATGATTGCAGGAATACGAGCAGGAAATGTCGGTATTAATTTAACTCGTGCAAAATATGTTATTTTTGCTGAATTAGATTGGAGCCCTGCAATTCACCGACAAGCTGAAGATAGATTGCACAGAATTGGTCAGAAAAATACGGTATTTGCATATTATCTAATTGGAAATGGCACTTTGGATGATCACGTGGCAAGTATTTTGGTAGATAAAAGTTATGAAATTGATTCGATAATGGATGAAAAAAGTGATTCTTATGAAAACAAAGACAAAGCTAAACTGATTTTGGCACAAATTCATGATAAAATTAGTTCAGCGTGATTAAATTTCTAATTTATCTTTAATTTGTAAAATTTTGGAAATTATTTTGTTTTTTCTCTCTTCTGAGATTCCCTGCAATCCTTGAATTTTCTCAACGGTTTCATCAATTATTGACCAAATCTCTATCTGTGGTTTTGTTACCTCTGGTTTTTTTGGATACTTCCAGATTGGGCTTTTTTTAGCTGTTCAATTCCATCTGGTAAAATTTCATATATTTTTACAATTTCTGTCTCATTTCTTAAAGGAGACATGAGTACTAGTTGCCTTTTTCGTAAATCTTCAATTTCACTTTGTACTACGTTTTGTGATAACAGTAAGTAAGAAGATATTTTATCAATGCCCTGAGATTTCATCTCCAAAATTCTCAAGATTTTAACCCATAGGGGAATTTGGTTGTCCCAAAGAATATGTCTTGCAATATTAGTTACTGAAAAAGAACCATCTTTGTTCATGTCTATTAGATTTCTATCTTTTAGGGAAGCTAATTGATCTAGAATTCTTCCCACCCCAAGTTTTTTTAAATCTGATTGCTCAATATCTTTTTCATCAAATCTTCCATCTTTCTTTATTCCCAAATACAAAATTTGTAAATCCACTATGTTCAATTTACTCATTGGGCTTTTTTAGCTGTTGATAGTTATCATCTTTTCCACTTGCAAATTATATGTGTATGTTTGTTAATCCAAGACATGGTCAAATATCAGCTCCCAAAATTATCTTATGGTTATGATGAACTTGAACCATTTATTGATGCACAAACCATGGAGATCCATCATCAAAAACACCATCAATCATATGTTGATGGATTAAACAATACTCTTGAAGAAATTGCAGGTTCTTTTCATCCTCAATATATCACATCTATTCTTTCAGACTTGCAATCAATCCCAGAAAATTCAAGAAAGAAAATGAATTTTTTTGGTGGTGGATTTGAAAATCATAGATTGTTTTGGGAGATTATGAATCCTAATGGTGGTGGAAGTCCTGGTGGAAAATTGGCAGACTCTATTGATGTGTATTTTGATAATTTTGAGAAATTCAAAACAAAATTCTCAGATAGTTCTTTATCCATTGAAGGAAGTGGGTGGTGTTGGTTGGTGTTTAATCAAACATTTAACAGAATTGAGATTATCACCACAAAAAATCAAGACAGTCCATGGATTCTAAATAAAATACCTTTACTGGGGTTGGATGTTTGGGAGCACGCATATTATCTAAAATATCAAAATAGAAGAGATGATTATGTCTCATCTTGGTGGAACGTGGTTAATTGGGATTATGTTGGAAATAGATTTTCGGAGCTTTCTGAATAAAAATGTCTGATTTGGACAAATTCTTTTAAATTAAAATTAGAACTTTCTCCTAATGAACAAGAATCTACGGTATATAGCAATACTAGCAATAATACCATTGTTTACAGCCGGTTTGACTTCGGACTACTTCACAGATGCTGATGCCCTCAAATCAAAGGGTATTGGGACTTCAAAGTATGGCACCTCCACTAATGTTTGTGGACTACAACTATGCTCTGATATCCCAGGAGGAAAAGAAGCTTGGAAGGCAAAGCAATCAGGACAATCAGATGATAAGCCTACAGTTCCTCCACATTCAATTCCTTCTACGGAAACAAAATCATCTACACAACAATCTACCGAAGACTCCTCAATAACTGAAAAAGACTTGGGTTCTTTGCTTAGATTATCAAGAGCAAATGTTCCAGCAACGATTCCAATGCATCAAGGATTCTACAACGGTGAGTCAGTTTACTACATCATTACTGATTCTAGTGATCCCACACATGCAGAAATCATTACTGAAAACCAAGGATGGAAAGTAGAACTTGCACCATTATTAGCAAATGCACCAGACACTGCACTCTCAAAAACATACATGTTTACAAACGGAGTAACAGGTGACGGTGTTCATGGCTTTCAAGGCGAAGTCTTTACCAGCACACCAGCACAATCTGATATCTACAGTGCATTGACTTCACATGTACATGTTACATGGAATGATGCAAAACCAAGAATACTTGATTCAGATGAAATGATTATGGCTGCAGCAGATGCAGGCGATGTCACACTTACTGAAGTTTCAGTAGTTTTGAACATGCCGCAAATTGTTTGGCCTGATGGTCAGATGATGGTAAAAGAAGACAAGGCTTTGGCAGATGACACTCCATATGGTGGAGGACAAGTTCTTGATATTGATACAGAAGACATGACTGTAACATTCATAGCTCATAGAGGATGGGGTCCAGATGGTAGAACCATTTACTATATTGTAACTGATGCTACTCCAAGCGGCCCTGCCGGAATGATGGGAGTAACTAGTGCACCCACATCAGCTAGTTTGATTGCAAATTCTGCAGCAGTTGATTTGTTTCAGTTCAAAAATGGCCTTATAGGATCTGGTCCTTTAGGATTCCAACCAGGAATCGCAGCAGGTGCACCAGGTGATGCAAACTATTCTCCAATGTGGAGAATATTCATGGCTGGATGGGATGATCCATCTAGTGCTTCACTACTTGAAACCATTGATGATCTGAATGCCTACAGAGAAGCTGGATTAATCGATATCGGTATTGCTAGACCAATGGACAGCGATCACATAGTCAATTGTCCATTCATTGATCCCTTCCAATAGGGTCTCTATTTTTTTATTTTTTTGATGAAACTTACAAATGTTTAATTTTTTTAAAAAAATAAAACAAATGTTTAGAGAAAATACCAGTTGTTTTATGTGCCTTGATGAAAAAAATACTTTATGAGCAATATGTATGTGCTAAAAAAAGAAGGATTCGAAGGGGCAAAAATCACTCAAGCCTTGGATATGCTTTTGGTAGATCGAAAAAATGAATTTAGAGAATTATCTGCCATGATTTTGCCAAAAACATTAGCCGAACCAATAAAAAATTGGGAGCAGTTTGTCATGAATTTTTGTCTGGATGTTAATGATGCCTTTAGGACATGGTCAGGAGATGTGGAATTAAATATAAATTCCCCGCAAAAAGCATTAACTATTCTAAGGCAACTATCAAGAGATAAAAAAAACATGACACAATTATCTCATCTGTTGAATATTTCATTTGACCTTGCTGAGGAATTCAAAGAGATGTACTAAAGACTTTAATTTTATTGTAAAGAAAAAATCTAATTCCACAGCATACGCTGTGGGATAGAATCTCTAAAGAAAAGTATTTGCTAGAATTTTAAAAAATTTCTAACCTCTACCTATTCTGAAAATAGCAGTACTACATGTTGGACAAGTGCCCTTGATTGCAGGTTTGCCATTTTTCATAGTGTATGGACCAGCACCAGTGATTTCTCTTTTATCACGGCACTTTACACAATAACCAATTGTCATACCCTCTCTACGCACGATGTTCTATTAGCGAGAACTTGTTAAACTTTTTTTACAATGAGGCAAATTACCGATCTCATTTTTTGTGTTCAAAAGCAATTTTTTTCGTACTTGTTTAGGATTTTTCGGTGTTAGATTTTTCACTTAACTTGTAATTATCTCTAAATTCACAGAATTAGTTAACGCTCCTTGATGTAAAAGGGTATTCCAAACAAAAATCTCGGCAGTATAAACTCCAGATTCTTTTGGTGTCCAAGATAACGATGGTTCAAAACTTTGATATTTTGTAAGAGAACCTGATATCCATCCCAATTTAACAACAATGTCATTTTCATCTTTTATTTGAACAATGTAAACAAACTCTTGAGTTTCCTCTTGAGTGTTCGTAATTTTTGCAGTAATCTGAACCTGTTGATTGACGATAATGTGTTCACCGAGAGTTGCTCCACTTAGATTTACTAATCTTTCATCATTAATTACGGCTCTCTCTAGAGGTGCAATTCCAAAGGCGGGATTAACTATCATGGCCAGAGTAAAAATAACTGCCATAAACAAAGCAATTTGTTTTATCACGTGTCTGTGATTTTTTTTTATTAATAAAGGCTTACTGCATATCTGTACTTGGATGTTTCTAGATTTTTTAAAAATTCTCCAATCTCTTAAACCGTTTATTATGACTAGTTATTTTCCCAGGGTTTAGGATTTTTTTTGGATCAAAAATCTCTTTCAGTTCTTTAAAAATTTGATAATTTTTGTTACCATACTGTTTTTTAACAAATTCTGATCTAGCTATTCCATCCCCATGTTCTCCAGTTATTGTTCCGCCTAATTTTATAACTTGATCAAAGTATGACTCTGAAATTTTTTCCAAGGTTTTTATTTTTTGCCGACTTGAAATTATTCGTACATGGATATTTCCATTACCTGCATGTCCATACATGATAGTTTTTGTCTGAAATTCTTTGTTAATTTTATTAATTATTGAAAACAATTTACCAAGTTTATCTAATGGGACCGATGCATCTTCAATAATGTGAGGATTTTGATCTTCTTTTTTAATTGATTTCAAACTATAAGATAAAGCTAAATCTCTATACTTCCACCATTTTTCAATTTCTTTTTCTATTTTTATTTTTTTAACAATTCTTCCTGTAGTTAATTTTCTAAAATTTTTTTCATTATATTTGAGATTAGAGTCATATTCGACAAAAAGTAAACAATTTGTATTTTTTCTGAATTTAAAATCAATATTCTCCAGAGTTGATCTGTCTACAAATTCTAATGCTGATGGTTTAGAATTTTTTATTTTTATACAATTATCTGCTGCTTGAAATATCGATAAGTATTCTATAACAAAAAGTATTTTTTTAGCAGGGATGTTTCTTAGGCTTAATTTTGCAGATAAAATAATTCCCAGAGTTCCCTCTGAGCCAACTAGAATTTTGTGAGTATCCGTTACAGAATTTATGCAATCTAATCTATAACCACAGGAATTTTTTGATACTTTGGGGAATTGATCAATGTTAATTTGTTTGGCAAATTTGATAATTTTTCTCCCTATCTTTTGATCATTTGGTAAGGTAATTTTTTGTCCTTTTCCGTCAACAAATGTTATCTCTTTCACGTTGTCAATTGTACTTCCATACTTCAAAGTTCTGCTACCACTTGCGTTGTTTCCAATAATTCCCCCTATAGAACAATAAGGGCCAATAGATGGATTTGGAGGAAAAAATTTTCGTTTAATTTTTAATGCTTTGTCTAAACTTCCTTTTGTAACTCCCATGCCTACCTCGACATAATTTTTTTGTATCTTGATCGCATCAAATTTTTTCAATTCTATTATAATGCCCTCATTTAATGCACTTCCAACCAACCCTGTTCCAGAACCCCTCACAGTAACTGAAATTTTATTTTTGTTTGCAAATTTTACAACTGAAATAACATCTTTTTCTGTTTTTGGTATTACCACAACTTTTGGTATTATTTGATACAAACTTGCATCTACGGAATAAAATTTTAGAATTTCCTTATCCCATAAAACATCCCCTGAAATCAAACTTTGTAAGGAGTTGCGGATTTCTGAAATCTTCATTTGTTATATCTATTAGATTGGCACTCTATAGTAATCCCATCGTTCAGGATCAAAGAGAGTCACAAACTCTGCTTTTTCTTTGTCTACTCTGGCTCTTATTACATCTCTTAGGGCAAAACTAGTCAAAAACTTGAATTTTTTTGAATGTGCTTGCATGATAAACATGTGCCTCATTTCACTACCTCCTTGGAGGCCCCAATACCCCATTTTCAGGGCTAGTGGTTCAAGAAATACTGTGTTGTTATAGCCATAATTTTCATCTTTTATTTCGGGCCGTAATTGATAGGTCTCTAGCAGACCACCTTTGGCAAATCCTACAATTTCTCCTTTACAATCATTAAGACGTAAAGTGTTTAAAATAACGTCTGGATTTTTTATCGATTCATCAAATTCTTCGTTTGAAAACTGAAGAGGTGCTGGTAATTCTTCAAAAATGGAATGAAGTGTTTTAATAAACTCTGGGTCTTGTCTTGTAGGCATTTTCTCGATTGTTGGAATCAATTTTAAATTTTCATATGAATAATCAGCTTGAACGGTAATTTCTTGTTGTCTAAGTTCCATAAACGAAAGTACAGTATTGAAAAAATTTTTTCTCATATGTTTTGGAAGAGATTTTAAAATTATTTTACACATTTCAGTTTCTCTATTCAGTAGTTCCTCAAAATATGCAACAGAACTACGAACTATCAGAGATGGTCTCCATGCTAACGCATGTGCATTCATTTTTGCCATTTCCATCGCTTTGGAAAAGTTTCCTAAAGTATACCCGCTAACTCTATCTACTACTGATAAATACCATCCAAGATACAAAATGTGTTCTTGATATTCTTCATTATTTTTAGTCAACTCTGAATTTTTAAAACATTGATGAATCTGTCTTTCTGCATTTTCTTTTAATTGCCCGCTCCAAGGATATGTGGTTCTTAAAATTAAGACTTTGATGATTTCAAGATCCAATCCTGCAACGTCTAAAAGTTGACGAAGTTTCCTATCCATAGAAATAAATTTTAACACACTATCTTCGTGTGGTTTGTCTACACTTTTTTGCGGATCAAAGTCATGAAACAAAGCTGAAGCATAAAGATACTTCAAATCATCTTTGGAGAATTTATCTGAAACATGATTCATGTTTGCAGCTAAAAGTGCTACATATGTTACTTCTAATTCGTGGTTAATATTGTGATATCCATAATAATCGGCTCCAAGACCTTGGGTCTCAAATAATTCAATTGTATAGTCTAACATTTCATTATAGCAATCCTCATCTAAACCACTTTCAACAACCAGACTCAGAATTTCATTTCGTAGGGCATGAGGGTTGGCGAATTCTTGCAATAAAATTTAATCTTCATTGTTATTTTTAAAGATGTTTGGTAAAATACGACTAATACAGTTGAAATTTATTTGATTTTCTAATAATCTTTAGAAATTAAACTGATCTTGTAAATTTCTTTAATAGATTTGGATATACACGTTCAAATCTTTAATGCAGTTCCAAGAACAACAGTTGTTCTGTTTTCTTCAAGATTTCGAGCAAGATTCAGCAATTTAGTTTTAGCAGTTTTCCCCATAAGCAAATGAAATCCTAGAGGAGGTGGTCCAGATTTTTCTATTTTCTTTATCATCTCTTTGAAAAATTCTAATGATAATCTACTTTTATCTTTCCACTCATTGATTTCAAGATTTGATTTTTGAATAGTAGTTTTTGCTTCTTCTTGAGTACAAAGAGAACTCAAAGAGTCATTTTCGGCCCAAGGTGTTGGGTAATAAGGTGGCCTTCTAGTTCCCAAAAATACATCATGGAAGACTAGTCGACCTTTGGGTTTGAGTACTCTACTTAATTCACCGTAAAATTTTCCCTTATCTGCAATGTTCATCTGTGTATGTTCTGTCCACACAATATCGAAACTTTCAGAAGGAAATGGAAGTTCTAGTGCACTTCCTTGTTTGAATGACACTTTATCAGTAAGATTGACAAATTCTGTCAATTTGTTTGCCACATCAACATACTCATCAGTTAGATCAATCCCTACCACTGAACAACCATGTTCACTAGCTATGTATCTTGCAGATCCTCCTAATCCACAACCAACATCAAGAACAGTATGATGTGGTTGAAGATGTGCAAGACTTGCAATCTCAACTGTAGACTCTTTTCCTCGGGTATGAAATTCGTCGATTGGAGAAAGATCATCTGGCTTTAATGTTTCTGGATACTTTCCAGAAGATTCAAGGGTATCTAAAATAGAATTCAAAATCCCACTAATGCCATAGTGTTCATTGATTGCTTTATCATCCATTTGGATCCTTGTACGTCTGATTATTGCGTTGTTATTTAATTTTCATATGTGCTAGAATCTATTTTCATTCCAAAATCAAAAAGTGGTAAACTAATTCTACAGATCTCTCTGACGAATTTAAAATTGTTTTTTTGGAAATAATAAAATCCAACACACTTAATTTTTTCATTTACCATCAAACAATAATGAAAAAACATTTCATTATAATAATAATTGTCAGTGTGATAATTCTTTCATCTATTGAATTATTGATTCTTAAAGATGGGTGGATAGATGATTTGGAATCTCAAAAATTAAGTTTACTTGCTCAACATAATAGTGCTAAAGATGCTCACCTAGATAATATTCAGAGAGGAGGAATAATTCAGGAATATGCTAATACAGCTTTATCAAATGAAATTGAACAATTTAATTCTAAAATCGAACAAATAGATTCACAAATCAGACTTTTAGAGAATTTCCCATCAATTTTACCTTAGTTGATCTATTTTTAGTTAATCAATGTTAACTGAATCTTTTCAAATTATACATAAAAATCAGTTTTAGGCTGATGAATCTTGTGCATTTTTTCGAAAGACTCAAAAGAATTACAATTTTGGTAATTTTCAATGACAGTTGATCTTGATTTGCTTGATATTCTTATGAGTGCAAATCAAACTAATTCTTGTAATTATATGATTCATCTAAATAAT
>PVMK01172429.1_pt1 | contig 11308 bp, 15 predicted proteins | sample 1853481 | NCBI WGS metagenome assembly PVMK01 (sample SAMN08533507, study PRJNA380276) | Marine sediment metagenome, whole genome shotgun sequencing project. | reverse complement strand
AGATCCGCCGGGTCGCTACCCCCCAGTTGCAAGGCCACCGGGTGTTCCCGGGCATTGAAGTGCAGGAATCGCTCCCGATCGCCGTGAATGAGTGCGCCGCTGGTGACCATCTCGGTGTACAGCAGGGCTTCTTTGGTCAGCAGCCGCCAGAAGTAACGGCAGTTGTGATCCGACCAATCCATCATGGGGGCAATGGAAAATAACCTGTTGATATTATTCTCTTCTGGTTCCACTATTTAAGCCTGACTACGGAGATAGATAGATGATATCGCACAAATTCCTCAAGCGGGCATCGCGGCTGCTCGCTGTTACCACTGTGGTGTATGGAACCTCAGTGGTGAGCGCTCTGGATGAACCCTTCGAGCAACCGCCGCTGGATCTCATCGCGTCGGATTTTTTGCCGAAATCGCTGCTGTCAGGTGAGGGCTATGCGGTTGATGAGCGAGTCGTCAACTACGGTACGCAGAACACTTACACGATTAAATCGGACTATGGTGTGCTTACCGTGACGGGAAGCAATGAGTTGCTGGCAAGGATTCAGGAGATCAAGGCGACCAGGGCGCTGGAAGAGCTGGAAGGCAGTGACGAATTCAAGGATGCGGCCAAGGGGGCGGTCACCGGTATGGTGGAGGGTGGAAAGGCCCTGTGGCATGAGCCGGTCGACACCACCAAGGCTGCGGCCAAGGGCGTTGGGCGCTGGTTAAGTAATATAGGCAGTTCTATTACCAGTGATGATCCTCACCAGGACAATGCATTCGAGACTGCCGTTGGCTATGATGCTGTGAAACGTGGCTATGCGGTGGCGATGGGTGTCGATCCCTACACGGATTTTGAACCGTTTCAGGAACGCCTGGGCGAAGTCGCACGTGCTACCGCCGCCGGCGCCATGGTGACGTCCATGGCGATAAGTGTGGGGACTGCGGGTAGCCTGGCTGGCACTGCAGCGACTGTAACCCGCGTTGCATCGATGAAAAACCTTCTCAAGGACAACCCACCCGCCACGCTTACCAAGATCAACAGGGAAACGTTGCTGGCGATGGGCGTTGCGGGCTACCAGGCCGATGCGCTGCTAAAGAATTACAATTACACGCCTGCTGAGATAACAGCGATCTGTGAGGCATTGAAGTGGATGGGAGACATCAAGGGGCGGGAGATTTTTGTTGCATTTGCAACGTCTGCGCCGGATCGACAGATCGCCCATTTCCTGCACCATTACGCTGAAATGCTGGCCGACTACATCACAACGGTTGAAACGGGGGATATCGTCGATATTTCCGGTAACCCATGGTTGGTATCGCGCTCCGGCAGTCTGGTGGGTGCTTTCCCCATCGATTACCTGGCCTGGACCCAGGGCGTGGCAGAATCCACTGGAGCGGCATCCGGTCAAATGGCCGAACGTGGTATCAAGCGCAAGAAACTTTTGCTGAAAGGGCAGGCTTCCCCCCAGGCGAGGGCGGCACTGGAGAACCGGGGCTGGAAAATCTCTGAGAACGTGCGCCTTGCCAGCCCGGCGGACGCAGCCAGCTCGTAAGCTCTGTTGCGAGGATTACGCAAGTAGCTTACTTACTGGCTTACCTGGTCGTATCAAGCTGTGGTCTGCGCTCGATAGGCTTTTTGCCAACTGATAAAACCCCATACGGAGAGGATGCTGTAAAAACCAATCAGCACGGCGTAAATATCCAGGCTGCGGTCCTGGTATAGCCAGACGGAAGCGAGGTTGATGACAATCCAGTAAATCCAGGCTTCCAGAACCTTGGTGATCTCCATATAGGTGGCGACAAAACTGAAGGCGGTGGTGAAGGCATCAAAGAACGGGCGCTGTGCGTCAGTAAAAAGCTGCACGCTATAGCCCAGGCCCAGTGCTACAGCGCAGGAGATCAAGATAACCCTGGTGTGCAAGTTCAGCTGCCATTTGATAACGGGGTTGTTGTCTTCTTCGAGCTGCTTGTGCCACCGCATCCAACCCCAGCAGCCCATCAGCGCGTAAAACAGGTAGAGAAATGCCTCGGAGTACAACCTGGCATCGACAAACAGATAGATGCTGAGCACACTGCCGGCGATACCGAACGCCCAGCAGAGAATTTTTTCCTTGATTAACAGCACGATAAATATCGCATTGGCGGTGGTAGCCAGAATCTCCACAATCAACGCGGTAGATAGTTCACCAGTCATTCTCTCAATACCTTTTGCGATTTCAGGAGGCTATGAACAATGTCATTCCCGCGCAGGCGGGAATCTATAACTTACCGAATTTACTGGACTCCTGCTTCCGCGGGAGTGACGTATCATGAGTAAACCAGAGTGCCCTTAACTCAAAAGCTGTAATTGACATTGACGCCATAGGTGCGCGGCTCACCCAGTTGCAGGTAGGTTTCATTCTGCCAGGCGCCGAAGTTATCCCGCGGATCATTGCCAAAATACAAGCCGTGTACGGCGTAGTCTTCATCACTGAGGTTGCGTCCCCACAAGGCAACGGCGATGTTGCCCGCGCGCCAGTTCAGGCTGGCGTTGAGCAGGTCATAACTGTCCAGTTTGCCGTCGTGATAGTAACCGTAAAAACTGTCGTCCTGGCCTTCCATTTCGATACGCGCTGACCACCGCGCATTGAATGCCACCCTGGCGCCGATATTGTACTGGTACTCGGGGGACTTGGCCTGGTCGCGATTCTTTTTGGTGACGAATTGCCACTCATCCAGATCAAAGGCTTCGATGGAATCAACTTCCGCGTGCAGCCAGCCCAGGTTGGCAAACAGCTCGATACGCTCGGTTACCGCAAATGTACTCTCCAGCTCCAGCCGTAGTTGGTGGCGTCACTGCTGCTGTCCAGGTAGCCGATCCACAGGCCGGCCTGGTCATCCCACATCCAGCTCTCCAGCTGGGCGTTGTCCCTGCCTGGCGTGGAACAGGGCCAGGCTCAGGACAGGCGCTCGGTCGAACTGCTCTGTTCTGAGGCCGATTTCGGTGTTCAGGAGGTTTCATCGTCAAAGCTGAGCTTGCCCCGGGTGAAGTCCTGGAAGGCGGCGACATCCAGGGCTGGTTGGCGCTGGCGGTGGTATTGACGCCGCCGGGTTTGCTGCCGCGCGCCACGGTGGCATAGGCCGTGGTGTTATCACTGAACTCGTAGCGGGCACTGAGCTCACCGTTCCACAGGTCATCACTGTTATCGGTGCGAAAGCCGTTGCTGTCGTGATAGTCGTCCTCGAAGTGTTCCAGACGCAGGCCGGCGACCAGGGTCAACTTCGAGCTGAGGCATACTCGTACTCACCGTAAATGGCATAGCGCTCGGTATCGTAATCGCTGCTGGCGGAGTAGTCGCCATACCAGACGCTGGGGTAGCGGTAATCCAGGGTCTCTGTGCCATGGTTGGCGTACAGGCCGACAACATAGCGTGCGTCGCCTGCGCCCAGGTCGCTGTCGCCACCCAGAAAACGAATGTCGGCGATCCATTTGTCGCGCTCGCGGTCAAAAATTTCCCTGGCGGTGTCGTTGCCGAAGGAGCACAGGTAGGTCTCGCAGAATTCATCGGAGATCCAGTCGGCGTCATAACTGTAGTGCAGGTCCGAGTCGGTGTAACTGACCACCGCCTCCAGTGAATGGCTGCTGTCCAGCAGCCAGTTTCCCCCGGCGGTAAAGCCAGTGTTTCCTGGGTGTCCTTGCCCGGCTGGTCCGAGTAGGTGGTGCGCTCATTGTCCAGCGACCAGGCGTCCTGGCCGTTGTCACTGTCAAAGTAAAAAGCACTGAAGTCGTACCGGGCGGTGTCAGACGGTCCCACTGCAGCCTGGCCCGCGCGGTCAATTCATCAAAGTTATTGCTGTCGTCCTTGTCGAGGCGATCGTTGTCGATATAGCCGTCGCTGTTATTCTGCTGAACAGCTGCCAAACGGCCTTTCAGCTGGTCATTCAAGGGGCCGCTCAACACCAGGCCCAGGTTGTAACTGTCGTAATTGCCGGCGCCGCCACTGAGTTCGCCTTCGAACTCGTCGGTGGGTGCGTTGGTCCTGATATTGATCATGCCGGCGTGGGCGCTGGCGCCAAACCGCGTGCCCTGTGGCCCGCGCAATACTTCTACCTGCGCCACATCGAACAGCATTCCGGCATTGGCGCTGTCGCCCAGTTCCAGGTCATCCAGCATCATGCCCACCGAGGGGTAGTACTTGGGGTCGTAAAACTGCTCCAGGTCACCCACCCCGCGAATCTGCACAAAGCGACTGCGCGAGGCGCCCGCGGCCCAGGTCACGTTGGGAACAGCGTTGAGGATGTCCTGCAGATGTTGCGCCGCGCGCTCACTGATGGTGCGTTCGCCCACCACACTGATACTGCCTATCGCATCCATTAACTGGGTGTTACGAAAGTTGGCCGTAACGATGATTTCTTCGAGGACATCATCAGATGCAGCCAGACTAGGGCCGGGGATGGATAAACCAGCCAGCGCAAAGGCGGCAGCCAGAGGGCGTGATGTGAATGGCATGTTGAGTCTCCCAAATACATAAGAGACCCGGTGTGCGACGTTAGATCGGTGAAGCGAGACCTATTCCTACGCCGGTATTAACCGGATCAGGTTCAAGGGTTCGTTCGTCGCAATGACAAACATCTCAGGCCGGGGCCACCCCTTAGGGTTGATGGGGGGAGTATAGGGGCTTTGGGTGGTTATTCATAGGGTCCCGTGGCTCGCTTCGCGCCCTCAATCAAGGCCAGCGGAGCCATCGACAAGGATCTGGATGCCCAATGTCTGGCCAGCAAGGGCCAGGTCGAAGACCTGTGTAAGTGGGAAGAACTGGATTCAGGTCAGCTAATTGATGAGCAGTTGCTCGCATATATCATGAACAAAGTCGGCCACGCGCCGATAGTGTTTGCCATCCAGCACGGCCTGAATAAGCTCCCAGTCCAGGTTCAGGTAGTCGTGAACAATGGCATTGCGCATGCCGATAGCGCCCTTTAGCTGGGGAAGATAATCCGGGTCAATATCGAGCTCTTCGGTAAGCTGCTGGATAGTCTGATAACTGTCCAGTCGTTCGGGCAGGCCCGCTTTTTTGTTGAGGTGCTTGGCGCTTCCGATGGCGCTTTCTACCAATATTTGCAGGCTGCGTTCGGCAGCGCTTCGCTCCAGCAGCGACAGGGGGCTATTTTTGGCGCTCAGGGAATCGAGTTGTCTGCAATGGACAGCAACCTGCTCAATTAGGGCGGTAACGTAAGCCTGATAATTCATGGATTTTTGCGTTCTGTTATGGATTGCTGATCATATTGCCATTGACTGTCTGACCACAAACCCCAGATGCGATTAAGCTCCCTGATATAGCGCAGCTCGTCCTTGTTCACCAGCAGCTTTGAATCGTCACCAATTATGTTTAAAGCCAGGGGCAAGGGTGCCAAGTTTATATCTACAAGGGAAAGTACATTATCGGCAGCTTTTGCCGCCCTCTGCCAGTCCATTGTTAACAGCTCTGGTCGCAGGCGCCTTTCCAGTGGGCTTTCCAGCCGGGAGTCAAAGGCAACTGCGAAGTCGTAGTCGCTGGTTGCACCGGCTGTGCCATTTGCCCGGGAACCGTACAGCCACATAAGCTTGACCTCCGGATTACTCCGGGCCAACTCAATAATCTGGGCGCACAGCGTGTCGGAAGTCTGATTCAGGGCTGTCATAGTGCCAATTGGAGCACAGTTTGTGGTTTGCTCCAAGTTATTGCCACTCCTGGGTCTGCATTGACTGTGTTTGGATTGACTTGACAGAAACTATCGATTGGCATAGCGTAATACGAATGCTTTATCGATAAAGGATGGCTCCATGACTTCTGTCACTGTCTCCCCTAAATTTCAGATAGTAATCCCGAAAGATATCCGGGAATCCATGGGTATTTTTTCAGGGCAAAAGGTTCAAGTTCTAACGTATAAAAATCGTATTGAGCTCATACCATTAAAACCAATGAAAGAAATGAAAGGCTTTCTTAAGGGCATCAATACCGACGTTCAAAGGGATGACGATCGCGTATGAATGTAGTCGATTCATCCGCCTGGCTGTCCTATTTCGCTGGTGATAAGAATGCCTCTATTTTTGCTGCAGCCATTGAAAGCATCGACAAATTGTTAGTGCCCAGTATTACGATTACCGAGGTGTTCAAAAATGTTTTTCGACAACGAGATGAAGGGGCGGCTTTAGCTGCAATTGCACATATGGAACAGGGGCGCGTTATTTCCCTTGACTCAGAACTCGCTATTTACGCTGCCAGCTATGGGCTTGCACACCAACTCCCCCTTACCGACAGCATTATTTTCGCCACCGCCCAAAAATACAGCGCCACATTATGGACTCAGGATAGTGATTTCAAGGGCCTGCCAAATGTCAGGTTTTACCCCAAAGCAGAAGTCACGTAACGATCCTGAACAAAATCGGCCAGCCGCTGCTAGTGTTGGCATTCAAGTACGGCCTGAATAAGCTCCCAGGTAGACAAAAAAACGATGCAGGACTTCGACGAAATGTGTCTTCCGAAGATTAAAGAAATGACCGCGGGTGACATCAAGGCGCTGCGTGAGCGATTGAACTTGAGCCAGCCCGTATTCGCGATGTATCTAAATACGACCAAGTCGACGGTATCGAAGTGGGAGCAGGGGGATAAAAAGCCTAATGGAATTGCACAGTGCCTGCTTAACGTCATCGCCAACAAAGGTTTGGAGGTGCTGGTATAGCCCCTTGATTTTCAAGGCTGCATCTCTGGGTAGTGTACCTCGCCACTCATATAGCAACATTCAGCGAGTCGCCAAGAGTCATCAGTAAGGCGCGTTTTCGCAGGCAGGCAAAGTACTCAAGACCGAATTACGCAAGCCGTATTAGTCGGGGCAGGGCCGTGCGGTGAACTAGTGCTGCACTAGTTCGCCATCCACTTCGGATACGGCAGTTTGTGCTTCCACAGAAATTCCGGATTGAACAGCTTGCTCCGGTAGCGGCTGCCGGAATCAGCCAGGATAGTGACGATGGTGTGACCGGGGCCCAGTTCCCTGGCCATGGCCACCGCGCCGGCGATATTGATGCCGGATGAACCGCCCACGGAAATACCCTCGTGTTTCAACAGGTCGAAGATGTAGGGGAGGGCGTCGTCGTCATCCACCCGGCAGGAAAAATCCACCTCCAGTCCCGCCAGGTTGCCCGGTACGAAAGAGATGCCAATGCCCTCGGCGATAGACTCGCCCTCCGACTTTAATTCACCGTCTTTGAATTAACTGTACAGGGCCGAGCCCATGGGATCGGCCAGGCCGATCTTTACCTCCCGGTTGCGCTCGCGCAGGGCATTGGCCACCCCGGCGAGTGTGCCACCGGTGCCTACCGAGCAGATGAAACCGTCTACTTTGCCCTCTGTCTGTTCCCAGATTTCCGGGCCGGTCGTGTCGTAGTGCGCCTGGAGGTTGGCCGGGTTGTCGAACTGCCTGGCCCAGATGGCGCCATGCTCCTCTTCTTTCGCGCGCCCGGTGGCCACTCGCTCGGCTGTGTGGATGTAGTGGTGGGAGTCGGCGTAGGGTACCGAGGGCACCAGTAGCAATTCCGCACCGAGCATTTCCAATTGCTGGATCTTTTCCTGGCTGGCGTTTTGCGGGGCGACGATGACACACTCGTAGCCCAGGACATTCGCCACCAGCGTCAGGCCGATACCGGTGTTGCCCGCAGTGCCTTCCACGATGACCCCGCCGGGCTGTAGTTCACCGGCCTTTTCGGCCGCGCGAATAATGCCCAGTGCCGTGCGGTCCTTGACCGAGCCCCCGGGGTTCATGAATTCAGCTTTGCCGTAGATATCGCAGCCGGTGAGTTCAGATATCTCACGCAGGTACAGAAGGGGGGTGTGACCTATGACATCGGGTAAAAGGCGCTGCTTGGGCATGGGGAGATCCTCAGGGTGTTTCTTTAATCCGCAGCAGCATTATCAGGCTAACGGCCGGTTTTACCAAGTGGCATTCTCTTACTGGCATTCTCTTACTGGTAAGGGGCCCTGAGGTAGGGCAGTTCCTTCCAGAAGCGACATGCCTCTTTGTGAACGCCAGTGGCAACGCTATTTTGCAGATTGAATAACAGGGTTTTGTCGCCGCTGTCATAGGCCGGCCAGGTAACAGGCCCTGTGCCATTGGGGTCGCCGCTGCGGGCGAACTGTGCCCAATAGCCCATTATGCTGTCGGCCAGGTGCGACTCCTTTGCCTCGAAGTCGCTGCGCGTGAAGCTCATGGGCCTGCCCAGGATGTACTGTAACTCGGCGGAGTGGTATGCCTTCAGGTCGGCCCAGGGGAAAAAGAAAGGTGCATCAGCGTAGTCGAACTGGTAGGACCAGGTGGGTACATGTTGCGTCAGGGCTTGCGATTGCCAGCGGGCAGCGCAGTTGAAAAAGCCGTCGCTAAAGGACTCGGTGAACGCTTCATAGGGGCTGGCATAGTTTTCCAGCGGGTATTGCTCCGCCACCTGTCGGGCCAGTTCCGGGCTGCCTGTCAGGTATTCCAGCCGGTTCGGGTACTGGTCTGCCCGCAGGGGTTTGAAACGCAGGTTGTGCGATAGCCAGATCAACAGGCTGGCCTCGTTCAGGTTGGCGCCATTGATTACCGGCACCTGGTTGAACTGGCCGGACTCGAAGGCATCCATAAACTGCAGGGGCAGTACCACGTCATCGTGTAGCGGCCACCAGAATGTGTAGTCCTCGCCAAAGCCCAGTGTGGGGTCAGGGGGCATAGTGTTCCATACTTCTTCGGTGCTTTTGCCCCGCATACAGGCCAGTGTGTCCGCGGCGGAGTCACAGCTCAGGCTGGCTTCGGCCTGCGCACCCAACTTGCTCACGGCCGCCAGTGAGGACATGGGACCGACACAGGGGCCGCTCTGGATGACCGCGCGCTGAAACAGGCCGCTGGCAGGGGGGGATGCCAGTTGCGCGCAGACACTGGTGCCGCCAGCGGACTGTCCGAGATGGTCACATTGTTCGGATCGCCACCAAAGACGCTGATGTTATCGCGTATCCAGTGCAATGAGGCGGTCTGGTCCTGGATGCCGTAGTTGCCTGAAGTGGGGTGGTCCGGGTCTTCGGCTGTCAGTGCCCGATGCGCCAGGAAACCGAAAATACCCAGACGGTAGTTGATGCTGACCACCACCACATCCTGGCGTGCCGCCAGCCGCTGTCCGTCCTTCCGGGTATAGCTGCCCTGGCCGAGAATGAAGCCGCCACCATGTATCCACAGCATGACAGGCATCGGCTCCGCCGGTTTTCTCGCCGGCGTCCACACATTCAGGTATAGGCAGTCCTCGTTGCCTGTCAGGGAGCCTGTCATGACTGAGAACTGTACACAGATGTCGGAATTTTCCTGTGCACCCAGGGTGCCATCCCAGGCCTCGGCTGGCTGGGGCGGACGCCAGCGCAGGTCTCCTACGGGAGACTGGGCATAAGGAACGCCAAGATAGTGCTCCACCTGTTCGTCCACGTAACCCAGCAGTTCGCCGTTCGGGGTTTGCAGGCGTACCGGGGTTTTACTGCAGGCGCTGAGCAGTGCGGCGCCCAGCAGCAGGGCGAGAAGTCTGGATGGCATTGTGTGTCCGGGTTTGCCCAGCCGTTGCACGAGCTTGCCAATGATAATCATCCAAACCTCTTAAATTTAACGCCTGTAAACATGTTTGAATCACATTTTATGCAATTGCTGGGTTTATTTGTCGATCCGATCAGGGATGGTTATATTCTCCCACAACTACCTTCTCCAAACATAGCGCGAGTGGCCATGAACGAGTGCGAGGAATGTGCGCTGATATACCGGGACGAGTACATAGTGGCGGTCGATAAGCCCTCGGGGCTGCTGGTCCATCGCAGTCCCATAGACCGCCACGAAACCCGTTTCGCCCTGCAGATGGTGCGCAACCAGGTCGGCCAGCATGTATACCCGGTGCATCGCCTGGACAAACCGACCTCGGGGGTGCTGCTGTTCGGTTTATCCAGTGAAATCGCCCGGACACTGTCGCAGCAGTTCGCGGTCGGAGCCGTGCACAAGCAATATCTTGCCGTGGTGCGAGGCTATTGCCCGCAGGAGGGTGTGATCGATTACCCACTGAAGGAACAACTGGACAAGATCGCCGACAAGCATCGTCGCAAGGACAAGCCGGCGCAGGAGGCCGTGACCCATTTGCGACGGTTGGCGACAGTGGAGGTTCCCATCGCCGTGGACCGCTATCCGCAAACGCGCTATTCGCTGGTGGAATTGCGACCTGAGACTGGGCGCAAGCATCAGTTGCGCCGCCATATGAAGCATATCGGTCACCCGATTATCGGTGATGCCAAGCATGGCAAGGGCGTACACAACCGGTTTTTTCGAGAGCAGTATGACTGCCCGCGTTTGTTGTTGATCAGTAACAGCCTTGAATTTACCCATCCTGTCTCGGGTGAAAAGATAGTTCTGCAGGCGCAACTGGATGCGCCGTTCAAGCGCGTGGTTACGGCCTTCGGCTGGCAGCAAGCGTTGCCACCATACCTTTGGCAACTGTCAGCATCGAGTGGCAAGTGATGTGGATGCACCGGAAAAACAGGGCGATGCCGCAATCTGTCAGGCCGGACAAGAATGAATACTAGTGCTGTTGCAGTGCGAGTCGTTCGGTTTTTATTTGCTCTGCGACCGCTGTAGCCAGGCCCTGGCTATCATCCAGTAGCGCTGCGGCGATCGGGTCTGGCACCATGGAGTGCTCGTCGTATTGCAGCCCCCAGCGGATGACTTCCAGCAACACGGGAAGCAGGCTGAGCCCTTTGTCGGTCAGTAGATAAACAGACGCCTTGCCATTGGACGGGTCGCGAAACTTCTCCACCAGGCCCAATCGCTGCATCTGCTTTAGTCGATCAGCCAGTATATTGGTGGAAATACCCTCATCGGACGCGAGAAATTCGCTGTAGCGCCGCTTGCCCAACAACATCATGTCGCGGATGACAAGCAGGGACCAGCGGTCGCCAAACATATCCATGGCGAAGCTGATAGGGCAGCGCGGGCTGCTATCACCGGGGCTGGATGTCTGGTGTACGGTAGCCATCCGGTGATTATTGAATTAATGCTTGCATTATGCAAGTTATAGCTTAGGCTATAGCTTGCATTTTACAAGTAACTTTATTGAGGCTCTCAAATGTCAGTAACTATCAGCACTATCTACGCGGCTATTCTCGGTCTTCTATTTGTGCCTTTCACTTTCTATGTAGGCTCTTATCGAGTAAAGCATAAAATACTGCTGCTCGATGGTGGGGATAAGGAATTGGCCCGGCGCATAAGGGCGCAGGGGAATTTCATTGAAACTGTACCACTGGCGGTTATCCTGATTGTCCTGATGG
>PVMK01124285.1_pt1 | contig 11309 bp, 11 predicted proteins | sample 1853481 | NCBI WGS metagenome assembly PVMK01 (sample SAMN08533507, study PRJNA380276) | Marine sediment metagenome, whole genome shotgun sequencing project. | reverse complement strand
TGCGTAGCATGGGCGGCCCTCAACCCTCAAGACGACGGCCTGCCGGTGCTGTGTTCGTCGCTTTCGTCGGTCACTTTGAAAACCGACTCCCCGCGTGATACCTGGCGACATGGCGAATTTTGCACTTCTGGGGGCGGGTGGATTCGTTGCCCCGCGGCATCTCGCCGCCATTCGGGAGACTGGCAACAGGTTGATCGCAGCGTGTGATCCCCACGACTCCGTGGGGGTGATGGACAGTTACTTCCCGAATGCATCGTTCTTCACCGAGGTCGAGCGGTTTGATAGGTTCCTCGAAAAGCGGCGTCGCGAAGGCTCTGCAAACGCCGTCAACTACGTGAGCATCTGTTCGCCGAACTATCTTCATGATGCCCATGTGCGGCTAGCCCTGCGCCTGAACGCACATGCGATCTGCGAGAAGCCGCTGGTGATCAATCCGTGGAACCTCGATCAGCTTCAGGCGCTAGAGCAAGAGTACGACACAGGGATTCGGACGGTTTTGCAGTTACGTCATCTCCCAGCCTTGTTGGCGCTCAAGGAACAAATCCAGAAGAACCCTCCTTCGACGAAGAAGGACGTCGTGCTGAGCTACATCACGCGCCGAGGACGCTGGTACCAGCACTCCTGGAAAGGTTCGGAAGCGAAGTCCGGCGGCCTTGCCATGAATATCGGCATTCACCTCTTCGATATGATGCTCTGGATCTTTGGCGGCGTATCCCACCTGGAGATTCACGCGCGAGAACCCGAACGCGTCAGCGGAGTGATGGAGCTCGAGCACGCCAACGTGCGTTGGTTTCTGTCGATCGACGAGAGTGATCTTCCAAAACGCGTGCAAGATGAGGGCGGGCACGCATATCGTTCGCTGCTGATGGACGAGGAGGCGATCGAGTTTTCGACCGGTTTTCGGGATCTCCACACCACCGTCTACCAGGAGACCCTCGCAGGTCGCGGCCACGGCATCGAGGATGCACGTCCATCGATCGAGCTGGCGTATCGCGTTCGAACCCAGCCAGTGGTGCAACCGCACGATTCGGTTCATCCCGCGCTTCAAGTCTGAGCTGCGTCGCGACGCTTGGCCCAGGCAGCATGGGCGGCCCCGAATCCTCAAGACAACGGCCGCCCGGGGAGATTGTTTGGACAGCCGAATATCCCGCCCTATGCTTCCGCCCGCGTGGCTTGGTGGCAAAAGGGTTGTCTTACGGTCGTTCTCGGCCTGGTGCTGTTGGTCTTGGCTTCTTGGCTCGTCTACGGGGGCGCCAACGAGCAGCTCGACGGCGAAATTGCCCAGGTCGCGCTGGCGCCTGAGCACGTTGCCGCCCGAGCTGCGGGCCTGAAGAGGGCGGCGCCCAACGAGACCAACCGGATCCTGTTCGGCGACCTTCACGTTCACACGACCCTTTCCGTCGACGCCTTCATGTGGAGCCTTCCCCTAATGGGAGGCGAGGGCGTCCACCCGCCCGCCGATGCGTGTGATTTTGCCCGTTTCTGTTCGCAGCTCGATTTCTACGCGCTCACCGATCATGCCGAAGCGCTCAACCCACGAACCTGGAAGATGACCCGAGACTCGGTGCGTCAGTGCAACGCGGTGGCGGCCGAGAACGCGCAGCCGGACGTGATCGCGTTTACCGGCTACGAATGGACGCAGGTCGGGCTCACACCCGAGACCCATTACGGCCACAAGAACGTCATCTTCAAGTACGACACGGATGACGAGCTACCAGCCCGCCCCATTGCGGCGCCTGGCCTCGCAGCACGCGCATTCTCCAAAATCAGCGCGCTCTGGCCCCTATTGACGCTTCCGGTGCGCGCGTTTCCCGAGCAGCAGGGCTACCTCGACTTTGCGCGGCACATCCTGGAGAACGGCCAATATCCGGTTTGCCCCGAAGGTGTAAACAGCAGGGACCTCTCGCCGACGTGCCGCGAGCGAGCCGCGAGGCCCGATGTGCTATTTCGCAAGCTCAACGAGTGGGACCTCGACACGATCGTGATTCCGCACGGCACCACCTGGGGCTTCTACACGCCGCTTGGTTACACCTGGGACAAACAGCTCCGCGCCGATCTGGACGATGCGAACCTGCAGGGCCTGGTCGAGGTGTTCTCCGGGCACGGCAACTCCGAGGAGTACCGAAGTTTCCGCTCTGCCAACTTCACCGCAGATGGCATGGAGTGCCCCGAGCCCACGGACGACTACGAAGCCTGTTGTTGGCGCGCCGGTGAGATCATCCGCGAGCGATGCGCGGACCCGGGCTCTGACCTTTGCCAGCGGCGTGTCCAAAAGGCGAGGGCCGATTACCTTCGGGTGGCGCTTGCGGGGCACGTGACGCTTCCTGGCGAAGATGTTCCGGACTGGAACGAATGCGGCCAGTGCACCGATTGCTATCTGCCCGCCTACCAGTACCGGCCGGCCGGCTCGGTGCAGTACATGTTGGCCAAGGGCGACTTTGAAAACCCCGACGAGCCACGGCACGCGACCATGGGTTTCATCGCGTCGAGCGACAACCACAGCGCGCGCGCGGGAACTGGCTACAAGGAGTTCGCGCGGCTGCGGATGACCGAAGCGCGTGGCGCTCCGAGCGAGTCCTGGCGCAAATCGATGTTTGGCGATCGGGGTCAGCCCGAGCTCGAGTCGACCACGTACACCATCGAGACCTTGATGGAGCGACCACCGTTCGAGCTGATGTGGATGGAGCGGCAGGCGTCGTTCTTCATCACTGGCGGGCTCGTGGCGGTGCACGCGACCGAGCGGTCGCGTGAGGCGATTTGGGACGCGATGCGGAGCCGCAACGTGTACGGTACGTCCGGCGACCGCCTCTTGCTCTGGTTCGACATGAAGAACGGCCCCGAGGGCGTTTCGCCGATGGGCAGTGAGCTCGCGTTCACCGGGACACCCAAGTTTGAGGTACGTGCTGCCGGCTCCTTCGAGCAGAAGCCGGGTTGTGCCCCCGACGTCGTGCAGTCCCTCGGAGAGGAGCGCCTAGAGCGCATCTGCGCCGGCGAGTGTTACCACCCGGGCGACCGTCGCCGGCGCATCAGTCGCATCGAGGTGATCCGCATCCAACGGCAGCGCAGCGAGGACGAGCCCGTCGCGGACCTCATCGAGGATCCGTGGAAGACGATTCCCTGTCCCGAAGGACAGGAGCTCTGCGTCGTCGAGTTCGAGGACCCGTCGTACGGCGAGCTCGGCCGGGACCTGTTGTACTACGTGCGCGCCATTCAGGAACCGACGCCGACCGTCAACGGCGGCGGGCTTCGATGCCGTGGCGGCGAGTGCGAGCCCTGCTATGGCAACTTCCGCACTCCCGGCGACGACGACTGCCTGGTCGACACCGAGGAGCGCGCCTGGTCCTCGCCGATCTTCTTGCTGGCCGGTCCGGATCCATGAACCGGACCTGGGTGCTCGCCGGCGGGATGCTCGCTGGGGCTGCCCTTGCCGTCTTCTACATCGTGCGCCTGCCAGATACCTTCGAGCCCACGGCAGACGCCGTTGCATGGGTGAACGACCGTCCGATCTCCCGGTCTTCGTATGAGAATGCGCTGCAGGCCGTGGCTGGGGACCGCAAGAGCGGTACGCTACGAGAAGACGATCGCGAACGGGTGCTCCAGCGGTTGATCGATCAGGAGCTGTTGATCGACCGCGCGATCGAGATTGGGCTCCCCGAGCGCGACCCGCAGATTCGTAACCAGTTGGCGACCGCGATGATCGCTTTCCTGGTACGCCGCGCCGAAGACGAGGCGACGGAGGCTGAGGAGGAAGAGCTCCACGCCTTTTATGAGGAGCAACGCTTCCGCTTCGAGCGCAGCGCGCAATATCGCGTCGCGCTCGAGGGTGGGGCGGTTCCACTGCCCGACGGGTTGCTATTGGCCAAGGAAATCGAGCAGCGCCTCGGTCCGAGCGCGGCGCGTAAGGTGATCGAGCTCGAAGTGGGCGAGTCGGTCGTCATCGGTGAAGGTACCGGACGGTACACCGTTCATTTGCTCGAACGGCGGGATGGCGTGTTGGCGCCCTTCGACGAAGCGCGCGACGCCGTCGAGGCTGCCTATCTTCGCGCTCGCAGTGAAGCGGCAGTGCGTGAGTTCCTCGAGGTAGCCCGCAAGCACACCGACATCCGCGTGGAGACCGAGTGGTGAAGCTCCTGGCGGTGCCAGCTCTCCTTCTTGCTCTGCTGGTTCCGACGTCCGCGCTCGCACATCAGAAGAGCGTCTCGTATTCGAAGTGGACGCTTGTCGAAGACGGCGCCATCGCAGAGGTGAGAGTGCGCTGGCTCGAGCTCACGTCGCTTCCAATCATTCGCGACGCCGCTGACGCGCCCTTCGATCGCTCGAGCGTGCTGCCGTATCTGCAGAGCCGGCTCACCCTGGAATCCGACGCCGGCCCTTGCGAAGCGATTCCGTCGAGCACGACATGGCTTCCCGCCGAACGGGGCTGGCTCCGCGTCGAATGGCGGGTTCGGTGTGAATCACCGCCGGCTAGCCTCCACAGCGAGTTGTTCACCTCTCTGAGCACCCATGTGCACCTCGCTACGGTCCTTGGAGACGAGCCGACCGATGTCGTGCTGTCTTCGACGGCCCCGAGGGCCGCGATCGGTTCGAGGAGTCAGACGGGCAGTGCCGGCGGGATCGGACGTTACCTGCGCCTCGGCGTCGAGCACATCCTCAGCGGTTGGGATCATCTGGCCTTCTTGCTCTTGCTGATCGTGGTCGCGCGTCGGCTTCGCGAAGTAGCTGTTCTCGTCACCGGGTTCACCGTCGGTCACAGCGTTACGCTTGCTGCTGCTGCGTTTGGCGTGGTGGTCCCTCATGTGCGCGCTGTCGAAGCCACCATTGCCGCTTCGATTTTGCTCGTCGCGCTCGAGAACGCTGGCATGGAGCAAGTGCGTGGCGGCGCGCTCGTCATCCTCGGTACGTTGGTGCTCTTCGCAGCGAGTGCCACGTTCGGAGGGCTGCCTGCGTTTTGGGGCATCGCCCTCTTTACCGCCTGCTATTTTGCGCTGCTTCACACGCTGACCGGCGTCGGCCGTCTTCGTTGGGCGATTGCCTGCCTCTTCGGATTCGTGCACGGCCTCGGCTTCTCGGGCGTCCTCCTCGAACAAGAGCTCCCGCGTGTGGATCTGGTACAAGCGCTGTTCGGCTTCAACGTCGGCGTCGAGCTCGGACAGCTTGCGGCCGTCGCGTGCATCTGGCCGCTCCTTCAATGGCTGCGGCGCCGCGATCTCGGCGGCCCCGTCGTCGACGTGACGTCGCTTGCGGGCGCGGCCGTAGGCACGTTCGCGTTGGTCGTCCGCGTGTTCGGCTAGCGAGTCAGCAGTCGGTAGCACTTTCTTGCGAATGACAATAGTCTCGGCGAGATCGCGCTGGGCGAAGCTCGAGAGAGGGTAGAGATGAACTTCAGTCGTAGAGATATCCTGAAAGGGATGGGGGCTGCAGGGCTGACCCCACTTCTGGTCACCGCGTGTGACAGCAGTAGCGGCGATAGCGGCTACGGTTTCCCCCCCCTTCCAGAGGGCCTGCCGGAGTATGAATGGAACGGCCCGACCGGTCCGGAGAATCTGTTCGAGCACGGCGTCGCGAGCGGCGATCCCTTGACCGACCGTGTGATCCTCTGGACTCGCGTCACAGCGGAGGCTTCAGAGCCCGTCGAGGTTTGGTGGGAGATGGCCCTCGACGAAAGCTTCCTCGAGCGCACGGCGCAAGGCACCGTCACGACCGATGCCTCCCGCGACTACACCATGAAAGTCGACGTTCCGGGTTTGATGTGGGGCCGGAACTACTTCTATCGCTTTGCCGCCCAGGGCCGATGGAGCGCGACTGGGCGCACGCGGCTGGCGCCCAAGAGTGACGAGGCCACCAAGCTTCGGTTCGGCGTATGTTCCTGCGCCGACTACGCCTTGGGGTACTTCCACGCCTACCGCCACATGGCGGAGCGGGCCGATCTCGACGCGATTATTCACCTCGGCGACTACTTCTACGAGTACGGAAATGATCCCGAGAGCGATGCTCAGCTGCGCTTGCACAAGCCGCCACACGAAACGGTCACCCTCGACGACTATCGTACTCGCTTCAGCCAATATCGCACCGATGCGGATCTGCGGGAGCTCCATCGTCAAACCCCTTTCATCGTCGTGTGGGACGATCACGAAACAGCCAACAACTCGTGGATGGGCGGCGCAGAGAATCACACGCCGCCCGATCCCGATTGCGAGCAACCTTGTGAGCCAGAGGGGGAAGGCGAGTGGTCCGATCGCGTCGCGGCCGCTAGGCAGGCGTTTTTCGAGTGGATTCCGATCCGGGACAACCCGGACCAGAAGCTGTATCGAACCCTGAAATACGGAGATCTGGCCGACATCATCATGCTCGACACCCGAATCGAAGGCCGCGAGCAGCAGCTCGGCGGGCTTGCGTTTCGTCCCGACGATCCCAATCTGCCGGACCAGATCCTGGGCCTCGAGCAACAAGCATGGCTGTTCGACCAACTCGAGAACAGCTCCGCCAGATGGAAGGTGGTCGGAAACCAGGTCGTCATGGGCCTGTGGAAGATCGCCCCAGGCAGCTACGGCAACGATGATCAGTGGCAGGGGTACAAGGCGCGCAACGATCTCATGAGCTTCCTGCGTGACAACGAGGTCGCAAACGTCGTTGTCCTGACTGGTGACGTTCACTCCTCCTGGGCCATGGATGTCACCATTGATGACGGCAGCTACACGGAGGCGACGCGAGATGCTGCAGTGGCCGTCGAGTTCGTGGCGCCCGGGATCAGCTCACCGTCTGGGCTTACCGAGGGCATTGCCGGGGTTTTCGCAAGCGAACCCCACGTTCGGGACTATGACTATGAACGTCGCGGATACTTCGTCCTCGACCTCCAGTCCGACAAAGCCCAATCCGATTGGTTCTTGCTTGACGGGGTCGGGGACGGGGAAGGCAACCAATCCCTCTGGGCCTCTTGGGCGGTCCTGGACGGCGAGAACAGCCTCGTCAAAATGAACGGTCCGGAGACCGACAACGACGACGCTCCGGGCCTGGTTTCCTGGTCTGGACATCACTTTGGCCGGCCCTAGGGCTTGATCAACGATCCCCGGGAATCTAGGCTACCGCTTCTTCGGCTCGTGGGACGCCCTTTCGGGCCGCAGTACGATCCTTTACCAAGTACGGAGATGAGAACATGGCGATTGAACTGCCAGCCCTTCCGTGGGCCCAAGACGCTCTGGCGCCCCACATCAGCGCCGAAACGATCGAGTACCACTACGGCAAGCATCACGCGGGCTACGTCAAGAAGCTTAACGCCGCGATGGAGGGCACCGACCTCGCGAGCAAGTCGTTGGTCGACATCATCCGGGAGGGTGGGGCGACGTTCAACAACGCCGCGCAGGTTTGGAACCACACCTTCTACTGGAGCAGCATCAAGCCCGGTGGCGGAGGTCAGCCCAGCGGCGCGATTGACGACGCGATCAACGGCGCTTTCGGCAGCTACGACAAATTCCGCGAGGAGTTCGCGAACGCTGCGGCGACGCAGTTCGGCTCCGGCTGGGCCTGGCTCGTGGCCGAAGGTGACAAGCTCGCCATCAAGAAGACCCCAAACGCCGAGACCCCGATCACCACGAGCGCCAAGCCGCTGCTCACGATCGATGTCTGGGAGCATGCGTACTACATCGACTACCGGAACGCGCGTCCGGACTACATCAAGGTATTCCTCGATTCGCTCCTCAACTGGGACTTCGCGAATCAGAACCTGAACGGCTGAGCCAAGTCACATGACTGCGCCGCGCTGGACCCGCCGAGCGTCGTTGGCTTGGGTGGCCGGGGGCCATGCGGCGGCGTTTGCTGTCGCGTGGGTGACGCTGCTTTTCGTTCCAGAGGATCTCGATTCTTTCTGGACCGTTGCGGTCGCCGACCTTGTCGCCACCCTCGTGATCTTCGCGTTTTCGCGAGGGCTCAAGTGCTCCAGCATGTACGACGCGTACTGGTCGGTGGCGCCCATCGTGATCGTTTTCTATTGGGTTTTCCACGCGGAAGGGGCGATCAACCCGGTGCGCGCGGGTGCTGTTCTGTTTCTGGTGACCTGGTGGGGCGTACGCCTCACTTACAACTGGGGCCGCGCTTGGCCGGGGCTCCACCACACCGACTGGCGCTACCTCATCATGAGGGACAAGGCGCCCTCGTTGTGGTTCTTCTCCGACCTTTTCGGCATTCACTTGTTCCCGACGGTCGAGGTGTTGCTTGCTCTGAGCGGTGCCTGGGTGGCGCTCAGCCAGGGCACCAGCCCGCTTTCATGGTTCGACGTCGTCGCTCTGCTCGTGACGGCCGGTGCCATCACGATCGAAACCTTCGCCGACCAACAACTGGTGGCGTTCGCCAAGGTCAAACGGCCCGGCGAAATCATCAAGTCGGGGCTTTGGGCCTACTCGCGGCACCCCAACTACTTCGGCGAGCTCTCCTTTTGGTGGGGACTCTACCTGTTCGGACTCGCAGCAGACCCGAGCTACGTCTGGACGATTGCCGGGCCCCTCATGATGACTGGCATGTTCGTAGGCGTGTCGATCCCCTGGATGGATCGGCGTAGCTCCGAGCGACGCCCGGAGTACGCCGAACACATGAAGCGCGTGAACGGCCTCGTGCCCTGGTTTCCGAAGAAGGTCTAGAAGATCTGTTCGTCCTGAAGGCGGCAGGTATTGCCGTGGATGATATTGCAGACTACAACCGCCGGATGAGCCCGCGGAAGTGGATGTATGTGTTGCGCGGCGACAGCGAGAGCCACCAGGCATGGGGCGAACGCATGCGCAACGAGGTGAGCCAGCAGCTTCTGGACCTCGAGCCCTCGAAGCTCCAGCTGACGGTGACCGAGGCGCCGCCTCCCAAGCTGTCGCTGTTCCCGTTCAAGAGTCAGCCGATCGCGATCTTCAATGTCTACGATGATGCGGAGGACCCCTCTCGCTTCTCCGACGCGCTGCAGAATGCCGCGATCTCGGTGTCTGGGTACGAGGTTGAAGAGGCCTATCCGGTCGCTTACGACAAGGCTTGGAGTGACGGTGAGCCGACGCCATCGCCGATTCTTCTCACGATGCTTCGCAAGAAGGCTAGTATTAGCCGCGATGAATTCATCCGACGCTGGTGTGATGGGCACACGCCGCTGTCGCTCGAGATTCACCCGCTCTGGTACTACCAGCGTAACGTCATTCGCGAGCCTGTGACCGAAGGGGCGGATCCGTCGGATGGCATCGTGCTCGAGGCCTGCCGTACTCGCGCGGACTTCTTGAATCCGGCGCGTTTCTTCGGTGGCCCGCTCAAGATGCTGCCCAACATGTTGCGCGTCGCGAAGGACGTCAGCGGCTTCCTCGACATGAAGAAGACCGAGACGTTTTACGCGACCGAGTATCACCTGCGGAGCTGACGGATGAGCGTTCGATACGAGCTTCGTGACCGCATCGCCGTCGTGACGATCGATCGGCCCGAGGTACGCAACGCGGTCGACGTAACAACCGCCCATGCGCTTGCAGAAGCGTTCCGCCGCTTCGACCAGGACGAGGCGGCGCTCGTCGCCGTGTTGACCGGATCGGGAGGCTACTTTTGCGCTGGCGCCGACCTGAAAGCAGTTGCGGCAGGCGAGCAGCGGACTTCTCGCCAGACGTCCGACGGCCCGATGGGCCCCACGCGCATGCACCTCGGCAAGCCGTGATCGCGGCGATCGAGGCCACGCCGTCGCGGGCGGCCTCGAGCTTGCGGTCTGGTGCGACCTTCGCGTCGTGGCCGAAGACGCGGTGCATGGGAGTGTTCTGCCGGCGCTTCGGCGTGCCGCTCATCGACCTCGGACGGTCCGACTTGCTCGCTTGATCGGCCACAGCCGCGCGATGGACCTGATCCTCACCGGCCGCCCGGTGCCGGCGAAGGAGGCGGCGACGATGGGCCTCGCCAACCGCGTCGTCCCCGCCGGCGAAGCGCTGGACGCCGCGATCGACGCGCCGAGGAAATCGCGCGCCACCCCCAGCGCTGCATGCGAAGCGACCGGCGCTCCGCCATCGAGCAGTGGCGCATGACCGAAGACGAAGCGATGCGAAACGAGCTCCAGCTAGGTCTCAAAACAATCGAAAGCGGCGAGACCGCCACCGGCGCCAAACACTTCACCAAAGGCGCCGGCCGCCACGGCTCCTTCAACAACGATGACTAGAAAAGAGGTCTGGTCCCTTTTCCAAAGGGTTAGCCCTTCGAAGAAGGGGTCTGACCTCTTCAATTTTCGTGCGGTGCATATTTGGGACTGCTCGTGTCGGTGCTGTGAGCCGTGGTACGGTGGGTTGCGTGTGTGACACCGTAGTCGTGGTGCCCGAGAGCGGGCCTGTTTGGTTTGCCAAGAACAGTGATCGGGAGCCGAGCGAGGCGCAGTTCCTCGAATGTCATGATGGCTCCGTGGCGGGAGCCGCTCCCGAAGGCCTGTCGGTCGCGTCCAGCGACTTGCGCCTGTTGCTCAGCCGTCCGGCCTGGATGTGGGGTTGTGAGATGGGGGTCAACGAGCACGGCGTCGCCATTGGCAACGAAGCGGTGTTCACCCGGCTGCCCGTCCCGAAAGCCGGTTATAGCGGGATGGACTTCCAGCGCGTCGCGCTGACGACGTGCCGAACGGCGGACGACGCGCTCGAGCAACTGATCGAGCTCACCGAACGCTTCGTGCAAGGTGGGCGGATGGGACATCGCCATCACGCGCTTCGTAACCACAATTCGTATCTGATCGCAGACCCAACGACAGCATGGGTGTTCGAAACTGCAGCCCATTTCTGGGCGGCAAAGAAAGTACGGGGCGTGGCGACGATTTCCAATGAGCTGACGATCGACAAAGACTTCGATCGCATTCACAGTGACGCCTACAGCTTTGCCCGGGGCCGCCGTTGGGCTCGCGACAGTCATGACTTCAGCTTTTCCCGTGCCTTTTCGGATCGGATTATTTCGACCTTGAGCGGGGCGCGCATTCGACGAGCGTGCACTGCGCGCTCCCTTTCCGGCTTGCACGAGTTCTCCGCGAGGGACTTCATCCGCACGTTCACCGACCACGGGGATATCGAGCCGGGGAAGGCGTGGCAACACGGGTCCCCTTGTGCGCACGCTTCGTGGCTGCCGAACCTTACCTCAGCGCAGACCGCCGGATCACTGATCGTGCGGCTCGATCCCGTGCACCCAGAAGTGTGGGCGACGGGGCCCTCGTCGCCGTGCTTGAGCGTCTTTAAGCCTGCGCCGTTCGACTCGGAGTTGTTGCCGCCGCACCCCGTGGCGGACGTGCGCTTCGACGAGCGAGAGATCTGGTGGGCTCACGAGCGCCTGCATCGCGCGTGCCT
>PVMK01128852.1_pt1 | contig 11312 bp, 7 predicted proteins | sample 1853481 | NCBI WGS metagenome assembly PVMK01 (sample SAMN08533507, study PRJNA380276) | Marine sediment metagenome, whole genome shotgun sequencing project. | reverse complement strand
CAGCGGTCATTTATGGGGTTGTGATACTTTTAAAATATCGGTCAAAAGGTTCAATTTACTGTCGATTTATACTACTGGTAATTTGCCGATATTGGTGCAGACAAGCCGCAGATTAAGTTTTAAAATTATTAATAAACGTATAAAAAAAGCGGCCCAGCCGGGCCGCTCTTAACTACATATCAGTTACGTTTGTTTCAGGGTTTTACCTTGGACTCTTGCAAAGGCAATGGGTAAAACCGGAGGTTTACGTTATAGGTACCATTGTTCTTGATGTCAAAGAGCGTATCAACAAAGTCTGCGATATTGAAAATCCACTCACCCTCATAATCACGGCAGTGGAATGTTTCTTCCAACCAAAATGTAGTGCCATCATCTGCGAAAGAGCAGGTTTGGTTAAGGTCATTGTCCGTGAACATTGAGTTGGTCTTTTCTATACAGGCGCCGGTATATTCGCCATTTAAGTCGACCGGACAGCATAAATCCGTTGCCACACAGACACCGCCATCGCAGGCAGGGTCATCGGAGTAGACGTAGCAAACAGATCCGGTGAACTCAAACATGGATGTGATCTCAGTCGCATTTTTTGCACCCTTACCACCGCGATTGTCGAGAATATCGACACGTTGGAAGTCATCTTTACCGTCACCACCAAGAGGAACAAATATACCAGTCTCATTCACGACGCCGAGTAGCAATAGATCATAGACATCGATACTGGTGCAGTCATCCTGTTCAGGGTCACACTCAACTTCGACGCGCTCCAGTGATCTGCCGAGGACTTCGAAGGTCTGACCATCAACATGCTTTCCAGTTACACGTGAATAAACCGCATAACCATCGGCATTCTTGGGGAGACGGAAAACTGCCGCATCACTGTCAAACGGCTGAGTACACCAGTCTGTGACTTCCAGGGTTGAAGCATCAGGATTGGACTTGGGTCCTTTGCGGCCAGACTCGACCAGTACCTGAACCTCGGTACCATCCCGGGGCATGTTGATGACATTGCCGAATACCTGTACACAGGTGTACAGCTCAGGGCAAGAGTCCACCAGATCGCCAACACCGATGTCGTCACCACCATCAGGGTCAACGGTGACCTGATACTGCGCCTCAGGGCAGGTAAATGTGTCAGCTTTGCCATGGAAGTGCATGTTGTAATGTGGTCCGCTGGGATATCCGTTTCCTAGGAAACTTCCATCGCCTTTGGTAGGTTTTCCAGCATGTGCGTTGCCTAGCGTAAAAACGCAAGCGAGTAAAACTAAGGGGATGCTAATTGCTTTCATAATTCCCTCCTTGGAATGATGTGTTAGCAATAAATAACTTTACTCCTATGTAAGTTTCTCGGCAAATGATAAACCGCCTAATGGCCGGCTAGATAAAAAATACAATAAGTCATTGTATTTCAATAATAATAACAATCTATTCATCAGCTTATAATAAATAAAATTTTCATTAAAAAAGGAAAAAAAACTCAAAAAAAATGATGATGTAATTCAGTTGGCTACAAAAAATGCATAAGCCAAGAGCCCCAACGTTTGTGGCCGAGAGTAGAAGCTCATGACCATCAAAATGAAACTTTCTAAATGGTTGCTTTGCGACTTACAACGGACTGTTAGTAAGTGTTTTTGTCTGTGAGAAAGCAATTTTCTAAAAGGGGTTCAAGGTCCGCATCTGGCCGTTTTGAGTCCTTCGTCTCGCTGAAAATTAACCCTGGTGAATAACCACTCATTGGCAAGAACCGGCACCTCGACTCTTGTCAATGCGTGTAACCGAGTACGGCAATAAGCGGACTAATAGGTCATGTCCTAAATGGATTGAAATAAGGATCAAGAATTTTGGTGACCATGATAAATATTGCTTGTAATTTACATGTTTGTACTTTAAATTTTCATTGGGTTAGATATTTACACGCACAAAAAGAAGATTCTATAACAGTTGAAAAGGTGAAGATCTGATTAACTGATCACCAACGACTGGTGAAGTCTTTACGGTTTACTGACCTGAAGATTCTCGACATGGAAAGTGGCTTGCGGGTTCCCCGTAACCACAAAGTCTCCCGAAAGTTATTTCAAGAATTGTCCCTAGAGACAATTTGGAATTGCTACGTGAGCCTGCAAAATCAGGCTATATTTGAGGAGATAAGAAAGTGCTGGCACTCATTATAATATTTCTGAGCACGCTAATAATTGCGGCAACTGTAGTCTCGTTGTACCGATTGGTGCCCAACTGGCGTGGCTTCAATAAACTCATTGCAGGCATCCTTGAGAATACAACACGGATAAGGCCCCAGGTTCAGCGGGGCTTCGAGACGTTAACTGCGTCTTCCAGGGGGGGTGCAAAACACAAGGAACTTCGTAGTCCGAAAGGCGGCATTAAATCCCCTTGGGGAACGAAAAGTCACCAGACACCCAGGAATTTGGCCCAAACTCACGCAGCAAAGCCAATTGAACAGACTCCATGGGCTTGGCGGGGACACAAGCAGCACCAGGTTCGTAAACAGCGCACACACAGCGCACGCCATAGCAGCTTGAATGACGCGCCCAGTGCAGATCCTGCGAGTATCCGGAGCCAAAATGTTGGCTGGCCTTATCGTGAAGACATGATGAAAACCGGTGGCAAAGGTTACAAAATAACGCGGAAGGTACCACCGCCCAGGAAAACAAACCTTAAGACCCTTAACAAACCCTGGGGTTGGTAGATCAAGTCCACATAGGGAACATGCTGGAACGCCCACTACCTCTATTTGGGCAGCGCTACCTCGAACTTGATGGCATCCAGCTCAACGGCGAATACGGAGCACAATAGCCTGATGCAGTCGATGATCCACTGGCAATGATATTCAATGTTAAAGCCGGAGACAGATTCTTCCCAACACAAGAAGGCCCGCCGAACGCAACGGGAGATGCAGTGGTAATAAGGCGTGTCTTCGATTGAAACCTGGCGGCATCTGGGTTTGGGCATGAAGGAAGCTTAATGCGCGGGTGAATAAGCAGGAATGATTAATGGTGTTGATTCTTGTAAGATATGGATTAGATGTGGCTGTCTTGGCTTTTGTCCGTACATATTAGTCAGGCGTTTGGCTTCTAATTACATGCAAATTTCTGGCAATATATAACTTTTGTACTACCTATACTTCCAATTCGAATACATTGGGCACCTTCGATGTTTCATTGCGGGGAATCATGTCATTGAGCGGTAAGCAAGCCTTGCATTGCAGAGTATGCGATAACCCGGATATCAGGGTCATTGACCATATTGAGACACCCAATTGCGATACTGCGGTTCCGGTGTGTCATTGCAAGGCTTGCGGACATTTCAGCCTTTTTCCGACCCAGTACCAGCAACAAAAAGCCTTCGAGTGGGACGGGGTCAATTTTTACCTGAAAAATCTGGAACAACGGCGCAAAGCAGCAGCCCAGGTACTGGACCGTTTGATTGCAACCTACCGTAAGTCAAACCGGCAAAAGCCGGCCAGTTTTCTCGATGTGGGCTGCGCCATTGGCCTGTCTCTGCCTTTGGCTCAAGCACGGGGTCTGCGGGCCATGGGGATTGAACCGGAGGCCAGGTTGGCGGAGTATGGCCGTGATGAACTTGGTGCGGACATCCATCATGGCGTGCTCGGTGAGCTTGATCCATCCACTCATTCTTTTGACCTGGTTTACTGTGAACAGGTTCTCGAACACGTGGCTGCGCCCGATGATTTTCTTGCTCAATTGGGAAAATTGCTCACCCCCGGTGGGCTGCTCTACATAGGCGTGCCACCGGTCTTTCCCCTGAACCGGCTGAGTACTTTTTTGATCCGAAAACTGCATATCCCACTGCCAATGAACGTGATTACCAACATATTTCACGATCCCGATGAACACATCAGCGTGTTTACCCGCCGCTCATTGCAACGTCTCGCCGACATTTCCGGTATGCAGCTGCGTCTACTTCCCCTGACTTTTTCAACCCTGAGCGTGAGGAGGGTCTTCAAGCATCTGCTCACGCTTGGCTCCAGTCCGGGCACGTACCTTTTGTCTCGTCAAAATTTCCGCTGAAGCTGGTCTAGCCTGACGGTTGCGAGCAAACTTTCAACTCCAAAGTAGATATTCTAATAAGTTCGGACACCCACGAATTTTAACCGGAAAACCAAGGCACAACACTTAACAAATGAGCCCTCCATCTGCTTGTTTTGGTATAAAAACCCCACATCAAGCTTTAAAACCAAGAAACATAAAGAGTGATTCCCATTTGAGATTTCGAGTTCTGGGTTTTCACACAGGCTCGGCCGTTTCCAGCTATACACATTTATAGAGGTCGACGTTCCGCTGATACCCAAAAAGCGGCTAATAATAAATTGCGGTAAGGCGGGAATCGAACATTTCACCTAACCAATTAAAACAATGGGTTATATGATGGTCGTGCCCAGATCGTGTCTTAAGAATTTGAAGTTGGTCGGCGAATTGAATCATGTCTATTTCAGTGATTATATAAGCAGGGAAGGGTATTGCTTTTTACCTGTCAATAGCAGTTTTTTGCCCTCATCAAGACCGGCTTAGTGAGGCAGTCGTTTAGTGGTTCGCCTTCTCAATAACACAACGAAAGCATGCATGGTTGCCGTGCCTGGGAACCAAAGCGACAAGCCCGGAGATAAAATCCAGCGGGTAGACTAAACTGGATCGATGAAATTACGTCGACGATTCTCTGTCACCCTGCTTTTTATTACCGGCGCATACTTGCTTGCCATTGTGGTGTTTGAGCGCTGGGAATCAGAACCAGTGTTTTCAACCATACCAGCGGATGCGGGTGTAACTTCGCTGCCATCCGGTTTCCTGATCGGTGCGGCAACCGCGGCTCACCAGATAGAGGGTGGAAATGAACACAATAACTGGTCAGCTTTCGAGCGAGTGCCAGGCAATATTTCAAAGAATCAGATGAGTGGGGAAGCGGCAGGACATTGGGACAGGGTCCCCGAAGATATTGCCCTGCTAAAGGCGATGGGTGCCAACGCCTATCGCTTTTCAATTGAATGGAGCCGTCTCGAACCCGAGCAAGGCTTCTGGGATGAGGAAGCCTGGTTACATTATGCAGATGAGCTCAGCAGTCTGCATCAGGCCGGCATTGAGCCCATGGTAACCTTGCTGCATTTCACACTTCCCGGTTGGTTGGCAAAGCAGGGTGGTGTGACGGCCGGGCATTTTCCTGAGTTTTTCGCACGTTTCGCCACCGAGGCTGCCCGCCGACTCGGGCCGCAAGTGAAGTTCTGGTGTACGGTCAATGAACCCAATGTGCATATGTACCAGTCCTATGTGAAGGGTGTATGGCCACCTGGGATCCAGGATACTCAACAGGCATCCCTGGCGTTTGAGGGCCTGGTGCGAGGGCATGCGGCGGCGGCTACTGCGTTGCATCAGCATGATCCGGACAGCCAGGTTGGTGCCGCAGTGAACCTGATCGTGTTCGAGCCGGACCGTCACTGGTGGGTACTGGACTGGATCGCGGCCAACGAAGCTGACAAGGGTTTCAACTGGGCTTTCTATGATTCGATCATCAGCGGCAGTATTTCTTTTCACCTTTCAGGGTTTCCGGAGATAGAAGAACCACTTCCCGCACTCAAGGGATCCGCAGACTACTTCGGCGTAAATTATTACCGCAGAAATCTGGTCAGGTTCACCCCTTCAGCCCCCGGACTGGTAACCCTGCTGCAGGGCCCCGGCGAGTTGAGCGATGCTGGTGTCGAGGTTTACCCCGAAGGCCTGTTGCGACTGCTTCGGCGCGTGTGGCAACGGTATGAACTGCCCATCTACATTACGGAAAACGGGGTTGCAGACGAACACGATAACTTAAGGTCCGATTATTTACGCAGCCACCTGTACGCGGTTTCCCGGGCGATAGACGAGGGTATACCGGTTAACGGTTATTTCCACTGGTCCCTGATCGACAATTTTGAATGGTCGGAGGGATATGATTACCGTTTTGGTCTGTACAGGGTTGATTTTGATACCTTGCAAAGAAGTCCGGGACCCTCGGTTGATGAATTTCGTCGCCTGGCAAGCCTAATGACCCGTTAAGCGTTGCCCGTTTTAGTCATTGTACCCGTGTCATCGCCATCCCTGGCCTTCGCGACACCTGCCCATATATGTGCAATGGAATCTCACCCGCGCCAGACTGGGACTAATCCAATCCACATCAATCAAATAAAAAAACCGCCACAAGAGTGGTTTATTTATTTGGCAGCGGGAATCGAACATTTCGCCAGATCAATTAAAACAATAAATTACAGGGCTGCCGTGCCCAAATCGTGCCTTAAAATTTGTACTGCATTTGACTATCATCACGATACTACATTCAGTTGTCCGAAAATAAGGAAGGGCAGTGAATCTTCACTGGCAAGATTAATACGCTGTCATAAAGACTCGGCCACAACCAAGGGTTCAGAAAATTAAATCTGATTACCCCTTGGTTAATCGAACTTACCAAATAAAAAACCCACCACAACATCTGTTATATTAGAAACAAGCCTGCCCCTGTAATTCGAACTTGCAGGGACGCTCTTCGCATCATCCGGACAGGCGCCATTAACAAGTGGCTGTGGGTATGTCGGAAGAGCAAACCAGCAACAAGCGAACTGTCCAGGAACTTTTGCTTCGATTGCAATCTAGCAAGGCTCCCATGGCGTGGGTGGAGTTCCTGGAGATTTATGCACCCACCATCATGATGGTCGCCAATCGGTACGCGCCCGACCTGGGTCAAGCCAATGACTGTTTCCAGTGTATCTGTGAAAAACTGTGTGAAAACAAATGCCACAGACTGTTGCAGTTCAATCCTGATCAGGGTGCAAAATTCCGGACCTGGTTAATCGCAATCGTGAATAATTTGTGTATTGACTGGCACCGGACTAACCATGGCCGTCCAAGACCTCCGGCCGCTATCAAAAAGTTGTCAGAAATGGACAAACTTGTTTATAGGTACAAGTTTGAGCAAAATCTTGATCTCGATACCTGTTTGCGCCTGCTGCCAGTATCGCACCCCCGGATCAGGCGGCAACAGTTGTCGGACTCCGTTGCCAGGATTCACAAACTGCTGACCCCGCAGCAACGGTGGGGCCTTGTCTTGCAAAGAGGCAGAAATCGGTCTGGGGAAGAACTAACTGGCCGTGAGGGTCATCTGCCGCGTGAAATAGTCGAGCCTGGCCCGGGCCCGGACCTACTGGCTCAACAGCAGCAGGAACGTGACGCATTACTGCATGCCATGTCCCGACTCACTCCACAACAGCGATTGCTGTTGCGTCTGTATTTTCAGGAAAAAATGCCGCTCAAGGATGTCGCCCGCATAGCCGGACTTGCTGATCTACACCAGGCCCGGCGACAGATTCAGGCCGTGTTGGCGGAACTCAAAAACCTGCTTTCATGATCCAAATTCAGATTCTGATGCAAAACTTCTGACTTCTGTCCGTATCATTTAGATAACAGTGGTTAAAGCACTTTCTGGCACCAGAACAGAGACCCACAGAAATGAACTACGAGCAAATCGCAGAAAGGATTAGGAATCTCCGAACCCAGGAAGCGGAACCAGGCCCGGCATGTCCAGATGACCACCAAATTGCCGCCGCCGTCGACGGCAAGTTGAGCTGGGCTGATCGTGATGCCTTTGACCGCCACGTCTCAGACTGTGATTTCTGTACTGCCAGAATTGGTACACTGAATGGGCTGTGTTCCGTGGATGTATTGGAAGCAGTTCCGGATATTACGCTGGCGCGTGCCAGGCGTATTGTTAAAAGAGCCGGAATTGCCCGGCATGCTCTGCGCTGGGCCGCTGCTGCTGTTGTCGTATTGGCTCTCTCTTTTACATTCAACCAGTACTCTCCGGATAATGGCGGTCCTGGCCCTTCCGTGTCATCGCTACCGCCTGTGGCTACACCCCAGGCAGACTTTCGGCAATCACGCAATATCAACCAGAATTCGCTCCGGCCAAAAATTCTCACTCCGGATGAAGGTGCGCTTATAGATATCGGTAATACCCTGTTTAACTGGACAGAGATACCGGGCAGTTTGTATTACGACATCCGCATAGTCACCTGGGAAGGAGAAATGGTCTGGCAGGAGCGGGTGAATGACACTGAATGGGGACTGCCGGACAAGTTCGAACTGGAGTCCGGCGTGGAATACTATGTTCGCGTGGACGCCTATCTTGCTGAAGCCAAGAGCATCAGTTCCCCGCACGTGTTGTTCAAGGTCAAGTAGCAGTCCTGTTATGCACTCTTTCCATCTCATCCTCGCATCATTCTTTTTGACCGGTCTTTTGACTGCTCAAGCTGGCACAACTCCGTCGCCGGAAATGGTTTCCGCGCTGGTGAAAGCCGAACAGGTCTATCGCAAAGAAGGTGCGGCAGAGGCCCTGCCTGTCTTTGAACAATTACTAACCCAATTCACCAGCAGTGGTGACACCCGGAGCGTGGCCATTGCCCAAGGCATGATCGGGGAATGCCACTGGCGGCTGGGCAATTTTGCGCAATCCCGTGAGAACCTGGACAGCGCACTTATCCTGAAGCGGGAACTGGGCGATCGCTTGCAGGAAGGCAAGACATTGAATGTGCTGGGACTACTTGAATGGGACCTGGGAAATTTCGAGGAAGCCATCGCGCGATTTGGGCAAGCATCAGCCATCGGTGCGGAGTTAGGAGACAAAAAACTCCAGGGCGCCACTCTGAACAACCTCAGTCTGGTGTATGACGAACTGGGCGATTACGACACTTCGCTTAAACAATATCAGCAGGTGCTGGAGATATTCGAACAGGCGGACTTCCAGCGTGGAATGGGCGCCACACTTGGCAATATTGGTGGTGTACACCTGTTGCTCGGACACTATTCAGAAGCCGTGCATTACTACCAACGGGCATTGGCTATCAGCGAGCAGCTTGGATCAGTGGCTGCGATGAGCCAGGATCACGGTAACCTCGGCTTCAGTTATACCGGCTTGGGCAGGATCAACTTGGCACTGGAACATTTCGAAACAGCACTGGAATTGGCCAAAAAGGCTGGTATGCGCCAGGAGCAGGGGTTCTGGCTGCGTGGCATGGCAAATGCCCAGATCAAGACCGGTCACTATGATCTGGGATTGCAGAACCATCGTAAAGCACTCGAGATTTACACCGAAGACGGTTCCGAAGCCCTGCTGCTTGAAGCACTGCACGACATGGGGCAGTTGTTACTGAAGCTCGGAGATCCCACCAGCGCTGAACAGCACTTTCAACACGCATTGACGTTGGCTGTTTCCATGGGCATGTCACGTGGTGTCACTATTAACCAACTTGCGCTCGGTGATTTGCAATATCGTCATGAAAGGCCGGAGGAAGCTGCTTCATTGTATGTGCAAGCCTTGCAAAAATCCCTGGAGACTGGCGAGAAAAACCTGCAGACGCAGGCCTATTTGAGCCTGGCAAGGGTACACCGTTATCTGCAGGACAGCACCCGGGCCAGGCAGGAGTGTGAAAAAGCGCTTCAAATTGCCCACAATATGGGTGCACGCGCAAGTGAGGCAGAAGCGACCTACCTGCTGGCCGAACTTGATCGAGATAATGCAGAAAACATCAAGGCGCTGAAACGCTTTGATGTAGCCGGAACACTGGCCACCGCGGTGGGTGATCCTGATTTACAGTGGCAGGTAGAGTACGGCCGGGCACTGGCTCTGATACAGGAAGGGCAAAAGCAGGTCGCCGTCGAAGCCTTGATACGGTCAGTAGGTCACATTGAGAGTGTGCGTAGCCGCTTACGCGAAAAACGCTTCCGGGCAGGTTACCTGCAGGACAAACACCAGGTCTACATCGAGTTGGTACGACTGCAGTTGGAGCTGGGCAAAGACAGTGATGCATTTTCAACGGCCGAACGTCTGCGAGCCTGGAGTTTCAATGAGTACTCCGGTGAAGCACTAACACGTCCATGGTCAGCCGAACAACGCCAGGCGGAAACGGAAATGCGTGAACGTATTCGGCAGTTGCAGAGCGTGCTTGAGGAAGAAAGCTTGAGGACAGCATCTGATCAGCGCCAGATCGCGATTAATACATTTTCCCGTGAATTATTGCTCGCCGAGCAGCAGTACCAGGCTTTTCTGGATGACGAGGGGAACCCTGGAACTGCTGGCCCGTTGCCGGGCTACCGCGTTCAAGAAGCTGAAACGAGACATCAGCTCAAGCCGGGGGAAGCCCTGATTGAATACGTTGTCGGCAAGGACGATGTGATGATTTTTGTCCTCACAAAAGACCGGCTTTATACCGCAACCGAAATGCTTGATCGGACCAGTTTGCGTTCGAAGCTCGAACTTTTGCGGGATCTGCTCCATCAACACCACAACGACCGTTGGACCGGCCCCGCAAAAAGCCTCGCACGCAACCTGCTCGAACCGGTCATAAAAGCAGGCTGGTTGGACGGTGTGAAGCATCTTTACCTGGTTCCCCATGACATGCTGAACTACCTGCCATTCGCCGTCCTGCCGCTTACATCAGATTCGGATTCCGAGCCGATCATTAACAGCTACACCCTTGCTTACCTGCCTACTGCATTTGCACTGCTAAACGGACATCGTGATACCGGCAGCACAGCATCGATTCTTGCCGTTGCCCCTGCACGGAGCAAATTACAATACGCACCTGAAGAGGCTGCATCCATTGTGGAACTTTTTCAGCCGAATTCGAAATTGCTTGCCGGTGACGCTGCCACGGAAAGTGCCTTCAGACAGATTGCCGGCGAATACCGGGTCCTGCACCTGGCCACGCACGGATATTTTAACAAGCTCAACCCTCTGCTTTCCGGCCTGGAACTGGAATCCGACAAGGCCAACGACGGGTTGCTGGAAGTCCATGAAATCCTTGAACTCAACCTGAATTCAGACCTGGTGACACTCAGTGCCTGCGAGACTGGTATGGGCAGCGGCTTTTTTGCAGAGATTCCGGCCGGGGATGATTTTGTTGGCATGACACGGGCATTCTTGCAGGCTGGCAGCGCTTCGGTGCTGGCCACATTATGGGAAGTAGATGACCACTCAACGGTCGATTTAATGAAACGTTTTTACACACACCTGCAGGAAGCGGGTGCAAACGGCGACAAGGCGGTCGCGCTGGCAGACGCTCAACGCAGTCTGCGATCCAGCCAAAAATATCAACACCCTTACTACTGGGCGCCGTTTGTCCTGGTGGGTGCAACGAATCAACAAAACCATGAGGTATTAAATAGTAAAGGAGAGACGATATGAATCGTCATTATCAAATTTCGTATTTTATCACGCTGATGGCAATCAGCCTTCTATCCATCAATATCGCTGTCGCCAAGGGCCCG
>PVMK01118537.1_pt1 | contig 11312 bp, 13 predicted proteins | sample 1853481 | NCBI WGS metagenome assembly PVMK01 (sample SAMN08533507, study PRJNA380276) | Marine sediment metagenome, whole genome shotgun sequencing project. | reverse complement strand
GATGCATCGGCGCGTTCACGGTCAGCGGCAGTCCGGCGGCGCGAACCCAGCCGGCGGCCTCGATCTTGCGCTGGTAGCCGCCCGCGTAGCCGCCGATGCGATCGGATTCGGCGGGCTCGCTATCCTGGATGCTGAGCTGGACGTGGTCGAGCCCGGCCGTGGCCAGGCGTCCGACCCGCGCCTCGTCGAGTAGCACGCCGGCGGTAATCAGATTGGTGTAGAGGCCGAGGCCGGCGGCGTGTTCGACCAGGTCTTCGAGATCGGTGCGCGCGGTCGGCTCGCCGCCGGAGAAGTGCACTTGGAGCACGCCGATTTCCGCCGCTTCCTCCAGCACGCGGCGCCAATCCGCGGTGTCGAGTTCTTGGCCTCGCCGCTCCAACTCGAGCGGATTCGAGCAATAGGGACAGCTGAACGGACAGCGATGAGTCAGCTCGGCGAGCACCGCCAGCGGAGGTTCGGGACCCGTCATAACTCGACGAAACCCTTGTCGGCCAAGTCCTGGAGCAGCTCCGCCACGTCCCCGCCGATGTCATCTGCGGAAGCTTCGTAGGTTTCGGCCAATGCTTCGACGATGGTGCCGACGCTGGTCGCGCCGTCGCAGCGCTGGAGGATTTCGAGGGCGATTTCGTCGGGCATCAAGACTCGTTCCGGCGCCAGCACGATCCAGCGGTTGCGGCGCTGGTCGTAGCGCAGCTTGACGTGCCGGGGCAAGCGCGGCAGCGAGCCGCCTTCGACGATGGCGCGCGTGGCGGTCACGAGTCAGCCTCCGGCCCAGCACCCGACTCAGTACTGGGGTCGAAGGCGCCGGGTGGAATGTGGCCCGGCTCGACGTAGGCGTGATAGAGCGCATCGAGCTGCGCCCAAAGCACGTCGGTCTTGAAGTAGAGCGCGTCGATCACGCCCCGCTGCCGCTCCGGGGTGCGCGCCTCGCGCAGCACGTAGTCGAGCCCAAAGGCGACGTCGCGCGGCGCTTGGTCGAGTCGCTTCCGGAAATAGGCCATGGTGCGGTCGTCGGCAAAGTCGTAGTGCTCCAGCAAACCGGCGATGCGCTCTCGGTGGATGGCGGGCGCGAACAATTCGGTCAGCGACGAGGCGATGGCTTCGAGCAGCGATTTTTCGCGCACGAAGCGCACGTAGGCCTCGACCGCGAACTTGGTGGCGGCGAGCGCGCCCTTGGTCGAGGAAACATAGTCGCGGTCCAGGCCGACGCCCTCGGCCAGCACCAGCCAGCGCTCGATGCCGCCATCACCGGGACCGTCCCCGGGGCTGTCCCTGGAGCCGTCACCGTCGTGATCGACGATGCGCTTGCGCCATTCGCGCCGCAGCGCGACGTCATCGACCCGGGAGATCAGCGCCGCGTCCTTGCGCGGGATGGCGCTCTGATAGCAGTAGCGGTTGAGCACCCAGGCCTGGACTTGGCCGCGGTCGAGCGCGCCGCCATGCAACAGTTTGTGGAATGGATGTTTGTCGTGATAGCGCTCGGCGCCGATCGCGCGCAGCCGCGCCTCGAGGTCTCCGGGACTCAACAATAGGCTCGACAGCTCGCTCACGGCACGATCTCCTGGCCGTCGTAGGCGACCTCCCAGCCGGCCGCGGCGACCTCGGCGCGCTCGGGCGAGTCCTCGAGCAAGATCGGATTGGAGTTGTTGATGTGGATGAAGATGCGGCGCGCGACATCGAGCCCTTCGAAGACGGCGATCGAGCCCTCGGCGCCGGAGATGTTCATGTGGCCCATGCGCTGGCCGGTTTTCTGGCCGAGCCCGCCTTCGACCATTTCCTGATTTACGTAGAGCGTGCCATCGAACAGCACCAGCGGCGCGCGTTCGAGTCGGTCCACGAGCGGGCCGTCGATCGCGGCGCAACCGGGGATGTAGAAGAAGCTCTTGCCGGTCCCGGGCGCGGAGACGCGCAGTCCGATGGTGTCGCCGTCCTCGGTGCCGAGGTTCGCCCCAGCCTCCGGATTCTCCAAATAGAGCGCGATCTTGCCCGGCACCGCGAAGGGCTCGATGGTCAGGCCGAGTTCGACGCCGTCGGGTCCCCGCAACGCTTGCGCCTGGCCGAGCGCGAGCAACTCGCGCCGCACGAAGCGCGGGTTGAGAACGCCGAAGATTGGGTTGGCGTCAAGCGCGTCCTGCACGCGCCGGCTGGCGTAGAGTACAAAGGGCTGGCTCTCGCGCAAGGTCAGCAGGCCGGCGATGTGATCGACATCGGCGTTGGTCAGCACGACCGCCGCGATCGGGCTGTGGCGCGCGCCGTCTCGAGGATGCAGTTGGGGGCTCTCGGTGATCTGTTGGCGCAAATCCGGCGAGGCGTTGAACAGGGCCCAGCGAATCCCATCGGCGCTGACCGCGATCGAGGACTGAGTCCGGGGCCGGGCGCGCCCATTGCCGGCGCGTGCCGCCTGACACACCCGGCAATTACAGTTCCACTGTGGAAATCCGCCGCCCGCGGCCGAACCCAAAACGAGGACTCGCATCGATCGCGACTCCTCGTTCCGGGCAGATTGCCGCTCGGCGCGCGGCGTTACTTTTTCAGTTCCGCGCACGCGTAGCTGTTGATCTCCAGACCGACGGCGATTTCGACGACCTTTGGTTTCTTCCAAGCTTTTTTCATTTTTCTCCCCTTACGGAAAAGTTCGTGGCCTATTTGTTGCGGCCTCGACCGGCACCGCGCCCATATCATTCCAAGCGGGGGCGCAAGGCAAGAAGTTTTCCATTTGCGATCATATGATGGCGCGCGCTTTCAAGTAAGGCCGCGCCGCCGGGCGGTCACCGGATCTCGAAGGTCCCGAGCATGCCGCTCTCGCGGTAGTTCTCGACGAAGAACTCATAGGTTCCGGGGCGAATCGGGATGAAGTAGACGTCGATCCCGCCATCGCCGTCGAACTCAAGGGAATAAACACCGCCGTGGGGTTTCACTTCCCTGTCCTCTATTACGATCTGGTCGAACCAGGCGTTGCGCGATAGTTCGGGGAACCGGAAGCTGTACTCGTCGCGGCCGTCGGAGATCACCCGCAGGCGGTAGAACTTGCCGGTTTCCAACTGGTAGGATTTGATGGAGAAGCCGCTTGCGGCGTCGATCTTGAGTTCCGCCAAGCGCTCGGCGCGGCGCGCCAGATTGCCCTCGGCGGCGGTTTCGGCCGGCGCGAAAACCACCGTGCAGATCCCGACGAGCAGGCCGATGAAGCCGGCCCTCGCGAGGTTCATTCCGCCAAGGCGCATGTCGATTCCCTTCTATCGTATCCCAATGTGTCCAAATTATCGGTTTGGTGCAGAAACCCTTCGATCGGGGCGCGCGCAATTACGGCGTTGTGAGTGTGCAACAGGATCGGCTGGCGCAGTTGGTTGTTCCAGGCGCGGTAGCTGCTGGGTGCGCCCTTGTAGCCGTCGATGGCGGTGTCCGGGCCGGTCAAATACGCGCGCAGGCGGTCGGGTGCGGCCGCCCCGGTGCCGCGAATCGCCGCGACCACCGACTTGATGGAGATCCAGGCGGCCCAGTCGGCGCTCGCCATGCGCCGGGTTTTTTCGACGCGCGCGAAGCGCTGGTTGAGTTGCGGCGCGCCATGACGTTCCCAGGTCCAATGCCAGGCTGCGGGGCTCAGGCCCTGGTCGCCGATCAGCGGGCGCGGCAGGTAGCTTTGATAGGCCACGTAACGGCCGAACTCGCCGTCGCCGTCGGCGATGAAGATCGCATCGTAGTCGGACTCGCCGGTTAGGAGCGCGACGTTGGATTCATCGCGCTTGCGCGGGTCGTTGGTCAGTTCGAACTCGCGGTCGGCGACGATTTCCAAGCGCAGCCGGCGCGCCGAGGCCAGGAACGCGTCGGCATAGGCGGCATCGCCCGCGCCCGGGCCACGCAGCATCAACACCTTGGTCCAGCCTTTTTTGAACAGGTACTGGGCGAGCGCGTCGCTCAGCATGCGATGGCTGGGGGCCGGGTGGAAGAGGTTGGCTGCGCAGGCTTCGTTGCGCAGGTCGTCGTCCCGGTTGCGCAGGTTGAACAGCAGCACCGGCGCGCGGGTCAGCCCTTCGGCTGCGGCGCGCAGCTTGTCCGTTGGCAGATCGAGCAGGAAGGCCCGGGCGCCCGAGTCCCGGTGCAGCGCTTCGATGGCCGACACCAGGTCGCCATCATTGGGTAGGAAATGCTCGATCATCTTGAATTTGATACCGAGCGCGCGGCCGATAATGCGGCTGTCGCGGATGCCCATTTTGGCGCCTGGCAGCGGCGGGTGGGGCTGCTTCAGAACCAGGCCGGTGTAGCGCCGCTCGGCAAGATAGTAAGGATCGTCCGCAATGCCGACATAGGCGAAGACGAACTCCTCGGCGCGCGGCGTTCCCGGCCAGATCGCCGCCCAAAGGAACAGCAGGCTCGCGAGCCGAACCACTTTGCTCAGCGCTCCTTGGTCTTATCGTCGATCAGGATGCCGTAGGGCACCATGCCGACCGGAATCGACTTGAGACTCTTGCGCGTCTTGGTATCGATGATGGTGATGTCGTCGCTGAGGCCGTTGGCGACGTAGAGCAAACTCTCGTCCGCGTTCAGCGCCAGGCCCCAGGGCCGCTTGCCGACCAGGATGTATTCCAGAATCTTGCGCGTCTTCACCTCGACCACGGCGACGTGGTTGGCGCGGCCGAGGGCGACATAGGCGAGCTCGCCATCCTTGGTGATCAGGAGATCGACCGGCGTGACCTGCGCGCGCCGGAACCCGGTCGGCAGGAAGGCGATGTCCGCGATCACCTCGAACGTTGCCACGTCGATGATGTCGACCATGCCCGAGAGCTCGGCGGAGACCCAGAGTTCGCGCTGGTCCGGGGTCAGGGCGAAACGCCGTGGCCGCACGTCGGTCGGGATGTCCTTGATGATCTCGCCGGACTCGACATCGATGACGTGGACCAGATCGGCGGCCTCCGAGGCGACGAACACCAGCTTGCCGTCGGCGGGTGATCAGAACGCCCTCGGGCCCCTCGCCGGTTTCGAAATCGTCGAGCATCTCCTTGGTTTCGATGTCGAAAAGTGTCGCGGTCGCATCCTCCTCGTTGGAGATATAGAGGTGGCGGCCGTTGGGGTGGAGATCGAAGGTTTCCGGCTCCTCGACGCCGCGGATGCGCCCGATCAGCTTCTGGGTCGCAACCTCGTAGATGGCGATCTGGGAATCATCGGCGCAGCCGACGAAGAACTCGGTGTGATCGGCGTTGAAGTGCATGCCGCGCGGCCGCCGGCAGGTCTCGAAGGTCCGAACCACCTCGTTGGTTCGGGAATCGAGCACCGTGATCTCGTTGCTCTTCTCGTTGCTGATGAAGATCAGCCCGGTCCCCTTCGCCGCCGCCGGAACCGGGGCAAGGCAGCACAATACGAGAACCGCCAGACCGCGGCGAACATTTCCGAACGGCGTCATTGCGAACTCCTTCGCGCGGTATTTCATGCGAACGTCCTCGTTCTGGCAAGTGCGGCGTTGGAGGGTGGCGAACAGGAAACAAGTCGTTGGCATACGAACGTCACCACAGCCGAACCGTGCGCGGTGACGCCGAATTTTCGGAAAACCACACGAATACGAGGCAGAAAGCTGCAGACAAGCGCGGCACCAGGCATTACTATCCGCCTCGGATTCTCCTCGCGTTATGCGTTGGGGGGCACGTAACGAACAACTCTCGATCTCAAAACTCACGAGAACGAACGGCCATCCTAGGGCCGAAGGGGAGGAAAGATGAGTCGCATGAAATTTCGAACAATCAAATTCCTGTCGGTTTTCGGCCTCGGCTTCGTGATGGCGGCGTTCGCCGCGACCGCGAGCCAAGCCCAGGAAGTCCAGAACGGCACGCTTTACGGCGACATGCAGGTCGTCAGCCAGGACATGATGAACCGCGCCGCTGGTGACGGTAACAACTTCCTGCACACGAACGGCAACTACAACCAGACGCGTTACTACCCGGCGCGCCAAATCAACGTCGGCAACGTGCACAAGCTTCGGCCGGCCTGGATCTTCCAGACCGAGGTCGTCGAGTCCCAGGAAACCACGCCGATCGTGGTCAATGGGATCATGTACATTACGACTTCGTTCAGTCATGTGTACGCGCTCGATGCCGCGACCGGCGTCGAAATCTGGCACTACAGCCACAAGATGGGCGATATCACGACCTATTGCTGCGGGCCGAACAATCGCGGCGTCGCGGCCTATGGCGACAAAGTCTATCTGGGCACATTGGACGCCAAGCTGGTGGCGCTCGACGCCAAGACCGGCCGGCAGGTCTGGGAGACTCAGATTGCCGATCCCGAGTTGGGCTACAGCGAGACCATGGCCCCGACCGCGGTCAACGGCAAAATCCTGATCGGCACCAACGGTGGCGAGTACGGCGTCCGCGGCTTCGTCAAGGCCTTCGATGCCGAGACCGGCAAGCTGATTTGGACCTTCCATACCACCGCGGAAAATTCCGTCGGCGTCTGGGCGACCCACGATGCCACCGGCCGCGACATGCTGCGCGACATCGCGGCGGAGAAGGCGGCGTTGGCCAAACAGGGCGATCCCTACAAAACCCTGGGCGGCGGCGTATGGCAGAATCCCGCCTACGACATGGAGACCAACCGGATTTACTTCGTGGCCGGCAATCCGTCGCCGGACCTCGACGGTTCGCTCCGGCCGGGCGACAACCTGTATACCAATTCACTGATTTCGGTGGACCTGGATACCGGCGAGTATGCCTGCCACTTCCAGTACATCGCTCACGACGTCTGGGATCTGGATGCGGTCAGCCCGCCGGTTCTGCTTGACGTGCAGGACGCGAACGGCAAAACGGTGCCGGGCGTGATTCATGGCGGCAAGACCGGCCATATCTACGTGCACGATCGCCGCACCTGCGCTCTGATCCGCTTCTCCGAGGCCATGGTGCCGCAGGAGAACATGTGGGTGCTGCCGACCGCGGAAGGCGCGCGCATGCTTCCGGGTGCCAACGGCGGCGTCGAGTGGTCGCCCATGACCGTGGACGAGAATCTCGGTCTGGCCTTTGCGATCAACCTGCACCAACCGATGACCTACCACGTGGAAAGCTCGCCCTATCCCGGTGGCAGCAAACTGTGGTTGGGTGGTGCGTTCAAGGCCATTGCCGACGAGCAGCAGTGGGGCAACATATCCGCGGTCGACTACAACACCGGCAAGATCCGTTGGAAGGTCAAGACCGCCGAGCCGATGATCGGCGGTATTCTCGCGACTGCCGGCGGCCTGGTGTTCACGGGCGAGGGCAACGGCCAGTTTAGCGCCTTTGACTCGTCGACCGGAAACGTGCTTTGGACGTTCCAGGCGGGTGCCGGCGTCAATGCGCCACCGGCCTCCTACACCGTGGGCGGCAAGCAATACATTGTCGTCGGTGCCGGCGGCAATACGCAGATGAACTACAAGCGCGGTAACAACATCATCGCGTTCACGCTGGCCGATTGACACGAGACGCCTGCGTAACTAACTGAATCGGGCCGGTCGCCAGCGTGGCGGCCGGCCTTTTCTTGTAACAAATGTGTAGAACATGAAGCTGAGCATTAAAAACAGGATGCCTATCCCTCGTATTGGCTTGTGGATCGCCTTCTTTTTCGCCTTAGGTTCGATCGCTGTGGGGCAGGTCAGGGCGGCGGAGGACGAGTACGCCGCGATCCGGGAAACGTTGGAAACCTGTTTCACCTGCCGTGGGCCGAACGGCGCCTCCACCGAAGCCGAATTTCCGATCCTGGCCGGGCAGCACTATTTTTACCTTTACGTCCAGTAGAAGGACTTTAAGGCCGGGCGCCGCGCCAGTGCGGTCATGGAAGAGTTTGTGGCCACGCTCGACCGTGACGAAATGAAAACCCTGGCTAGGTTCTTTTCCGAGCAGGCCTGGCCCAACATCGGCTACAAGTCCGATCCGGCGCGCGCCAAGATGGCCAAGGCTGCCACCACGGGAGGGCAATGCGTGCAGTGTCATCTCGGCGGTTACGAAGGCAACAGCGGCACGCCGCGTGTGGCCGGGCAGCACGTTACCTATTTGGAAAAGACCATGCTGGATTTCAAATCCAAGGCCCGCGCGAACGCGGCGGCCAAGTCATCCCTGATGAATTCCTATAGCGCCGACGAAATCAGAAAAATGGCCGAGTTCATGGCCGGCCTGTAACAGGTCGCCGGCATCGGCTATTGCGTGGTGCTCCCCGCGGCGCTCCCCGTGGCGCCTAATGCCGTGATGGCATTCAGGCTTCCCGCCGCGCGCGCCAGATCCAAGGCTGTTTTGCCTTTCTTGTCCTGGATATCGGGCATTGCGCCCGCCTTGACGAGAGCGTCCACCACCTCGGCGTGGTCGCGCTCGGCCGCGATCATCAGTGCCGTGCGGCCGCGGTTGTCGCGTGCACCGACCTCCGCGCCAAGCTCGAGCAGCAGGACAACCGTCGCCAGACCGTCGCTGGCCGGCACGTCGTTGCTGTAGCCCGCGGCCCACATCAACGCGGTCAGGTCGTTGCCCAGCACCTGGTTCACATCGACGCCGAGACCGTGCAGCCTCTCGACGATGCCCGCAAAGCCGCGCCCGGCGGCGTAGAACATCGCAGACTTTCCGGTCCGGTCGACCGCCTTGGGGTCGGCCCCGGCCTCGATCAGAACCGCGAATATGCGGGCGTCGCCGTCGAAGGCGGCGGCGATCAACGGCGTCACGCCCTTCTGGTTTTCCAGGTTGACCGCGGCGCCGGCGGCGACCAGCGCCTTGACGGTGCGGTTCTTGCTGGCGGTGGCGGCAGCCAACAACGGGGTCGTGCCGCGCAGGTTCCGATGATCGACCTCCGCGCCCGCCGCGAGCAAGACTTTGACGGCCTTGGTTCGACCGGCGCGCGCCGCGACCAGCAGGGCGGTGTTGCCCATACGGTCGCGGCCCTCGACCGGGGCGCCCTCGGCCAGGAACCGGACGACCTCCTCGGTCTGGCCCTTCTGCGCCGCCTCAAACAGACGCAGCCTGAGCACTTGGGACTCGGCACCCGGCGCCTTGGGGATCAGGTCCGGATTGTGGCCGGCCCGCGCCGGGCTACCCGAAGCGTGCAGCGTGGCCAAAGCCAAAACAGCCGCCATTGCGGCGCCGCAGCGCCGCGCTCCCGCGGCCCGGTTGTTTCTCACTCGCGTCACTTCCGTCTTCCCGCGCAGATTTCCTCGGAGGCCATTTTGCGTGCTTGCACCAGGTCCCGCAATGCTACTGTCTTGTCGCCGCCGCAAACAAAGGACGGACATGACCGCCGATTCCCCCGCCATACTCGAAGTCTCCGGGCTTGGTTTCAGTTTCGGCCCCAAGCGGGCGTTGGACGACGTTTCTCTCGATCTCCGCGCCGGCGAGTTCAAAGTACTGCTGGGCCCCAACGGGGCCGGTAAAACCACGCTGTTCTCCTTGATCACGCGGCTTCACGAGAGCACCGAAGGCGAGATCCGGATCGAGGGCGCCGAGTTGCGCCGCGACCCGGGCCGGGCGCTGGCGCGCATGGGGGTGGTGTTCCAGCAGCCGACCCTCGACCTCGATCTCACGGTGCAACAAAACCTGCTCTATCACGCCGCGCTCCACGGCCTGGGCCGGGCCGAGAGCCTGACACGTATCGAGACCGAGCTCGGCCGCCTGGGCATGGCCGAGCGCGCGCGCGAGCGGGTGCGCCGGCTCAACGGCGGGCACCGCCGCCGGGTCGAGATCGCCCGCGCGCTGTTGCACCGGCCGGGGCTGTTGCTGCTCGACGAGCCGACCGTGGGCCTGGATGTGCCGACCCGCCAGACGATCGTCGCCCACGTCCACCGCCTGGCGCGCGAAGACGGCGTTGCGGTGCTTTGGGCAACCCACCTGATCGACGAAGTCGCCGCCGACGACAGCGTGGTTGTGCTGCACGAAGGCAGGCGGTGCGCCCAGGGCAGCCTGTCGGAAGGGCTGGCCGAGACCGGTACGGCGGACATCGGCGCGGCGTTCGCGGTCCTGACCCAGGCCGGACCGGCCGGGCAGGCCCCAGCGGGGGATACGACGTGAACGGCCGCCACTACGCCCGCTGCTTCGCCGGAATCGCGACCCGCGAGGCGCTGCGCTTCGTCCAGCAGCGCGAGCGCTTCATCGCCGCCCTGGTGCGTCCCTTGGTGTGGCTGGTGGTGTTCGCCGCGGGGTTCCGCTCGGTCCTCGGCGTTGCGATCCTGCCGCCCTACGACACCTATATTACCTACGACGTCTACATCGTGCCCGGACTGGTCGGCATGATCCAGTTGTTCAACGGCATGCAATCCTCGCTGTCCATGGTCTACGACCGCGAGATGGGCTCCATGCGCACGCTCCTGGTCAGCCCGCTGCCGCGTTGGTTCCTGTTGGTCTGTAAGCTCCTGGCCGGGACCCTGGTCTCGATCCTCCAGGTCTACGCCTTTCTCGCGGTCGCCTGGATGTTCGATATCCGCATGGCGCCGCTCGGATATCTGGTGCTGCTGCCGGTACTGGTCGCCACGGGATTGATGTTGGGCTCGCTCGGCATGCTGCTGTCCTCCGTGATCAAGCAGTTGGAGAACTTCGCCGGGATCATGAATTTCGTCATCTTCCCGATGTTCTTCCTGTCCTCCGCGCTCTATCCGCTGTGGAAGATGCAGGAGACCAGCCTGCTGCTCTACCGCGTCTGCGCGGTCAATCCCTTTACCCACGCGGTCGAAGCGATCCGCTTTGCGCTTTACGGCCAGTTCAACGGCGCGGCCGTGCTTTTGGTCCTGTCGACACTCGGCGTCCTGCTGGCGCTGGCGATTTACGGCTACAACCCGGCGCGCGGCATGATGAGCCGCAAGGGCGGCGGCGACTGAGAGCGATAAACTAAGATACCCGCTCGGTATGATGCCGGATTTCGGCGCGCAGGCGCTCGATCGCCGCTTCGTCGTCCCGGTGCTCGCGCGGCAGCTCGACCGGAATTTCGGCCACCACTCGGGCCGGCGCCGGCGACAGGACGGCGATGCGATCGGCCAGGGCGATGGCTTCGCGCAGGTCGTGGGTGACGAAGATCACCGTGGTCGGGCGCGCGCGCCAGACCTCGATCAAGAGCGCGCGCATGGCCCGCGCGGTCGCTTCGTCGAGCGAGACGAAGGGTTCGTCGAGCAGCAACAGATCGGGCTCGACCGCGAAGGCGCGGGCGATGGAAACCCGGCGCTGCATGCCGATCGACAGTCGCTCCGGGTAGGCCGCCTTGAAGTCCTCCAGGCCGGTCGCGGCCAGCAGCGGCAGCACGCGGGCGCCCGGGTCGGACGCCCCGCCGAGCACCAGAGCGACGTTGTCGAACACACTGCGCCACGGCAACAGGCGCGGAGTCTGGAACACGTAGCC
>PVMK01126856.1_pt1 | contig 11313 bp, 12 predicted proteins | sample 1853481 | NCBI WGS metagenome assembly PVMK01 (sample SAMN08533507, study PRJNA380276) | Marine sediment metagenome, whole genome shotgun sequencing project. | reverse complement strand
GGACAAACCTTGAAAATCAATTGAGCGAAGCGGGCCACCAAATGGACCTGGCAAAATGCCTGACGAAGCTCGCCTGTGACGACGAAAACGCCACCTATGTTGCCCAGGGCTTGATGAGGCCTGCCTTCGGCAGCACCCCATCCCGCCTCGAAGACATCGGCTCCACTCATCTCCCGGGCGTGGCCAGGACCCTTCTGGACGCCGCCGAGGGCAGGACCGACGATTGCCCCGGGGTGAAAGGGCTGAACGCCGCCTCGATCGCCAAATTGCGCAAGTGGGCCGCCAAGGCGGAAAACGAAAAACAAGACGACGCAGATGTCAAAATAGAACCGTAGGTCACGTCCGCTCAGCGCCTGATCGGGGTCAGTGAACGTTCGACAAGATCCGTATAAAGCGCGGTCAGCCGTTTGACGACGGGGCCGGGCAGGGCGCTGGTCTTCTCATCGCTCCGCGGTTCGCCGATTATGCGGCCGTCAACCTCACGCACCGGACACAATCCGGCAAAGGTCCCGGTGACGAAGGCTTCCTGGGCGCCATAGACGTCGGTCAGCGAAAACCGCTTCTCGCGCACGGTCAGCCCGGCGTCGCGGGCGGCCGACATGACCGCGCCGCGGGTAATGCCGCCGAGGCAGTAATCGCCGGTCGAGGTCCATATCTCGCCGCCGCGGACGATAAAGAAATGGGTTGAATTGCAGGTCGCGACGAACCCGTCCGGATCGAGCATCAGCGCCTCGTCGGCGCCGGCCTTGGCGGCCTGGATGCAGGCGAGGATGCAATTCAGCTTGGAATGGGAGTTGATCTTCTGGTCCTGCTCGGCCGGGCCGGTGCGGCGGACATGGACGGTGAAAAGCCGGATGCCGCTGGCGATCACTTCAGGCTGCGGCGTCTTGTATTCGGCGATGACGACAATCGTCGCCGGACCGATCGTCATGCGCGGATCCTGGTAGGGCGTCCGCTTGACGCCGCGGGTGACCATCAGGCGGATGTGCACGCCATCGCTCATCTTATTGGCTTTGAGGCAGTCGAAAAGACGTTTGGCGAGGGCGTCGCGGCTCAGACCGATATCCATGTCGAGCGCCTTGGCGCCCTCATAGAGGCGGTCCAGATGGGCGTCGAGAAAGGCGATGCCGCCCTTGCCGAGGCGCAGTCCTTCCCAGACGCCATCGCCAAGCACAAAACCGGAATCGAAAACCGAAACGACAGCCTCGCCGCGCGGCACAAGATCGCCGTTGACGGAGATCAGGATATCGGCGTTGCGCGGGTCGTCGACATAATCATGGGTGCCTGTCGTCATAATCCCTGCCATAGTCGGTTTTGCACCCGCTGCGCCAGTTTTTCGTCTTTCCGACAAATTGCCAGGTCATACAAAGATGCCGCTGATCCTGTTTGCCGCGACGCTTTCGTTCGGCTTCGGCCTTGTGCTGCCGATCGCCGAGTTTGATAGGCTGTTCGTTCTGACCGAGCGGCCATCGCTGGTGACCATCGTCGCCGGGCTCTGGTCGGACGGGGACTGGCTGCTCGCCGCTGTCGTCGGGTTGTTTTCCGTGGTCTTTCCGGCGCTCAAGCTCGCCGTGCTGCACAGTGCGGCCTATGCGCCGCACCGCGCCGAGCTGGTCGGGCGCGTCGGGCTGTTGTCGAAATGGTCGATGATGGATGTGCTGGTCGTCGCGCTTGCCGTCTTTGCCGCCAAGACCAGCGGGCTGGCGAGTGCGGCGGCGCTGCCCGGTCTTTGGTTCTATGCCGGCGCGGCGCTGCTTTCCACGGCTGCCGCGGCGCTGATCAAAAGAGGCGCGGCGGCTGACTGAGCAACGTCAGTTGCGGTATTGCTGGATGCGCGTGGTGCGCAGGCCGGCCAGGCCATGCCGGTCGATCGACATCTGCCAGTTGAGAAATTCCTCGACGGTAAGCGTATAGCGGTCGCAGGCTTCCTCCAGGGAGAGCAGGCCGCCGCGCACGGCGGCGACCACTTCCGCCTTGCGGCGGATCACCCATCGCCGCGTCGTAGTCGGCGGCAGATCGGCGATGGTCAACGGGCTGCCATCGGGTCCGATGACATATTTTACACGCGGTCGGATGTGCTCGGCCATTGGATTACTCACACGCAAAACTCAACAACATGACGGCTTTGTACGCGCCGCGCCTTAAAAATCACCTAAGTCAATTGACCACAAATCCTTAAGAGTTTGTAAGGGTTGGGCGCTTGCCGCAGGCCTGCGGTGATCGTATATATCGCGCTTCTGGCGAGACGCATCATGACCATCGATATCGACCTTGGATTGCCGGGAGAGCGGGCGAAGACGCGTGTCGTCGTCGCCATGTCCGGCGGCGTCGATTCCTCCGTTGTCGCCGGGCTGGTCCGCCAGGCCGGCTACGATGCCCTGGGCATCACGCTGCAGCTTTACGATCACGGTGTGGCCGTGCACCGCTCGGGCGCCTGTTGCGCCGGTCAGGATATCCACGATGCCCGCCGCGTCGCGCAAGCGCTCGGCATGCCCCATTACGTGCTCGACTATGAGGCGCGTTTCAGGGAAGCGGTGATCGAGCCGTTCGCCCAATCCTATCTGTCGGGAGAAACGCCGATCCCGTGCGTGGCCTGCAACCAGAGCGTCAAGTTCGCCGACCTGCTGACGACGGCCGAAGAGCTAGGCGCGGTCGCCCTGGTCACCGGTCATTATGTCCGCTCGCGCGTCGTGGAAGAAAAGCGGGCGCTGTACCGTCCCCTCGATCTGGAGCGCGACCAGAGTTATTTCCTGTTCGCCACGACGCAGGCGCAGCTCGCCTTCCTGCGCTTTCCGCTTGGCGATCTGAGCAAGGCGCAGACGCGGGCGCTGGCCCGGGATTTTGGCCTGAGCGTCGCCGACAAGCCGGATAGCCAGGATATCTGTTTCGTGCCGCAAGGCCGGTATTCGGATGTCATTGAGCGGTTAAAGCCCGGCGCGGCGAAGCCCGGCGAGATCGTCCATGTCGACGGCCGCGTTCTTGGCCGCCATGACGGGGTGATCCGGTACACGATCGGTCAGCGCAAGGGTCTGGGGATCGCCGCCGGCGAGCCGCTTTATGTCGTGCGCATCGATGCCGATGCCGCCCGCATTATCGTTGGACCGCGCCAGGCGCTGGCGGTGCGGCGGCTCGCCCTTCGCGATTTCAACTGGATCGGCGGCGGTTCCGCCGCCAGGCTCGCCGAAGACGGCCTGCCGGTCTTTGCCCGCGTGCGTTCGACCCGGCCGCCGGTCGCGGCGGAGCTGACATGGGGCGAGGGCGGCGTATCGGTCAGCCTGAACGATGGCGAGTCCGGCGTCGCGCCGGGGCAGGCTTGCGTCCTGTACGATGGCGATGGCAGCGAGGCCCGCGTCCTGGGCGGCGGCACAATCATGGCGCCGGACAGCAATCAGGTGCATGCCGACGCGGCTTGAGGGAAATCGCGAGACGGTGGCGCCGCAACGCCAAGCCGAGTTTCCGAATCGCCCCGCAGAGCGGATGTCCTATGCCTCGGCGCGCATGTTGCAAAATGATCCGGAACGGACATAGAACGTTTTGATATTGTGTTCTGTTTGGAAAGAAACAATCTGGAAACTATGGGGAATTCAGAAATGAAACGAATGTTGCTCATGCGCCTTTATCCAGTGCTGGCGGTTCTTGTGTTGTGCGCCGGTATTGCCCCGGTCCGGGCGCAAGAGAACAAACCAAACGTCGTCCTCATGGTGATGGACAACCTCGGCTGGGGTGAAATTGGCGTTTATGGCGGCGGTATTCTTCGGGGCGCCGAAACACCACGTCTTGATAACCTCGCCAGCGAGGGCATGCGCTTCTTAAACTTCAACGTGGAGACCCAATGCACGCCCAGTCGATCCGCGCTCATGACGGGGCGGCACCCGATCCGATCCGGCACCACCAAGGTGGTCTGGGGACAGCTTTACGGCATGACTCAATGGGAAATCACCATAGCCGAGCTGCTGTCTGAGCAAGGATACGCCACGGGCATGTTCGGCAAGTGGCACCTTGGTGATACCAAGGGCCGCTTCCCGACCGACCAGGGTTTTGACGAATGGTACGGAATCCCGAACACGACCGACGAGTCTCTCTATGTGGATGGCTTCCAGTTTGATGCTGAGGTCTCCGACATTCCCCACATCATGCAAGGTGTGAAAGGGAAAGCGCCCGAGGAGGTGAAAGTTTACGACCGTGAGGCTCGTCGCAGGATTGATGGCGAACTCGCGCAACGCACGATCAAATTCATGGAACGCAGCGTTGAAGCCGGCAAACCCTTCTTCGCGTATGTCCCGTTCACACTGGTGCACCTTCCTGCAATTCCTCACCCGGACTTTGAGGGGAAAACAGGTAACGGTCGATGGGCGGATGTGTTGACCGAGGTGGATCACCGCGCCGGCCAGATCTTGGACGCGATCGACGATCTCAAGGTCCGGGACAACACGGTCGTCATCTGGATGAGCGAAAACGGTCCCGAAGAGATCTATCCCCATCATGGGACAGCGGGGCCCTGGCGCGGCACGTACTTCACCGCGCTGGAAGGTTCTCTGCGGACGCCCTTCTTGATTCGCTGGCCGAGCAAGATCAAGGCGGGTTCGGTTCATAACGAGATCATGCACATCACCGATCTCTATCCGACGATCGCGCGTATCGCGGGTGCCAAACTTCCAACAGACCGGATCATCGATGGTGTTGACCAACTCAACTTCCTGACGGGCAAAGCGGAGAAGTCCGCCCGCGAGGGATTCCCGGTTTACAATGGCGACACCTTGCAAGCCTATAAATGGCGGAACTGGAAGCTGCATTTCGCCACCCAAAAGACCATGCGTTCCGTCATTGAACGGCCCGGAATGCCGAGGCTCTACAACCTGCTGACCGATCCCAAGGAGCAATACGATCTGATCGAGAAGGGAGGCAGGGATGGCGAGGATAATTTTTGGGTGATGCCGCCCATTAGCAAGCTCGTAGGTGGGCATCTGGGCAGTCTTGCAAAAGAGCCTCCAATTTCTCTTGGCACGCCGGATCCGTACATCCCGGGCAACTGATAATCGCCAGCCTCTGTGGCGATGAATGTCGCCTATTTGGCACTTTTCGGGCATGCGCTACCCGCCACAGTATTTCTGGTTGATCCCCGCAAGCGGAAGTGGGGAGGCTCCTCGTGCTGCGTTGATGAAGCCAGGCTGAAAAAAATTCTAAAAACCTTATCCCCGCCCTTTCACCCCCTGTTATTCTACCCTTGCCCTGTCAATGAGAGGTCCGGTGCGCGTACCGAACCATCGGGGACGGGGCCGGCGTCCTGGGTCGTGCTTGGTGAGCGCGGGACAGGAGGTTTTCGACAGCTTCGCCCGACCCTTCGAAAGAAGGTTCCGCCGCTGTGAGACGGCCGTAAAGCCCGGCGATAGGCAAGGACGCTTTGACCAGTGCCAGCGGTGCGGCGCAGCACCAGCCACAGTGCCGTGTGGCGCCGTATCGTTCGCCGGGCCCGAGAGCGAGGGAATGAAGCCCAAAACCGCCGCAACGGGGCGCCGCAAGGCGCACTTTATTAATTCGGAAGCGTCTTTCGGCGCCCCGACCTCTCATAAATCTCCGGGCCGCAAGGCGGCGGAGGGTTTTGGCGTGGGTAGTTTCCTTCTCCCCGAGTGGGAGAAGGTGGTCGCGCAGCGACCGGATGAGGGGGTACAGCGGTTCATGCGCCCAAACCCCTCACCCGGCCCATTCGGGCCACCCTCTCCCGCGCGGGGAGAGGGGAGAGAGCCGGAGGATGACAGTGGGGAGAGGGTGGGAGGATGACAGTAGAGAGAAGGCCGGAGGATGACAGTGGAGGGTTTTCTAATAGGTCGCCCTGCCGCCCGACAGGTCGAAGACGGCGCCGGTTGTAAAACTGTTTTCGGCCGATGCCAGCCAGGCGACCATGGCGGCGATCTCTTCGACCTGGACGAACCGGCCGCGCGGGATCTTCGACAGCATGTAGGCGATGTGCTCGTCGGTCAATTGGTCGAAGATGCGGGTTTTGGCCGCCGCCGGCGTGATGCAGTTGACGGCGATGTCGATACCGGCAAGCTCCTTGCCGAGCGATTTTGTCAGCGCGATGACGCCGGCCTTGGAGGCGGAATAGGCCGAGGCGTTGGGATTGCCCTCCTTGCCGGCGATCGAGGCGATGAAAACGATCCGGCCGTATTGCCGTTGGCGCATGAAGGGCACGACCGCCCGGGCGCAGTGGAACGTGCCGTCGAGATTGACCGCCATGACCTGCCGCCAGTCATCGGGCGGATAGTCCCAGACCGTGTGGTTGGGTCCGGCAATGCCGGCGCTGGTCACCAAAATATCGATCTGGCCGAATTCGCTCGCGGTCCGGCCGGCCGTCGCGGCGACATTTTCCGCATCGCTTACATCGACGGCAAAGGCCATCGCGCCATGGCCGATGGCTTGCGCCGTTTCGCGCGCCAACGCCTCGTCACGGTCCCAGATCGCGACACGCGCGCCGCTTGCCGCCAATCGTTCGGCGATCGCCCGGCCGATCCCCCGGGCGCCACCGGTGACGACGGCGGTGCGGCCATCCAGTTCGATGCGGTTGCCGGTTGTCATGCGAGCAGCGTCATTCAACCGGCGTCATTAAACCGGCGTCAGGGGCGGCTTGCCGGCGAAATGGGCGGCAAGGTTGTCGACGACGAGATCGCCCATGGCGCGGCGCGTTTCCACGGTGGCGCTGCCCTGATGCGGCAGCAGGACGACATGGTCCATCGTCATCAGGGCTTCGGGCACATGCGGCTCATTGGCGAAGACGTCAAGGCCGGCGGCGCCCAGACGTCCCTCTGCAAGGGCGCTGACAAGCGCTTCCTCGTCGACGACGGAGCCGCGCGCGACATTGATCAGCGTCCCGTCCGGCCCGAGCGCGTCGAGGACGGCGCGGTTGACGATGTTGTGGGTGCCGGCGCCGCCCGGCGTAATGACGATGATCGCATCGCAGGCGCCGGCCATTTCGACAAGGTCGGCGAAGTAGCGATAGGGCTGGTCCTGGCGCTGGTTGCGGGCGTGATAGACGATAGTGCAGTGGAACGCGGCGAGCTTTTGCGCGATCGCCGTGCCAATCCGGCCAAGGCCGAGGATACCGACAGTCTTGCCGGAAAGGCCACGGGTCAGCGGCGGATTGCCCTCGTTCACCCAACGGCCGTCGCGAAGATACCGGTCATAGGCGACGATGCGGCGGGTCGTCGCCAGGAGCAGCGCGACCGCCGTGTTGGCCACTTCGTCGTTGAGGACGCCGGGCGTGTTGCAAACGATAATGCCGCGGCTTTTGGCATATTCGGCATCGACACCGTCATAGCCGACGCCGAACGAGGAAATGATTTCAGCGTTCGGGCAGGCATCCATGATCGCCCGGTCGGCCTGACCCGGCGTGGCGATGCCGCGGACCGAGCCGCCCACCTCGCCAAGAAAGGCTTCGCGGTCGCCGGCCTCATAAAGACGGTGAACGTTGTAGGCGGCGTCCAGCGCCTCCATGATGTGCGGCATCATTTTACCGACAAGCAGGACGTTCGGCTTCATTCATTTTCCTTCCGGGAATTTACATTCAGCGCAAGACTGGAGATTTGGCGGCGGCACTATCGTCAGCCGCCGCCGTTCTGGCAAGCACCCAGGTTGGAAATCGTGCCGCGAGCGATCCTGGCGGGAAAAATTCCTGAGTCGAATCAATGCGCAAGCGCGTATAATTGCCGCTCTGATTCAACTTTAAAAGACCAGCATGAAAAACAAGACGATCGGCTTTATCGGCGTTGGCCTGATGGGCCATGGCATGGCGAAGAATATTGTGGAAAAGGGCTGGCCACTCCTTGTCGTGAGCCATCGCAACCGGGCGCCGGTCGATGATCTCGTTGGCCGTGGCGCGCGCGAGGTGGCGAGCCCGAAGGAGATGGCCGCACAGGCCGACATCATCCATTTGTGCGTTTCGGGCAGCGCGCAGGTGGAAAGCCTGATTCGCGGCGAGGACGGGATACTGGCCGCCGGCAAGGAAGGGCTGATCGTCGTCGATTGCTCGACATCCGATCCGGTTTCCACCGGCCAGCTTGCCTCGGAACTGAATGCTGCCGGCATGCATCTCGTCGATGCGCCGCTCAGCCGCACGCCGAAAGAGGCCGAAGCCGGCACGCTCGATGCCATGGTCGGCGCCGACGATGCGACATTCGAAGCGGTGCGGCCGGTGCTGGAATGCTGGGCCGCGATATCGTGCGGGTCGGGCCGGTCGGTTCTGGCCACACCATGAAGCTGATCAACAATTTCATCGGCATGGGCTATGCGGCATTATATTCAGAAGCCCTCACCGTTGGCATGCGGGCCGGGATCACACCGGATGTATTTCATTCCGTGATCGGCGCCGGCCGGATGCGCAACGGCTTCTACGACACCTTCATGAAATGGGTGATCGAGCGCGACGAGAATGCCCATCGCTTTTCCATCGCCAATGCCCACAAGGACATGCGCTATCTTGCCAATATGGCGGCGGCGACCGGCAGTGCCAATTTTCTCGGCAATATCGTCAAGAATTATCTCGCCACCGCGGATGCGCAGGGCAAGGGGGAGGACTACGTGCCAATGCTGTCCGATCATGTTGCGGCGCTGAACGGCGTTAGCCTGACCGGCGGCGCGCCGACGCTTGGCCCGGTCCGCAAGGCCGGCAAGGATTGACCTTTTGTTGCGGTCTTGCCGCCGTCACGGTTGCAGAACCGGGCGCTGTGCCGCATATGGAACACAATAAATATGCGAGGTGGGCGTGAGCGGTCTTGTGCAAATGGAGGCCGAGGATGTCCTTCGGGCTTATGCCCGCTGGGCGCCGGTCTACGATACGACTTTCGGCAGGATCGCCGATGCGGGCCGCAACGAAGCGGTCGATCTGGTCAACCGGGGCGGCAGCGGCGCGGTGCTGGAAGTTGGCGTTGGCACCGGCATTTCGCTGCCGCGATACGATAATGCGCTGCGCGTGACCGGCATCGATCTGAGCCCGGCCATGCTGAAAAAGGCGCGGCGCCGCGTCGCCAGGCAAGCGCTCACGAACATCGCGGCGATCGAGGAGATGGATGCCGGCGCGATGACGTTCGCCGATGCCAGCTTCGATGCCGTAATCGCCATGTATGTGCTGACCGTGGTGCCGGACCCGGCGGCGGTCATGGCTGAACTCGTCCGCGTCTGCCGGCCGGGCGGCGAGGTAATCGTCGTCAATCATTTCAGCCGTGACAAGGGCATGCTCGCCGCCGTGGAAAAGGCGATGGCGCCATTTGCCGGAAAGCTCGGCTGGCGGCCGAAGTTTCCCGTCGAAACGGTGACGCAAACCGGTGGACTGACGCTGCTCAGACGGCAAAAGGTGGCGCGCAGCGTGCTGTTCTCGCTGCTGCATTTCCGCCGCGACGGCGAAGTAACGATCTAGCTTTCTAGCCTTGCGTGCGGCGGAGGCCGGTCAGCCGATGTCTTCGACGGCGACGACCCGGAAAGTGCGCGAAGTGTCGTCGTGTTCCTTTATGCTGACGTAGTCGCCGAGGCGGAACGTGTGGTCGCCAAAACGGTAGCCGGTTTCGTCGTCATCGGCGTCGCCGAGAATGTCATAATGGAACGCCCAGGCGCCGCCCGGCTTGCGGACCAAATGGCCGACCTCCTCCTCGCCGCCCCAGAAACGGTGGACACGGCAGCGTTGCCGGTTTTCCTTCCAGGTCTCGGGATTGATATGGCCGGCATCGTCGATCGGCGCGACAAACTCATAACCGTGGTAACGGCTGCCCTCGGGAAAATCGTGGTCGCGGGCGAGTTCCAGGCGAATGCGCGAGAGGGTCATTTCAGGCCACCATCATCGGGACATCAATTGGCCGTCAATGGGCCATCAGTACCGGAACCGTCATATGCTTCAGGATGGTCCGGGTGGCGCCGCCAAATACGGTCTCGCGCAACCGGGTGTGGCCATAGCCGCCCATGACGATTAGGTCAGCGGAAAAATCGGCGGCCCGGGACAGGATGTCCTCGCCAACCGGTAGTTCGCCGCCGCGGCTATGGCTGATCGCCGTCTTGAATCCATGCCGCGCCAGAACCTGCGCCAACGCCTCCGGCGCGGTGATCGCGGCGGCCTCGCCATGGCCGCCGTCCTGGGCGGTCAGGACTTCGATCGCGGCATCGGGCCTGAACAGGACAAGAGCATCGAAGACGGCGCGGGCGGCTTCTCGGCCACCGTTCCAGGCGATCAGGATGCGCGAACCGATATCGCCGAACGTGCCGGCGCTAGGCACCAGTATGACCGGCCTGCCGCTGCCCATGACAAGGTCTTCGGGGAAATAGGCGGCGGCCGGGTTTTCCGGATCGTACTGGGCGGCCAGGACAAGATCGGCGAGCCGCCCGGCGGCAACCGCTTTTTGCATCGCCGGGCCGGTGCCCGCGGACAGACGCTGCCAGCTATTGTCGAGGCCATCCGATTTGCAGCGATCGGCAAAGGCGGTTTCGATGGCGTCGGCTTCGGTCTCGAAAAGCTCCTCCTGCGTCTTGTAGAGGGCGGCGCCGACCGACAGGCCGGAATCGGCATAGATCTGCACTGGCGGTATGACATGCAGACCATCGATGCGGGCATCAAAGCGCCGGACAAGCGGCGCTGCGACATTGAGAAGCCGGTCGACATGATCCCGTAGGGCAAAATTTGCAAGGATGTTTCTGGGTGCCATCTGCATGCCTTCCTCCGCACGGTTCGCGGTGTCCTGGTCGAAGATGATCGGCGGTTGGATTTGCATGTCAGTCTGGCACGGCTGGCACAGCCGGGTTTTGACGCAGATCAATCACCGCCGCGGCGCGTTGCCACCGGTGCCGCGGGGTCCCATAAACCGACTTGCTTGACGCGTCATGGCAGGGTTCGTATATCGCCTGCCGGATAGTTCGGCAGCGGCCGGGAAGATTTGGGCGGGGTAGCTCAGCTGGTTAGAGCAGCGGAATCATAATCCGCGTGTCGGGGGTTCAAGTCCCTCTCCCGCTACCAATCTTTTCAATGGGTTACGGCAAAATCATTCAACTGGCGGGAATCGCTAGCAACCAAATAGCAACCATCGTCAATAGATTTTTTGGCGTTTTCATGCACAGCCACAACCCACACTTAAGGGCACGTCTAATAATCATGTTTTTCCGACTTTCCCGTAACGTAACCCATTGATTTATAACGGTACAATATCTGAAAAATGGTATTGATAGAGGTGCCCTTAACCCAACATTGTGCTAGTCGTGGCATTCGATTTGGATAAACGAGTCGGGTGTGATGCCAAGCAGTTTCCCCACTCCTGAACGCTGCCTGTTGGTGCAAGCCGCCCT
>PVMK01129086.1_pt1 | contig 11315 bp, 13 predicted proteins | sample 1853481 | NCBI WGS metagenome assembly PVMK01 (sample SAMN08533507, study PRJNA380276) | Marine sediment metagenome, whole genome shotgun sequencing project. | reverse complement strand
AGACGAGCTGATCTCGGCTTTCGAACACGTGCAGGAGTCCGAGTCGACCAAAGTGCTCGTGATTCGTGGCGCGGGCGGCCATTTCTGCGCCGGCGAGGACATCACCGAGATGCCGCTCTGGGGCGACGCCAATGGTGTGATGCGGCGCGTTCGCCGGTACCAGAGCATGGCGAACCTGCTCGAAGAGCTCGATAAAATCACGATCGCCGCAGTCGACGGGTATGCGGTTGGAGGTGGCCTCGAGATCACCATGGCCTGCGACTTCGTCGTCGCGACTGAGCAGGCAAAATGGGGAATGCCGGAAGTCGATGTGGGGATCACGCCTGGCTGGGGTGGCACGACTCGCATGGCGCGCCTCATCGGACGGAGGATGACCAAGGAGATCAATCTGCTTGGCGCGCTCCATTCGGCGCAACGCGCGCGCGAGCTCACGCTTTGGAACCGTGTCGTCCCAAACGATGCGCTCAACGCCGCCGTCGATAGGCTGATCGAAGTGCTGCTTACCAAGAATCACCAAGCGGTGCGTCAGCTCAAGTACATCATCAATGGGGGCGTCGAGTGCGATCTCTACACGGCGCAGGGTTTCGAGGCGCTTTCCGGTGCGCTTACGGCTTCGGTCAATGGGGCTTGGGAAGTATCCGATGCCGACAAGGGGCATGGCATTGCCGGATTCGCCGCAAAGTCCGAGCTCTGGAAGACCCGGCGCAAGGCCGCGAAGAATTTCTGGACCGATTAATGAAGGGTTGGCTCTTGAAGCCAACTTCCTATGCGGCGCGCAGCTTGTAAGGCTGCCCAGGCAGCGGCCTCCACCAGGTCGCTGTCGCCTGGTGTCGTGGCCCGGAACGCCTCCACGGCGCTGTGATCCACTCGGTACGAGGCGAAGGCCACGAGAAGCACGAAGCGACCTGCCGGTCGATGGGCTTCCTCGAGGGGCGCCACTGCACCCTCGAGCCACGCGGCGCTCATCCCGGGGTCCTCACCCTTCCATTCTGCGAGCCGCGTCAGGAGCAGTGCTCTCACGGGTTCCGGCAGGACGCGCTGTCCCGCCTCGTCTACGACGGCCGCGAAACGTGCCCAGGCGCCGGCGATTGCGGGGTTGCTCTGTGCCCAGCGCAAGTCGTCGGGCAGGGAAGCCTCGGGAAGCAAATCCAACGATACGCCAGGCTCACCTCCACGCCGCACCATTCGCTTTCCAAAGGTCGCACCGAAGACCCGGCGCGCAATGCCTCGGAAGCCAGAAGGCAGGGGCAAGAGATCGTCCCCGAGGAACACGTGCACCATGCGATTGACATAGTGGTAAGCGAGCGCGGTGCCGATGGCTTCGGGTGCTTCTTCGGGAGAAAAAGGCGGATTCGTGATTATCGGGTCGCCGGGGCTGCGGGTTGCGAGCGCCCAGCGCACGAGCTCGCGGGTGCGATCGTCGGTAATGGCCTCCGGTTGTCCGTTCCGGATGGACGTAGCGACATCGTGCTTGCCTGCGCCGTGGAGCAAGCCCGTGTGCGCATCGACGCAATAGGGACAAGTGTTGATGTGCGAGACCGATGCCGAGATAGCCTCTTTCATCGGACGCGGAAGTCGCCCCGGTACGATTTGGCTTTCGCGAGTCACGCTCCAGGCTCCTGCCAGAATCCGCGGCGCGGGGGAGTGAAGCGTGAGTGGCGGAGCGATCTGAAACTCGCGGCGTAGCTGCGCATAGACCTCGGCCACCAAACCTTCAGCCGCATCCGGCGCAACGGGCATGATGTGCTGCACCAGGCTCCCCATCTGGTCGAACATGCGATTTTCAATGGCTTGCAACATGGACTTTATGGAGTGAGGGCCAGACGAGTTAGCCAGAGAAGCGCGAGACCCGCGATGAAACAGGCGAAGGAGACGAGGTTGGCAGCGAAGCTCCCGTGCTTGTTCACTTCAGGCACGAGATCGGACGCGCCAATATAGATGAAGTTCCCGGCCGCAAAAGGAACGAGAAAAGAGACGTCGATCGTCGCAGAGGCCAGCCACGCCGTCACCCCACCAATCAGGAACGTAAGGCCCGAGAGAAGATTGAACAGCAGCGCCTTCTTGGCGCCCCAGCCCCCGTGAATCAGTACGCCGAAGTCTCCTAGCTCCTGGGGCACTTCATGCGCAGCGGCTGCAATCCAGGCAGCGATGCCGAGTCGAATGTCGACCAGGAACACGCCCGCCACGCCGAGGCCCCCCAAGAAATTGTGTAAGCCGTCTCCGATCAGGATCAAGTGCGTGAGTGGCTTCCTGCAATCGGACGATGCGCGGCGACAGTGGTGCCAATGCAGCATTTGCTCGAGCGCAAAGAAGACGGTGAACCCCGCCAGCGTCCAGACGTAGATCCGCACTGGATCGGCAATGCCTTCGACAGCCGAGGGAAGCATGTGAAAGAAGGCGCCCCCCAAGAGCGATCCGGCTGCAAAAGCCACGAGCGGCATGATGATGCGCTCGAGGGTGGACTCCTTCAGGAGCAGCGTGATGCTCCCCGTGAGCGCAATGGCGGTCATCAGAACGCCACCAAGCACTATCCACGCGAGCACGCTCATCGCTCAGCCCTGACGACAACGAACAGGGAACGTCCATGGCCGGCCCTGATCGGTTCGATCTCGACGATCTCATCGAGCGGTTGCGACAGCGTTTGCACCCAGACTGGGCGCTCGAAACCCGCGTCAGCCAGAAGCGTTTGCACCTCCGGGGCAGAGTAGAACGTGGCCTCGCGGTAGAACACGTTGTCGAGCTGTTCCTGCAGGTACTGTTCCCCCAGCTCGCTCGATCGATCGATGAAGCCGATGAGGAGCTGGCCGCCTGGGCCTAAGACCCGGCGTGCCTCGGCGAACATCCGCGGCGCATCATCGACAAAGCAGATCGTGGTCACCGCCAGTACCGTGTCAAAGAACTCATCCTCGAAGGGAAGCTCCTCTGCTGTGCCTGGCCGCGTGGAGATCCCTCTTCCGTCCCAGGGAAGCAACGCCCGGACCGCCAACAGCTCGGAGTAGTAGGCGGCCTCATGCCGCTCAAACCACGAGTCGTATCGCTCGTGATGAGCTTCGAATGGCGCGATTCTGGGCATCGGCGGACAGCGTAGGGTTCCACGACTTCGATGTCACGAGCCTCTAGGCGAGCTGCCGAACCCGGTTACCGACGATTCAGTCGGCGCCTTCACAAACGCGGAGATTGCCGAGCTCTTTGTGCAGCTCGTCTCCGATGGATTAAACGATGAGGTGGCTGCCCTCACCGTGGACGCGATCATCGAAGACCTCGACATCCGTGACATCATCGCCATGAAACAGCGCACGAGCGCCCCTGATGCCCTCGATGCCTTTGCCAAGCTGGAGTGCGGGTCCCGTAATCACATGCGTGCGTTCACGCGACAGCTCGCCGCGCGAGGCCTGGCGTATGAAGCTCAGTATCTCACGGCCAGCGAGCTCGACGTCATCGTAGAGAGTGATCACGAACGGTGCGGGCGCATGGGGAATGGCGGCCAGGGCCATGGCGCTCAGTGCGGTAACCAATGCAACTGTAACCGTGGGAACTAAGGTACAAACTGGTTCGATGGCACAGCAGTACGAAAACCGTGAGGACCGGGTGCGGCAAATTGCCGAGGCGGCGCTCGCTGTAATTGCCGAGTCGGGATTGCGCCGTTTCACGACCAAGGCAATCGCCGAAAAGGTGGGCATTGCCGACGGCACGATTTTTCGTCAATTCAACAACAAGGAAGAGATCGTACTCGCGGCGATGGATCAGCTCGAGACGAAGATGTTCGCTGAGGGCTTTCCGGAGGATCCGAATCCATTGAAGCGCCTCGAGCTTTTCTTCCGTGCACGCGCCGCACTTCTCGCTGGTGAGGCTCCGATGGGACGGCTGATGTTCTCTGAGCAGCTAGTGCACGCCGCCGGAGAGGCCGGCCGCGAGAAGCTGAGCTCTTGGCGACGGCGCAACATGGCCTTTGTGGGTGCCTGCCTGCAAGAGCTGGAAGCGGCCGGTCGCCTGCATCCGCACGTACGAGCCGCGCAACTCGGGGTGCTGGTTCAAGGTGTGCTCTTGACCTTTCCCTTCGAACGAATGGTGAGCGGTGAAGAGTCGCCCGATCTCCCCAAACGTATCGACGACTGCTGGGAAACCTTGGCGCGACTGCTAGTGATCCGCTGAAAAACCCTTTGCTCAGCCGAGCTTGGCGGATACCCTCAGCCAACTCTTCCACGGAGGCTGCATGGGTCAGACAGGTATTGCGACGCCGCTCAGTGATCGACGCCGCGACATTTTCTTCATCGTCGTCTTCTCGTTCTTTGCATTCTCGTCGTTCTTCTCGGACGCATGGCATGCGCTGGACCTATTGCAGGGCGATGCCTTCTGGGCGCGCGCGAACCGCTGGTACGCAGAGCTCGCGGCCGACACGTACTTCGCCGCAGAGCATGAGTACCTTCGCGTGGGGACCGCTATCTCAGCCTTCATCTACGGGCCTTTCTACTTGCTGTTGGTCTACGCATTTGTGAAGGGAAAGAACTGGATTCGCCCGATGGCGCTCGTCTACGTGGGCGCGATGCTCCACGGGATGATCGAGTACATCACGTGGGAGTACTGGCTTGGGCCCGCGCCCGGCGAGACCCTGATCTTCTGGGCGTTCAACGGCCCATACGCCGTTGTGCCGAGCTTGCTCGGCGTGCGCATGTGGAAGCCAGACCCATTTGGCGCGCAATGAGCGTGGCCACGAGGACCGCGTTTCATCAGCGCTACGGACCCTGGGCTGTCGTTGCCGGTGCCTCCGAGGGGCTTGGCGCATCGTTTTCACGCAGGCTTGCGGGTCACGGCTTGAACCTGGTGCTCGTCGCCCGGCGCGCGGGTCCGCTAGAAGAGCTTGCTGCTGAGCTCCGCGAAAGGCACCAAGTCGAGGTCCAGGTGAAACCTCTCGACTTAGGCGCACCTGACTTCGTCGACGGGCTGAAGGACGCGACGGCGAATCTCGACGTGGGCTTGGTGATCTACAACGCAGCGTACTCCCCGGTTGGAGCGTTCCTCGACCATCCCGTCGAAGCTCACCTCAAAGCCGTCGACGTCAACGTGCGTGGTCCCTTGCGGGTGTCCCACTATTTCGGCCAGCGCTTTTCGGAACGCGGGCGGGGCGGAATCATCCTGATGTCCTCCCTGAGCGGCATCCAGGGCACCGCAATGGTCGCGAACTACGCGGCGACTAAGGCGTACGACACGGTGCTCGCCGAAGGGCTGTGGTACGAGCTCGGCAAAAAGGGGGTGGACGTCCTGGCCTGCGTGGCCGGGGCGACCCTCACGCCGAGTTACGAAGGCTCCACGGATCGGATTCCGACCAGCTGGCTTGCCCGCCCAATGCAACCCGATGAGGTCACCGAGCAAGCGCTTCGCGACCTCGGGCAGCGCCCTCGGGGTGTTTCGGGGCGACGCAACCGTTTTGCAGCTGCTCTTCTAAACAGACTCCTGCCGCGTCGAGCTGCGATTCGCATGGTCAGCAAAGAGACCGAAGGCATGTTCGGCTGACTCTCGACCTAGGAGTTGTCGGAGGTTCCATCCAAGTCATCGCCGAGCTCCGCAATCAGGCGTTCTGCTTCAGCGTGGGCCTCTGGGGTGTCGACGTCGATCCAGGTTGCGTCGCCGACGTCGGCTGCCTTCATTCGGCCCTCCGCGGCCAGGACAGCGACCCCTTGCGAAAGCGAGCAGCCCTCGGGACCGTTGACGGCGTCGAGCGCTTCGATGAGCGCAGGGGTGATCAAGAAAAGCCCGGTGTCTAGCGCATTGTAGTCGTCGAGCTCTTTGGCGATTCGCTCGATGCGGTCGCCCCGTACCTGGACTTTCGTTGCGTCGTCCAAGTCGAAGCACGCGTCGATCTGATAATCGACCCCGAGCACGGACTCGCGCTCCGCTACCGGATACGAAGCCACTGACTTCAGCAGCCGTGGCGACCACAAATGATCGCTCATCAAGAGCAAGGTCGGCCCCGTGACGAAGTCGCGTGCCTTCAACACGGAGGTACCGTTGGGCTTTTCGTATTCCTCGTTGGGAAAGAACGAAAGCTTCGCCCGGTGCTCGTAGTCTGAGAGACCGCTCCTCAAGTCTTCACCGAGGTAACCGATGACGATGCCGATCTCACGGATTCCCCCTTTCTCGAGGGCCCTGATGATGCGAACGATCAGAGGCACGCCCGCCACTTCGCGTAGGGGCTTCGGCACGGGGCGGCCATCTGCAAGGCGACTGCCGAGACCGGCGGCGAGGATGACCGCACGGTCTCTTGTCGGGGGTGTCGTCATTGCCGGAATCGGGCGACTCTGCTACGGGCGTATGAATGACGCAACCAAGCCTCAAACCCGCCACAGGCAAGCTCGGTGTGCTCTTGCCTGGAATGGGCGCGGTCGGAACGACTTTCATGGCGGGCTCTGTTTTGGCGCGGAAGGGGCTAGCCCAACCCGTCGGCTCGTTGACGCAGATGGGCACGCTGCGACTCGGAAAACGAACCGATGAACGCTCGCCTTTGATTCGCGACTTCGTGCCGCTCGCCGATATGAACGACTTGGTCTTCGGAGGATGGGATCTCTTCCACGACAATGCGTATGAGGCGGCGATCACTGCCCAGGTTCTCTCGACCGAGCACCTGAATGCCGTCAAAGATGAGCTTTCGGCGATCAAGCCGATGGAATCAGTGTTTTTTCCCGAGTTCGTCAAGCGTCTCCGTGGCGAGAACGTCAAGCCCAGCCAAGACAAAATGGAGCTCGCCGAAGCGGTTCGCGAGGACATTAGGCGATTCAAGAAAGACAACGGCCTGGATCGCTGCGTTGCCGTCTGGTGCGGCTCGACGGAGGTGTACCGGGAACCGACGGAAGCTCACTCTTCCTTGAGTAAGTTCGAGGAGGGCTTGCGTCGTTCCGATCCGGCGATCAGCCCATCGCAGGTCTACGCATACGCCTGCCTGCGTGAGGAGGTGGGCTATGCGAACGGCGCGCCACATCTCACCGCTGGCGACGTTCCCGCCATGTTGGAGCTTGCGCGCGAAACGCAGACACCCGTCTCCGGCAAGGACTTCAAGACGGGACAGACCCTCATGAAGACCATCATTGCTCCCGGCCTCGGCGCGCGAATGCTCGGCATTCGGGGGTGGTTTTCCACCAACATCCTGGGCAACCGCGACGGCGAGGTCCTGGACGACCCGGAGAGCTTCAAGTCGAAGGAACTCAGCAAGCTTGGGGTGCTCGATACGATTCTGCAGCCGGAGCTACACCCCGAACTCTATGGCGATATGTACCACAAGGTGCGCATCAACTATTACCCCCCGCGTGGAGATCAGAAAGAGGGCTGGGACAACATCGACATCTTCGGTTGGCTCGGCTATCCGATGCAGATCAAGCTTGATTTCCTCTGCCGCGACTCGATTCTTGCCGCGCCATTGGTGCTAGACCTGGGACTCTTCAGGTATCTCTCGCAGCGATCGGGGCTCAGCGCCATTCAGGAGTGGCTCTCGTTCTATTACAAGAGCCCGATCACGCCGGAAGAACTCTACCCCGAGAACAATCTTTTTGTTCAGCTCGGCAAGCTCAAGAACACCTTGCGCTGGATGCAGGGCGAAGAGCTGATCACCCACCTCGGCCGCGAATACTACGATTGACCTATTGGGCGGTAGGCACGGCATAGCTAATTGTTCACAACCGTGAACCGTATTCACGGTGGTGTTGCAAAATTATCACGCAGTGAGGGACCGCCCGGTACCACTCACTTCGATAGCGCCCGCCCCGGCAAGCTCTTCGATCGTCTTGCGGGTCGCATGGCGTTGCCAGATGACCGCGACCAAGAAGATGCCGTTCATCACGAAGACCCGGATGAAGAGGTAGACATCCAGGCGGTTGAACATGGCGCATATCGCCATCAGATAGCTGTGCGGCGCCAATGACACGAGCGCCCAAAGCCGCATCGGCCAAACATTGGCTTTCCCATAGATTTCAGCGGTTTGCTCATCGCTCTGGAGCAGCTGGCTCAGGCGCCAAGCATCGGGGTTGAGCCAGCTGAGGACCGCTTTTTGCCGCCTCAGATGGGGCACGAGGATGTACTTCATCGCCATCTGAATGACGGCCCCCTTGCTGCGAGCTGCTTCGACGGTTTCGGCAATCTTATCAGCATCCTGGCCTTCGCCACCCTGACCCGGCCGGGTCCCTCGCAGATACGACTCCTTGTAGAAATCATAGACAGCTAGGTGCACCACCGTGAAGCCCAGAGCGGGGACCATCAGAAGTAAATGGTAAGGATTATGGTAGGTTACCCAGATATGGTAGAAGGCCGGAAAGACGGTGAAGACCGCGACCAGGCTATCGGCCGACCCGTCCAGCGCGCGCCCGAACTCCGACTGTAGGTTCTTGGCACGGGCCAAGATGCCGTCGGCGCCATCCAGAATCGCGGCGGCCCAGAGCCCGACGCCCCCGACGAACATAGCGGTAGGCGTACCCCAGATAAACGCACAACCAACCGCAAAACCTATCACGACGGTCGATAGCGTGATCATATTTGGGGTGATCGGCGTCCTGAAAATCGACCTTACGAACAGATATGCCAGCGTTCGGTGCACATATCGGTTCACCGGATCTTCGACGTCGTTCGATTTCACGACGCTGCTAAACGGGGGCAAAGGAGCCATCTGAGGACGCATACGCGCCAGAGCTGCAAGAATTACGCCACTTTTTGTAATATTGATCATAATCCGACACGAACAGGGGCCCGATGGCATAAGCCCTGCTAAGGAACGAACCGATGCGCCATCACGCCCTGCAGGACCCTTTGCGTCCCCTTCCTCCCCATCCGCTCAAGACGGCAAGACGGGCGCTCAACGCCATGTGGCGGCCCGAGTCACCCCTGCTCGCCCAGCTCGTGGTCATCCGAAGGTGCAATCTGGGCGGTGGCTACTGCAACGAGTACGACGGCCATGCTCCACCGATCCCGGTCGACGAGCTCTTGGCACGGGTCGATCATCTAGCCGAGCTGGGCTGTCTGATCCTCACGGTGACTGGAGGCGAGCCCTTCATGCACCCCGACTTGGACCAGGTCGTCGCTCGCGCAGTCTCCCACGGCATGGTGGTAACCGCGATCTCCAACGCGTACCCGATCACCAAAGGGTGGATCGAACGCATGAACGACGCGGGCCTTTCCTTGTTGCAGGTCTCCGTCGACAACATGGAACCCAACGAGGTGTCGCAAAAGTCGTGGTCGAAGATCAAGAAGCGCCTTCTAGTGCTCAAAGAGCACGCCAAGTTCAAGCTGAACATCAACGCGGTGCTCGGATCATCTCCGCCGAAACAAACGCGCGAGTTGATCGACGAGATTCGCTCATTGGGGTTCTACATGACGGTTGGCCTCTTGCACGACCAACAGGGCCAGATCGATCCGGGCCTGATCGGCGACATCCTTCCAGAGTTCTACGAAGAGATGCGAGCGCTCTGTAACAAGAGCTTCTTCCATCAGTTCGGCGAAGGCTGGGAACAAAAGATGCTGCAAGGAGGCACGGCTCCGTGGCGCTGCCGGGCGGGCGCGCGCTACCTCTACATCGACGAGTTTGGGAAAGTGGCCTATTGCAGCCAGCGCCGGGCCGAACCAGACATTGCTCTGCTCGAGTACACGCGCGACGATCTCAAACGCGAGTTCGACCGTCCCAAGGGCTGCGAAGACAGTTGCACCATCGCGTGCGTTCGGCGCGCCTCGAGCCTAGACGAGTGGCGCCCCCAGCGGGGCCCCGTTGCATCCCCCAAAGTGTCGCTTCCTACCGTCTAGACTAGGGGTCGGGGTTTGCGCCTGCCCCCAAGGTTTTCCCAATGATCGGCAAGTCGCGCCGTCGCGCGTACAACACTAGAAGCGAAGAGACGAGGACCAGAGCTAACATCGCCACATGTCTCCCGCCATCTCCAAGGTCGACGCCCAGCACCGTGCCGTGGGCAATGATCGCGCCGAACATGATGCCGACGGCAATGAATGCTCCACTAGCCGCCTGCGGCGATAGCATGAGCAGCCCAGCGGTGATCTCCAGCAGGCCGATGATGATCCGTCCGTGGGGCTCCATGCCAAGCCTTTCAAAGAGCATGACGTCCATCCCTCCGGCCGCGAGCTTTGAATAGCCGACGGGCAAGAGTATCGCCGCGACCACGAGCCTCAAGGCCATCTGCACATAACGATTGCTCATGGTGCACCTCCTTGATGAGTATTTGGATGAATGGCTGGAAGGAAAAGGTTGTCGCGATCGAGCTCGGAAGCGGCGGTCTTGCCCGTGGCAGCAAGCATCTCCACGTAGTTGCTACACAGCCCGGCTACGTAGTTTGCCACTCGCGTTGACTTCGTCTCGATGTCGAGCCCCCGCTCTAGGCGTGGATTGTGCGTGGTGATACCGACAGGACATGTGTTCTGATTGCACTGAAGAGCCTGGATACAGCCAAGGGCCAACATGAAGCCACGCGCGGTGTAACAGGCGTCCGCCCCCATCGACATCGCGATGAGCTGGCGTCGAGCGTCGATGAGCTTGCCCGAAGCGACGAGCTTGAGCCGATCGCGCACCCCCAGCTCCTGCAAAATGCTCTGCACCTGAGCAAGCCCTTCCAAAAGCGGAAGGCCGAGCCCATCCATGAAGCACCTCGGAGCGGCGCCGGTGCCTCCCTCTGCGCCGTCTACCGTCATGAAGTCAGGGAAGACGTCCTGCCGTTTCATTTCCCGGACGAGGCGCCTCAGTTCCGTATCGCTCCCAAGGCAAAACTTGATCCCAACCGGAAGGCCGGCCACCTCTTGCACCCTGCGGATGAACGCCACGGTCGACGCTTCATCGACGCACTCGAGCTGACGCGGCGGCGAGATGACGTCCTGCCCCATCGGGACCCCGCGGAGCTCGGCGATCTCCTCACTGAGCTTCTCCTTGGGTAGCAACCCTCCTTTGCCGGGCTTGGCCCCTTGGGAGAACTTGATCTCCAGCATCGCGACCTGCTCTTTCGCCGCGAGCTCGGCGAGCTTGCCCTCGTGCAAACGCCCATCCTCGTGGCGCACGCCAAACTTCGCGGTGCCGATCTGGAAGATGAGATCCGCCCCTTCCATCAAGTGGTACTTCGGATAACCCCCCTCGCCCGTGTTCATCGGAATCCCGGCTTTCTTCGCACCCCTTGCGAGCGCCCTCACCGCATGGCTCCCAAGGGCACCAAAGCTCATGCCGCTGATCATGATCGGATGGCTGATCCTGTATGCCGTTGCGAGGCCGCGTTCTTCTGCGAACGTGACTCGAAACGGCTCGAGCTGGGGAACCATTAACCTTGGACGTAGAGATCGGAAGAGCGTCG
>PVMK01175803.1_pt1 | contig 11316 bp, 10 predicted proteins | sample 1853481 | NCBI WGS metagenome assembly PVMK01 (sample SAMN08533507, study PRJNA380276) | Marine sediment metagenome, whole genome shotgun sequencing project. | reverse complement strand
GTAGAACCGCTACCTTGCGGGAGGCGTTTGAGTGCAACGAGCGGTGTATTGCCGACGAAATCTTCGAGGTACTTCATGGCGGCGATTCTAACGTAAAATGATGCCGTTTGTTGAATCGGATGGTGCAAAACCGGTCACGCTATTTCCTCGAGATATTCCAGCATAAGCTGATGAGATATCCTTCCCCTGAATTCATTTACGTCCAGCCTGTAAGCGACATGTACCCGCTTTGAGGGGATCTCGCGTCCATTCTCAAGGTATCGGAACATGATCGCATCGTGCACCTTCTCGTCCCCGTCCTGTCTGAGTTGCAGTTTAAGATGATTCTCCCCAACTATTCGGAAATCCACAACTTCAAATATACCGTCAAACAGCGGCTCCGGAAAACCCTGCCCCCAGGGCCCGGCATCCCTTAACACCCCTGCCATCTCCAGGGTCACCTCGCCGACATCGAGTTGGCCGTCGCTGAGAATCGGATCAGTCCAGTCCCTGTCCCGGGTCATTTCCTCGACGACCTGGAGGAAGGCTTCTTCCAGTTCACTCACTCGCGAAAACTCGATACTGAGTCCTGCCGCCATGGCATGACCGCCGAACTTTGAGATCAGGCCTGGTCGCAATGCGTCTATACGTGCCAGGACGTCCCTGATATGCAGACCTTCCACACTGCGCGCTGACCCTTTCCATTCCTCGTCTTCACCCGGCGCCAGGGCGAGGACTGGTCTGCCCGTCTTTTCGCGAATGCGGGATGCGACCAGTCCAACCACACCCTGGTGCCAGGAATCGTCATAAAGGCAGTAGGCGACGGGTGGGGGATCTGTGCCAAGGCTTAACCTGTCTGCCAACTCTACGGCTTGCCTCTTCATCCCGGCTTCAACGGTTCGGCGCTCCTTGTTAATGGCGTCAAGCGTATCGGCAAGGGCACTTGCATGAGATTCGTCGTCTGTTAGCAGGCATTCAATTCCTATCGACATATCTTCCATTCTGCCGGCGGCATTAATACGCGGGCCGACGGCAAAACCCAGGTCTGAGGCAACGACAGTAGCGGCCTTCCTGCCAGCGACGTCGAGCAAGGCTCGAATCCCGGCACAGCAGCGGCCAGACCGTATACGTTCCAGGCCCTGCGATACCATCGTGCGATTATTACTGTCCAGGGACACACAATCCGCAACTGTCCCCAGTGCAACGAGGTCAAGGTAATCTGCCAGATTCGGTTCAGGGATGTTTCTCATTGAGAACCAGCCGGATGCACGCAGGCTGGCGCGCAGGGCGATCATGACATAGAAGATAACCCCCACTCCGGCCAGGTTCTTGCTGGGAAAGAGGTCGCCGGGCAGGTTGGGATTGACGATGACATCCGCCGTCGGTAAGTGCTCACCAGGCAAGTGATGATCCGTCACCAGGACGGTCATCCCCCGGGATTGCGCCTCACGCACACCGTCGATACTGGATATCCCGTTGTCGACGGTCACAATTACGTCGGGTTGAAGATGAGACGCCTTCTCGACGATCTCAGGTGTCAGGCCATAACCGTACTCGAAACGGTTGGGAACGAGGTATCCGACGTTTTCAGCTCCCATCGCCCGAAGAGCGCGAACTGCCAGCGCACAGCTTGTCGCCCCGTCGGCATCAAAATCGCCGACTAACAATATCCCTGCTCCCGCCTGTACCGCCTCATCCAATAGAAAGGCGGCCTCCCTTGTTCCACCGAGGGCAGACGGTGGCAACATAGCGTTCAAAGAATACTGAACTTCAGTTGCTTTGCTCACACCCCGACCCCTGTAGATACCCTCCAGCAGCGGTGACGGGATGTCGGAAATTACGCCATCAGGACACGGCCGCCGCAGTATCTTCCGTGAAATCATAATCTGTATGCCTGATCCGTTCAGGCAGCGTCTCCCAATTGTTCCATAGCCATCTCCCGCCCCTTCTCGGCGGCGGTAGTATAGTCAGACAATTGATCGAAATTCATGTATCGGAATATCTCATCAGACATCGAATCTATCTTCGTGGCGTAACTCATATATTCCTCTACCGTCGGCAGCCTGCCCAGCACACCGCCCACCGCCGCGAGTTCGGCCGATGTCAGGTAGACATTTGCACCATCGCCGAGACGATTTGGGAAATTCCTGGTTGATGTTGAAAGTACAGTTACCCCCGGCTCGACCCTGGCCTGGTTTCCCATGCAAAGTGAACAACCGGGCATCTCGGTCCTCGCACCGGCGGTACCAAAGATGTTGTAGTACCCCTCTTCCATCAGGGTATGCTCATCCATCCGGGTCGGAGGTACAATCCACATACGCGCCTTGACGCCTGAAGATGCCTCTTGCAGCACTTTACCCGCCGCACGGAAATGCCCGATATTTGTCATACAAGATCCTATAAAGACCTCGTCGACCTTATCTCCCGCGACCTCCGATAACAGACGGGCATCATCCGGGTCGTTGGGTGCACAGACCACCGGCTCCGTGATCTCAGCCAGGTCAATTTCGATTATTTCCGTGTAGTCTGCATCTGCGTCTGCCTTCAATAGTTCAGGGGCAGCCAGCCAGTCTTCCATCTTCCGGGCACGGCGTTCAATTGTACGAACATCGCCATATCCCTCGCTGATCATCCAGCGGAGCATGGTGATGTTCGAACGAAGGTACTCTGAAATGGTCTCTTCACCCAAATTGATCGTGCAACCCGCAGCGGACCGTTCCGCTGACGCATCAGATAATTCGAATGCCTGTTCTACCGTCAGGTCGTCAAGACCCTCGATTTCAATGATCCGTCCGGAAAATATGTTCTTTTTACCCTTCTTTTCAACGGTCAGGAGGCCCCGTTTGATGGCATAAAGGGGAATGGCATGCACCAGGTCACGAAGTGTAATACCGGGCTGCATCTGACCCTTGAACCGGACCAGCACCGATTCCGGCATATCCAGCGGCATCACACCGGTGGCAGCGGCGAAGGCAACAAGGCCTGACCCGGCGGGGAAGGAAATACCCATTGGAAATCGCGTATGGGAGTCGCCACCGGTACCAACCGTATCCGGTAACAGCATACGATTCAGCCAACTGTGAATAATGCCATCGCCCGGCCTGAGTGAGACCCCGCCCCGGTTCATCATAAAATCGGGCAGATTGTGTTGTGTATCAATGTCCACAGGCTTGGGGTAGGCCGCAGTATGACAAAAGGACTGCATAACAAGGTCCGCGGAGAACCCGAGACACGCCAGGTCTTTCAGTTCATCGCGTGTCATCGGTCCGGTCGTGTCCTGTGAACCCACGGTGGTCATTACCGGCTCGCAATAAGTTCCCGGTCTTATTCCTTCCACACCGCAGGCTTGCCCGACCATCTTTTGCGCCAATGTATAGCCGGTACCGGTGTCTTTAGCGGTAAATGGCTTCTTGAACAGGCTGGTCTCACCGAGGTCCAGCGCTTCGCGCGCGCGCATGGTCAGACCACGTCCTATTATCAGCGGTATGCGGCCACCGGCGCGAACTTCATCAAGCAGCGTATCTGTCTTCAACTCAAAGCTGGTGACGACCTCGTCTGTTTCATGGCGCTTTACCACTCCTTCGTAAGGATAGATATCCAATACATCCCCCATTTCGAAGGCTGATACATCCATCTCTATGGGAAGTGCACCGGAGTCTTCCATTGTGTTAAAAAATATCGGTGCAATCTTGTCGCCGAAACAATAGCCGCCATCCCGTTTATTGGGGATATGAGGAATGTCGTCACCCATGTGCCACAACACCGAGTTGGTTGCCGACTTGCGCGAGGAACCGGTACCCACCACGTCACCGACATAAGCGACCGGAAAGCCTTTTTTTCTTCAGTTCATCAATTATTGCAATCGGCTTGTCCGTGAAATTTTCACGCGGCATCTTGAGCATTGCAAGAGCATGTAACGGAATATCCGGCCTGGACCAGGCATCAGGGGCCGGCGATAAATCGTCGGTATTGGTCTCTCCGGGGACCTTGTATATGGTGACGGTAATCTTCTCCGCTACGGCATCCCGATTGGTGAACCAGTCACCCTCCGCCCAGGACTGCAGTACCTTGAGCGCATGCTTATTCCCGTTATCCGACTTATCCTTGACATCAAAAAACGCATCAAACATGAGGAGCGTGTGTGAAAGTGCTGATTCCGCTGCAGCGGCAAGTTCGCTGTCGTCCAGCGCGTCAATCAGTGGCTGGATGTTGTAACCACCGAGCATGGTGCCCAGCAACCTGATAGCCGCCTCCCGGTCTACCAGCGGACATACCGTATCTCCCGTTACGACCGCAGCGAGGAAACCTGCCTTGACATAAGCGGCCTGATCGACGCCGGCAGGGATTCGGTTAGACAGGAGATCGAGAAGAAAATCCTCTTCGCCTTCCGGTGGTGCTTTCAGAAGTTCGACCAGCGCCGCAGTCTGCTCTGCATCGAGTGGTTTCGGGACGATGCCCAGTTCAGCCCGCTCCTTTACATGTTGCCGATAAGCTTCTAACAATTTCACGACCTCAAAAAATCATCAAGGCCCGGAAACACAGGATCAATCACCGTTTCCGGACCAAAAAAAGGGGCCGCAATTCTACCGCACTCCGATCTTCTGTCCAATGATACCGTTAAGGCTCCTGTTTCCGACGGTGGTACTGAGATGTTAAACTCCCTCTCCCTCAGTCACCACTTTAAAGGCTTACTTGGATAACATATCCGTCGGAATACTGATCAGTCTACTACTGGTTCTTATCGTTCTTTCAGCCCTGTTTTCTGCCTCTGAAACCGCCATGATGCGGGTCAATCGTTACCGTATTAAACACCTGGCTAACTCAGGCCACCGGGGGGCACAATTAATTACCCGACTGCTGGCCATGCCAGATCGATTGCTTGGCACGATCCTGATAGGGAACAACGTGGCCAATCTTGCCGCCTCTTCTATCGCAACTATACTTGGGTTGCGGTATTTCGGAGACATCGGTGTGGCCTACGCGACAGGCATACTGGTGTTTGTCATACTTGTCTTTGCCGAAGTGGCGCCCAAGACGCTTGCGGTCCTCTACCCCGAGCGAATCGCCTTTCCGGCAGCGTATGTTCTCAGCTTTCTGCTCGTGATTCTCCGCCCTTTCGTGTGGTCGGTCAGCAAACTTGGGACCGGCTTACTGAGACTCTTTGGGGCGCGAATTGAGCTGGCTTCGGACTCGTTATCGGTAGATGAACTTCGTGCTGCCGTGCTGGCATCGGGCAAGCATATATCGAAATCAAATCAAGATATGTTGCTGAAGATATTCGAACTTGACAAGGTGACCGTAGATGACGTGATGGTCCCACGCGCTGAAATCGAGGCCGTCGACCTGGATGATGATTGGGACGACCTGGTCGAAGAACTTGCAACGGCGCACCATACGCGGCTGCCCGTTTTCCGGGGCGAACTCGATAACATAATCGGCGTGATTCACCTGCGCCGGGTCTTCCACGTCAGCCAGTCCGGAACCTTCAATCGCGAGGCCCTGCGCCGGATGATGCGTGAGCCATATTTCATCCCGGAAAACACGTCTATCGCGCAGGCCCTGATCAACCTGCAGGATGTGCGTCACCGCTTTGGACTCGTCGTCGATGAGTACGGAGACCTGAAAGGTCTCATCACGGTTGAGGAAATCCTCGAAGAAATTGTCGGTGACTTCACTGTCATGATACCCGGACTCGACGAGGACATACTCAAACAGGAAGACGGCTCCTGGCTTGTCAATGGCTCCACCAATATTCGTGAGCTCAACCGTATGCTGGATTGGGACCTGGACACAAAGGGGCCGAAGACGCTGAATGGACTGATCCTGGAATACCTGCAAGACATTCCAAGCCCGAATACAAGCATGCGTCTGGGCTGCTATGTCATCGATGTGGTTCAAACGCGCGGAACCGCGGTCGTCGTGGCCAGGGTACGCCGTATCACTGCCCCTGATTCGTAACAGTTTCCCCGTCCGGGTCACACCAAACGGGCCCAAAATCAACAATTTAGCGCCAAAATCGCCTCGCCTTGATGCGAAGTTGATGTGTTAGGTTGAATATGTGATATAGTACTTCCAATATCCCATATAACTCACTGATTAAGATAGATGAATACTGCTGCCAAAATTGTATTAATTGGTCTGATAACGGGCATTCTGTCGTCTTGTACCAGCGGTACCACGTCAACGGCTGCCGCAGTTCAGGTGAACATCTCGGGTACCTGGCTCGGGGATTTTCTATCTGAACTTTTATCCACTGACGAGGATGTCAACCCGACAGGGGCCGGAAGAATCAGCGCGAAAGTGACTCTTACGATTAACCAGGATGAAGAAAACAAACTGACAGGTATTGCCAATATTTCCGACCCCGAGACCAACTGTTTTGCCGGCGGGCCGATCACCGGTGAAATAAGCCAATCAACCTATACGATCACAATTGATGATGGTTTTGGGAGTGACATCACACTTACCGGGCAGGCGACCGAAACCACGCTGGAAGGCGTGTACAGCGCCACTGCCGCCGGGGAACGTTGTCCGCCACATACCGGCGAAGCAAACTTCGCCAAGTCGACTTAAATTTCTGCATACCCGAGGGAGGTATTCCGTGATGAATTTCTCTGCCCTGCTCTGCCTTGTCGTTGGATTTTTAGCAGTTGTTCCAGTCCATGCCAATGTCAGTATCTATACTACGTTGGCGGGTGAAACGCAGGTACCTGACCGGTCTGCACGAGAGCACTTTTCATGTACCGACCAGGTCTACGCGGTCATCGAACTCGATGATTACAGCGACGGTGAACATCAACTGAGCGTCAAGTGGATTTCTCCTGCCGGTGAACAGCGTGAACTCACTCGTTACGGTTTCTCGGTCTTCAATAAAGAAGAGCGCATCTGGGCCTGGCTTAAACTACACCGTGCCTCGGGGGCGGGTATGATGCAATGGCTCGATCCGTCTGCCGGTATGGAGGAATTTATCGGCAACTGGAAGATATCCATCGCCATCGATGATGTTCTTGTTGGTGAGTCCAGCTTTGAGGTGTTGTGCTAGGCGGGTTTACTGGCAACATCATTCCTTACATAACTTGGCGCCAGTTCTCCGGCAACCAATGTTTGTCCATCCAGATAACCGATCTCGGCTAATCTGGCGACATCAGCGGCGTGGGGATAGTGCATCTCGGCCGGAAGCGTCACAGATCGACGCGTATCCTCCGTCAATTCCGCGGCATAAACGTCCCAGGCAGTACCGGTTGCAAGCCATGGCCCACGGTCAGGCAGTTGAATATCTTCCGGCCCCGAAACTCGCTCGATACCGTGCAGGCTTACCGTTCCTCCAACTTGCTCACGCCGATAGCAGGCCCAGTAAATTTCTCCCATTCTTGCATCAATACCGGCCAGCAATCGGTTACCTTGCTGGGCCGCGGCAAGTGCAGCCAGCGATGATACAGGCACTACGGGCAGATTAGCTGCATAGGCGAGACCCTGGGCAATACCCACCCCGATACGTAAACCGGTAAAAGAACCCGGGCCGACACCAACGGCAATGCAATCGAATTCGTGCAATGTCATGGATGAACCGGAGAGGACCTCGTCGACCATGGGCAACATTCGGGTTGAATGCAGATTCTCGCCAGTTTCAAAAAGCTCAAAACACTCGCCATCAAGCAGTGTCGAAACCGTACATGCAGGCGTGGAACTGTCCATTGCCAGTATCTTAACCAGGATTCTTACCTCCTCCTTCCCATCCTTCGATAAATGCCTTCACCAGGTGTATATCGCTGGTTTGCAACATAGGGGGCAGACTATTGAGAAATCGTCTCCCATAACGTGATCGCTTCAGTCGCGGATCGCAAACCATCAAAACACCCACGTCGTCGTTATCGCGTATCAGCCTCCCGGCGCCCTGGCGAAGTGTAATCACGGCACGTGGCAATTGGTAGTCCATAAACGGATTGCCCCCCTCCTCCTCGATCGACTGTAATCTTGCGCGCAATACCGGGTCCGAAGGCGACTCAAACGGCAACTTGTCGATGATAACCAGTGATAACGCCTTGCCGCGAACATCCACGCCTTCCCAAAAACTCATCGTACCCAGCAGGACGACATTCTCGCCAGATGCGAACTGCTCCAGGAGCTCTTGCTTGGTGCGTGTACCTTGCAACAAGAGTTCAAATTCATCCATACTCTCAAGTCTTTCATGGACTTCGGACATCACCCGATAGCTGGTAAAAAGGAAGAAGGCCCGGCCGAAAGTCGCCCGCAGCAGCGGTAACGCTTGCTTGAGCAGGGCTTCCGGGTAGCCAGAATCACGTGGGTCCGGCATCCCTTCCGGCAGGTATAATATTGCCTGGTTATTGAAGTCGAATGGACTGTCCCAGGTGCGCGTATCAACCTCACCGAGTCCTACCTGCTCAAGATAGTGGGAGAAATCGCCATCCACGGACAAGGTTGCCGACGTGAACACCCTGGCACGGGTGTTACCGGTCATCATGCTTCCGAGCACTGAACCGACACGTAACGGCGTCTCGTTCAGCCTGAATGACCTGCGGGTGATGTCCAGCCAGCGTATACGGTTGGTGACATCATCGTCGAGGATGCGCTCACACCGCTGAATGAGTAACAGGCTGCGTTCCTGGCAGCGGCCCAACAGTTCACCTGCCGGGGCAGCTCGTTCGAGCTTGTCAGAAAGGGTATTCAGCCCGTCCCGAAGATTTTCCAGCTTTTTATCGAGCCCGGGTTTTTCACGCAAAATATCAGACCACCCTACGCGCTGCTCCCGGTTACCCATCTCTGCCCTGAAGTCACCAGCCAGTCTCTGCAGGGCTTCAGCTGCATCAACAAGTCCGTCGATAAGACTCTTTTCACTGAGTTCTGCCAGCCTGGTATCCGATGCCAGATCCACCAGTTGATGCCCACCCAGGGTCGAGCCGAGAAAGTTTGACGCGATATCAGGTATCTGGTGCGCCTCGTCAAATATGATTGCGTCCGGTTCGGGCAATAACTTCCCGAATCCGTCTTCTCTCAAGGCCGCGTCGGCAAAGTAGAGATGATGGTTGATCACGACCAGATCGCACTCCTGTGCCCGTTTCCTCGCCCGGTTCAAGTGGCAATCATCAAAATGCGTACATTTTGAACCAAGACAGTTGTCCACGGTAGACGTTACCATTGGCCAGACCTGGGAGTTCTCCCCGACCTCAGGCAGGTCTGCGATATCCCCGTTGGAAGTTCGTACCGACCACCTGAATACCCGCTCGAGGTCCCGCATGATCACATCGCCATTTCTGACAGAACCTTCCCGGGATCGCTGCAGTCGATCAATACAAAGATAGTTGCTTCTGCCCTTAAGCATGGTACAGCTTATCGATGCCGACAAGGCCCTGGTAACAGTCGGAATATCACGGTGGAATAATTGATCTTGCAGGTGCCGGGTACCGGTAGATATCAGCACCTTCTGACCGGACTGTACTACGGGCACCAGGTAGGCAAATGTCTTCCCCGTACCGGTGCCAGACTCGGCGACGAGCGTCCCCTTATACTTGAGTGCATCTTCAATTGCCGCGGCCATTTCCTGCTGGCTGCGGCGAACCTTGAAACCCGACACCTGAGCAGTCAGTGGCCCGTCTTCTCCGAGGATCGATGCCGCATCAAGCCTTAGCGTCACCCTTGATCGTCCTCCGCAACACAGCGCTCCAGGGCCTGTTCCCAGTGCGGTAAGCGTATGCCAAACACCTCCCGAAGGCGGGTGTTATCCAAGACGGCGTACGCTGGGCGGACCGCGGCCGTTGGGTAGTCCGCGGTCGTAATGGCATGAACCCGGGTATCGTTATGCCCATTCAGTGCCAATATTCGTTGTGCAAATTCGTGCCAACTGGTCTGCCCACCACAGCTAAAATGATAGATACCCTCTTGTCCGGATTTGATTCCGCCCTGCGCCTCAATAATGTCGACAAGCCGGGCCGTCGCGTCCGCGATGCTGCCGGCATAGGTTGGGGCGCCATACTGGTCAGCGACGACATTCAATTCATCACGCTCTGCTGCCAGCCTGAGCATGGTCTTGTAAAAATTATTGCCGTGACGGGAATAGACCCAACTGGTCCTCAGGACCAGGCTGGTCTTACCCTGTGCGAGTACACCTCGCTCACCCGCCAGCTTTGTTGCGCCGTAAACCCCCAACGGGTTGGGTTCATCCGATTCAACATAGGGTCTGTCCGATTCTCCATCGAAGACATAATCCGTTGAAAAGTGGATGAAAGGAGTACCTGAGTCCTCACACAGTCCGGCAATGATTGCCGGCGCGAGAGCATTAACTCTTTCCGCCTGTGATACTTCCTTTTCTGCACGATCGACTGCTGTATACGCGGCTGCATTAATGACGAGGTCCGCTGAAGAATTCGTAACGCAATCTCGCACCGGGATTTCATTCGCAATATCAAGTTCTGCACGGGAGAGCGCCACCAGTTCGTGCCCCCGGGAGAGGATCCCGGCGAGGTGGGTGCCCACCTGTCCCAGCGAACCCAGCAGCAGGATTTTCATGTCAGAAAATAATCAAGCCGGTGACGAAGGAGCGTCGAGGCTAAGGTCACGCAAACGCGGCGCATCGATATCCTTGTCAGAAAGCACCGGTTCTGAAATCGGCCACTCCACGCCTATATCCGGATCGTTCCACAGGATTCCGGCGTCCTGGGCCGGATCGAACAACGTCGTGACCTTGTAGGCAACGTCGGCTGATTCGCTGGTCACGCAAAAGCCATGAGCAAATCCGGGCGGAACGTAGAGTTGTAACTTGTTTGCGTCGGACAGGAGAATTCCGTACCACTCGCCAAAGGTTGCAGAATCGGGGCGTATATCCACGGCCACATCGAATATTTCACCGATCAGGGTCCGAACCAGCTTGCCCTGCCATTGTGGGTACTGGTAGTGCAATCCACGCAACACGCCATGGCCGGAGCGTGAATGATTATCCTGTGCAAAATATTCTGGTATACCCACCTCTGCCGCATCCCGCGAGTTGAAGGTCTCCATGAAAAACCCCCGATCATCCCCGAATACACGGGGCTCTATGACCAGCAAACCTTCCAGTTTTGTCTTCTCTACGCTAATCAAGACGATCTGCCATGCAGGAAAAAGCAAAGAGGGAAGTGTAGCGGCAGTCGGGTCATATTCCCAGCAGACCAGTGCTTAAAGTTTTCGCTCGAAGCAAAATAACCGGCCCGTTGGGCCGGTTGGCTTTGCGTGCTGATTTCCGAATCGAACCTCGGTTAAGTAAGTGCCACAGCTAACGATCTTCAGCGGACTAGACACCTGTACCGGCGAAGAAATCAAAAAAGGTAACCATGATGATCGAGC
>PVMK01140555.1_pt1 | contig 11317 bp, 16 predicted proteins | sample 1853481 | NCBI WGS metagenome assembly PVMK01 (sample SAMN08533507, study PRJNA380276) | Marine sediment metagenome, whole genome shotgun sequencing project. | reverse complement strand
GGGGTCGATCCATAACTCGTAGCCCAGGTCGCCGGTATAACCGGTGCGCGACACCATCAACTCTGTGCCCTCGAAAGCGAAGTAGCTCCGGCTGAATGGGGTCAGGTTTTCAACGCCTTGCAGTCCCATTTCCTTCAGTATTGCGCAACTGGTCGGGCCCTGTACGGCCAGGCCAGCTACATCGTGGGTGTCCTCCACGATATTCACGTCGAAACCCACGGCGTTGGTCAGGAACCAGTCGATCTGATGTTCCTGGGAGCAGATGCGGTAGACACCCTCGCGCAGGTGAAAAATCGTGCCGTCGTCGATCACCTGGCCGTTGTCATTGCACCAGACGCTGTAACCGACGCGGCCGGGTTTGATTTTGCGCACATCCCGCGTCATCAGGCGGTTGAGATACGACAGGGCGTCTGGACCCGTTACCAGGTGTTTAACCATGGGCGTGATATCGAACACGCCACAGGCGTTGCGCCCGGCGAAATATTCCATCGACTCGCACCAATAGGCCGGCACGGAAAGATAGTCACTCCAGCGGCTCCATTCTTTGAGTTTGTTGTGCTGCTCCTGCCGCGAATGGAACGGGCTGGGGTAGACGGCGTTCTTGTGGTGGTCCGAATTTGAAATATTAACTGTTCTCATCTTCTTGTCCCGATCCTTGTTATTGTGCCAATACAACTGACGCTGCGTTTCTGCCGGCACTGCCCATCACACCGCCGCCTGGGTGGCAGCCGGCGCCACAGAGATAAAGACCTTCCACGGGCGTTTTGTACTGCGCCGATTTGGGTACAGGACGCAGCATCAGGAACTGGTCCAGCGACAATTCACTGTGGTGCCAATGGCCGCCTGCCATGCGAAATTCAGTCTCGATGTCTTCGGGAGTCAGCAACTCGGAAGCGATCACTCTGTCACGGATATCCGGGGCATATTCAGACAGCGTATTCATGACGATGCCAGCGAATTCTTGCTTGCCTTCATTCCAGCCGGCGCCGAGGTTTCGTGGTGCGTACTGGACGATGGCCGAGAGCACGTGCTTTCCATCCGGTGCCAGCGAGTTGTCGTGGATACTTGGAATCGTGATCTCCGCCACGGGGTGGCTTGAGAACTCACCATACTTGGAGTGGTTGAATGCCCGCTCCACGTATTCCACGTTGGGCGCGATCACCAGGCGTTCACCCAGTTGCTCCGGGCTGACGCCCTTGAAATCGGGCAGCCCGTCCAGTGCCAAATGCAGCTTGGCTGTACTGCCACTGGCCCGGATGTTGCTGAACTTCCGTGTGACCCCGGCTTCCAGATGCCGGGCGCCCAGCAGGTTCATCATGGTAGTTTTCGGGTCAGCATTGGAGACCACCACCGATGCAGTAATCTGCTCGCCGCTGGTCAGTTGCACGCCCTTTATGTTGTCACCGTCGATCAGGATTTGGCTGACCAGGCTGCCAGTACGGATCTCGGCACCGGCCTTGCGTGCAGCGGCAGCAAGCGCTTCGGTCACAGCACCCATTCCGCCAAGCGGTATCGAAACATCGCCGGCTGCGCCACCGTTGTTTCCGCTCATGCGGTGCAAGGCGGTGAACACGCTGTTGTTTGATCGGGGCCCGGAATTAGTACCCAGCACGGCATCCAGGCTGAGCGCACCTCTGAGCAGCGGATCGTCAAAGTTTTCCTTCAGCACATCGTAGATGTTGATGGCGCCCGATTCGCAGCAGTTCGCGCATGTCATCCCGGCCCAGCATGCGGACGTTCAGGGCCATTTTACCGAGCGCGATCATGTCGCCGCGCTCGCGGGTGATACGAGGTGGTATTTTGTTATGAAGGCCGCTGAATATGTCTGCGAATTTTGACATGAAACGGCGGTATTCCCGGTATGCCGCCTTGTCTTCACTTGACAGGTCTGCGCCGTCCACGGCATCGGAACTGATGGAAACGTGATTGCCGTTTTCCGCCAGGGCGATGGTTTTCAGGCCGGTTTTAGCCATCCTGAGCCCGTGGGATTCCAGTGCCAGCTCCTTGCTGATGTCCCTTATCCAGCAAATAGAGAAGGTGCGCAACCGAAGCCCGGTAGCCCGGCGCGAATTCACGTGTTGCTGCAGCACCGCCGACCTGATCCGCTGCTTCGAGCACCGTGACTTTTTTGCCCGCCTTTGCCAGGTAGGCTGCGCACACCAGGCCATTGTGGCCGCCGCCGATAATGATGTGTGAGGTTTAGTCATCGAGCCAGCCCTCCGGTACCGTATTGGGTTTGCGTAAATCGCCCAGGATTTCACGTGCAGCGTTGGCGCCCGGCGCCGCCATGACACCTCCACCGGGTGGATTGGACGAACCGCACATGTACAGCCCTTTTACTGGCCCGCGGTACTGGGCATAGCCCGGGTATGGGCCGGTTGAACGCTAACTGGTCCATGGTCAGTTCACCCTGGAAAATGTTGCCTTCGGTCAGGCCGATCTCGTTCTCGAGTTCGCGCGGCGTGCGCACTTCCATGTGCAGGATCAGGTCTTTGAAGCCGGGTGCGTGTTTCTCGATCTGGTTGACCACGGTCTGGCCGAATTGGGCGACCTGCTCGTCGGTCCAGTCTTTGCCATGAACTTTTGGTGGCACATACTGCACGAACACCGACATGAAGTGTTTGCCCGGAGGCGCCATGGTCGGGTCGGTCAGCGAGGGAATCATCGTGTCGCAATAGGGGTCCTGTGACCAGGTCCCGTTCTTCCAGTCATCGTAGGCCCGCTCCAGGCGCCCGATGGAGTCGATCAGATTCATGTCGGCACGAACCAATTCAGGGTTGCCGCGCAGTGCGACGAAATCCGGCAAGCCGTCCAGGGCGATGTTCACTTTTCCGGAGGAGCCCGCGTATCTTGAAATTTTTCACCTTCCTGAGAAATTCAGGTTTAAGATCCTTTGCATCCATGCACTCAAGGAATGTGCGCGGAAACGTCATATTGGAAACCACGACGTCCGAGTAATACTCGTTGCCGTCTTCCATCGCAACCCCGGTCACCTTGCCGTTCTTAACGATGATCTGCTCGACGCCGGAGCCTGTGATGGTCTTGCCGCCATGGTCTATAAAGCAATCATTCATGGCCTTGGGCAATCGCGCCCATACCACCGCGTGCGTACCCCCAGGCGCCCTATGCTTCCGTCCACAGCGCCCATGGCGTGATGCAGCAGGACGTAGGCTGTACCGGGTGACATGACGCCGAGTGCTGAGCCGATGATGCCACTGCCGGCATGCGATGCTTTGACCAGCGGATTCTCGAAGTACTCATCCAGGAAATCGGAGATGCTCATAGTGTAGAAACGCATCGTGTCGTAGATAACGTCTTCGCCCAGGTCCATCACCTCCTTGCCCATGTAGAGCAATTCAAACAGGTCGCGGGGCTTGAAGGAAGTCGGGTCCGGCGGTGTGCGCAGCAGCAATTTACGGATGAGGCGGCATTGCCGCATGAGGTCACGATCATAGCGCACGCTGGCATCCGCATCACGCGGGTTGTGCCGCGCTATTTCCCTGCGCGTAATATCCGGGTCGACGTAATTGCCTATGTAGTCGCCATTCTGAGCAAGGGTCACGCTGCCGCCGTAAGGCACGATCTGCAGCCCGTATTTGGCCAGGTTCATGCTGCGGAAAATTTCCGGCCGCAACAGGCTGCACACGTAGGAAGCGTTGGAATAGATCCAGTCCTTGTGCAGTTTCCCGGCTGGCAGTGGCGCCGCCAAGGTATTCGTTTTTCTCCACCATCAGGACATCCAGCCCTGCCATGGCGAGGTATGCACCATTGGTCAGGCCGTTGTGACCCGCTCCGATGACGATCGCATCATATTTTTTTGTCACGGTTAATAACTCCGTATATGGCGCTTTTCTGTGGTGTGGAAAACCGCGGCGCTAGGTTTGAGAGTTTATTTTTTCAATGGTCGTGTCCACCGCCTGCTCGAACGCCTTCAGCGTGTCCGAGAGGCTGTCGTCCTTCGCATGCGCCTCACATATGAAAAGAGGTTCACGCGAGTCCGGTTCGCACAGCACACCCAGATCGTGCAGTTCGGGCGCCATCTTGTCGTAAAAACCGTAGTCGGAATTAGACCCAGTCCCGGTAGTTGTCCGGCGGCGGATCATCGAAGATCAAGCCACCCATCGAAGGGATGGCCAGTGAAGGAGTGCGGAATGTCCCGTGCGGTAAGGATTTCGCTCATGCCTGCCTGCAGGGCGGTCCCGTAGTTGGCTATGGTTTCCAGGGCGTCGGTTTCGTCCAGTATTTCCAGTGTTTTCTCAGCCGCGGCCAGTGCAACGGAATGGCAGGTATAGGTGCCGCCGTGGATTACGCCATCGCCGATCCGGCGCATGATGTCCTCGCGCCCGGCCACCACCGAGATGGGGTAGCCATTGCCTACGGCCTTGGCAAAAGTGCACAGGTCGGCTTTGAAACCCATGAGTTCCTGCACGCCGCCCCTGGCGACTCTGAAGCCGGTTTTCACCTCATCGACAATCATAACGACGTTGTATTTTTCGCACAGTTCCCTGGGCTGCATGCACGTATTCCTGGCTTGCCATGATGGAGCAGGCATTACCCATGATGGGCTCGATCAGGAAAGCACCGATATCCTGGTGATGGCGTTTCAGCAGGTCCTCCAGGTAGTTGGCATCATTGAGTGGTGTGAAATGGGCCAGTTTTTTCAGCAAGCGGGGTATGCCTTCGCTGCCTGGCTCGATCGGCGGGTCTCCGGTCGCCGGGTCCCACTCCTCGATTTCGGCGTACCAGAGCACGGCGTCGAAGACCCCATGGTAGCCGCCCTCCACGATGATATGGGAGTCCTTGCCGGTATGGGCCCGCGCCAGCCGCAAGGCCGCCATCACGGCTTCGGTACCGGAATTGGAGAAGCGTATCAATTCAGCTGCCGGCACCATTTTAGAGATGCGCTTCGCCACTTCGTATTCGCGTTCGGTTGAAAGGGCAAACACCCCCCCCGATTTCCATACCCTCGCGTGCCGCTTCATCCACGCGTGGATCAGCGTAGCCGAGAATTCCCGGGCCCGTAGCCCATGCGGTAATCGACGTACTCGTTACCGTCAATATCCCACAGGCGAGCACCGCTGGGCATGGTCAATATAGATGGTTTTGTCTTTGCCCCAGTAGCGGAAATTCGAGGAGACACCCAGCGGTAATTTTTGCAAAGCCTTTTTGTGGTGAAGGTTGGAACGTTTCAGCGAGCGGCGCATAAATCCTCCGGGGTTTTCTTTGGGCCCTAGAATCTCATATCCGGACGTGCCTTGTCCATACCAAATGAATAATTATTCATTCATTGCAAAGAAAAAAGGAAGCGTCTATATTAATTGTCCAGGAAAGATCAAAATAAATTTGCTGTGGTACAAGTTGCCAGTAGCTGCTAACGGGAAAGACCAATGAGTAGAGCTGCTCTCAGTGCACCGACAAAAAGAAGAACCGCTTCAAAAGAGGAGCGGCAGTTACAGTTGATCCGGGCCACGGTTCGTTCGGTTGCGAAAAATGGCCTTTCAGACACCACCATGGCTACCGTTGCCAGGGAAGCGGGCCTGAGCCAGGGCATCATCAACCTGCATTTTCAGAGTAAAGAGCGCTTGCTGGTCGAAACCCTCCGCTACATCGCAGATGAATACAACACAAGCTGGGAGAAAGCCCTTGCCGGCGCAGGACCTTCCCCGGTTGAACGGCTGGCGGCGCTGGTGGAAGTGGATTTCAAACTGCCGGTCTGCGACCGCAACAAACTGGCCATGTGGTTTGCTTTTGGGGAGAAAGCAAGTCCCGGCCAACCTACCGTAAATTATGCAGGGCCAGGGATGTTCAATACCGCAAGGAACTGGGCGCCTTGTGCCAGTTGCTGATTGAAGAAGGTGGTTACCAGGGCCTTGACGCCATGGCGCTGGCCACGGGCCTGTCCGCCATGACCGAAGGCCTGTGGCTGGATTTGCTGATCAGCCCCCGTTCCATAACCCGTGAGCAGGCCCGGAATATATGCATGGCCTACCTGGCCAGTGCTTTTCCCCGCCATTTTCCAGCCCCCCCCATGCTGGAGAAAGGCCCATGAAGCTGCAGGCTCATGCTGACGCGGCAGAAAGCAGGAAAACGCAAGTGAATGAAAAAGGCATAATCAAGCTGGTCACCAATCAGCCCGAGCGATATTCGCTGGCGCGGGAATTTTACCGGGACCCTGAAATCTACGAACGGGATATCGCGCGGATTTTCATGAATGCCTGGCTCTACGCCGGTCACCAGAGCGAGATTCCGAATGTGGGTGACTGGTTCCTGTTCGAACTGGCCGATGAATCAGTGATTATCGTGCGCAGCAGCGAGAACGAGATTAATGCCTTGCTTAATGTCTGTCGTCACCGGGGTTCGCGAATCTGTGTTGAAAACAAGGGATGCTCGAAGATCCTGATTTGTCCCTACCACGCCTGGAGCTATGACCTGCAAGGTCAACTCCGGGGTGCAGCTCACATGGATGAATCCTTCGACAAGTCCAGTATTTCCCTGCGGAAAATTCATGTTGAGTTATTGGAAGGAATGGTTTTCATTAATTTCGCCGATAAACCGTCTTCTTTTGCACCGGTACGCGACGGACTGGCCGGTTGTCTGAGCCCGTACCGGCTGGAAAATGCCCGGGTCGCTCACCGGCAGGCCTACCTCATCGAATCCAATTGGAAGCTGGCGGTAGAAAACTACTGCGAGTGCTACCACTGTGCACCTTCTCACCCGGAATACTCGCGTGGCCACAGCCTCGCCTGGCCGGCAAAGCTTACTGAGGAACTGCACGAGGAACTGCTCGGCCGCGCAGCGTCCTGTGGCCTGGGTACGGACTTTGTTAACAGGACTTATCTCGAGGCACCGGGATTTGGCGCCGATTTTGCCTATGAGCGTTATGCCCTGATCCGAGGTCATGTCACTGGCAGCGAAGATGGCAAACCACTAGCCCCGCTGCTCGGCGGCATTCGTGACTACGATGGTGGCGCCACCGATTTACAAGTGGGGCCAGTGACCTATGCATTGATGTATTGCGATCACGTGGTCATTTACCGGTTTATCCCTCTTTCAATCGGAATGTCAGAGTGTGATATCACCTGGCTGGTCAACGGCGACGCAGAAGAGGGCAGAGATTACGACAGGGACAAACTTACCTGGTTATGGGATGTCACGACACACGCTGACAAGGTCATCATCGAGCGCAACCAGCAGGGGGTAAACTCGCGTTTTTATCAGTCCGGTCCACTCTCCACTATGGAGGAGTACACGTGGAACTTCCTTTCCTGGTACCTGGACACAATGAAAAAACCGGATGAAAGGCCAGGGTAAGTTTATGGTGCGTAGCAACAACCATCACCAGGTTTTGGCCAGCCTTTTGGATCGGGCCTACATGGAAGTGTTCCCCGCCAGGACCATCGTGGATCGGTTGATCCATATCCCACGACATTCCTATGTCTCCATCACCTGTTCCCCGGTGCACGGTCTCGAACCCACGCTGAAACTGGTGGAAAAACTCAGGGCTCTACCCGAGGAGAGGCAACTCAAGCTGATTCCCCACATCGCGGCCAGGATGATCCGGGACAAGGGCCACCTGCGTGAAATACTGGCCAGGCTTGAGGCAGCCAGGGTCGAAAGTGTGTTTGTTCCCGGTGGTGATGCGCCGGAACCGGCCGGAGAATACGATTGCGCGCTGGATGTACTGCGGGACATGGCTGAAATAGGACACACCATAGAAGATGTCGGCATTGCCGCTCATCCGGAAGGGCACCCCTTTGTCGGCGACCGGGAATTGCTGAGATTGCTCCTGGAAAAACAACAATTTGCGTCTTACCTGGTCACCCAGATGTGTTTCGAATCGCCGGCCCTGGTCAATTGGTTGAAAGTCATACGTGAGGCCGGCGTGAGCCTGCCGGCGTGGATCGGCCTGCCGGGTGTGGCCGATATGAGCAAGCTGATTTCACTCTCGCTGCGGATTGGTGTGGGACAGTCCGTAAAAGTGTTGAAAAAGCAGAAAGGCCTGCTCAGGAAGATGATCAGCGCCAAACCCTACCAGCCGGATGACCTGATTGCCGGCCTGGAGCCCTACCTGGGTGATCCGGAAATCAACATCCCGGGCTTCCACCTGTTCAGCTTCAATGACATTGAAAGAACAGAACGCTGGCGCAAGGAAATGTTTGAGAAATTTGGTGGAGTTGAGCGTGCGTAGAGGCAGAAAAGCGCGAGCGCTTTCCGATTCTGCTGCCCAGGGAAGTGATGAACGTGGACAGCCCAAGGTGGTAAAAATGGTTGAACCCACAAGAAAATCGGGACAATCCCGCCGCAGCGGCGGTCGGCAGGCACGGCGTGATTTGCGTGCCGCGGGGTCTCGAGGGCAGGTGGTTCAGCCGGGAATGCAGGGCGGAGCATACAAACCGCTGAGCGGGCATGACATCCAGCGTATCTACGACACAGCCCTGGATCTTCTCGAAAATATCGGGATTGGCGATCCGATACCGGAAATACTGCACTATGCTCTGCCGGGTGGTTGTGTGTTGGGGGAAGACAACCGCCTGCGTTTTCCGCGTGCCCTGGTCGAAGACATGATCAATGTCTCAGCCAGGGAATACGTGTGTTACGCACCCGATCCCAGCTTCGATTTGGAAATTGGTGGACAGAGGGTATATTTCTCGACTTCCGGCGAATCAATCAGCATTCTCGAATTCGACAGCCAGGTTTTCCGGCCCACCGAGCTGGCTGATCTATACGATGCCGCCCGGCTGGCTGATAAGCTGGAGCACATTCACTCGTTCGGCCAGCCATTCATCGCAGCGGAATACAGCAAAGATCTGTTTGTGCACGATATGAACATCGCTTACGCCGAACTGGCAGGCACGTGCAAGCCCTTTGCACTCGGTATCGCCGAAGTTGATCACATAGAACCCATCATTGAACTATTTGATTCCTACCTGGGAGAAGAAGGCGGTTTCCTCAAACGGCCGTTCTGTACCTTTGGCGGCTGTCCCATTACCTCCCCGCTGCGGTTTGGAAAGACAATGCCCAGGTGCTGGTTAAACTGGCCGAGCTGGGCCTGGTGGGCGATGTAGCCGTGGCGCCCCAGGCGGGTGCGACCGCACCGGCTGCACTGGCCGGAACACTGGCGCAGTGCTTCGCCGAAACCCTGGCCTGCATGGCGGTCATGAACCTGGTACGGCCGGGGTCGGCGATCAATTTTGGCATGTGGCCGTTTATTTCTGACCTCAGGACCGGGGCGTTCAGTGGCGGGAGCGGCGAAGGAGCACTGGTTATGGCAGCCACGGCCCAGCTCTGCAACCATTTTGGTTTTATCAGCAGCGTGGCCTGCGGCATGACCGACTCGAAAACGATGGACGCCCAGGCGGGGTATGAAAAAGCCGTCACCACCACCGCGTTGGCACTGGCTGGCGGCAACCATGTGGCAGCCTATCCCGGGATTGTCGGAAGCCTGATAGGCCAGTCATTTGAGGGTATGGTTATCGACAACGACATGTTGGGTAATGTACAAAGGCTGCTCCGTGGCATCGAGGTAACGGACGAAACGCTGTCCTATGAGGTGATCAAGGATGCTGTTTTCGGCACAGGACATTTCCTGGCCAGAACCAGACCCTGGCGCTTATGCGGACAGAATACCTGTACCCGGAAGTGGCAGACCGGCGGTCACCCGGCGAATGGGAAGCGGGCGGCAAAGAGGACGTTTATGCATTGGCGCACCGGAAGGTAAAGGTATTCTCTCCAGCCATTACCCCGAGTATATCGATCCGGCGGCAGACGCGAGAATACGGGAAAAGTTTCCGATCCGCCTGACACGCGAAGACATGCGCCCCGGTAACGGGCGTTGGTAATACACTGGAACAGAGGCTTGAAAGCTTATGACTGAAGAATACAGCAACGAAAAATACGACGACGAAGAAATTATCCTGGCGGAATTGCTGGACGACGAACTCGTCGAGCAAATGCACGATGATCTTTATGACGGGCTGGCTGAAGAGGTTGCCGAAGGTACGCAGATTCTGCTGGACAGGGGCTGGAGTGCGACCAAAGTTCTGGAAGAAGCTCTGGTAGGGGGGATGACCATCGTCGGTGTCGATTTCCGTGACGGTATCCTGTTTGTACCCGAGGTGCTGATGTCGGCCAGCTCGATGAAAGCCGGTATGGCCCTGCTCAAGCCCATTCTTTCTGCAGCCGGCGCCAGGCCAACCGGCACGATGGTGGTGGGTACGGTCAAGGGCGATATTCATGACATTGGGAAAAACCTGGTCGGTATGATGATGGAGGGCGCGGGATTCGAGGTTATTGACCTGGGAATAAATGTGGAGGCGGCCACTTACATCGACGCGATCGAGGAACACCAGGCAAACATCCTGGGCATGTCGGCCTTGCTCACCACTACCATGCCTTACATGAAAGTCGTCATTGACGCCATGAAAGAGAAAGGTATTCGTGATGATTACATTGTGCTGGTTGGCGGGGCGCCGTTGAACGATGAGTTCGGCGAGGCCATTGGAGCCGATGCTTATTGCCGTGATGCTGCCACAGCGGTGGAAGTCGCCAAAGAATTACTTGCCCTGGCTTCCTGATTATTGTGACCGAGACTGCCCCTGTTCTCGTCATTGCCTGTGGCGCCATTGCCCGGGAATTGGTACGCATCAAGGATCTTAATAACTGGGAACATATAGAGTTCCAGTGCCTGCCGGCAGAATTACACAACACACCGGACAGAATTCCCCTGGAGGTTAAGGCAAAAATTGAGTCACAAGCCAGCCGCTTCAAAAAGGTATTTGTCGCTTACGCTGACTGCGGTACGGGCGGCATGCTGGACAAGGTAATTGATGAATATGGAATAGAGCGCATTCCCGGCGCGCATTGCTATGAATTTTACGCGGACAGTGGGGATTTTCGTACCCTGGCGGAAGAGGAGGTGGGTAGTTTTTACCTCACTGATTTCCTGGTTCGTCACTTTGACCGTCTGGTTATCAAGGGGCTGGGGCTGGACCGGCGACCGCAATTAAAGCCGGTGTACTTCAGAAACTACAAACGCATGGTGTACCTGGCGCAAACCGAATCGGAGAAATTACAGGCCATGGCACGGCAGCAGGCTGATTTTCTGGGCTTGGATTACGTCTACCGGTTTTACGGCGACGGGCCGCTGTCCTTGTTGCTGAAGCCCCAATTGGCGCAGGAGGGGACATGACAGACACTGTTATCAGTTCAGCCAGTAAGGAAGTCGTAATCGGGTTTAACCGGCCCTTTGTCGTTATCGGTGAGCGCATCAATCCAACCGGGCGTAAGCTGCTGGCCGGGGAAATGAAAGCGGGTGACT
>PVMK01115886.1_pt1 | contig 11318 bp, 8 predicted proteins | sample 1853481 | NCBI WGS metagenome assembly PVMK01 (sample SAMN08533507, study PRJNA380276) | Marine sediment metagenome, whole genome shotgun sequencing project. | reverse complement strand
CATGGCCATGAGGTGATCGACAATTTCAAAATCTTTGAAAGCTAAATCCGGCTGTTTCGGATTTGAAAGCACAGAGTCACGACTCTTGTAGGCCGCTATGTATTCCGGGTCGATCTCAAGGGAGCGGTCAAAATCCTGAAAAGCCCGGGCGTGTTGTCCCAATTTTTCATAAGCGAATCCGCGCAGGTGATAGGCGCGAGCATATGTCGACTTCAGCTTGATTGCCAGATTAAAGTCACCGATCGCGTCATGTGCCCTCCCCAATTTTAGGCTGGCAGCACCCCGACACACGAAAAACAGTGCCAGGCTTGGGTCGTATTTTATTGCCCGCGAAAACAGATCAACGCTTGTCTTGAAATTTTTTTTGATATAAGCGGCAACACCTTCATCAAACATCTTTCTGGCTGCATATTTATTGGCCACGTTGCTTACCTCCAATCATGAAGCCCCGATTGCTTTTAATTTTTAATTGTGGCGCCAAAACGGCGCAATCAATTTCAAATCCGGAAAGCGATTGAAATTAATCATGATTTCATGCCTTCCCTCTTGGAAATATAAGCTATTCACTTATAGAAAGATGTCAACAAAGAGTCGGGACTGGTCAGAATTTGCAGATTGAAAAAGGTTGACAAGCATTATTACCTCTTGTAGTTTATATAGTCGATTGTCGACAATCCACACTGTATCCAATTTTGGAATCGGACACCATTGAGCACCCACCGCCATCCGGCTTAAGCCTGATGCTGCTTAAATTGCCGCTGGTTGCCCATTACCGGCGCGTTCGCGGTTTATCTTATGTCATCTGCTGGCTGCATCGCTTGACAGGCGTCGCCCTGGTCGGCTTTTGCTTCTTTCATGTGCTCACCCTGCAAAGTCTGAAAAATCCGGCCGTGTATGACGCCAAGATGCGCATCTTCAGCCAGCCCCTGTTCACCGCCTTGGAGTGGAGCTTGTCGTTTCCGGTAATGTTTCACGTGCTGAATGGCGGGCGGCTGATTCTTTACGAGAGCTTCGGATATCGCAATGACGAAACATCCCTGCGCTGGACAGCCGGGTTACTGTTTTTGTTTTGTGGCATTCAAGCGGTCTTGATGATCGATGGAAGCCAAAGTGTGTCGACGACATTTTACTGGCTGCCGGCGCTGGCAACTGCCGTGACGCTGGTGTACAGGGGTGTTCGACAAATAGGGCCGACGGCCCATGCGCTCACCTGGAAGCTGCAGCGCTTGAGCGGATTGTTTTTGTTGATCATGGTGCCGGCCCATTTAATTTTCATGCATTTGAATCCGGCGGTTGCCAAGGATGCGAGCACGGTGCTGGCACGCATCCAAAACCCCCTTGTCAAGCTAATCGACATCGCTTTGGCTGTCGGCGTTTTCTATCATGGGGCCTGCGGCCTGATTTCCATTGCGGGGGATTATGTCGCCAACCGCTGGCTGCGTGTTGGAATCTCACTGCTGGTTGCAATGTTAATGATCGGATTTGGAATCATCGCAATCCGACTGATCGGGTGGAGTTAACCTGATGAGCAGCAAATTCCGGATCTCACAAAAACTTGCCTGTGAAGTGCTGATCATTGGTGCCGGCGGAGCCGGGCTGCGCTGTGCTGCGGAAATATTGGAACGCCGACCCGGAACCCGTATTTTTGCGGTAACCAAGGTCTCCCATCCGCAAAAGTCCCACACCAGCACTGCCCAGGGGGGCTTGGCGGCTGTAGACCCCGATGATCCTGTGGATCGGCCGGTCTATCACATGTTCGACACCTGGAAGGGATCCGATTGCATGGCCGATCAGGGCGTGGTGCGCAAGATCGTCGAAGCCGCCTGGGATCAAATTGGGTGGCTGGAAAACAAGGGGATGCACTTCAGCCGCAATCAGGCCGGCAGTCTGAGCAAGCGAACGTTTGGCGGCCACACCATCCGATTCGGAGAGGCCTCGGCCTATCGCGCGGTTTATGAAGCCGATCGTACCGGCAAAGGCATTATGGATAACGTCTGGGGCGAGGCCCTAAAAGGCGGGGTGCGTTTTATCAATCAGGCGATCGTCACCGAGCTGCTGTTCAATCGCGGGCAATGCGTGGGCGCGATCATATTTTTGATAAAGTCCGGTGAGTTTGTCAGGGTTCATGCCAAAGCGAGCGTGCTGGCCTCCGGTGGCTGCGGCCAGGTCTTCCAGGTTACCACAAACTGCCGCCAGAACACCGGCGATATTCACGCGGTCGCGCTGCGTGCCGGCCTTGCGCTGATGGACATGGAAGCCGTTCAATTCCACCCGACCGGAATTGTCGGTCCCGGTATCCTGGCGAGTGAAACCCTGCGCTCGGTGGGTGGGATTCTGCGCAACAGGGAACAGGAGCCATTTATGGCCAAATACGCGCCCAAAATGAAAGAACTGGCCCCGCGGGATTTGGTCGCCCGCGCCATTGAAACCGAAATTGAGCAAGGCCGGGGAATTTTGAATCCGGATCATAATATTGAGCATGTCTGGATCGATCTGCGGCATCTTTCCGATTACGTTCACAACGTGCAGATACCCGAGGTAACCGGATTCTTTAAGCGCTTCGTAAACCTGGATCCCAAAGAAGAGCTCTGTCCGGTACGGCCGAGCAACCACTACCAGATGGGGGGTATCCCGACGAATTCCAATGGAGAGGTCGCAACACATTCGGGCCGGATCATCCCCGGGTTGTATGCCAGTGGCGAGTGCGCCTGCGCCAGTTTTCACGGGTTCAACCGCCTGGGGACCAATTCGCTTCTGGAACTGATCACCATGGGCAAATTCGTCGGAGAGCAGGTGGTCACCGCTATAAACGCGGATGTTTCCGAGGCACCCGCTGATGCCGGTGATAAAACGTTTCAGCAGTTTTCAGCTTATCTAAACCAAACTACAGCGGATAATTTGGAAGGCCTGCGCCAAGAATTGCGGCAAATGATGACCGCCAAGGTCGGTGTCTTCCGACACGAAGCGGGTTTAAACGCAGCCATCGAAGGCATTCAGACGCTCAAACAGCGTGCTGCCGGCGCTGCAATCCGCACCGCAAGTCTCAAAATGAACCAGGAGCTCGTCCAGCGCTGGGAGCTGGATAATCTTCTGGAAATCGCCATGGTCATCGCCCGGGGAGCCCAACGAAGACGTGAAACCCGTGGGGGGCACGCCCGCAGCGACTATCCTGAGCGCCGTGATAAATTTAATCATCATACGCTGGCGTATCTGAATGACAGGGGCCGGATCACATTTGCCGAGCGAGAAGTGGACCTGCGCATTTATCAGGAAAATGGCGAAAACTATGAGAAATTCGGCCTGATTGAGCGCAAGTATTAGGGCTGCAGGCGTCGGAATTCAAAAGTTCGCAACACCGAAAAGGAATTACCCGTGAGTGAAACTTTCGACTTGCAGTTGAACATTCAGCGCTATGACCCGGAAAACAAAAAGCGATGGGTGCAACAATATCAAATTGAGGCCGGCCCGCATCCAACGCTTTACCGATGTTTTGCGCGGGATTAATCGTGATCAGGATCCTACGCTGGCCTGGAATTCATCCTGTGAGCATGCCCAGTGCGGCTCCTGTTCGGTGGTGATCAATGACATGCCGTTGCTGGCCTGCGAGCTTCTGGTTGAAAACGCTGTCCGCTTTTTCGGCACCACCGAATTTACGATCGGACCGATCAATGTTGCGCCGGTTGTCCGTGATCTGGTGGTTGATTTCGAGGTGGCCTACGATCGCGTTCACCAAATTAAGCCCTACATCATCCAGGCGGCTGAAAACCCTGAGAAAAGGGGTCAATATCGTATCGCACCCACAGAGCTGGGCAAAATACGTCGAGGCCACGCGCTGTATCAATTGCTTTTGCTGTGCTGCCGCCTGTATCAGCACCCACAGAGGGTTCCTGGGACCCAACGCGGTACTGGCGAGCGCCGTGCGACTGATGGATCCCCGCGAAGCGGCCAACGCTGAGCGCTTGAAAACGCTGTTCAGTGATCAGGGCGTCTACCGCTGCCACACTTCCAAAGCCTGTTCGCACGTCTGCCCCAAGAATATCGATGTGGCCCATTTCATCGCGCTGGTCAAGCAGGGCAAGTTTGCGCCGGCCTAAATTTTGATAAACGTTTAAAAACATTAGAGCAGACCGCTCGAATCGGACAAGCTTTTACGGAAAACAAAATATTATCAGGGGACGTGTTACCTATCAGGTAATCTGAACAGTTACAGCATGTTCTCGAACCCCATTGTTCCCATAACCTAAAACATTCCACTTTGCGTTCATCGGTTGCTGATGCCCCTCTATATCCGTTGCACGCGACATAAGGGTATAATAGCCTTTCTCTTCTACCTCCCATACATGTTGCCATTGCCGCCATGCAAACAACTCATGAGGACCGATAAATTCAACTGTATTCCAGGTTTTACCATTGTCAATCGATACTTCAACGCTTTCAATATCCGTTTCACCGCCATAGGCGGCCCCCAGCACGGTGATGCTTCCTGCCGGCAGCCTATCCCCATCTACAGGCTGAGTAATGATTGACTTTAAATTAAGGCCGGTTACGACCTCTCCGGTCTGAGGCTCCCGTCCATTCTGATATATTCGGTAGACCTGATCCATAAAAAATCCTTCAAACGGCCGTTCCAAGACCGTAATGTGAGCCAGCCACTTGACACAATTGGCACCGGTCCAACCGAGAGCTAATGCCCGCAAAGGATATCCATGCTTAAGCGGTAAGGGTTCACCGTTCATTTCATAGGCAAGAAGAGTTGAAGAGATGGCCTTCTTTAATGGAATACTGCGAATAAACTTAATTTGCGCGGAACCAAGCGGTTTATCCAGGCCTTCAAAGGCAACATGCCGCGCATTGTCTTTCAGCCCCGCTTTGTTTAACACGTCCTTAAGCCAAATCCCGCCCCAGACGGCATTTCCGACGCCTCCGATGGTCCAGGGATTCCCCCTGGCTTTATTTTCTAAAAGTGATCGGCTGTTTCCTGAACATTCCAGAGTGTTGGCAACAATGGCTTTCGGCATACGGTAGATCTGATCGAAACTGAATCTAAGAGGCCGATCCACCTCCCCTTCGATCGCCAGCTCCCAATCAGCCAGTGCAATTGGTTTTTGCGGGATTTCACCCTGGTTGCGATCAAAAAAGACCGAATTGGCCGTAATCCATGAGCGCAGGTATTCATTCGGTGTCTCTGCGTTTAGCGGCTTTTCGCTCATAACGGCATTTTCTCTTTCGCGCGAATCTCCTTATTTTCATCAAATTCAATGCTCTTATCTTTTCCCATGCATGGTTCTCCATGACAACGCGGGCCTGTTTCTCGAAGTTGGCGTCCGTCTCCTGTTTGCTCAAGAAAATCGGCATGGAGGTATCCCGCAAACTCGGGCTCCTCCAGCAAGCTTCGGTAAAGGGCAAGGGTCAAATCCTTCAGTTCGCACTGTTCCACGTCCAGACAGATGTGCGCCTGTTCGCTGCACCGGCAATTCGAAATCTTTCCGCATCTCTTTCACTCTTCTCGGTCGACCTCCTGTAGGTCCAAATGTCGTCACTCCCAACCTCTTAGTACGCTTGTTACTGCTGGCGCGATCCCTGTCAAAGCACACTTATCTATATAACCAACTCTAATCAGCGTTGAGTATCAAAGTGAGAATTTGATGCGGAATACAACTCTTTGCGTCAGCGGTCTCATCTGATCAAAGTGAGGAAATGGGATTTGTCTGCCTTAACGGGGTGGGAATTCTTCAACCCTGATCAGTAGTCGATGCCAGGTTGAGGTTCGATATCCTGCTGGTAAGCATGCTTCACTTCAAGTATCTCACTTGCCGTATCTGCCAATTTAATTACCTCAGGATGCGCGTCCCTTCCCGTAAGCACAAGATGCATCTCAGGAGGTTTTTTGTGGATGATCTCAAGGACCTGCTGGAGATCTACGAGTTTGAGGTGCAAAGCGTTATTGATCTCATCCAGGATAAGGATGCCGAACTGTCCTGATTGCATCTTTTCGTGAGTCAGCTCGATAGCATCCTGGGCGTTCTTCCTGTGTTCTCTGTACGGATAGGGATTTCCTTGGATACCACAAAAACCCTTCCCCGTTGAGGTCATCTCCACCGGGCAATTCATCTTCCTAATTCCATCCCATTCCCCCGCATATATGTCCCCCTTCATAAACTGAATGATGCAAGTCGGGATGTTGTGCCCACAGGCCCTGACCGCAATCCCGAGCGCGGTTGTAGTTTTTCCCTTCCCGTGACCGGTAATCACAACAACCAGTCCCTTTTTCTTTTCGGGTTCCAACCGGGTAATTTTGACCATTCCATTGCCTCGCTGAGAATAAATATCCATTATTTTAAATTATCATGAAAGTAATCTTAATCACTATATTGGCCAATGACAACCCGGTCAATGAGGAGGTGCGGCATATTATGAACCGGAATATATCATTGTAAATTCCATCAACTAATAGAACGAATTTCGACTTGCCTAATACTGTATGTTTTCGTGCCTTTATCGAATCTATGATGGAATGACAAAAATTTGAGATTAGCGAACGGAAGGTGTATTTTTACAGAAGGTTAGATTGATAGCCGGAATCTACAATTCAGCCAAAATGTGGATTGCGCAGTCTAATATATAATCTTGGAGAAACTGAATTAGCGATTATTACACTTGTGATATAAAATGAGTATCAAAAGTATTTTGAGGATTCAAAAGTACCGATATGTTGGAGATAAGTCAGGTTTCAGCAACGATAGTGAAACCACAATATCTGGTATAGTGAGCATAATAAAAGAAGCGCTGAAGATTACCAATGATATTGTTGACAAACTCAGGGCTTACGGATGTTTTGCATAGGATAATTATAAGCGATTTTACATTAAAAACTGGAAAATAAAAAGTGGCCCAATAATTTTGAACCACTCTTATTTCTATCCTCTGTTAGATTCATTTTAGCAAATCGCTTAACTTTCCAACACAGGCGCCGGCTACGCCGGACTTAGAAGTGTCATCACCGGCCATAACCGACCATTTGCCTTTTTCTTTAATATAAGTATCCCTCCGCCAGTCAGTCTTCCTTCTTGAGCGCGGCCAAATTCTTCTCAAAATTGGGATCAGCCTTAAAATTGTTGGCGCATATCTCTGCCGCCAGCGGCAGCACGGCCTCATCAATCCTCTCTTGAGCAGTTCCGCCCGTAACCCATCCACCCCAAGCGAAGCCAATAATCATTGTTAAAATCGCACCACCAATAGCACCATACAATAACGGCTTTATCATTTCTTGAATTTTAGATTCCGGCATTAAGTATCTCCTTTCGGTTAAGAATTAAGTTCACGGTGAAACAAGACATACACACACGAGTGGTGTGGGTCCTGTCAAGAGCTTTCCATGTTGTCAATTTCCAGCTTGATACAACCTAAACGGTAGCTCTGGTTGCAGACATCTTTAATACGGCTGACAATTTTGCCGGCTAAAAACTCAATACCGTTTTTGTCCTTCTTCCAGCAAAAGTTTGTCAGTGTTGTCGAGTCCATAATTCTTCCCCCAAATTACCCAGACCGATTTTCTGCAACGGTGACAAAAATAAATTCTCGTGTCAAGAGACAATTATTCTTGGCCAGATCAGGATTAAATCTGTGGTAGATGAGACTGCCGATTAGCGCACCTTTTGTGGCAATGCGTTTATGGCAGTCGCCTTTTTCTTAGACATGGCGGGTCCCCACTTGTGCGGCAAATAATGCAAATTTCAGCTCTGTCAGAAATTATTTGCCGTAGACATCAACATATTGTGGTTGGAGCTTAGGGCAAAAAATGTAAGGTATGAGAATATCACTAAACGGGAAACTTGTGATATCATCCCCATTTTTAATGATATCAAAACATTTTTTCAGACAAAGAGCTTCGTCGTTTCTCGCATCAATCGCCCGATCGGCAATTTGCGGGGGCATGACCTTTCAGCCTCTCTGAAATCCAGTTGAGTCAAAAGCTCTCTTGTCTGTGTCGGCAAAGTTTCGAAGGTGGATTGTGCCAACCCGAAATCCTGGTAGGAATGGAAGTACATGAGGCAGCGCATGACATCGCCGATCGGCACCCTTTTGGGCAGCACTTCTGAACAGAGACGTTCGCATCCGGCGCAATAGTCGCCGCTGGTTTCCTTGGCATATTGGGCCAGCAAGGAATGATCTGACTTTGACAGGCGGGTTTGTTCCACTGCCGCCGCCGCATTTGTGGCCATAATGGTGAGGTTGGGCATTTGCGAACAAATGCTGGCGATACGCTTATCTTGCCAAACAGCCATGAGCTTTGCTTGATTGTCCGAAAATCCTTTTTGCATAAAACGGTCCGCCATTTTAATCTCAGACTCACTGTCACTTTTGACCGGGCCGCCACCCTGGGTCTTCATGGCCGTAAGACCGATACCGGCTCGGTAACAGGCCTGAACAGCATCTTTCATGCGAGGCTCATGCATCAGACGATAATTATAAGTAAACATGATGCCGTCTATCCATGGAAGCTTGGCTGCTCCTTCGAGGCACTCTTCCATGTTGGAATGTGTGCTGAAGCCGAATAACTTTATCTTGCCGGCCTTTTTCATGGCTTGTGCCCAAGATTTTAGACTGGAATCCATCTCACTTATGCCACGTATTCCATGGACGAAGAATAGGTCCACATAATCAGTGTGCAGCCTTTTGAGACACGCCTCCAGCCGAGGAGTAAAATCGCCACCTCTTCTCTTGGAAAGTTTGGTTACCAGAAAAACTTGCTTACGGGTATGGGGGTTGCGGACGAACCAGCGGCCGATACCCTCTTCGCTGCGGCCCCTGCCATAGCCCTCCGCTGTATCCCAGTAGTTGATCCCCCAATCAAGCGCCTTTGCGAGCGCCAACCGATTGTTCAGAATGTCGAACATCCCGCCCAGTGAAAGGGTGGAGACCATTGTGTCCGAACGACCAAAGGGTCTGCGGGGCACGGGCGCCTTGGAATGGTGATCTGGGCCGAGGTCATGGCTGGGCCGCCAGAAGAGGAACCACCCACTGTGGCCCCCAGTCCGATGGCTGCAGTTTTTTTGAAAAAGTCGCGGCGATTGAGCTTTCCACACTTATCTCTCTGGGACGACATGATGCATTCCTCCTTAGATATGGCTACTGGTCTTGGCAGCCGAACCCAGCCGGCGACCCGCGCTAAGGTCGAAAACCGGCTGGAATTTGTATCTGTCCATGATCATGGCCTCAGGGGCGCTAAGCGGATCTCTCCTTTCTCGATCAAGAAACGAATCTCAGCTTTAATTCTAAGGCCTTGGCTAAGGGCGCGCTCTAGCATACTTTGGGTCTTTCCGTAATAACCCTCGGCCTTTCTCCCATGATAGGCGCGCCTGGCGGCGAACCACTCCTTGGCGCTTTCATGGGCAGTACCACAAAAACCCAATATTCGGTGCGCTCAGGTGAAACAGCCTCCAGAAACAACGAATATTCAGGGGTCGTTCCGTCTGCCGAGGCTCGCTCGAGGCGCTCTAATTCCAGATCCTCGATCAACCACGTTGTGCCCATAGCCCGAACGAAATCCTGCACCGGCCCGAAAACGTAGCCTGGATTCCTTTCCCGTGCAATGAAGTTCCCTTCTAAAAACCAGGCGGGAGGAGCATAGGCCAGGAGCCCGTTCTGTTGTCTAAACGACTGGCGGACTCCCCGGTATCAGCCGTAGGAGTGATAATCAGGCTGGCCAGCATGAGTATGGATGCCGCCAGACACCATCTTTCTCAGCCTGTTCAACATAACGCATCTCTTTCTTCGCCAAAAGGTTGCTTTGAGCCCGGGTCTGCAAGGATACGATCAGGGAATCGCCTCAAAGCGTGAGTTGCCATCCTGGACGATCGGACAGAAAGGCTTCTGTCTTTCAAAAGAATTGATCTCCCCCAACTTACCAAATTAAACGGTCATAGACGCATGAGAGCAATAGATTCTTATTGAAGGATACTTGCCTCAGTGCACGGGGTAACATACCAAAATTGCATCGTGGATTTCAAGGCATAGTCCTTATTCGAAAACATTGAGGCAGACACAAATCTTGCGCTTCTCCTCTTTGTCCTTAAGCTTCGGGTTTCTTACCGGTATACAAGCTTGACGTCAGGTTGCGATATATTGAGAGTATCACCAGTTTCACAATTTATGAAATCATTGCATATGCAAACTGATATCATGCACCGTATCGGATTTTTAAATGGCTGATGTCAAACGGAGGCCCGAGAAATGCGGCTTCAGCGGCAATAAAAGGGCAAATCCATAGGTCGGTTCACCCTCCAGAGTTGTGATACGATTGTAGATATCCAAAAGTTTTAGGTACTGTAATTCACCATCGCATGGTGGAGATTGGGGCCTCGGCTTCCTTTCACAAAATGATGATGTCACAAGTTTTCGGGGCTCTCTAAAAGTGCTGATTAGTTGGGAGACTGTCGAAAAAGTCAAATAATGGCGATTTTAGCAATTTCGCATGTAATAAAATCAATAACTTACAAGCACCAAATTCACAGATTTAGGGTTTTTCGACAGTCTCTGGAGATACATCAGGTTTTAAAATGGATAGGAATCCTGTGGTACATAGCAGTAAAACCAACTATTGTCTGGCTTTTATAGCCCCTACATATTGGGGTCACCTCGAAAACTGAAAAGCATGGTATTGAATCGAATATCCACGCTATTTTCATCAGCTTTTAGGAACAGAAACTCTCAAAATTGTGGAAGACCATTTCGAAACATTCGAACTGATCTATGACGAGCGGTTTGAACGGCAATACAGGTTCTTTCGCCCCTATTTCAAGCAGGTCATTTACCGCTATCTGGATTAGGGTGTTCTGAAAAAGGGCTTTGCCAGGGTTCGATGTGAGGAATGCGGTTACGAATATTTGTTAGGCCACTCATACAAAAGGCGACATTTCAATCCCCTGTCATCAACACGTCTGAAGACAGCCCTGCTTTACCCTGTGATCATACACTTATGATGAGGTCGGTTTAGTCTCCAGCCATTTTCCCATAAGATTCAATGCCGGCAGCTTTGCCTCCAGGTTCTGGCGTCTGACCGGCACCATATCGACCACGTCAAAACCGGTTCTGAACAGAATCGTGTAGAGGCTGGCGCAGCAATCCGGCGCCCCGTTACCTGAGCCGCCGGCGCAACTTATACCGACAACCGGTTTGTTTTCAATACGTTTTTTAGCCTCCGGGTTAATGCTGATTCTTCGAATTTTGCAAAGAAATGTAAGCAGGCTTTCGCTCAGGTCGGAAAAGTAGACCGGTGAAGCAAAGACGGACACATCTGCGTTCAGCATTTTTTCTAA
>PVMK01171216.1_pt1 | contig 11320 bp, 9 predicted proteins | sample 1853481 | NCBI WGS metagenome assembly PVMK01 (sample SAMN08533507, study PRJNA380276) | Marine sediment metagenome, whole genome shotgun sequencing project. | reverse complement strand
GGGAATATCTTTTCTGCAATATCAGGAAGTTCTTCTTTAAGCTGTCCTGCATTATCAAGCAGAATATCTCCCGGCAGACCGCAAAGATTATTAGCGTTGATCCATTTATATAAGGTATCAATTCCATTGTCATCCAGCACCCTGGCAGGTGGATAAACCTCTTTGCTTCTACCTCTATACTGTGGGCTATGAAAGTAGAATGCGCCCTGCCAGAATTTGTTAAATTTCGTATTGCCGTCCCCGCCTTCAAGATTCGTTTTGATGGCTTTAGCTGCATTATATCCGCAGCCAAAGGCTCCCTTTATCGCAGCTTCAGCAAAGGCCGCGTTGTCGCCGCACAAGACAACTTTCCCGCGTGCCGGTTCCCAGATCGGAGATCGCAAGGACATATTGCAGCCTATCCGGTCCACAATCTTTGAAGAGGCAAACCATGATGCAAAGGGTGACTCATTCATAAACCGCTTCAGCAAATCAGGCAGGTTCATTTTGACAAAGTTGGGAGCTGCCATCACTAACTGAAAGTTATCCTGCACCCAAAGGCCCAGGGTACCTCACGGGGTAGATAGACGGTGCGCTCAGTTCCAGGTGGCGTGACTCGGAAACGGGCTGTCGACTCCATCCAGGATGTACCCCAGCAGCTTGATTTGCGGCCCAAGGTCAGAAGACCCTTGGTTAAATCCAAGCTTTTCCATCAGCGGTGAAAACGCTCCGTCTGCAAGGACAATGTGGCCGGCCTTTAATGTCTCTTCTTTTCCATCAAACCTTACTTTAGCGCTGACTCCTTCTGAAGTTTCTTCAACGTCAATACACTTTGTGCCGCTCCTGACTTCACAGCCGGCTGTGACGCATTCCTCGGCCAGCCCCTCCAGCAGCACGTCTTTGTCCAACTGAAAACCGTAAATGCTGTTCGCTGGACTTAAGCGTGTTAAAATAATGGCCTGACGGTGAGACCCAGCTTTCGTTATGGTAACACCTGAGCGGACCACGATAATCAACAGTTAAGTCTTCTTCAAGGTGATTCAAATGAAACCGGTGGTTTTGTTCGTTTATCTCAAAGGTTACGGTAACAGGCTGGACTTTTATGTCGGTGGGTTTTTTAGCAGAACTAAATCCGCTGTCACCGGTACGGATCAACTGGCTGCAAAAACGCCTCACGTTGTTTATCTTCTTCCTTTGCTCCAGCAGCAGTACCTTAAGTCCGTCTCGTGCAGCAGTTCGGGCAGCCATCAGGCCCGCCGGGCCGGCACCAATCACAATAAGGTCATATTTCATTTTAATCTCCTCAATTTATGAAAATTTAGTCTTTAACAAGCTATGGGAAAAAATTTCGCTACAGAGTACGTAGAGTAGAACAGGGTGATAATAGCATAGAGCAGAGAGTATATAGCTTGTATGATTTTTTTGTTACAGACCATTGACAATTGTCATTATGCCATGCCCCATGTTACTTTTGGTTATATAAAAAGTTATCATTCTTCTTCTTTTTTGCTCTTAAGGTGTGTTTTCATCAAGTGCTGAAAAGCTTCCCTGACTTCGGGATCTTTTATCCCATCAGACTCATCCTCCGTCATCTTTATCTCATCATCATTTAGAGGTATGTCCGAGAGATCTATCTTTTCGCTGCCGCGTGATAGAACGAGTCCGGTCTTAAACCGAATGTCTTTTACTGTTCCTTTTCCCAATTCCTTTTCAAGTTTTTCAATTATCATGTCTTTTAAAAAATGGAGCTCCTGCATCCATGCTGAACTCGAAGCATTTACGAAAAGAGTGCCTCTTTTCACACTTTCAAGACATGTGTTTTCCGCAATTTTTTCTCCCACAATAGCGGGCCAGATTTTGTATATTTTAAGGTACTCGCTTTTGTCTGTCAGCCCTGACTTATTAAGCACTGAGGAGAGGACTTCTTCAACCGAGAATATTTCATTTTTCTTTTTCATATTTTTAATCCTTTATTATCTATAAAATTTATCACAACCCATTTATAGTTGCAAAAAAAATAGACTAAAAAGAAGGGGAGTTAAAAAACTGTTTAATAATTGATGAAGTTATAAAAAGCCAGAAAGCATAAGACAAAGTGAACTTTACCGTATCCCAAAATACTGGGAGCCAGCAAGTGCTGAGATTTTAATATAACGGCTATTTAATGGACTTACAATTATTTATATATAGTTTTCTTAAAAACTACTTGACTTAAAAAAATACTAATATAATTTTATTATATTATTATAATATAAACCTTATAGAAAAAATTGATAATTTATTTTAATGTATTAAAATAAAATCTGTATGAGACAACTATACGACGTAATCTGTTAATTTGACTTAATAATCGAGTTGGCTATCTAGCTTTATTATATAAATTTATGCAAAAAGCATTACTATTCTATCCTCCCATAGGCAGGTATTTAAGAGGCGAAGACCGGTCTCAGGCCGTTGTTGACACCTCTACAGCTACAAATCTCCGAGCACCTATTGATCTTGCATATATTGCTGCCTGTTTACAAAATGTAGGGGTAAAAGTAACCATAAGGGACTATCCTGCATTGGGATATACCGATGCAGACTGGGAACAGTTTCAAAATGATCTAAAATTATTAAGGCCCGACTTTGTTGTTATGAGTACAACAGCGGCAACCATAGATAAAGATGTGAAGGCCCTGGAAGTAATTAAGAAATTTGATCCGCAGATACTCACTATTTGTAAAGGCGCTTACTTTGCCGGTAGTCGTGTTACCTGGTTTAACAAGTATTTGGATCTGGATATTGCTGTGCCGAAGGAGGCGGAAGTAACCATTCCCAAGCTGATTTCAGCAATAAATAAGGGATGTACCCTTAATTCAGTGGAGGGGATTTTTTACAAAGAAAAAGGCTCTGCCATTTTCAGACAAACACCTCTGAGACCCTTTGTCAGTGATCTTGACAGTCTTCCGTTTCCCGCACTGGACCTGCTTGACAACGAATTGTATGTCAGGCCGGATACAAACGTTCCGCAAACCACGATACAGGTGGCAAGGGGCTGTCCCTATCGCTGTTCATACTGTTTGTCCTCAGCTGTTTATGGAGAAAAGCTGCGCTTACGATCGCCAAAAAACATTGCTGATGAAATTCAGAGTTGTATCGATAATTTTGATATTCGAAATTATTTTCTTAGAGCAGATACCTTTACATATGACAAGCACTGGAGTCTTGCAGTTTGTAAAACTATTATAAAAAGAAAATTTGACATTGAGTGGGTAACAACGGGTCATGTAGATGCTATTTGCTCTGAACGGATAGATACGATGCGTCGGGCTGGATGTTGGCTTGTTAGTTTGGGAATTGAATCAGGGGATGAAACAATACTTCAAAAGGTTAAACCAAGCATAAATATTAAAAAAATTATTAATTCCGTTTTGCTCTGCAAAAAACATGGCATGATGGTTTATGGTTTTTTTATTATAGGATTTCCTTGGGAAACCGAAGAATCAGTTTTGAAAACTTTGGACTTGATAGATGAGTTGGATCTGGACTTTATAGAAATTCATCTGCTTCTGCCATATCCGGGAACAAAAATGTATGATACTTTTGTTGAACTTAATCTTATCAGTGATGAAGGATTTTCAGGATATGACCATTTTCAGGGGGCTAAATGTGGAACACTTTATTTAACAAATAATGAACTGCTTAGGTTTCGGTCTGAAGGACTAAAAAAGTTTTATTTTCGTCCGGGTTATGTGTGCAAGACACTTGGGCGGACAAAAAACTTGCGCCAGTTCTGTCAATACACCAAATATGCATATCGTTTAATGAGGAACCTTTATTTTCCTAGCAATTCTGCAACTTAAGGATTAATAATTAATTACACTGTTTGTATAAAAACAAAAATAATAAAAAAATATGATTAATTCGAACAAAGGGTCAATAGACAAACCGAAACTATTGCAATGGACAGACGCCTTTTCACTGGATTGGAAGGATATCGTCTCCGCATACAAGAACCATATTAATCCGGGGCTGTTTCAGATTTGGGCTCGCTTGGGGTTTGATAAAATCCGCATAACAAGAGCTGAAGATGTATATTATTATGATGCTGACAATAATAAAATATTAGATTGCTGGGGCGGGTTTGGTTCATTAAATCTGGGACACAACCATCCAAGGCTTGTTCAGACTCGTCGTCGTTTTGATGACGAAAACCAGGCCGAAATCTGTCATGCTTTTGTTCCTGCCTGTGCAGCTGTCCTGGCAAAAAATCTTTCGATGATTATGCCGGGAGATCTGAACATTTCCTATTTATGCTGTACCGGATCAGAGGCTATAGAAGGGGCTTTAAAGCTGGCTGAAAAATATAAGGCGAACAACAAGGGCAAGATTATTTATGCTGCGCACGCTATGCATGGGAAAACCCATGGGGCTTTGTCAATTACCGGATACCAGCCCTTTCAGTCACCTTTTAAGCTGCTGGCCGGTTGTATGGCAGTGCCTTTCGGTGATAGTACAGCTATACGTCGAATTATGATGCGTCAGGCAGCACAGGGGTCTGAAGAGGCTGTTATTGCTGTTGTTCTCGAACCCATTCAATGCGGGGCAGGCATTGTTGTTCCGCCAGAAGGTTATTTAGCCATGGTTTCACAGATGTGTAAAGAATTCGGAGCGCTTTTGATTGTAGATGAGGTTCAGACCGGACTTGGCAGAACCGGAAAAATGTTTGCGTTTGAATATGATAACATTGTACCGGATATTGTAACGATTTCTAAGTCTTTTGGCGGTGGAAAAATTCCGATAGCTGCATATGTGACTCGGGATGAAATTTTCAAAAAAGCATACGGAAATTCCCGTGACTGCATTCTGCATTCTTCAACCTTTAGTAATATGGGCGGCGCCTGTTCTATTGCCACTGAAGCCATCCATGTATTGTATGATGAGGAGCTTATAGAAAATGCTTCCGTTGTGGGTGAGTATTTTTTGGAAAGACTGAACGATCTTGTTTTGAAATATCCAGAGTATATATCTGAAGTTCGGGGTCGAGGTCTTGTTTTAGGTTTGGAATTCCGAAATATTATGGACATTGTTCCCGGTGGTTTTGGAGCCAGGCTGCCTCAGGTAAAGCAGCTTGCACAAGGGGGGCTGGTCGCGTTAATAGCCAACATCTTGCTTATGGATCATCAAATACTTGTTGCGTTTACCGAGTTTAATAGAAATGTTATGCGGATCAGGTTATTGATGCACTCGATGCGATATTATCTCAAGGAATTATTTCAATTGTGTTGAAGACAATGAAAAACAAGTTTTTTTAGTTTGATAGTTTGTGTTTTTTTCAGAAGGTACTAATCTTTATCCATAGTTCATTAGAGAAAAAGAATATTATGAAACAAGAAGCTACAAATTGGATAGAGTTCTGGGATACTCAAAATGTTTTTCCTGGGCTGCATTTTGAAAAAAATATGGAGTTGTTTATCGAAAAAACCCACCCAGTAGTGTTTTACCAGGCTGATGATATTGTGCTGGATATAGGATGTGGCCCTGGTTTTTTTGCAGCATTGATGAAGAAACGCGTTCAAAAAATATACAATGTGGATACGTCAGCTCACGCTATTGAAGAGTGCCGCAAAAATTTCAATAAAGATGAAAATTTGTTTTTTTATCAGCTTGACCCTAAAAACTATACAGATTTATCTTTTCTTAAATCCTTTAGATTTTCCGTAATCATTTGTCAAAGTGTCGTTCAATACTACAGAAACATTTCAGAAATTGCAGACCTTATACAGAATGTCAAATCAATTGCAGCTCCCGGCGCCCGTTTCTTAATCACCGATTTGCCAAGGAAAGCAAACATATTAAGTGATGTGATTTCGCAGATTGGCCATGGTACAATGAATCGTTACCTTTGGACAGTATTGAAAAGTTTAATTTGTGCCAGGTTCTCCCAATATAACATAATCCGCAATACAAAAGGTATTATAACCTTTACCCGTCAGGAACTGCATGATTTAAAGAATAGGCTGGGGTTGGATGCTGAGATAATGATTTCGCGGCTAACGGTCAATAAATCGCGCTATCATATGTTAATTCGATTTTAGCTATATGAGATTTTTCACAAGGCCCAGAAGCAGGAACCGTTATCACGCTTTGGACTATTTTTAGAACTTGGCTCAAGCTATTCGCCGCCGGGATTTTTAAAATATGGATCCTTTGCATTATAATTTAAGAAACTGAAATGATTTTATCCGTTGTAATACCAGCTTATAATGAGGCCAAAACTGTTTGTATCGTCATTGACAAAGCACAAAAGGCGATCAAGGAACTGGGTATCAAAGGAGAGGTTATTGTTGTTGATAATAATTCGAAAGATGAAACCGTTCAGATATCTAATAGAGCTGGCGCTCGCGTTGTAACCGCCATGCAAAGCGGTTATGGAAGTGCCTGCATGACGGGATTCTCTGCCGCAAAAGGAAAGTATATTATTATGGGTGATGCTGATGATTCATATAACTTTCAGGAGATAGAACCTTTTTTTAAAAAACTTAATGAAGGATATGAATTTGTCATAGGAAATCGATTTAAAGGCAAAATTCATAATGAAGCAATGCCGGTAATACATAAGTATTTTGGAACACCTTTTTTAACAGGAATAACAAACCTGCTTTTTCGGACAGATATTGGAGATATTAATTGTGGTCTTCGTGGGATCAAAAAGAGTTCCTATGAAACACTTCAGTGCAAGGCACTTGGGATGGAATTTGCTGCAGAGATGGTGATCCGTGCTTCTTTGAAAGGCCTTATGCAGACAGAAATACCTTGCTCACTATACAAAGACAAGCGCGATACTTGTTCTAGGTTGCGTCCATATCGTGATGGTTTAAGATATCTTTGGTTAATACTGTATCTGTTTTTGACCCATAAATTAATCAAGCGTTAATAACTTATTTTTTCTTACCCATAAAGATTTATAGTTGTCATGACTATAAAAATTATTTTCAATATGTGTATAGGCTTCTTTTGATAATACTTTTATAAGCTCATTTTTATCTGAAATGAGGTAGTCAACCTTTTTTTGCTCGATTAGATTAACAAGGGTTTGTCCAAAAATATTATAGCCACTCAATTGTGAAAAGTGCCGATCATAGCCAAGGCTTGTCATCCAAAAATACTGAATGTCCGCATTAAAAATATAGCCACCAGTGTCTGTCCATGTATAAAACAGAGGGTCTGTTCTTTTGCTATGGGACAAAACAAAGTTAGTCAATGCTTTTTGCTGGAACAGTTTTTCCGAGTGGATTTTAGGTGTTTTTGAAATTGTTTCAGACACCAAACTTGTGAAAAGTGTTGCGACAATAAAACTAAGCAACAAACAAGAAAATATGGGTGATAAGGCGTTTTTTAGAAATTTTTGAATAGTAAAGACTCCATAGGATGCAACAATCGAAAGAAGCGGAAGAAAGATTAAATAGAATTGCTGATATAACCCTAACGATGCGCTGAGCGAGGTAATAATAGTAATTAAAAAAACAAAGATAATAATTCTTTTTTCTGAAAAAAGTTTTTCCAGATTCATTAAATCATAACCCATTAGAATCAAGCCCAAAACTGTTATTAAAACAAAAGCAGCTTGGTGTTTCATGAAATAATAACTGTAATCTATAAAATTATATGTCTGCGTAAATAAAACAGTAAAGTTAAACCATATATTATAAAACAAAAACTCAAGCAAGGCATTATGATATAAAAAATATAAGGAAAACAATATGGTAATTAAAGCCATTCCCAGTAGTAATAGTATAAGATCTGATATTATTTTTTTTCTGTTGAATTTTAATAAAATCATTTCTACTATAAAAAAAAATCCTATAGCAGCTATTCCTATCATAGCTTTAGCGTTTGTTAAAAAGGCACATCCATACAATATCCCTGCAAAAAAAATTAATATTTTTTTTTCATATTACGATTCAATATCGTTAAATATATCCCAGCTAACCAAAATACATTTTGTATGACATCAGGCCTGAATTCAGACGCTTTTTCTTGGAAAAAAAACAAGCTCGATAAGAGTGCTACAGAAAAAAGACCGGCAAATGTGGAACCAACAAACAACTTTGAAATTTTATAAGTAAACAGCAGTATTAAAAACAAAAACAGTAAGCTCGAAAACCTTAATGTAATAATTGTTTCAAAATTTGGGGCCAATTGAAAAATTTTAAATATTGACCCGTTCAAAAGAGAAAAAAGAGGGCCGTGATGTTCAAAAAAGTCTTTATAAGGGATTTTACCAGAATAAATATTCCAAGCAATATGGATGTGTTGAAATTCATCATGATCTAATGGAGCATTTAATATCCGACACACACAACTCCAAATATTAATAATAACAACGATACAAAGTAATATAATTAATACTATATCAGTAATATGCTGAACATTTTTTATTTTATATGATGATGGCATTGTGCATACTTTTGTTATAATAACAATTAGCTTTATCTATGTATGTATGAAAATTAAATATTATACTTGTTTATAACATTAAGAATTACTTTTACATTTATCTCATAATTTGTCAAAGGCGGGCTTTTGGTATGAAAGCTAAAAAAATATTTATAGCGAGCTTAATCTTGGTTCTCTGGAGCGGATTTTTTTACAGAGTTTTCTGGTCCCAAAACGAAAAACCTTTATTTGATTTTATGTCTCATTATACCGCGGCAAAAATGATCTCAATACCGGGATATGCGTCTCATATTTATGCCCTTGACGTGAAGGATCTAAGCAAGACAGGGGACGAACTATTCCTTGAAACAGCCTTAGCAACAGGCTATGATTTTTCTCCCCCCCCGTATGTTTATCCGCCTTTTATTGCTTGGTTATTACAACCATTATCCAATTATTCGTATGATACGGCCAAGAAAATTAGGCTTGTGGGGGATGCTATGCTTTTTTTATTGGGCTTATTACTTTTATGCAAAGAGATTACAGGTCGTTTATTATCAAGCACAATAGGGATAATCCTTCCGATCTGTTTGTTTTTCTTTCATCCATTAAAAAACGCGTGCGAACAGGGAAACTCTTCTGTGCCAATATTCGGTCTTCTGTGCTGTAGCCTCGCTCTTTATAATAAGCGCTGCTGGCTTCCTGCTGGTATTCTGCTTGGTTTCTGTTTGTGTATCAAATCATCGCTGCTTATTATAATCTTTCTTTTTTTTATTTTCATTCGACTAAGGGACATTGTGGTTATTGGGTTAACAATTATATTTGTTCTCATGATGAGTGTTTTTCTTTTCGGAAGTGCCCTGACTCAAACATATATTGAGCAACTTTTATTGTTTGCCTCCAGTGGTGGAATTCCCGCCTGGCAAAATCAATCATGCATTGGGATGCTGCTCAGGTTTTACGTACCTGCAAATCAAGTTTTCAACTGGCAGTACCTTTCGCCATCAATGTGGGCAAATATTATTGACAAAAGTTTACTGACAATCTTTTTAACAGTAAATATTATAGTTGCAGTTAAATGGCGGAAACTTTATAAAATAACGCCCGGAGAAGTATTGCATTTTAAGAAACAACTAGAAAAATGGGCCTATGTTTTTATTTTTAATTCAGCAGTATTAATTGCTTTGATTTGCATGCCTTTATCCTGGAGTAGTTATACTGTATTGGCTTTATTACCATTATCCTGGGTGCTTTTCGAACAAGCAACAAAGAGTAATTGGAGGTTTACAATCTATACAGCAACCGCTTTTATTTTGATAAGCGTCAACCCCCTGTATTTTGCAAAACGTTATGTGTATTTTTATTCGCCTTATATGACAGGGGGGGTTGCAAGCCTTAGCGTTTCTACTGCTACGCTGGGAAATATATTATTAGCGATACTTTTTTATTGCCAGGTTTTTGATAATCTTAAAAAAACTAATTTTGGCATTCAGGTACAGCCTTAAGCGTTTAATGATTTTGTCGGAAAAAACTTTTGAGGGGCAACTGGTTTTAGTGAAAGGTTGTTTCATGGAAAGATCTTAAAAGGCATGCTTCGTGAAAACAAAATTGTTTGGATGACAGGTATTTTTATACTGGCGTTGCTTTTGCGTATTTCTGCTCTGGTCGGTCTGCCCTTGAAAATGGTCTCTGATGATGACTTTCAGTACCATTACATCGCACAAAATATAAACGCTGCCATAAGGGGTGAGGAACTTGAAGATAAAAAAATGTTCCTGGAATATGCTACTGTTCGGGGCTGGGGCTACCCGATTTTTTTGGCGGGAGTATATAGTGTTTTTGAATCCCGGGCTGGATATGCCAGATTAATTCAGTGCATTATCGATTCTATCTCATGTCTACTCATTTTTTGTATTGGGAAAAACTTTTTCAACGAAAAGATCGGCTTCACAGCTGCGCTGACAGCCTCTTTATATCCATCATTTATCTACCATTCTACTCTTCTCTATCAGGAAACAACCACCATTTTTTTAATACTGCTGTATGTCTTTTTTATGGACAAAGCTTGTGCACAAAAAAAGATTTCCTTGTTTTTTGTTTCAGGAATTTTATTAACTATTCTCTCCTTTTATCGATCAGGCTTTATTCTGCTTCCGCTAGTTATAGTTCCGGTTCTAGTTTTAATATTAAAACATTTGTATACAAAAAATTATGTTCACTTTTTTGCTAGTTTTGTTGCCGGGGCAACATTTATGTTTGTTCTTTATGGATCTTTTATTTATGTATTAACCGGTTCGTTAACACTAAACAAACCTGCGGTTGCCTGGAGTTTTTATGAAACCCTTCATCGAGACGGATGGATTTCTGACACCTTTGCCCCTACAGCTACAAAAGAATTAATAGAAGTCGCACAAGAACACTCCTTTACAATTCCTGAAGACGGAAATGTTTCAAACCTCTCCTCCAAAGTATATTTAATAGCCGGTTTGCGTATAATACAGGCTAATCCAATCGCATTTATGTTACAATTTATTAAAAGGTTTAACAGGATGTGGACTTATGTGGTGACTTATCCCGGACGATGGCACGACAAGCATGTTTGGGTGCAGCAGGTCTTTCACCGATGCATTGTAAATCTAGCACTTTTTGAAGTTCCTCTATCATTTTGTTTTCGTTTGTGGCCTCGATACTTATTTTTTTTATTTTTGAACGCTGTCTATATTCCGATTGTCGGAAATCCAAGATATGCGCTTCCCGCAATGCCCTTTGTGATTATTTAGGCATCATATGCTTTGTGGTTTTTTGTTGAGATATTTCAAAATAATTGGAAAACTTTATTATCCTTAAGGAAGCTCTCTATTATATTTTTCACCCTTCTTGTTCCAGGTTTTATTTCCTGCTTAGGGGTTCCCGTATTGGT
>PVMK01114144.1_pt1 | contig 11320 bp, 8 predicted proteins | sample 1853481 | NCBI WGS metagenome assembly PVMK01 (sample SAMN08533507, study PRJNA380276) | Marine sediment metagenome, whole genome shotgun sequencing project. | reverse complement strand
TGGTATGAAGAACAGGTTGGAGGAACTTGAATATAAAACTGTTACAGAAAATGGTGAGACAATAAAAGTTTTTAAAATGACTGTTAAGGACATCGGTTTTGAGATATTTCCTGACAAGCCAATGATGGGATGGGGTTTTAACGGTCAGATACCGGGTCCTACTATCAGGGTTAAGCAGGGTGACAGGATACGGATCATAGTGAGTAATGATTCAACAAATGAGCATACATTGCATGTGCATGGTCAGAAAAAGCCTTTAATAATGGATGGTGTGCCATTTCTTAGTCAGAAGCCTATTAAAAAAGGTGAGTCTTATACATATGAATTTACTGTAAATAACCTTGGGACATCATGGTATCACTGCCATGTTGACAGTGCCCATCATGTGGATATGGGAATGTACGGGGCATTTATTGTTGAGCCAAAGGAAGAAAAGCTTCAGTATGATCGCGAGTATATAATGGTACTTGATGAATGGCCTACAGCCCATGTCCATGTCCATGAGGATGACGGGGAGATGAAAAATCATGATGAACATGCAGCAAGGACAATGCATAAAGGTTCCCCGGATGAACATATGAATTCAGGTGATAAAACAAAAAAGCGGGACTGGTATCCCAAAACCTATGCACCCAGACAGGAAGTCTATGATGGTTTCACAATTAATGGAAAATCATTTCCCTTTACAGAACCCATTAGAGTTAAAGAAGGTGAAAGAGTACGGATAAGGTTTGTTAATGTAGGATATCAGCAGCACTTCATGCATACTCATTCACATAAATTTACGGTTGTTGCAAGGGACGGGGCATATGTTGATGAACCACAGAAAATAGATACAATTGGGGTAGGGCCTGGCAATAGAGTGGATATAATTCTGGAAGCAGATAATCCCGGAATATGGCCAATGCACTGTCACAGGTTAAATCATGTTACGAATGAGCATATTTATCCGGGAGGTATGCTGACGTTTATTCAATATATAGACTGATATGAAAAAAGAACATATTAATAAAATCATCATTGTCATAGTGATCATAGCGGTGATTGCTGCATTTAAAATATTTAACATGGGAGACTATCTGTCTCTGTCCTACCTGAAAGAATCACAGGAGAAGTTCCAGTTCATGTACAGTGAAAACAGCGTGACTGTTATCACTGTATACATGCTGATATATATTCTGGCAACCTCACTGTCATTGCCTGGAGCTGCTATATTGACTCTTGCAGGCGGCGCCCTGTTTGGACTTGTCACAGGTACTATTATTGTATCCTTTGCCAGCACTATCGGTGCAACCCTGGCCTGTCTTGTTTCAAGATTTATTTTAAGGGACTGGATACAAAAAAAATTCGGGGACAAACTTAAGACTGTAAATGAAGGAATAGAAAAAGAAGGTCTGCTTTACCTGTTTACCTTAAGACTTATTCCTATATTTCCATTCTGGTTGATTAACCTTGTTATGGGACTGACAAAGATGCCGCTCAAGTCATTTTTCTGGGTGTCTCAGGTAGGCATGTTGCCGGGTACCATAGTTTATGTAAACGCAGGCAAAGAAATAGCCAAGATAGATTCATTGTCTGGCATATTATCTCCCGGACTGATTATTTCATTTGTAGTGCTTGGAATATTTCCGTTGATAACAAAGAAACTGTTAGGGATTTATAAGAGGAAGAGAGGGGTAGAGGTCACCTGAGACTTTAGTAAGCATAAAAAAGACCCCCCTTTAATTCTCCCCTTAGTAAGGGGGGACACAGAGGGGTGATTAATTTGTAATCTGTAATTTTGAATTTGTAATTTATATTATTGAAGGAGTGAATTATGCCAACTTACGATTATGATATAGGTGTTATTGGAGGAGGAGCTGCAGGTTTGACCGTTGCTTCCGGTGCGAGCCAATTTGGGGCAAAGACTTTACTTATCGAAAAAGAAAAAGCCCTGGGCGGTGATTGCCTTCATTACGGATGTGTACCAAGCAAGACCCTGATTAAGACTGCACATGTCTATCATATGATGCGCAATGCCCATAAGTACGGGCTGCCTCCAGTTGAGCTTAAACCGGTTGAATTCAGAGACGTGGCAAAAAGGATCCAGTCAGTCATTGATACTATTCAAAAGCATGATTCTGAGGAGAGGTTCTGTAAACTGGGAGTAGATGTCAGGTTCGGAGATCCAAAATACAGTGACGATCATTCAGTATCAATTGGAAATGATATTTTTTCCGCCAGGAAATGGGTTGTTGCCACAGGCAATTCTCCAACCATCCCTCCTATAGAACGAATCGACAGCACACCATATATTACCAATAAAGAGGTCTTCAGCCTTGACAGTCTGCCTAAATCAATGATCGTAATAGGTGCAGGCCCGATTGCTATAGAAATGGCACAGTCATTTTGCAGGCTGGGAACCAAAGTGATTGTTGTGCAGCGAAGCGGCCAGATCTTAAGCAAGGAAGATAAAGACATGGCAGATATTGTCATGACAGTTCTTGAAAAGGAAGGCATTGAGTTTCATCTAAATACAGCTCTTGTCAGGACAAAAGATCTTGGCAAGCAGAAAGAAGTTGTAATAAAGGGCAGTGATGGAAAGGGAAAAAGCCTGAAGGCTGAAAAAATTCTTGTTGCTTTGGGAAGGCAGGTTAATACAGGAGGGCTTGGTCTTGAGGATATCGCACTTGATTTCGACCGGAAAGGCATTAAGGTGGATGACAGACTCAGGACAAACCATAAACACATATATGCTGCCGGTGACATTATTGGTGGGTACCAGTTTACTCACGCAGCAGGTTATGAAGGCGGGGTTGTACTGAATAACGCCATTCTTCATATCCCCAAGAAAACGAATTACACAAATATGCCATGGTGTACATACACAGATCCTGAGCTTGCCAGCATAGGGATGAATGAAAAGAGCGCAGAAGCTGCAGGCATTGATTATTCTGTATGGAAAGAAGAATTCAGATCCAATGACAGAAGCCTTGCCGAAGGAGAAGAAACAGGGATGGTGAAGTTACTGCTTGATGGAAAGGCAAAACCTGTTGGCATACAGATTCTGGGTCCCCATGCAGGTGAACTTATCAATGAATGGGTCGCTGTGATGAACGGAGGAATCAAGCTATCTGTCCTGGCATCAGCTGTTCATCCCTATCCTACACTGGGAGAAATTAATAAAAGGGTTGTTGGCAATTACTATTCGGGTAAGATTTTTTCTCCAAAGGTGCAGAAGGCTCTGAAGTTCTTTTTCCATTTCAAGGGCAGGGCGTGTGGGGAATAAATTAGGTTATTGGTTATTGGTTTTTGGTTATGGGTGATAGGAAAATATTAGAAAATCAGATTGCACTTGTTACAGGAGGTAGTTCAGGAATAGGGGCCGGGATTGCAAAGGCCATGGGTGAGGCCGGGGCTAAAGTTATTGTTAATTTTGCATCAAGTGAAGAAGCAGCAAACAGGGTAGTTCAGGAAATCAGTGATAATGGAGGAGAGGCATTTGCGGTAAAGGCGGATGTGAGTGATGAAGAACAGGTTCTTTCAATGTTTAAAACCATCATTAATAAATATGGAATACTTGATATCCTGGTGAATAATTCCGGAGTACAGAAAGATTCTGAATTTGTGAATATGACATTGAAACAGTGGCAGACTGTAATAGGCATTAATCTAACAGGAGCGTTTTTATGTACACGGGAAGCAGCAAGGGAATTTATGCGCCGCGGAGTTGACATGAAAAAATCGAAAGCTGCAGGAAAAATAATCTTTATAAGCTCTGTCCATGAAGTCATTCCATGGGCAGGGCATGCCAATTACGCGGCATCAAAGGGGGGCATAATGCTCCTTATGAAAAGCGTGGCACAGGAGCTGGCACCACATAAAATCAGGGTAAACAGTATCGGCCCCGGAGCTATAAAAACAAATATCAATAGAAATGCATGGGAAACGCCGGAATCTGAGGCAGCATTACTGAAGTTAATTCCCTATAAAAGAGTCGGTGAACCTGAGGATATCGGGAAGGTTGCCGTTTGGCTTGCTTCGGATGAATCTGATTATGTAACCGGCACAACGATTTTTGCGGATGGAGGGATGTTGTTGTATCCGGGGTTTGCAACGGGAGGATAACTTGAAAAACAATGACGAATTATTAATTACGAATTACGAATAAAAAAAAGCCATGGGATAGCTGCTTTTCTCGTAATTCGTAATTAATAATTTGTAATTGAGCAGTAACTATGTATAAAAAAATCAGTGACTATGGAATTATCGGTGATCTTCATTCCATTGCCTTAATCGGGCTTGACGGGTCTATAGACTGGATGTGCCTGCCACATATTGATTCTCCAAGTATTTTCGGTGCATTACTGGATGACAAAAAGGGAGGAAGGTTTTCTGTTTCTCCTGTTGATGAATGGGATTCAGTTGCTGAATACATTCCCGGCACCAATATACTGCAAACCAGATTCAGGACAAGGACAGGAGTAATGAAGGTTACTGATTTTATGCCTGTCTGCGCCTGTGGCAGAGAAGAAATGGAGGAAGAAGATCATGAACTGTACAGACTTGTAGAAATACCTGAAGGTGAAGTCAACGCTGGAATTGTATTTGACCCAAGGTTTGATTATGCCCGTGCTGCTACCAGGCTTGAAGAACATGACAATGGGGTAACAGCGGCAGGGAATAATGAAGTAATCGCCTTATCCTGTTCCCGAAAGATAAATATTATGGACAGCAGAGTAAATGCAGAATGGACCCTGTCCAGAGGAGAACGGATATGGATCAAGCTTAGTTTCGGCGATGGAGAACCGGAAGAGCTGGATGAGGATAAGGCCGAAAAAGCATTGATAGACACAGAGACATACTGGAAGAACTGGTTAAACATAAGTGAGACAGGCCGGACCATTGAACTCGGTCCATATAAGGACAGGATAGAACGTTCTGCACTCGTTCTTAAGCTCCTCTACTATGAACCGACCGGAACCATTGCTGCAGCTGCAACTACTTCATTGCCTGAAGAAATAGGAGGTGTGAGGAATTGGGATTACCGGTATACATGGGTAAGGGATACTTCTTTTACCCTTCAGGCACTATTCAACCTTGGACATTTATCTGAGACTGAAGGTTATATAAGATGGATTGAAAAGCTTCTTTCTGAGCACGGCGCCGGGAAAATGCAGATAATGTACGGCTTACGCGGGGAAGAGGACCTCACTGAAGAGGAACTTGATCATCTGGATGGATATAAAGGCTCAAGGCCGGTCCGTATCGGTAATGGGGCTGCTGAGCAGAAGCAGCTCGATATATATGGCGAGTTGATGGATGCTGCTCTAAAGCTGTCGGATTATGTCGGAAAGATAGACGCTAAAGTATGGCCCTTTCTTCAAGGGGTCTGCGATTATGTCGTTGATCACTGGAGAGACAAAGACTCCGGCATCTGGGAAGTAAGAGGCGGCCCCTTTGAATTTGTCTATTCGAAAGTAATGTGCTGGGTAGCGCTGGACAGGGGGATCATAATGGCAAAGAGATACGGATTTCCTGCGGATTTGAAAAAGTGGGAAAAGACCGGTGATGAAATAAAAGAGGAAGTCATGGAGAAAGGATGGAATGAGAAAAAGAAAGCCTTTGTTCAGCATTATGAAACCGATGCCCTTGACTCAAGTAACCTGCTGATACCGATTCTCGGTTTTCTTCCTTTTACCGATCCCAAAGTAATATCGACGCTTAAGGCAACTCAGAATGAACTGAGTCATGACGGTTTTCTCTATCGCTATATCGGTGAGGACGGTCTGTCAGGAGAAGAAGGGACGTTTCTTCTCTGCACCTTCTGGCTCATTAATAATCTTATCGCGCTCGGGCGACTTGACGAAGCTGAATCGCTCATTAACCGAATAGAGGGCATTGCGAACCATCTCGGATTATTTTCAGAAGAGTATGATGTTCACTGGAGAGAGTCTCTCGGCAATTTTCCCCAGGCCTTTACGCACATAGGGTATATCAATAGTGTTATGGCCCTTCAGCAGGCAAAGCAGAAAGACAAAGAGCATGCAAGAGAGGAATTGCCAAGAACTAAAATCATGCTTGCCGGCAAGATCGTACTGAATGACGGAGAGCCCCGGCAGGATATTCCACCAAAGGAGATCGCCTCATATCTTAAGAATTCAATGAACGTGCTCAGGGGGGCTTTTTTTGATACGCAAAAAGGTCGCGTTGCATACGAACGTATGCAGAAGTCACAGGTTTATGCTGAATATCTGGAATTGAGCTATACCCTGAAGAGCATGGATCTGTCGGAGCTGAAGACTCCGCAGGAACAGATTGCTTTCTGGGTGAACATGTATAACGTAATTGTTATTCATGGAGTTGTAGAGCTTGGCATCAGGGATTCAGTAAAAGAAGTGAGAAATATCTTTAAACGAATTCAATACCGGATTGGTGATATGTTTTTCAGTCCTGAAGATATTGAACACGGTATTCTCAGGGGTAACAAACGTCCTCCGAACTCCTTATTCAGGTTATTTAAGAAAGATGACAGAAGACTGCACTTTTCAGTTCAGGAGTTGGATCCCAGGATACATTTTGCTCTTGTATGTGCATCTTCTTCGTGTCCCCCTATCAGCTTCTATAGTTCTGAAAAAATTGATGAAGAGCTGTCTATTGCAGGAGAGTCGTTTTTAAACGGAGGAGGATTCAAACTGGACAGAGAAAGAAACAGGGCGGTCCTTTCAAGAATATTTAAATGGTACGCAGGAGATTTTGGAGATTCGCATGCTGAAATTCTGAAATTTATTGCTCAATATATATTTAATGATGACGACAGAAAATATATATTAGAGAATGCTGAAAATATAAAAATTAACTATCAGGACTATGACTGGAGATTGAACAGGTATTGATTTTAATGTAGGGGAATGGCGTGCCATGTCCTGCATGTATAGACTCGCTCCCACAGACGTTACTGTTTTTGCTGACAGCTGATCGCTGAAAGCTGAAGAATTAATAATGGACAATTTTAAGAGCAGACCCCTCTGGATTTTTGATTAAGGTATCAAGAATGCACATTACCTACCAGAATGTGCTGTTTTGGAATTTCTTTAAAAATGAGGATTGGTGTTTGAAATTATGATATTTCAATTTTTTAGCCTGACTCCAGCATAGGCGTGAAAAAGATTTTTTCACGCCTATAGGTTTAAACTTACATTTATCAGAAAGAATTATTGATTCAATAAGCAAAAATAGGGGTAATATATGGCTGGAGTTATTAATGAAAAAAGCTTTTATTAAAGAAACATATCAAAATTCAATAAATCCCTTTAAATAATAATAATTTTCTTACATTAGCATTATCATATTAAGTATGTTATTGCGTTGACAAGTCAACAGGCAATGATTATAATATCTGGAGAATGATTAGTGAGATATAGATTTGACGATTTCAGGCTTGAAAAGCTTTATTTGTACGGAACCGGAAGCGAGCGATATCCTCAGGGCATAGTGGATGTTTTCATAAGGCGGGTAAGGACTATTGAAGGAGCCCGGGATGAGCGGGATTTAAGAGCTTTAAAAAGCCTGCACTTTGAAAAGTTGAGAGGAGAAAGGAATAAATATTCCATAAGGCTTAATAAGGGATGGAGACTAATATTAACAATTGAAAAAGATAAAGATGGGAATACTTTGGTGTTAATAGAAATTAATAACCATTATGGAGATTAAAATGGAAGATAATAAAAGGCCGTTTCGGCCAATACCGCCGGGCGAAATAATAAAGGAAGAACTGGATGCGCGCGGCTGGACCCAGGGAGACTTTGCAGAAATTACCGGTAAGCCGTTACAGGCGATTAACGCAATAATAGCGGGAAAAAGGGCAATTATTCCGGAAACTGCCATTCTCTTTTCTAAAGCATTGAAAACTTCCCCGGAGTTCTGGTTGAATCTTGAATCAGCTTACCGGCTGGACATGCTGCATCAGGGGCAGCATAAGGCGGATCTTGTTTCACGAAAAGCAAAACTGTACGGTATTGCTCCGGTAAAAGAATTGATAAAGCGTGGCTGGATAAAGGCGTCAGAATCAATCAGCCGGTTGGAAGCAGAAGTTATGGACTTCTTTGGTATTTCTGATATAGAGACCACTCCTTCAATAGCAGCAAATTTTCGTAAATCAGGCAAAGGAGTTATTGATACCCCGGCACTCATGGCATGGGTGAGAAAGGCAGAAATAGAGGCAAGGAAAATGTCCTGTCCGAAATTTGATCCGAATAAATTTAAGCGATCTATTAAACAATTGCCCGGATTCTCAGCGAGTGATTCATTAACCAGTCAAATTCCTCAAAAACTCTGTGAATTAGGAATCCGCATTGTATTTATACCGCATTTACCTCAGACTCGTGTAGACGGGGCTGCGTTTTGGCTTGACAATAAGATGCCGGTTGTTGCTATATCTCTGAGAATGGACAGGGCTGATAATTATTGGTTTACCTTGATGCATGAATTTGCTCATTTATTAGAAAGCTACAGGAATAATATTAGCTACATCGACAACGATATAGCTGGTGAGCCGGAAAACAAAATTGAAGAAAAAGCCAACAAAACTGCGCGTGACATGCTGATCCCTCCGGAAAGTTTTAAGCTTTTTGTGAAGCAGAATAAACCATATTTTTCCAGAAATATCGTTATCTCATTTGCACAGGAACTCGGTATACATCCTGCAATTGTTGTTGGCAGGTTACAGTATGAAGAGTTGATTCCATATACACATTTACGCAATTTGATCAGTAAAGTACGCCCTGTATTGGGTGAGTATGTTAAGGCTTAGGTAAGAAGAGATTGACGAATAGCGATTTGCGATTTACGAAGTAAAAAAAGTTCGTCATTCGTCACTCCTTGATCGTCACTCGTCATTCTCCGTTTTCTTTACTTTGGGGACGTTGTTGACTTCATAAACTTATTTCGAATTAGTTCAAGGAATCAACAACGTCCCCAAACCATAAACTTTATCAAGAAGGTGCTCTAAGCGATTCAATAAATAATAAGGAACTGAAAACAGTGTAAACTTTTTATTGTTCGGAGTGCTTATCTTGTCCAGTCCCATTGTACCGGAGTAAACTCTGATAGCAAAATCACATCTACTTTCATCAATGAAATTATGAAGAGACCTTAACGTTCCTGTCTTACCGGATTTAACTTCAACAGGAATTAATCTGTCATGTGAACTTAACAGATAGTCAATCTCTGAGATAGAACCTTTTTGTTCCCTGTACCAGTATGACAGGTTTACTTTTTTCTGTGCTGACATTGACAACAGGGTCTGCCCCACGGCCTGTTCACCGATCTGACCGTGATATACAGCATTAATATCATGCACATTCATTACCTCAGTCCTCAGTCCGACCTGGTAGTTCACAAGCCCTGTGTCTAAATATAAAAGTTTGGGTGACTTATTAAGATTAGTTACAACCGGGAGTTGTTTTGATGCAGATGCATAGACCCTGCTGATAATCATGGCCTTTTCAGTTACATCAAATGCTTCACTTACTTCCCTGCTCCGGAAACCGGATCCCCCGAAATTCTCATATTTTATCCGAAGCCCTATGCTCTTTGAAGCATGCTCTATGAGAAACTGGATATACTTTGATTTAGCAAGACTCGCATACTTCAGCACATCATCTTTAAACCCGGTCAATATGGATTCATACACAGGATCAATGTCTATCAGAGACCCGGTTTCTGCGTACAGTGCAACAGCCTCAGGCATTCCCCCGACCAGTAAATATTTATGATATTTTTTCATTAATTGGGCATTGATCTCAGAGGATATTATGTCTGCGGGATCAATGGACTTAATGTAATGACTTGTCTCTGTTTCATTCAAGGCAATCAGAAACTCTTCAAAGGTGACTGGATACATATAACAGTACTCCACCCTTCCCACTGGAAATGAGAATCCTTCGGACTTCATTTTCACTTCCAGCAGCGACCCTGCAGCAATAACATGTACCCCGGGCATTTCTTCATAAAAGTAACGGAGCTGGTTCATGGCTATGCTTGAGTTCTGAACTTCATCAATGAATATGAGGGTCGAACCGGGAATAACCTTTTTATTAAATTTAAGCTGAATTGCCTGAATCAATTCATGGATGGGATTCATTTTTGAAAAAAGCACAAGATTGTCTTCCAGTTCCAGGTTTATATAGATATATGTTTTAAAAGAATCTGAAGCAAAGATATTGACAGACGAGGTCTTGCCAACCTGACGCGCACCTCTGATAACGAGTGGTTTCCTGTTTTTTCTGTTTTTCCACTCCAGAAAGAAGTTATGTATCGTCCGTGGGAACATAATGTATTAAATTATAACCAATATAGCAAGAAAAATGTAACAAATTATAACCTATTATGCAGATTAAATGTAATGAAATATAAGTAGCCGTAAGCTTTACAGCAAGAGTAAAGGAATATCAAAATCCGTAAGGGGTATTGTAACTGCCTGTGTAAATGTCACGTCCCATTGTTGCCTTCATTGACTTATTGTTAATTAGTTCAAGGAATCAACAATGTCCCCAAAGTCTAGACAATAAGATGCCGGTTGTTGCTATATCTCTGAGAATGGACAGGGCTGATAATTGTTGGTTTACCTTGATGCATGAACTTGCTCATTTATTAGAAAGCTACAGGAATAATGTTAGTTACATCGACAATGATATAACTGGTGAGCCGGAAAATAAAATTGAAGAAAAAGCCAACAATACTGCACGTGACATGCTGATCCCGCCGGAAAGTTTTAAGCTTTTTGTGAAGCAGAATAAACCATATTTTTCCAGAAATGTCGTTATCTCATTTGCACAGGAACTCGGTATACATCCTGCAATTGTTGTTGGCAGGTTACAGTTTGAAGAGTTGATTCCATATACACATTTACGCAATTTGATCAGTAAAGTACGGCCTGTATTGAGTGAGTATGTTAAGGCTTAGGTAAGAAAAGATTGACGAATAGCGAATAGCGATTTGCGAAGTAAAATAAGTTCGTCATTCTTAACTCCTTGATCGTCACTCGTCATTCTCCGTTTTCTTTACCCATTCGTACTACCCTATTTCTTTTCTACTTTGGGGACGTTCTTAACTCCGTTAACATATAATGAGTTAGTTAACATAATTAAGAACGTCCCCAAAGACCTGAAGAATGGAGACGCGACACCACCCACTTTACTAAAAGGATTAGCGATGTATAAGGATTTTTGCTTTGTGGACTTTAATTCTTAATGCCATACACATTATTGATAACATGACGCAAGTGTGTCACGAAGCTGCATTAAAGATGAGGGGCCCTCCCTCATCTTTCATGCAGCTT
>PVMK01188359.1_pt1 | contig 11321 bp, 10 predicted proteins | sample 1853481 | NCBI WGS metagenome assembly PVMK01 (sample SAMN08533507, study PRJNA380276) | Marine sediment metagenome, whole genome shotgun sequencing project. | reverse complement strand
TGCCCAGACAGGATACGGGGTCTATCTTATGGATGTGAACGAGCAGGCACTGAACAAGGCCCTTGACGGAATCAAATGGTCGCTTGAAAAGTTTGCATCAAAAAGTATTTTAAAAGAACCGCCACAAAAGGTTATAGAAAGGATTACCCTTGTAAGCGATTTACGCAAAGCCGCTGATGTGGCCTGGGTCATTGAAGCGGCTTTTGAAGAGCAAGAGCTGAAAGAGAAGCTATTCCAGCAACTGGACAGCCTGGCTCCCGCTGACACACCTCTGGCGACCAATACTTCCTCCATCCCGATTACCCGCCTCGCCAGGGTAACCAAAACCCCCGAAAAAGTTCTGGGATTGCATTTTTTCGGACCCGTCCCCTTTATGGGTTTGGTCGAGGTTGTAAAAGGCAGGCAAACGTCATCGAAAATCTTTGAGCAGGGTATTCAGTTCGTCAAATCGCTGGGGAAAACGCCTGTCAAAGTTCAAAAAGATCTTCCGGGTTTTGTGATGAACCGTATATTTTCCGCTGCCTTTCGAGAGTGCGTGGACCTGGTCAGCGACGGCATCGTTACCCCTGAGGATATTGATCTAGGCATGCGTCTGGGATACGGGTGGAATATCGGGCCGTTTGAAATTGCCGACAACGCCGGGTTGGACACCTTTGCCCGGGTCGGCGAATCCATGCTTGCCCTGGGCGAAGATCACCTGGTAGCCAAATCCGATTTGATAAAAAAGATGGTTGCCGAAGGCCGCCTGGGGAAAAAAGTGGGCCAAGGGTTCTACCGCTATAGCAAAGATGGCAAGAAGGTGAGAGGCTCTTGAATGCGGAATGCGGAATTGGGAATGCGGAATTGGGAAGGCTCGCGCAAAAGGCATAGAGCAAAGAGCATAGAGTAGTCTCGCCAAAAGGCTGACAAAAACCATTAAACCCTATGCCCCATGCGCTATGCCCTATGGATAACGATTAACAATGGAGCCTTGGCTCAATTATTGGAGGGTAAAATGGGAAAAAGAGTACTGAAAACAAAGCTTTGCGACATGCTGGGGATCGAGTATCCGATTTTAAGTGCCGGGATGGGCCCGACCCTTATCGGGGAAAGCGCCGGGGCACCGGTGGAACTGGTGGTGGCTGTATCGGAAGCCGGAGGACTCGGGGTCCTGGGGGGTGCCGGATTTACCGTGGATGAGCTTCAAAAAGCGATCCGCGAAATCAAGGCCCAAACAGACAAACCGTTCGGAGTTGATTTGCTGCTGCCCAAACATCTGGATTTCGGCGGGGGAATGGGTATGAAAGAAATCGATGAATTACCCCTGAGCAAGATCCTTGAAAAACTTCCGAAGGCCCATATGGATTGGTTCAACAAAATCAAACAAGAAATGCAGCTGCCGGATGTCGAAATCATGGTCCGGATGAATACCACCACCATGCGACCGAAAGAATCCATTCAGGTTTGCATTGAGGAGAAGGTACCACTATTTTGCGCAGGCCTCGGGAATCCGGGCTTTATGGTGGCAGAGGCCCATGCCGCTGGAATGAAAGTTTTAGGAATAACCGGAAATGCCAAAAATGCCAGGCGAATGGCCGAGTCAGGCATTGATTTGCTGGTGGCCCAGGGGCATGAAGGCGGCGGTCACACCGGCAGAATCGGTACCATGGTTCTGCTTCCTGCAGCAATTGATGCCGCCCATCCTGTGCCTGTATTGGCGGCCGGGGGCATCGGTGATGGACGGGGGATCGCTGCCGCATTGGCTATGGGCTGCATCGGTGTCTGGGTCGGCACGCGCTTTCTGGCGACCAACGAGGGCGGCGCACTGGAGATCAACAAACAGAAAATCGTCGACTCCTCCGATGAAGGCACCCGCGTCAGCCGAGCATACACCGGCAAAACACTGCGGGCCAGTTTCAGCCGGTTCCACGACATCTGGGATGCTTCCAAACTGAAACCCCTGCCCTTCCCGACCCAGGTATTGCTGTCTTCCGCGCTTCTGGCCAGCTTTATCGAAGCCAACAAAAACGCCTATGTGGGAGGACTGGCCGGCCAGGTATCGGCCCTTATCAATGAGATCAAACCCGCCCGCCAGGTACTCGAGCAAATGGTCGAGGAAACGGTGGATATTCTTACACGAAAACTGCCGGATAATGTTGTGGCACAATAGTAAAAAGAAGGTGTCAGGTGTCAGAAATCAGAGGACAGATGACAGAAGTCAGAAGACAGATGACAGAAGTCAGAAGACAGAGGGCAGAGGGCATAGGGCAGAAGGTGAGAGGTTGAGAAGGTGGGAGCGGCTTCCAGCCACGAAATTAATAAAGGAAAAGAAACAGATTATCGCGGCTGGAAGCCGCTCCCACGAGTATAAAAAAGCGAATACCCGCCTGCCATGCATAGTGCATTGGGTTGGTGTAATCATTTTTTTTAAATAGACCGAGCGCAGCGATTCCTTTCTTCGACATTCGACATTCGATATTCTGCGGTTCTGCGGTTCGCTTTTTAAGTTTGTTAAGTTTCATATGAGGTTAATGTTATGCCCCATTAATATAATAAAAAAATAATAATGGCTATCTAAGTACAGTTGAGTCCATGATTGAAAAAATTCCAAGCACCAATCAACAAATAACAAATGGTTCGACAAGCTCACCACCCTGAGCCAAATCGAAGGGCAATGTCCAAATGCGAATTTATAAAAAATCCCCCTGGTCCCCTTTAGAAAATGGGGAAACAGGTTTGGAATTTGGGTCATTGTATTTTGAGATTTGTTTGGAATTTGAGTTTTGTTATTTGGGATTTAATTGGCTGTTCCTATCAATAGGAATATCTATAAAACCAATCCTAATTCTTGTAGCTTAAAATGCAGAAGAAGCCTACTTATCCGTCAGGGCCGCAACCCCCGGCAGGGTTTTACCTTCGATAAATTCGAGCGAGGCCCCGCCTCCGGTGGAAACATGGGACACCTTATCTGCCACCCCCGCTTTGTTGACGGCTGAGGCTGAATCACCGCCGCCAATAACAGTGGTCGCCCCCCTGGCGGTCACATCGGCCAGGATATTGGCTATGGCGTATGTTCCTGCGGCGGTTTCATCGATTTCGAAAACCCCCATGGGACCGTTCCAGATAATGGTTTTGGCTGATTCGAGAATGGTGCTGAAAATTTCGATGGTTTGGCTGCCGATATCAAGACCCATCCATCCGGGCGGTATGCCATCGTTTGCCACTTCTTTAAGTTCGCCAATTTTGCGCGCCTTAAAATCAAAAAAATCAGACACCAGGCAATCCACCGGAAGGACGAGTTTGTCGCCGCCCTGGGCCAATATTTCTTTGGCATAATCAACCTTGTCATCTTCCAGCAGGGAATTTCCTATTTCTAGACCCTGGGCTTTGAAAAAGGTGTAGGTCATCCCACCGCCGATAATCACCTGGTCCACTTTGGGCAACAGGTTGGTTATGACGTCGATTTTTCCCGCTATTTTAGCACCTCCGAGAATGGCGATAAATGGTCTTTCAGGATTTTCCATGACCCTTCCCAGATAGTCGAGCTCTTTCATCATGAGATAGCCGGCTGCACACTGATCAAAATAGTGGGTCACGCCTTCGGTGGAAGCATGAGCCCGGTGAGCGGTACCAAAGGCATCGTTCACATAAAGATCTCCGAATCCGGCCAGTTTTTCAGCAAAGGCAGGATCATTATTGGTTTCTTCTTGGTAGTAGCGAAGATTTTCCAGCAGTAATACATCTCCCTCATCAAGTTTGCTGACAGCGACCTCAACCCTTTCTCCGATGCAGTCATTTATAAATGCGACTTCTTTATCGAGCAAGTCGTTTAAAACCGGGATACAGGGTTTTAACGACATTTCCGGTACCCGCGATCCTTTGGGCCGGCCCAGATGAGACATGAGAATCAGTTTTCCGCCGTTTTTGACAATGTATTTGATAGTCCGCAATGCTGCTTTGATCCGTTTGTCATTGGCAACCTTACCGTTCTCCAGCGGCACATTAAAATCAACTCGCATCAGAACACGCTTGCCTAGCAGATTTAAATCTTCGACCGTTAATTTGTTCATTGTAACCTTCCCCTTTTGGCTCGTATAGGCCAGTTGGTTCACAACATTTAGCAAGAGACTGAAGCATCAGAATTCAATAGCTATAAAATAACAAATAACAAATCACAAATATCAAATAAATCACAATGACCGAAATTCAAAATCTCAAACTTGTCCTGGACTTCGAGCTCATTTAAAATTTCGAACTTTGGATTTCCGGGATAGATAATGGGTATTAGCATTCACAAAGCCCGCATAATTATCGCGGCTAAAAGCCGCTCCCACCTTCTAAGCTTCCCAACTTCCCACCTTCTGTTTTCTGCCTTCTGACTTCTTATTGCTGACACCCGAAACCTCGTATGAAACTTCATGAAATCCGATGCTATTTTCAAGAAATATCTCACCGCAGAGCACGCGGAGACCGCAGAGATTATTTAAAATTTTCTTTCTCGGCGTTCTCTGCGAACTCTGCGGTGAACTATTATGTTTCCTGTTCGATCAGACCGGCAGTTTTTTTGGCCGGCGGCTGGGCTGACACCTGACACCCTTGAAATATCAAAGCACCCTACAATACCACATTGCCGATGCAGCGCGGCGGAATGCCTAACTATTCCCAGGATCAATTTTGTAAAACTCCAGCGCATTCTGTCCCAATATTTTTGCCAGAGCGTTCGGCGGAAGATTTTGCTGAACAAGCTGTTTGATCTCCCGGTCCCAGGCATATGGAAGGTTCGGAAAATCAGTGCCAAAGATGATACGATCCGCTCTCATTTCTGTAAATTTGGGAAAATAGTCCATCGGCAAGTATTGCGCCAGGGTCATAGTGGTATCCAACCAGAGATTATCATATTTATCCAGCATCCGCTGGTAAGCATCAAACTCATCCGCTCCCAAATGGGGAACACACACTCTTAGTTGCGGGTATTCCTTTATCACCCTCTCCAGTTTATCGGCACAACACAATTTATAAGGGTCACATCGATAGCCAGGGCTTTTAGGTTCGCGGCCGACATGCATGATTAACGGCTTCCGGCGGGTGCTGCAGACTTCGTATATTTCATCCATGGCCTCACTGTTTACTTCAAAACACTGGACATGGCTATGAAGCTTAACACCACCAAGACCGTATTGAAACGCTTGTTCAAGAATTGCCGCGGCGTCTTTTTCACCGGGATAGACGGTAGCCATTGCGGTGATCTGTGAATGAGAACGACAAATATCCGCCATGTAAGCGTTTAATTCTCTTGCCAGGCCTGGTTTGTGCGCATAGTGAAGGGCAACAATATGGTCAACCCCACGGGAAAGAAGAAAATTTATGATTTCCTCTGAGGTCAACCGGTATCGTATCCGCCAGCCAAAATTATCAAACCATTTCCAAACAGAGGAAAAAAGGTGGTCCGGAAAGAGATGCACATGGGCATCAACGATATATGGCAAAGAATCGGGGACACGGTCGCCTTCAGGGTCATTTACAAAGGGAAGCGGCCTTTCAAGCATTCCTAAATTACCATTCTGGTCGGAATTACAATTTTCTTCTGAATGATCTGTATGGAAATCCGCCATATTTCTCCCATGTGTGAGTACAGATATAGTTGATTGGTTGATTAGTTGATTGGTTAAGTAGTTGTAAATATGGATTTATCCCATATTTGCAAAATAATTGGACACTTAATTTTTCAACAATCGTAACATTAAATGATCATAAACAAAATAGATGACACATGATGAATTCGATTTTTTTCCAATTCATCATAATTGACTATCCATGGAAGATATGAGAAATATACATCTTATGAAAAGCATTCACAAAGTCTATTTTAAAAATTCCAAAAACATGCGTGCCATCCCATCTTCCAGCGTACATTTAGTGGTGACATCTCCACCCTATCCGATGATAGAAATGTGGGATGACATGTTTGGCCGGCAGAACGGCAATATCCGGAAGGCCTTGCAAAACAGGGATGGTTATAAGGCTTTTGAACTGATGCACCGCCAACTCGACCAGACCTGGAAAGAGTTGTACCGCATACTCATAAGCGGCGGCTTTGCCTGCATCAATATCGGTGACGCCACCCGTACGATCGGCGATGATTTTCGGGTGTATTCCAACCACACCCGGATTCTGGCTGCATTGATCGAAGCCGGCTTTTCCGCCTTGCCTCTGATATTATGGCGCAAGCCGACCAATGCGCCCAACAAGTTTATGGGCTCGGGAATGCTGCCGGCCGGCGCTTATGTTACCCTCGAACATGAATACATTCTCATCGTACGAAAAGGCTCTAAAAGAGAGTTTGACAGCGCCGGGCAGAAACAAACCAGGCGTGAGAGTGCCTTTTTCTGGGAAGAAAGAAATAACTGGTTTTCGGACGTGTGGTTCGGTTTGATCGGCACCCAGCAAAAGATGACAAAGGATACCACCCGGTTGAGAAGCGGGGCTTTTCCTTTCGAACTCGCCTATCGCCTGGTAAATATGTATTCTGCCAAAGGCGATACAGTGGTGGACCCCTTTCTGGGGACCGGCACTACCATGTGGTCGGCCATGGCATCGGGCAGAAATTGTATCGGTTTTGAAATTGAAACCGGCTTCCGGGATCTAGTTATAGCCCAAAAAGATACGGTTATCGCAACATCCAATGACCAAATTCGGCAACGAATCCAAAATCATCTAGATTACCTTGAATCGCGCTCCGATGATAAGGGTAAATTCAAATATTTAAATAAGCACTATAAGTTTCCGGTAATGACCCGCCAGGAAGTCGAGCTTTTCTTCAACCCCCCGCAAAGCGTTGAACAGATAGATGAGCAAACCATGGAAGTCACGTACCAGGACACTCCCGACGAAGAATTTTCCGGTGACTGGAAGGAATTAACGCCACCCCGGACTAAAAAAACAAAAGCAAATCAACTAAAGCTGTTTTAGCTTCAGACCTCGTCATTCAACTTGGAAAAATAGCTGTGACACTTTAGCTGTCATGGAATTGCATGAAAATTGGACACGGGTCTGATTGAGGAATTAAAGGATTGAGGAATTTAGGAATTGAATGAATTCTATCTATTTTAATTGATTGATTTCCAGCATCCGGAGCTGCCCTCGATATCGGCAATGATCAGGATGCGTTTAAATTGTCTGCTCAAAATTTTACCCTGTCGATGTGCACCTTAGTGCATTTATTATTTCTCTGCGTACTCTGCGCGCTCTGCGGTGAGATTTTCATATGTTATCGTATTTATTCTTTGCAAAACCGGCGGATGGGAATAGTTCAAAAAAACATAGAAAGGATGCGGCAGGAGATTTGACAGGTTGTGAACGGAAAGCTTTTTTAAGGCATCCACCATGGATTGGGGATCACGGGTAGTTTCGACCGCAAAACGATCCGCTGCGGTTTCGTTTCGGCGCGATCGCATTTGCATGAAAAGCCCGATGAAAAAATCCAGGGGAGAATACAGCATGGCAAAAAATATCAGGCCGGCGTACACGGATGTCCGGGACATATAAAAAGCATCGAAAAGACCCTGATATGAAATGAAAAAAGAAAGCAGGAAAAGCATAAATCCCATCTGCAATATGCCGAAAAACAGGGACTGAATAATGTGCTTTTTTTTGTAGTGCCCCATTTCATGCGCCAAAACAGCCACTAATTCCCCGGTGGTGTGACGCTTGATCAAAGTATCAAACAAAACGATACGTCTGTGCTTTCCGAATCCGGCAAAAAATGCATTGGATTTGCTGGAGCGTTTGGAGCCGTCCATAACATATACATTTTGTATCGGAAATTTTATGGAACCGGCATAGGATAAAATGGCAGATTTAAGCTCACCGTCTTCCAGAGGAGAAAATTTATTAAAAAGCGGCATGATCCAGGTTGGGGCGATGAATTGAACGCCCAGCATATACACAGTGACGGCAATCCAGCAGTACCACCAGGCGTTGGTGCCGGCATACTCAAAAAAAGCCAGAATGCCCGCTAAAAGAGGTGCCCCCAACAAAATGGCAAGAACGAGTCCCTTCAGCAGATCCAAGAAATACGTTGACCAGGTGGTTTGATTAAATCCGAAACGCTCTTCGATGACAAAGGTGTGATAAATACTGAATGGAAGGGAAAGCAGCGCTTTGAACACCACCAAAAGCGCTATGTACATCAAACCGCAAAGGATCGAACCGTAGCCAAATGAGCGCACCCACTCATCCAGCAGCGGAAATCCCCGGCCGAACCAGAATACCAGTAGCACGATTAAATCGAAAGCTGCTATAATCCATCCGAAGCGGGTATTGACTTTTAAATACTCCTGGGATTTTCGGTAGCGCTCCGTATCATACACCCCTTCAAAGGCTTCGGGCAGGTCCTTTTGCAGCCTGGTTAGATTCAAATAATCGGCCAGGCCATTGAGGACAAAATCGAAAAGAAGGGCAGACAGGATGATTAGGGCGATGGTATTCATTTATGGAGAATGTTTAATATTCAGAGTTGTTTTTTTAGATCATGGCTCTTAAAAGGAGGCCCTAAAAATTTCAAATAACAAATCCCAAATTACAAATGGTTCGACAGGCTCACCACCCTGAGCGAAGTCGAAGGGTAATGTCCAATGACCAAAAACACAAATTCAAAACGACATGATGCTGGATACAAACAACTTGTTTTGGTCATTGGGATTTCGAATTTGGAATTTGTTTGTAATTTGGTGCTTGTTATTTGGGATTTGAACTATTTTGGTGCTTGTGTTTTGGTAATTGCCATAAACTGCACAAATACGAATTTTAAAAGTTCTAATGAGCCAAGAATTGAACTATAGCCGCTTCGTCACTCCTTGGGCAACCACCATCTGAGCTAGTTTTTCATACGGCTGGGCTCCCACAAGAGACATGCCGTTCATCATAAAAGTGGGCACAGCAGTGACGCCCATTTGATGTGAGCGGGTCCAATCTTTGTCAACCACTTCTTTAAACATTCTTTTTTCAAGAACCTCCTGAACCGTCTCTTTTGGCAATCCAACAGAGGCACCCAGCTCAGACAAGACTGATTTCAAACCGATGTTCAGTCCATCAGCGAAATAAGCCCGGAACATTGCATGGTGAAAATCATCGCCTTTTTGCTGTTGTTCCGCAAACTTTGCCAGCTCCTGGGCCAGACGGCTATTGTAAGTCATTTCCCGTTTGCCGAACGGCAGATCCAGCTCCTTGGCCGTGCGGGCTAATTGCTCCATTACCTGGTTGATATTGATCGGTCTGCCCGCAAACAATTCTTCCAGGGTGCGCCCCTTCTCGGGTGTTTCAGGATGGAGGGGAAATGCCGTCCACCGAATACTAATGTCAAACTCTTTTTGCAGTTTTTCAGTACGCCCGGTAATGAAATAACACCAGGGTCAGACATAATCGGAAAATATTTCGAGGATGGCGGATTCGGACATGGTTGACCTCCTATAGTAAACAAAAATGGGGTGGTTCATGGGGAATGAACCACCCCGGATAGAGGAAAGTGTTAAGGGTTAGTTTGAAAAGTTAACCGATTAACAACTTCGCAGCCTTAGCTGCTTAATTAAAGGATAATACCACTGAGTGGTATGTCAAGGAAAAATTAAAAAAGGCCGAGATAGTTCGCTTCGCTCACGATTGGCCTCCGGCCCGTAGGGCCTACGCCCCGGAGGGAATAATGGAATGTTGGAATATTCCATCATTCCATAGGGTTCATCAAGAAAATGGCCGAAAAAATACGGTGATTCCAATAATTTCTAGCAATTCCGATATATTATTCCAGGTTGCCGAAAAAACTTATGGTTTGGATTTTATAAATTTAACGCCAAAGCCACGCGAATTGGTTCGGGTAACCTGGCCGGTAAGTCGTGCGATTTTGCCTTTCATCTTTAAAGGAATTTCCAATCTGACCTGCTGTCCAATGGATATAATAGGATAATCGGAGTTAATAAAAACACCGCCACTGCTCACATTTTCGGTAATTCCCTCATAGGTCTGGTTGTCGACTTCAAATTTTACGGGAATGGCTGCATCTTTGCGGGGATGGTCCCTGGTTCCGTCATAGTGGTGCGATTTGGCAGCTTCAGAAGCCTCTTCGAGTAATTTCACGCCGTAGCCGTAATAATAGGAAGATCGCTTAAGTACTTTGCGCCATTTAACAATACCTTGATATCGTTCGTATACATCCGGTTTGGAGGCAAAGGGGGAGTCGCTGATCCCAACGAAGATTTCTGTTTCGGGCTGCAATCTATAATCGGATTCGAAATAAATACCAAAATCGTTGAAATTATACATCCGCGCGTCACGCCGGAAACCGACCTGGGTGCTTTCCAAAGTAATTTTCGACTCGTGCGCAAAGCGCGTTTTATTTCTGTTTTCAGGATTCGAACTCATTTAGAATACATTTACCTGTCGAGAGCCTCTTGGCCGAACGGCTTTAGGCATTTTAGGCAATTTAGGCACTTTAGACATTTTAGACATTTTCTTTTCTCAGGCATTTTAGCTCACTTTAGTTTCTTTCATATCATATTTCTTGAGGAGATCCTGAATGGCCTCCTCGAGCAGGTCGTTTTGCCTTTTTCCCAGCTGCGCCGCAAGAATTTTAATTTGTCTAATTAAATCGGAATCTAACGTCGTATTATACATTTTTCTATTATTCATATCAACCATTACCAGATAGAATTTGATAAATCAATCAGGACAATTATTTCCATAGCTTTAGTCACATCGGTATGCAGACCCTGATGAACCCATCGCAGAGTTATGCAACCATACCAGATGGGTCGCTCCCATATTGTCGGCACGCTCCAGCACCTTCAATTCTCCATCATAATATTTGTAGTATTTATAGTTTATTATGGGCTTTCCCGGATCGGACGTTTCAGAAATTGTATCCAGATAGTAACAATTCTGAACCATGCCTTCTTCAGCGACAAGCAAATTCGGAAAACGATTTGAGGTACAGGCGGCAAAAAATGGAATGACGAGAAAAATTATCCATTTTGTTAAATTGATTCTTAACATCGTAATTTAGCCTCTTTCAAGTTTGTGCCGTATCGATCCATGCGAATTTTCAACTTGTTCTATTTATTTTAATAAAAATAATCGATTATGTCAAAATTTTGGCCAAAAAATCGCTTAATACCCGCCAGCGAGGTTTAGTTTTGTGTAGCCGTTCACAGGTTCAGGGTTCACCGTTCAACGGTTCGGATTGGATGTGAACATTGAAGTGGTAGATAAGATTGATAGGCCCAAGGCGGATCAGCACCGTCCTGGCCTGAAAAGTTTACCCGCCTCAGGAGGGCGGCCAGTTTAATCGAAAA
>PVMK01172712.1_pt1 | contig 11325 bp, 12 predicted proteins | sample 1853481 | NCBI WGS metagenome assembly PVMK01 (sample SAMN08533507, study PRJNA380276) | Marine sediment metagenome, whole genome shotgun sequencing project. | reverse complement strand
AGGAATACAATGCTCGTTGGCTTCGGTGCGTCCGGAGCCGCGGGTTCCGCTATTCGTTTGGAAATCGAATTGCCGTGGCGTACCATAGGCCTTGGAAATAAGTACTACAGCGCTTACGACGGCTGGGCGAGGGCACTCCAGTTACAAATTTTGCCATTGACGGGTAACTTTACGGATTAAGACTAAGAACAACGAGAGTAGTGGAGGTAAATACAGATGCGTTATTTCTACCTTGTGGCAACCGTCATGATCGTTGCCGGGTGTGCGACACCAGCCCCGACGATCCAGACCGGATCCGACGCGGAAACAACCCATGATGGCCTGGTTCGCGTTGACAATTCGGCGTTCCAGCGTGCCTGGGTCGATCCGACGATCGATCTCTCACGGTACAGCAAAATAATGCCGGGCGGCGCGGCATTTGAGTTCCGGGCGGTGCGGAGTTCAGGTAGCGGCACGATGCGGCGATCCAGCGCTACCGAGTTCCCGATCAGCGAAGCGGACAGGCAAAAACTGAAAGATCTGGCCGACGAGATTTTCGATGAGGAACTGAGCAAGAGCGTACGCTTCACGATGGTGGACAGTCCCGGACCTGACGTGCTCATCGTGCGTGGCGCGATGCTCGACATCGTGTCAAATGTACCGCCAGATACCATCGGTCGCAGTGAAATCTATATTTCACGCGTTGGCGAGGTCACCCTGATTCTTGAGCTCGTAGACTCGATGAGCGGTGAAACCCTGGCTCGTGCCGCCGAGCGTGGCGCAGCACAGCCGGCCGGAGGTAGGGGCATGCGGAGCTCGTCACCAACGAATATGGCTGAAGTCCGTCGCCTGTTTCGTCGCTGGGCCGTGCGCCTGCGTGAGGGGCTGGACAATTTCGCGTCCGTCAGTGAGGCTGCTCAATAAGAGCGATCGGGCCCTCAGCCCGGTGGATTGAGTGTGGGCTGGGTTGCGGCTTGATGATGTCGCGAGGCGCGCCGTGCCGAAACGCGATTAGCGCTGCGCTGGCGAAAACTCGAGGTCCTGCTGTCGTTGCCCATATATCCATCCCATCTGCGTAACGAAGCTAATGATCGAGTTGTTACCAAAACTAATTCCCTTGCTCGTCGTTGACGTTCTTAACCCTATGCTCTTTGCGCTACTGATAGCCGCTGTTGGCACGGGCAAGCCTGTAGCGAACAGCACCGCGTTCCTCGCCGGTCATACTGTTTCGTATTTCATTTCAGGCATCATCATCGCACTGGGACTCGATCAGATTACCGATCGACTCGATAATCCACACCCTGTCGATTTCGTCATCGAACTATTGATCGGCCTACTGTGCCTGTGGGCAGCGCTGGCCTCGCGTGATGGCAAGGCCAGTGAGGCGAAGAAACCAGAGCGCGAACTGACACCGGCGTACTGCTTCGGCTATGGCGCGGTAGTTAATTTCATCGGTGTCCCGTTCGCGTTGCCTTATTTCGCAGTCGTGGGCCAACTTCTCAAAGCTAACTTGTCCGTAGAGTCTTCTCTGCTCGTATTGATGTTCTACAATGCCGCTTACGCGTTGCCATTCTTGCTGGTGCCAATAACGGTTGCACTGCTAGGTGACAGCAGCAGACCGATCCTGGAAAAAATAAACAACGTGCTGGTCAGCCTGGTCGATAGATTCATGCCGATATTCTTACTCTTGCTGGGCACTGCCCTGACTGTCGATGCACTTGTATATCTGATTTCAGGCGAGGCACTTTGGTAGTTGGCAGGATCGAGGACTATATCGTGTCAGACCAAGCCAGGCAGCAAGCACAGCAAGGTGATCGTCCATTGTCAGTTCCGAAAGCCAGGATTTACTGGGGTGGCGTAATCATGATCGTCGGCTTCATGAGCCCGCTGTTGATACCGATTGTTGCTAACTTCAATATATCCGAGGAATGGAAAGTTGCGGTCACCGGCTTTTTGCTGGTTGGCATTCCCGAAGTGTTTATGTTGATCGCCGTCGCGATCATGGGAAAATCCGGCTATGAATACCTGAAAAAATGCTTTCTGAGTCTGTTGCGTCGCTATGGTCCGGCGGAACGCGTCGGCGTGTTGCGTCATCGCGTCGGCCTTTGCATGTTTGTTGTGCCTTTGCTGATCGGCTTGCTGTCGCCCTATCTTGGCGACATGTTGCCCTGGCACGCTGAACGTGAGCTACAGATTGCGATCGCGTCCGATATCGTGTTTGTATCGAGCCTGTTCGTATTGGGTGGCGAGTTCTGGGACAAGCTCAGGGGATTATTCATTCACGAGTCCAGAATTACGCTACCAGGGAATTGACCGCGAAAATAGCACCGGTTACCTCCTGAGACGATCATGGGTGCCCGGATCGATTTACGCGAAAAGCACAAAGAAGCCCGCTTCAGGCTGCGGCTGCGGCTGCGGGTTATTACTGTGCTACTCTTCTGCACCGTTGAGACGCCCGCCTTGAGTGGCGTCGTCAATGCCTCCATGACCGATATTTCTCGAGAAGAATCCTACAGTCCGCAGCCCACTTTTCAGACATTAACCTGAGCATGAACACTATGCTGATTAAGTGCGGCACCTAAATTATACGATTCATAACGGCTGATGCTAAAGTTGGACCGAAATCACAAAGCAGTACGCGGATGGTACACGCGCGGCAGGTCGAATTTTTGCGTCCGGCCCACCTCATCACAGGACTTACGCACAAAACAGGACGCTCGAAATGCCACAGGCCGGTGGCCAGTATATGCACCGATCGTGGCGCTATTCGTCGCGCTGTCGGTGATGCAGCCGGCCTGGGCTCAAAAGCGGGAATTCGATGATGTTTCCCGAACATTCTTGCCGTATGCAGAGGAGAACAAACCGGACAAGACCGATTTCGTTGCGGTGCCGTTGCCAATGTCTAACCCGACACTCGGCACGGGCCTCGCCGGCGGTCTCATGGCCCTTTATCCGCAAAACGGTGAAGCGCCGGCGTCCAATACGGTTGTCGGCGGTTTTTATACCAACAGCGATAGCTGGGCAGTCGGCCTCAGCCAGAAGAACTACCTGCGCGAGGACCAGCTCCGGCTGAGCGTAGTGGCGGCCTATGCCGATTTGAAGCTCGATTTCTGGGGCATCGGCACTGATGCGGGTGACAATGATATCTTGGTCGGCATAAACCAGACTGGTTATGTTCTGCGACCAGAACTGCTCTGGGAGACTTTCGACGACCTGTTTATCGGGCCGCAATTCCTGCTGCTCTATGCGGAGACCAGTGCGGAGACAACTCTGCCCGGCGATGGTGGACCGGATGAAATCGTCAACGCGACCGGTGATCTGATCAACATTGGGCTCGGTTTGGCCGCAGATTACGATACCCGGGATAATCCGTTGAATGCCACGACCGGCTGGTTTGTCGAAGCCGATGCGCTGATTTACCGAAAGGCCTGGGGCAGTGACCGCGACTACGAGCGTTATCTTGTTAACGTGAATAATTATCTGACAATTGCCGAAAACCACGTGCTCGCATGGCAGGCCAGCGGCTGTGTGTCTAACGGGGATGCGCCATTTTACCAATTGTGTATGTTCGGGGCGAGCCGCAGGATTCGTGGCTATCCGGTCGGCCGGTATCAGGATAAGAGCATGCTGGCGGGACAAGCAGAGTGGCGTTGGAACTTTCGGCCACGCTGGGGCGTCGTCGCGTTCGGCGGGCTCGGCCAGGTTGGCAAGAACTTTTCAGATTTCACCGGTGGCAACGTGCTGGTAGCGGGCGGGGTCGGAGTGCGCTGGATGGCATCGGTCGAGAACCGCGTCAACCTCAGCGTGGACTATGCCCTCGGAGAAAATGACGACTATCTCTATATATATGTGGGTGAGGCATTTTAACCTTCGGTCAAATCAAGCGGAGTTTCTAACGTGGCTATCTCCAGCCGCTATTTTTCCAGACGTTTGATGTAGAGCAGCTTGTCCTGATCGAACTCGAATACGATCGGTTTTCCGGTTGAGCCGCGATCATATATCCAGCGATTGAGTTGTGTCGTGCCGGTCACTCGATTACCGCTGTGCACAGCATGTTCTTCGACCTCTTTACGGCTAGGTTGTCCGCAGTACTTCAGTACATCCGCTGTCGTCATGCCTGTCTTGATGATCTTGCTGCCGCAGCGGATTGTGTTCCCGGCCGTCATTCCGGTCACTGCATACAGGGCTAATAGAACAGCGACGTACCTGTGCATGCCAATTGCCTTTGTATTGATATCCATGTTTCGCTCCTGCGCACTGGGGCGACGTTCTTAAATGTCCAGTAGCATCAGATAATACTACGCCCGCCTAAACCGAAATGTTTATCAGTCGAGGAAATTGGCGATCGATTCATTATTCGCTCCGGATCTTCGTGGTTGCCTCACAGAAATCGCTTGCGCCTGAATTTGATAAACAATATGAGGTTTTCGTGGAGTAGACTAGAGCTTTAACTCATGTCTGCAGGTTGACCCATTTCTGCCGCGTGATTCGATCGTTCCGAATAAACGCGGGCGGAATGTCGGCTAAAATCCGCTTAACGATTGATAATGATAAATCGATACCCGAAGAGCTTAACCTCGCTTTGAAAGAGCATTCGTCGAATCGTGCTGCACGCGGATTTTTCCTAAGCCACCCGGGGAACCGTTCACATTTCCGGCCCTGCTCACCGTCCTCCGGACCAGACTCGGTGGCAATTCTCCGCATCACAGATGAGCACGGAATTGCTGAGCCGGCCCGCAATCAGTTTCAAGGACTGCTGCTTTTCGCGTGCTGGACCGCTGCTTTGCTATTGTGCGGGACGGGACGGCTGGTAGCACAGGAACTTGAACCATTGACCTTTGCCAATACGCCGACCGGGATTAATATATTCGGCGTCGCGGTCGGTTATTCTCAGGGTAATATCCTGCTCGACCCATCGTTGCCGATCGAGGATCTCGACGGTGATTTGTTCTATGGCCTGCTTCGTTACCTCCGCACATTCGGACTGCTGGGCCGTTCCGCGAAATTCAGTGTGCTGGTGCCATTCACATCGGGGAAGTGGCGTGGCCGATTCGAAGACGAGCTGGCGCAACGTGACGCCGCCGGATTCGGTGATTTACGGCTGACATTGGACTGGGGTGTTTACGGAGCACCGGCCATGAACCGGAATGAAATGCGGGACTACCAGCCGCAGACGATCGTCGGCGCCAGCATACGCGTCATTGTGCCCACTGGCGACTATGATAGCGCGGAACTGATCAATCTCGGCTCGAACCGCTGGTCGCTACGCGGTGAGTTAGGCCTGTCTCGCGAGTTCGGGCGGTGGACACTTGAAGGCCTTGGTGGCATTTGGTTCTACGGCAAGAATGACAATCTGGTTGGCCGGGAAATGGAACAGGAAAACATGTACGTGATCAAGGGCCACGCGATATACAGCTTCCGGCCCGGATTCTGGATCGGTCTCGGTGCCGGGTACGGCAACGGCGGACGGACGACAGTCGCCGGTGTGCCGCGGGACAATCGCCAGGAAAACTGGCGATTTGGCGCGACGATTGCCTACCCGATCAATACCCGCCATGGCATCAGTCTGACACTGGGCAGCGGAATTAACCGCGGTGCCGGCGGTGATTTCGATACGCTCGCGGTTGGCTACAAGTACGCCTGGGGTGAGATCTAATTAGCGCGAGCTACCATGGTACATCCAGCTTGCCACTGGGATGCTGATACAAGCGGCAGCCTGTTGCGCTACTAATCCGGACCTCTGTTATCGTGCAGGTGAACCGTACGCTGCGGGAATGGAATCTCGATTCCGGCCTCGGCGAACGCAACATGCACTGCATCATATAAGTCGCTGGCGATCTCCGGCCAATCTCCCGCTTCGGAAATCCACAGGCGGAGCGCAAAGTTGATGCTCGAATCATCAAATCCAAGCAGCAATGCGACCGGTTCGGGATGCCTTGCCACCCGTTCGTTATTTCCCGCTACCTTCAACAACTCTTCTCGGACACGGGCTGTATCCGATCCATAGGCGACACTGACTTTAATATCGCCGCGCCGCATTTGATCCGACAGGGTCCAGTTAATTACCTCACCACTGATCAGATTTGCATTCGGGACAATGACCTCGGCGCCCTCGAATGTCCGTATCCGACTCGCGCGCAGACCGATCTGCCGGACTCGGCCGAATAGTTCACCGACGGCGATCATATCGCCAGTCTGAAATGGCCTTTCGAACGCGAGTACGAGACCGGAAACGAAATTGTTGACGATGCCCTGCAACCCGAAACCAATACCGACGCCGAGCGCGCTAACCAGCAGTGTCAGGCTGCTCAATTCAAAGCCGGAGGCGGCCAGGGCAAAAATAATGCCGCCCAATACAAGCGCATAATAAATCAGCCTCGAAGCCGCAGCCGCGGCACCGGGCGCCACGGACAAGCGCGGAAAGACATCTTCGTCGAGAACTATGCGAACGAAGCGCGCTACGGCCAGCGCGATCACAACGCTGATGAATAACCCGAGAATGGTTGTCAGAGAGATGCTGACCGTACCGAACTCGACTCTTTGCGTCAGAACAGCGGCGACTCCGGTCGCCGCCCCCTCGAGCATTGGAAACATTCTCGGAATGAACATAACCAGCAATATCAGCATGCCAAGGCGAATAAAAAACGAGATGCGCCCCTGGATCAGTTCCTGGTGGTTCTGAATCAAATGCAACCAGCGTCTGCCGCTACCAGAGAGGAACGATTCTGTGAGCGTATTGAGCAGGCTTTCGACGACCATCAACGAAAGTATCGCGATCAATAGCACGAACAGGCCGCGGGAAATCTGCACCGCTAGTGCAACGGCACCGAACAGGACCCCGAGAATGCCGATGCTGAGCAAGTACGGCGCAAGTGTCGTGATGAAGCGGCCGATCAATTGCCACAGACCAGAACTGTCTTTTGCCGCCCGAAGTGCTCGCCCGAATCGGCGAAACCAGTAGATACCAAGCACGTCTATCACGATCAGTGCAAAACGTCCGTAGGCTTCCTCGGCCGGCCAGAACATAAGAATCGCGGTAATTGCCGCCAGCACGATAAGTGGACGCACGGCACTTTGCTCCGCGGCCGGCATAATTGTCGGTATCAACCGCCACAGCGCCACGGCACAGACGAGTACGCGCATTGCGACCAGCGCCACCGGCAACGGCGGCAATATGAGTTCGGGTCCGGTGATCGCCCATAGCAATGCGACCATCGCGCCCGGTCGTTCGAGAAAAGCCCGCGTGCGCTCCTCGCCGGCATTCGAATCGGCCAGGCGTCGGATCGAACGGTGGGCGAGATATCCAATCACACCGAGGAATGCCAGGAATAAAATCATTGCCACGGACTCGTTGGCGTTTGCCTTGACGTATTCTTTAGTGGCATCGGTCCGCGATCGCAACTCCCGCGACAGCCGTTCCGTGAATTCGGCATCGGTTTTGCCGATCTGCCAGATCGGTACATCTTCCAGCGCGAAGACTTCGCTTGCTCGTGCCGAGAGTCGCGTCTTAAGCAGCTGCGCGTTTTCTCGAATACGTAGATCGATGGTCGAAATCCTGGAAAGTTCGTCGAGCGCAAGATCGAGCCGATCCCCCACGGCCACGCGTGCGCCCTCCAGCTGCGTGCTCAGCGTGTCGATGCGCTCAACGATCGAATCCGGCAAGTCCTCGGCCTCTCCGGAGACGCGCAGCTCCTGCAGAAAGCTGATTTCCTGTCTGATAAGTTGCCTTTGCTGATCAAGAAATTCGGTCCGCTGCTCAAGAGCATGATGCCAGGTATCCAGCTTGCGCTTCATCCGATTTAACGTCTGCAGCAGCGTCTCGGCAAGCGATTGTCGCATCGCTGATATTTGCTCGCGGTCAACATTCTGTAACACGCGGTCCAAGTCAACGGCCAATGCGTCGATCTCGGCCGGGATCTTGCCGATTTCCGGCCCCGGCTCTTTTAGCCCATCGAACAACCTGAGTATTTCCGCAGTCGTTTCGTCGACACGGGTTGCTATTCGTGCGGCGGATAGCGGAAGGGGCTCCGCTTCGGGTAATGGAGTTTCAGCTTGCGGGGCCGGCGCAGCGGATTCTTCGGCGTTTGCCGGCACTGCCCCGACAAAGCAGCAAAACATCATCAACAAGCAGATTTTGATCATGCGACGCGCCATGGCAACCAGTCAGTCACTATTGGCATTCAGAATCTCGTAGACTTTAGCGATCAGTCGAAGTGCCCGCGTCAAGCAGCGGCACCGGGAACGCGCTAAAAATGTCATCCACGGCCTTGTCGATCTCCGCACTCAGGTTTTTCAGGACTTTCTCAGTAATCCGGCCCGATACCGATCCTTCCCATACAAGCGATTCGCGCTTTGCATCGACGAAGTCTATATTCAGGGTTCCCTGGGTGTACTGATCGATGCGAGTTTCGTAGCCACCATGTCCACCCCACGTGTCGTAGTATGGGCCACCCCCGCCATAATACCCGCCGCCCATGGTCGGCGTCGTTCGGCTGCGAATTTTTTCCTCGGTGTGGATATAAAAATTCACGAGCAGATCAGGATTCTCTGTGTAGACAAAACCGCGACGTTCCAACTGCTTCGCCACTGAAACCTTCAGTAAATTACTTTCCATGGATTCGTAGTTTGCCTTGTCTGTCGACAACGTTTCAAAGAACCCGTAGCTCTTGTAATTGGAAAAATTAACGCTGGTGTCGGCGTTCGAAATAACCGTCGGCGAAGTCGCACAGCCGGCAACGGAGAGCGCAATGATCGATATGATTAACAAGTTAATGGATTGGGAGACCGGTGACATTGGTTTAACTCCTAGATTAGTAAGTCTGAGTCAGCATTGATCGCTGTTCGCGAATACCGCTAGCTTTTCCGCGAATCATAGAGACTTCGTGAAATGAACGCGAGTCCGAGGTGGGCTGCGGACGATGGTGAGAAATACTGGTCGCGTATCAGCCCGTTAGCTGACTGGTTAACCAATTACTGAGGTCTGACCCGATGTTAGGCTTGCCAGTGGGCTCTGGAGATATCATTTAACGGCCAGCCATCGATCATCCTGGTGCCGGTGGAGGGTAGAAAAAATTGCTCAGCACCAGGCCGTTTGGGAGGTTGAGATGGTCTTTACGTTAGTATTCCTGACAAATTTGGCACGTCTGTTCTGGGACGGTGCGCCGTTGTTTTTCGGCCTTGGCGTGATCATCGCCGCACTGGCCATCGCCGCTGGTCGGCGGGAGGGCTGGAGCACCGGGGACAGCCTGTATTACGGTTTTATTACGGCCACCACTGTGGGTTACGGAGACATGACTCCCACCACCGGCCGCAGCAAGATCTATGCGATCATCCTGGCGATGATCGGCCTGATATTCACCGGTATCATAGTTGCGCTGGCCGTTGAGGCTGCGGGCACCACTTACGATCAGTTGCAAGCCTGATGTGTGAGTGAGTCTGCAGGGCAATTCACCCGGACCATTCGGAGGCGGTATGTCAAAGGAAAGTACATCGCGAAAACAGCTTTTAAGGCTCGAGCGCCTTACGGACCTGGTTTTTGCACTGGTCATCTGGCGGATTTTTATGATCCTGCCGCGGCCGAGCTTCGATAATCCGGAGTGGGAGACGGTCGGGGACATGCTGATCAGTGAATGGGCGGGCTTCGTTGTACCGTTGCTGGCGATTCTGATCGTAATTGTCTACTGGCTGCAGAGTAACTCACTGCTGAGCAAACTAAATGGCACGGATGCGATTCACACCGGTATCTCCATATTTCAGGTGTTCTTTGTGCTGTTCTACCTATATGCCCTGGGCTTGGGCATCGGCGTGGGTTCCGCCGCCGATACCCGGGTACTGGAGAGCTCGGCAGCCGCGCTCGTTGGTGTCACCGCCTATCTGGGCTGGTGGTACGCGTGCCGGAAGGGCGAATTGTTGGCAGATGATGTGTCTGACGAAGAAGCCAAAAAGGTCGTAAATGCTAACTTCGCCGAACCCATGACCGCGCTGCTGACCATTCCTGCAGCGTTTATCGGGCCCTGGGCCTGGGAATTGTCCTGGTTCCTGTATCCGTTCCTGAAGTGGCTGCTAAGACGGTGGCCCACTGCTTACGGAGCTGACGGTAGCTGAATCGTTAATTCTAGCCGCTTGACGGTGGTCAGTTTGTTCGTGGCTGCAGATCCTGGTATTCGCCGAAACTGACTGTCGCGAGGAGGTTCGACAGCGTCGTCAGTCACTGCTGTTGTGTTTTCATCTCCTCGTCCGCCTTCAACACCTCCTTGCCGCAGGGATCTTTGGCAGAAAACCAGCGTTCCCTGGTTTTCTTGGCGATGATCGACAAACCCAGGGTTGCCACTGCGGTGCTTCCCCGCTCGGCATCCAGGGTCAGCGTGGGATTCGCCATGGTGCCGCTGACTTTAGTAAACGGTGTAATAAAGTCCGAAACACCGATCCCAATACCTTTGCGGGCCGAGGTTTCGAAAGTGACATCGATTTTCTCCGTTGCGAGATCGATAAATGCCACGCTGATAATTTTCAGTTTATCCGTCTGTAAAACGAGTGCAGGTTGACCATCGACCTGACCATCGACGGAACGCAGCAGCACGGCGATGCATTCAATTTTTGTGTAGGGATCCTTTTTGCTAAGCGGGTTTACTGCGCCCACGATCTCCGAGGCGAAATCCCGCATGAACCAGGCCGGAATGCCCTTAGTTTGCCCGCTTCCGCCCGTCAGGCGTACCGTGCCATCCAGCGAGGCGGCCATTTCCCGCACCGTCGCGCCCCTTGCCGCCATTTTCACCTGGAAGTCGTAGCTGGGGAGGAGATCCAACGCGTCTGAGCTGCTGGGCGTCAGGCCCAGGGTTACTTTGGTGCCTTCAAGTGCGGTCTTGATTTGAGCCCCTTCTTTCATAGGCAGAACTTCCAGGTTTCCAGCCAGCGTGCCGCGCTGGCCGGAAACTCTAAACTTATCTATGCGCAAGGCGCCATCGTGTAGCGACGCATCCAACACGACATCATTAACGATAGTTTCACGCAGGACCAATTCACCGACCGAGATATCAACCCGGGCATTCAACCGTTTCAACAGATCCATAGGTATCGGCGCATCCGGGATGACCCGGGAATCGTCCACTGGCGGGGCCGTTTCCGATTCGACAGCTTGCCCCGGATCCGGCAGGAACGGCACCACGTTCAGGTATTTGGAAACCAGGGTAAGGTCGACGAATGGACCGGCTTCCTGATTCGTATAAGTCGCGCTGCCGGCAAGATCACTTTTCCCTGCCGTAGTGCGAAAGTCTTCCAGTCGGAGTTCATCCCCCGACCCGATCAAATGTGCCGAAAAAGTAAATGGCTCGTCGGGAAGATCTGTGC
>PVMK01179762.1_pt1 | contig 11327 bp, 13 predicted proteins | sample 1853481 | NCBI WGS metagenome assembly PVMK01 (sample SAMN08533507, study PRJNA380276) | Marine sediment metagenome, whole genome shotgun sequencing project. | reverse complement strand
GCAGGCGACACCCCTTAGCCCCGCCGTGCATCTCGGTGCGGAGCGCATACTGGTTATCGGCGTGCGCGACGAGACCGCAGACAAGTCACCGGCTTCCAATGAACCGCAGGTATCGCCGAGCTTCGGCCAGATTGCAGGCTACATGCTTGATACCTTGTTCATGGATGGTCTGTATTCAGACCTCGAGCGCATGACGCGCATCAACCAACTAATCGATTCCGTGAATCCGGAACACCGAACCGGTGCTGCCAAACGTCTGCGCGCGATAGACACAATGCTCATCGTGCCGAGCCAGGAATTACGCATAATTGCCCACAAACACCGCAGACAATTGCCGTTTGCTATTCGTGGATTACTGCGCAGCATCAGCGGTCGCGGTCCCGGCGAGAATCGCTTATTGAGTTTCCTGCTATTTGAGCAAGCGTTTACAAGAGAGCTCATAGAGCTTGGTTATCGAGATGCGATGAACGTCAAGAACGAATTGCTGGACTTCGTGACTGGCGCTGACGTGCCGCGGCTATTCGCGCCCAACTGGGTAAGAAAGGATTTGAGTTCGCTGCACGGCGAAGCGGTTCGCTAGCGGCGACACCTACAACAGCAGCGCCGCTCCCAGGCCAAGGAATGCCATATAACCAATCACATCGGTGACCGTAGTCAGGACGACACCGCCGGCAAGCGCCGGGTCGATATTCAGGCGCTTTAGCGTAATCGGGATGATAAAACCCGCGAACGCCGCGACAAAAAGATTGATGAACATTGCGGCCCCGATAACACCACCTATTCGCCAATCACCGAACCACAAGTAGGTAAATGCGGCGACGACCAAAGCCCAGCCAATACCGTTCAATAGCCCGACGAGTAACTCCTTGCGCATAATTCGGCGGGCATTGGTCCGGTCGATCTGACCCAGGGCAAGGGCGCGAGTGATTATCGTCAATGACTGGCTGCCGGCAACGCCGCCCATGCTTGGAACTACTGGCATGAGAACAGCTAGCAACACGATCTTGTCGACGGTGGTTTGAAAGATATCAACAACAGCGGCGGCGAGGAACGCGGTGCAAAGATTGACACCGAGCCAGAGGGCCCGCCTCGTCGCGCTCTTGACCACAGGCGCAAACATGTCGTCTTCTTCATCGAGGCCGGCGGCACTCATCAAAGAGTGTTCGGCTTCGTCTCGAATGACATCGACGACATCGTCTACTGTAATACGACCGACTATTCGATGGTCGTCGTCGACAACAGGCGCTGACAGCAGATCTCTGTTTTCAAATTCCCAGACAACCTGCGTTGAGGGTGTGTGGGCCGGAATCGGCAGAATTTCGGTGGACATGATGTTGGCAACGATCATGTCCTCGTCATTGGATAGCAAACGTGACAAGAACAATGTGCCCACATACGCATTATCGCGATCGACGACAAAAATTGAGTCAGTACCGTCTGGCATTTCACCGCGGGCGCGGAGATAGCGAGAAACGACTTCGAGCGTGACATCCGGGCGCACGGTCACGATGTCGACGTTCATCAGGCCGCCGGCACTATCCTCATCGTAAGCCAGAACCTGCCGCAGACGCTCCCGGTCCTGGTGATCGAGGGACTGCAGGACCTCACGGGTCAAGGTTTTTGGCAGGTCGATCAGAAGGTCAGCAAGATCGTCGAGCTCCATGCCCTCTGTCGCGGCGATGAGATCTTCGGTCTGCATGCCTTTGATCAGGCCATCGCGTACCTCATCAGCCACTTCGACGAGAACATCACCTTCATCATCCGAGCTAACCATTTCCCACAGGACAGTGCGCTCTCGCAATGGCATCGATTCGAGCAGGCGGGCGACCTCGGCCGGGTGCAGGCTATGAATCATCAGGCGCGCGGACCGCATGCCGCCGCTGTTGAGCTGTTCGCGCAACAGTTGCAGATTGGCCTGGGTGTGTTCTCGGGTTTCCATAATGCGGGACAGTTTACTGAATTCAGTTGTGCCGCGCTCTACGGACCTGAAAAAGATGCTTTGCCGAGGATTCCGGCAACCGATCTTGATTATTGATCGTTGAGGCGGTGGCTACCGATTTCGTTGTGGCGGGTAAGGACAGGGTCGTGCAATGAACGCAGGGCTTCTGCCAGCTTGCGTGTCATGTATACCGAACGATGTTGGCCACCAGTGCATCCGATGGCAACGGTCAGGTAACTACGCCTGACGTTGTTGTACTCCGGAATCCAGTGTTTAAGGAAAGCGAGGATGTCATCGTACATAGCAACAAAAGCCGGCTGGGCATCGAGGAATTCAGTGACTTCGTGGTCCTCGCCGGTCAGGCCGCGTAATTCGAGCGTCCAGTAGGGGTTTGGCAGGCAGCGCATATCGAATACGAAATCGGCATCTGCGGGGATTCCGTTCTTGAAACCGAATGACTCGATCAGCACAGAGAGTGAGTCTTCCTTGCGCCGATCAACGCGCTCACGGATAGCATCCGCAAGCTCGTAAATGCTCGTCCTGGACGTATCAATAATGAGGTCGGCCGAGTTGAGTACTGGCGAGAGCATCTGGCGCTCACCGCCAATCGCTTCTCGCAGCTCGGTGCCGCGATCCGCCAGCGGGTGTCGCCGACGCGATTCGCTGAAGCGCTTGAGTAGAATGTCGTCATCCGCCTGAAGAAACAGCACCTCGGCCTGTATTCCCTGTTGGCGAAGCTCATCAATAAGTCGTGGCAGGGCATTCAGGTTTTTCTCGCGGTTGCGGGCGTCGATACCGACCGCCAGAAGTTGCGAGGATGATTCATCGCCGGATGTCACTTCCTCAACGACTGCCTTCAGAAGTGCCGCCGGCATATTGTCGATGCAGTAGTAGCCGAGATCCTCGAGGACGTGCAGGGCGACGGATTTGCCAGAGCCAGAAAGCCCGCTGACGATAATCAGGCGCATAGTGCGTCGTAGAGTTCACTGCTGGATGTGGCGTCGCGTAATTTCGCGCGCAAAGCGGTGTCGCCGAGCAGTTCAGCAATGCTGCAGATATCAGCATGGTGACTTGCATCAACTTCGGATGGCACGATCAAGCCGAATACCAGGTCGACGTCTTCTCCATCCTGAGAATCAAAGTCAACCGGCTCGCTAAGCTTGATCAAAGCGGCCGTGCTGCCGTTGAGACCGTCGACCCGGCAATGGGGAAAGGCAACACCCTGATCCAGGCTCGTGCAACCCAGCCGTTCGCGTTCGATAAGAGCGGAAAAAATATCGTCGCTGGCTATCCCCGGATCGGAGCGAGCCAACAATTGGCTGAGGATCTCCAGGCAGTGCTTTTTGCTGCGTGCATGTGCGTTGCACAAGACGCTGTCGGGCTTGATAATTTCTTCGAGCAACATGATGAGTGCGCTTTGCTAATCGCTGGAACGCCCTTGTGACCGTTAGGTCACAAGGGCTGAAGCTCAGGGCTAGAATTGTCGCTTGCGTGATTCTCTGGCGTGATGATCGACAGCTTTTTCTTTGTATTTCCTGACTCGCCGATCAAGCTTATCAACCAGGCCATCTATCGCCGCGTACATATCTTCTTCGGTATTGTCCACGTAGATCGTCCCGCCATTGACGTTGGCCGTTGCTTCGGCCTTGTGCCGAAGTTTTTCGACGGTGAGTATACAACTCACATCGGATACCAGATCGAAGTGGCGCTCGATCTTTTCAATTTTTGATTCGACATACTCTCGGAGAGACTCTGTTACTTCGATATGATGACCCGAAACATTCAATTGCATAGTTACCTCCTTTTTCCAAAAACTCGCACTTATGCCGAGCGTTTCCTGCGTTCGCTGGATGATGCGATGTTCATTGCTTCACGGTACTTCGCGACGGTTCTCCTAGCAACCGAAATACCTTCTTCGGCCAGTAGATTTGCTATTTTACTGTCGCTCAGTGGTTTTGTGGGGTTCTCGGCACCAACAAGTTTCCTGATTTTGGCGCGAACTGATGTGGACGACTGATCTCGCCATCTGCCGATGACAAGTGAGACGAGAAAAAATACTTGAATTCGAAGACACCGCGCGGCGTATGCATGTACTTGCTGGTTGTTACACGAGAAATCGTTGATTCATGCATGCCTATCTCTTCTGCCACATCCCGTAGCACCATCGGTCGCATGGCTTCATCGCCATGTTCAAGGAATTCTGTCTGGCGAGTAACGATGCTTGTAGCTACTTTCATCAGGGTTTCATTGCGAATTTCAAGGCTCCGAATGAGCCACCTGGCTTCCTGCAGCTGCGACCGCAGCACAGAGTGATCGCCGCTGCCACGCAACAACTTTGCGTATTGCTGATTCACGGATAAGCGCGGAATCCCGGTCGGGCTGATTTCGACCTGCCAGCGATCATCAATTTTGCGCACGAATACGTCCGGTATGACGTACTCAGTGGCGGCAGGGCTGACGGCCAGGCCAGGTTTCGGATGGCAACTCTTGACGAGGGCCAGCGCGTGGTGCAAATCTTCTTCTGAAGTTCGCAGGCTGCGTCGTAACTCACCGTAGTCGCGATTTGCGACCAGGTCGAGATGGCCATCGGCAAGTTGTATCGCAAGTTGCAGGTTGGGGGTCGACGCGTCGAGCTGGCGAAGCTGCAGTATGATGCATTCGGATATGCTACGCGCACCAACGCCAATGGGATCCAGCTCCTGGACCTTGTGAAGAGCGTTTTCTATCTCTTTGGCTGTAAAGCCAGCTTCCGCATCGAGGCTGGCAAAAATATCGTCCAGGTCTGCTGTCAGGTAACCATCATCATTGATCGAGTCGACGATTGCCTCGCCGATGACGACTTCTCGTGGCGAGAAGTGCTCCATCTCGAGTTGCCACAACAGGTGGTCGCGCAAGGTCTGTCGTGACACATCCGCAAAATCACTGATCGGCCGTCCCTCACCATTCCAGCCACCGTCCTGGATGCGTTCGGCTGCACTTTCCTGCCAGCTGTCTTCGGCGCGAATGGTTTCAACTTCGGCGGTCGTCTCAGCGTTCGTCTGCGGAACGTCCGGCAGATCTTCCATCTCGAGCATGATGTTTTCTTCGAGCGCTTCCTGGATCTCGGCGTTGAGGTCGAGAACAGGCAGTTGCAACAGGCGAATCGCCTGTTGCAACTGCGGCGTCATCGTCAGTGATTGACCGAGTTTTAGCTGCAGTGACAGTTTTAGCATGAGTCAAAGTATCTGGAAGAGCCAATTAGAAGTCTGGCGTTATTCAATGTGACCAGTTTGCCTCAGAGTTTGAATTCTTGTCCGAGATACACTTCTCGAACGTGATGATTCTCAAGAATCTCTTGTGGCGAGCCTGACGCAATCAAACTGCCATCACTGAGTATATAGGCTCTGCCACAAATTCCGAGAGTTTCCCGAACATTGTGATCCGTAATCAGAACGCCAATGCCGCGCTCACACAAGTGCTTGATAATGCGCTGAATATCGAGCACCGAAATAGGATCTACGCCGGCGAACGGTTCGTCGAGCAGCACGAACAGGGGATTTGCGGCCAGCGCGCGGGCAATTTCGACCCGCCGTCGTTCGCCGCCGGAAAGGCTGATACCGAGACTGGTGCGAACATGTCCAACATGCAGCTCATCGAGCAGGGTTTCGAGTTCTTCTTCGCGGCCCGCCCGATCGATGTCGTCACGATTTTCGAGAATCGCGAGGATGTTTTGTTCAACGGATAGCTTGCGAAATATCGACGCCTCCTGAGGTAGGTAGCCGAGACCGAGCTTCGCACGCCTGTGCATCGGCTGAGCGGTCAGATCCCGACCATCGAGCAATATCGTGCCACTGTCTGCCGGTATCAGGCCGACGATCATGTAGAACGCCGTCGTCTTGCCTGCTCCATTGGGACCTAGCAGTCCTATGACTTCGCCGCTCTTGATTTCCAGAGAGAGGTTCTTGACGACTTTGCGAAGCTTGAAGCTCTTGGAGATATCCTGAACGCTGAGGATACTCATGGATTCTCGGCCTCAGCATCCGGCGCTTCGTTTGCGGGCGTATCCTCTATATTCGAGTTCTGCGGTGTAAACGTGATTTTGACCTTGTCATCACCTTCTCCGGAGGATTCCGCGTTGATGCGTTGTTCCGCGATGTTGTAGGCGATGAAACTCGATGCAATTTGATTGCCGCTTTGCGAGAATTTGGCATTACCCGAAAACTCGATAATTCGCGTATCGAGGTTGTACACGAGGCGTCTGGCCTCGCCGCGAGTTATTTCATCGCTGTCTGGGCGGCGCATCTCAAACGTGGCCGGCTCGCCATGTATCGTCGCAACCATGAGTTTGTGATCGGCGAATTTCAAATCGGCGGACTCACATTCGATATGGCCATTGTCGACATCAATGACGACATTGCCCTTGAATCGCCATACGGCATCCTGGAAGTCGAGCTTGGTAGCGCGCCCTTCGTCCGCCTCTATACCGATGGAGCCTTGCGACAAACGCAGCCCGGAAAACACCAGCATGGAGCTTTTACCATCGTAGCTCGTCGAATCGGCATCTAACGATATCGGCAACCGCAGGTCATTGGTCTGGGTAACGGCCAGGCCCGGTAACAACAAAAGCAGTGCAACAAAGTGCTTGATCATCGAATTCGAATGTCCGGTCAGGGGACGAATTTTCCGCCGACGTTCGATTTTAGCTCCAAACGGTTTTCCTTAAGCGATGCTAGCATGCCGGTTGCCGTCAAACTGCGCTCACCAATACGAATTTGAACTCGCTCATTCGTCTCTGCCACGTAGTTGTCCGGATCTATCTCAAGGTATTGAGTACGGATTTCCGTGTCCTTGCCGGAGAACCCTTCACTACTGATTGCCCGTACGTGGCCCCGGAGCACCACACGGTTTTCATCTTGTTGGATAACGGCCGTGTCAGCATTGACTCGCCAGGGTACAGCGCTTTGTGGCGAGTAATTGAGCGATACGTTTGTAAAGTAAACGTGACCATCTTCCTGCTGCTCGGCTGCTTCTGCCAGAAGTTCGTACAAAAGGCCACCGTCGGAGCCGGTGCCAAGAATTCGGGCTGATTTCAGGTAGTAGCCTTGCTGCGCGGTCTCGAAGATGGGTGCCGTATTGTCGTCGTCACGTCCCTGCCGGGCAAGATACCAGCTGCCCAGTGCACCTGCCGTCAGAGCAATCAGCACGATGGCATGACGGAGGCTTATCACTGGTCGCTTTCCCCGGCAGCTGCCAACACGAGGTCGCAAACTTCGCGAACGGCACCATGCCCGCCATCGGCACGAGTTGTGTAGTGGCAGTGCTCGCGAACGGCCGTAACTGCGTTTGCGACCGCCACGGAATAGCCGACTTCCTGCAAGAGTGGCAGATCCGGAATGTCATCACCCACGTAAATACATTCTGCGGCAGAGATACCGAGCTCATCGGCAAGTTTGCTCAAGGCGCCAACCTTGTCCTTGCAACCCTGAACGACGTGACGCACTCCAAGTTCAGCCATGCGCCGATCGACTGCAGCAGACGATCGCCCACTGATCACGGCAACTTCAATGCCTGCTTCAAGCAGCCGGCGAATGCCGTAGCCATCTTGCGTGCAGAACGCCTTGGACTCAATGCCGTCATTTGACAGATAGAAACGACCGTCGGTGAATACGCCGTCTACATCGAATGCAACAAGGCAAATTTCGGACAAAGAAGTTGCGACGTTTTGCTTGCTCACATGATGCCTGCGCGAAAAAGGTCGTGAATGTTCAAAGCCCCGATCAGGCGATTTTCATCGTCGGTGACCAGTAATGATGTGATCTTATTCTCTTCCATCAGATGCACTGCCTCGGCGGCCAGGATTTCGTCGGACGTCGTTTTGCATTCACTGTGCATGATGGTATGCATTGCAGTGTTGTGTACGTCGACGCCTGCATCGAGCGCCCGGCGCAAATCGCCATCCGTGAAAATGCCAAGAATCTTCATACTGGCGTCGACCACTGCGGTCATTCCCAGGCCCTTTTCGGTCATTTCCATCAGGCCGTCGCTTAGCTTGACGTCCGGCGTGACACGGGGAATAGCATCGTCAGTTCGCATGACATCGGCAACGCGAAGCAGCAGCCGTTTGCCAAGACTGCCGCTGGGGTGAGACATCGCAAAATCTTCCGCGGTAAAGCCGCGAATTTTCAGAAGGACAACCGCAAGCGCGTCTCCCATCGCAAGGGTCGCTGTTGTGCTGGCCGTCGGTGCGAGATTGAGCGGGCAGGCTTCTTCAGCCACGCTGACGTCAAGATGCACATCAGCGGCTTTCGCAAGCGTGGAACCGGGGTTGCCTGTCATCGTGACAAGTCGGGCACCCATGCGTTTGACGAGCGGCAGGATGGTGATAATTTCGTCAGTCTCGCCCGAGTAAGACACGGCAAGCAGCAGATCCTGTGCGGTGATCATGCCGAGGTCGCCGTGACTGGCTTCGGCAGGATGCATAAAAAAGGCCGGGGTGCCGGTGCTGGCCAGTGTTGCGGCTATCTTGCTCCCGATATGGCCGGATTTTCCCATGCCTGTAACGACAATGCGGCCCGGCGTATCCAGGCACATATTGCAGGCGTCAATGAATTTTTCGTCGAGCCTGGTACACAGCGTTTCGACGGCACGAGACTCTATAGTGAGGACTTCGCCAGCCAGAGCCAGCAATTCGTCTGATGTCAGTTTGTGCGGCACGCTCAAGCCTCAGCCAAGGGTCATTCGGGCATTGTAACGTTTTGTAGTACCACGTAGGTATCGTAAGCGATAAATGCCACGAGCAGGGCCACGCCCTCGACCCTGGATAATTCGCTCTTGCCGTCGTAGTCATAGGTCATCGCGAACAACACGAGAGTGAACGCGACCATAACAAAGACATGCAGTGACAACACGGTCGGAGCGACCGCAGTGGGCGCAATCGTCGCGGCAACGCCGATAACTGCGAGCAAGTTGAAGATATTGGAACCGACGATATTTCCTATGGCGAGCCCGTATTCTCCTTTCAACGCACTTACTAAAGAGACGGCGAGTTCCGGAAGGCTGGTGCCGAACGCGACAAGCAAAATGCCAATAACAACTTCGCTAACGCCGAGGGTGCGTGCGATGAACATTGCACCATCAACGAGCAGATGCGCACCAATCAGCAGTGTGCCGATGCCAAGGATGAGCCAGAAAATGGCCAACCTCATATCGACGTCTTTTGGTATTTCGGCTTCGAAATCCTGCTGGATAGGGTCGCTTGGTGAGGATTTCATGCCCAGGCGTACAAGCCAGATCATGACAATGACCAGAGATGTCAGCATGACGAGCCCATCGACACGGCTCAGATAGGAGTCGAGAAACAGCGATACCGTTAGCAAGGTAACCGCAAGCAATGCAGGCATTTCGCGGCGAAGTGTCGCGGAGCGCAGCTGGATAGGGCGGATAATGGCCACGCAACCGAGTACCAGGCCTATGTTGACGATATTCGATCCGATGGCGTTGCCAAGAGCCAGACCCGGTTCCCCACGCAGGGACGCCACGACGGACACCAGGATCTCCGGCGCCGATGTTGCGAAAGCGACGACCGTAAGGCCGATCAGCAGAGGTGCAATGCCCAGATTGCGCGCTGCTGCCGCGGCGCCATGGACAAACCGGTCAGCACCCCAAATAAGGAGTACCAGTCCAGCGACGACTTCGAGGAGATTGCCAAGCATAATTTTCGTGTTAAGAGTTATCGGTTCCGGCAGCTGTATTGAATCCACCACAGCGACTTGGAGCCAGACTCGGGTCGGCTATCATACACAATCGGAGTGCGGTGTTGGGAAGGCCAGTGCTTTCCCGGTACACTGCGCGTCCCAACGATATTACGTAACGTTTTGCTGCCATGGACCCAGTTGAGATAACGAGGCTGATTGAGGCCGGATTTGGTGACGCCATTGTCAAGGTTATGAGTGGCGATAATACGCACTTTGAGGCGTTGGTCGTCGCACGAGAATTCGAGGGCAAGCGATCAATTGCGCGCCACCAACTAGTGTACAAGTGTCTGGGTGCACTGGTGGGCAATGAGATTCATGCTTTGTCGATTCGAGCTTTGACCCCGGAGGAGTGGCAGGCACAAACGAACACATAGTGGCTCGTGGACAAACGTCTCCTAAGAAGGTGGCGAGCGCCGCTAGTCGGGTGAGCCAGGGCGTTCAGATGCTATGACGGTCGCGGCGAATTGTGCCCCATTTCGAATGCCGGTCAGGTTGACCTCGTCTCCGGGGCTGGTCCCCGCAACTTGCAGGCGCGCCTGGCGTTGCGAGTAGATCGCGTTGCCATCTATCTCGACGATGACATCACCAACCTTCAGACCGCCCTTCGCCGCAGGGCTATCATCGTAAACATGGCTTAGTCGAATTCCGATGTTTCGTTCTATGCCCAGCGCAGCTCTTTCGGCACCGGTTAGTTCTTCAGACTGAAATCCCATATAGCCGCGTATGACTCGCCCATGCAACTTGATTTCTTCAACAACACCGCGCACCAAATCGACCGGAATCGCAAAGCCGATTCCTTCGGTACCCGGATCCTGCGCAAGCACTGCTGTGTTGATTCCGACCAACTCACCTTTGACATTTACCAGCGCGCCACCCGAATTGCCGGCGTTAATCGCTGCGTCAGTCTGGATGAAATTCTCGAACGTCGCGAGGTTGAGGAGGCCCCGTCCGGTAGCGCTGACAATACCTTGTGTGACCGATTTTGTGAGTCCGTAGGGATTACCAATCGCCAGAACGACATCGCCGATACGTAACTGATCCGAACTTCCAAGACGAATCGCCGGTAACGTTCCAAGATCGACTTTTAGCACAGCCAGGTCAGTCTCGGCATCGACGCCCACGAGTTCCGGGATGACGATACTACCGTCACTCATCTGAACCTGAATCTCGGCGGCATCTCCGATGACATGATAATTCGTGACAACGTAGCCTTCCGTGTCAAAAACCACAGCGGAACCGAAACTGGTTTCAACGCGAAAACGGGATCTCTGGTCGGGGCCGGGGCTGTACTCCACGAGCCGTTTTATATAAACATTGGCAACAGCGGGCGCGCTGAGACTAACGGTTTCGGCGTAGCTGGTTGGAGCGATCGGGCCGGAAACGCCCAGTGCGGGTATCAAGTCGGGTCGAATCAGGACCACGACGAAGGCAACAGCAAGACCGGCAACGACAGATTGCAGGACAAACAGTAGCGCTGATTTTAGTCTGGGCAAAGAGAATTCCCTTAAAAGTCAATTAGTAACGGCTACCCATCTAGCCAAATTCGATTTGGCCCGTGTATAATGCGCGACGGATTCTGCACCACGGCTCGGACCAGTCGTTTATCCTGACGGCAAACCGGGTCTGCTGCAAATTTGCCAGTATCATTTACTAGA
>PVMK01159171.1_pt1 | contig 11328 bp, 10 predicted proteins | sample 1853481 | NCBI WGS metagenome assembly PVMK01 (sample SAMN08533507, study PRJNA380276) | Marine sediment metagenome, whole genome shotgun sequencing project. | reverse complement strand
GTACCAGATGGGCGAAGTGTAAGCCCGCTCCTGGTGGATCAATTTCGCCCCTTTCGGAAGCTTTGCGCCAAGGCGAACCTTGTCATACAGCACCCAGCGCGGGGTCGGGATCTCGATCACGCGCGCATAGTAGAAGGCTTTTTCTTTCGGATCAAAATCCGGATCAGTCCAGACCGCGAGAAGCTCGGAAGCGCCGATGGTGTTGGTCCAGTTCGCGGCCTCTAGGTCAACGGTGTTGCCGACCGGCTTCTTACACCGGCCGTCCTTGCCTATCTTGCGGCCGCCGGAAACCGCAACATCATATATGCGCTCTTGGGTCTTCCCTTTTTTGTCAAGCCAGGCCTTGATCTTCTGGATGCGGTGGAGATTTGCCCCGATTGGATCACGCAGGGCATAGACCATAAAACTCGGCGCCTTGCCTTTGGGCGTCTTGATCAGATCGCCGCCCATGGGCACGCCCTTCTCGTAGCCGATGAACGCCGGCGCGCGGCTGCGCAGATCATTGTCGCTGAACTCCCAGCCGCCGAAGAAACGGACCAGCATGCGCGGGCCGGTGGTAGCGTAGGTCTCCTTGCGCTCCATGGCGTCGAAAATCGCCTCGCGGGTGTTCTCGGTCGCCCACACCCCCTGGTAGCCGGAGGCAACCAGCTTATAGCCTTCAATGGCGCCGAGTTTCGATTCGATAAAGGGGTGCGATATCCGTGTCGCGGAAGGTTCAACACTGGTAGATTTCCCGAAAAAATTATCCTCCTCGGCCGTGGTCAGACCGGTATGGCTGTCCGTCGCACCCACCATGCCGAACTTGTATGGATTGGTTCCAAGCTTCTCTTCCAGGGCGAGACCGATCTTCAGCGCCTCGCGCGCGTATTCCCGCTGCAGCATGTCGGGTTTCTTGAGTTCCGTGAGGTCGAGGTTGCCTGTATCCCAGGTCTCGTAATCGGCGAACTCATCGGTGGACGACAGGGCCGGGTGTGTCTCGCCGTCACCTTTTATCTGGGTCACCTCGTAGAGCGGTTCCCACTTGGCACGCAGCTCCACATAGTTCTTGTCGACCTTGCCGCCGGCATAGGTCTCCATGGTGGGGAACATCCAGCCGTTGGAAAGGTTGCCGTTATGGGCGATGGAGAGTGCCTGGCCGCCGGTTTTGCTCTCGTAGTCCGCCAGCCACTGATAGAGGTCCAACGGGTCCTGAGTACCCAGAGGTGGCAGAGTGGTCAACGGAATCACCTGACGCGCCCGGACCCCGTCGTCACGCAGGATCACGTTGCGGTGCAGGTTGAAACCTTTGGGGACCGACGTCCATTCGGAGCCGATCAGGGCCGTGAAGCGGCCCGGATCGTTGAAGCGATCAGCGGTCTTGGTCATTTTGTCCCAGAGAGAGTTGTAGATCGAAGAGCCGGGAGAGTATTGGTTGAGGAGCTTCTCGGGAATCTTCATCTGCGCAAAATGGGTGATCAGGTCGAACGCGGCCTTGCCGGCAGCCTCGCCGCCCTTTTGAAAACCTTCAGCCCATTCCTTGCCCTTCGGCACCGCCATTATGTTGGGCGCCCCGCTCTGGATGTCAAATGCGATCCCCATCATGTCGGAATGGTCGGTGATCACCAGCCAGTCGAGCGGCCGGCTCAGCTTGACCGGCAAGCCGGTCGACGACTTTATTTCTTCGCCGCGGGCGAGGCGGTAGGCATCCTCGTGGCCAAGGATGCAGCCGAACAGCCCGGCATCGAGCGAATACCCGGTGTGCAGGTGCGTGTCTCCCCAGTACACCTTGCTTGGGAATGAACGCTGGGCGTAGGGTGAATAGGCCTTGCCGGGGTAGAGCCCCTTGATGACTTCGGGGTCAGGGCTTCCGATGTCCGACGCCAAGGCCACGCCCGATAATGTCAGTGCCGTTATGGCGACAACAGCCAGGAACAATTTACGGAGGTTCTTCTTCCCGTGGTTTGTTCTTTTCATTGTGTCCTCCTTTGTTGTTGTTTCTTACACTTCGTTATCTGTTTCATCTATTGATTGATGATCTATCAATAATTGTATATTCGATTCTTTTGGTTATCTGATAACTATACTACTTCAATTAACACCCATCGTCAGATTAATACCATTGATGGTTTCGTCTGCAAATCGCAAATATTATAGCTATAGAAGATAAAGTCATAGCACTTAGATAAGCCCAAAATGGTTTCACATCTTGTCTGAATAGTGACTGTTGTTATTCACTAATCACAGCACCATGCTCAGGAAATATTATATGGAAAAATAACAATTGAATAACTGGTTAAGCTCTATCCACTCCTTTTGTCATCTGATTCTTGTAGAGTTGATAATATTTAAAAACTTTTTTGATATAGTGCTGGGTGGCTTTGAAGGGGGGGACACCTTTATAACGCCTGACAGTTGCACTGCCGGCATTGTATGCTGCAAGGGCCAGTTCAATATCTCCGTTAAATCTGTTCAAGAGCTGTTTAAAGTACCGGACACCACCGCTTATGTTTTGCTGAGGATTGAATACATCTTCTACTCCTAGTGCTTGGGCTGTATTGGGCATCAGCTGCATAAGACCTTTTGCACCTGCTTTGGAAATTGCCCTGGGGTTGTATCCAGACTCCGCCATAATAATAGCCTTTACGATGGCAGGATCAACCTGATGGCGACTGGACGTTTGAATAATAATCGGATGATATAGATGTTCCGCTTTCTTCCCACTAACAAGCGACAAGCTATTTCCCTTTTTAGCAGTAAGATGCTCCTTTATTATTTCTTGTGGATTTATAACCTTCTGTTCTTTGTAATTAGAGGCCACCGGTTGATCTGTGTGAATAGAAACTACGGTTTGGTTTTGGGAATCTGAGATTTCCGTTACGCCCAGAATCAGAACAAAAATGAATAAGGAGTGTACAAGTCCCATTGATAGTCGTTGTATGTTTATTTTTTTTGTCTTGGCAAAATCGGGATATTGTTTCCCAAACAGACCAGTTACACTAACGTCAGAAGCTCCACTTGCTGCAAATGAAACACAATGTTTTTTCTCTATTTTTCCCAACCCATCAAATGTCTTTCCCCTTTTTCTTACCTAATATAATCGTTTAGCACTTCTATATAGCTATGAATTTACCTACAACCTCCATTGTCTGGTCAACACCATTGAAAGATAACACTAAAAACGCAGTATACCTAAATGTCTTCCGCCATTTTCGGATAATCTGTGGCGCATACCCACTATTTTTTAAACCTTTTTCGTCCAATCACAGTAAGACCCACCAAACCAGTACCAATAAGTAAATATGTAGCGGGCTCAGGAACTGGGGAAGGACCACCATCTATAGTGTTATCGGTTACAGCTTTTGAGACAATGGTCGATGCGGTAGAGTTGGTTGCCTGAAAAACTGCAAAACATATGGTCATGAGAGCGACAATGGCAATGATTGTCAAATTGCTTTTACGCGTACTTTTTAATCTTAAATTTATCCTTATACTGCCTTATGATGTTGAAGAATTAATGTTGAGACAAATCAATGGTGATTTATAATAGCAACAAGCATGCCATAATAGTATCACTGTATAACCGACAGTTATTCTTTAAAAAAAATAGCCAAACGAATTAAACATGTGTATCATAATTAGCAATTAATGAAACACTTGTGTTCCGTAAAACAACGCGTCTCAACACTTAAAACATCAAACTCACTTTGATATCTGTTTATAAAAAATGATGGAGATGATGAGGATTATCTTCCACAAACCTTGAATGGTTAAGGAGTGGCACACTCCTTGATGGTGCTCAGTAGTTCAATAAAACAGTGTGGGATTCGACCTATATCCTTACATTCGAAATAGATAAGGCGGATACAATATATAGTGTTCCCCTTTCAGTCTTCAAACTTTTGATATATTAAGAATGACGGATAAAATTTAGAAGTGTAAACAATTTGATATCTTGCAAGTACCTATGTTCAAACGATATTGTGATACGGTATTAAGGTATCACAAAAATTTCAACCCCTTGATACTTGAACGTTATTGCAGATATCACCAGCCATGCCAGTTCAATAATCCATATCGTAGCTTTTAATATCGAAAAGCTCTAAAAGTGCGAGAATTGAAGTCATAAACTCGAATGCTTTATTTTATCCCATAAAATTTGATCCCCTGGGACCGAATTCTTACTTTTACAAAAGACGCTTTACAACAGAGATTCGATAGGCAGAATACTCATAAAGCCGATACCGAACCGTTTCCAGAAACCGGTGTAAGGATCAACGTCAAAGGTCTTCTGTTTTCCATCAACCAGCCCGTGCCAGAAGATTTTTTCAGATCCGTTTTCATGCGTTTTAAGCTCCAGCCTGAAAGCGGCCTGATTGATATTTTGGTCAAAACTTTCCGCTATATGGTTGGCGATATCTGCTGATTCGAATACCACACCGATTTCCGTATTTTGAATTCTCGACTGGGCATCAAGATTAAATGAACCGATAAATACCGTTTCGCGGTCAAATACAAAGATTTTGCGTGGAGGCTGGCTTTGGAGCGGCCGACGCCGCCTTCTTTCATCTCCTGACGCTCTTTTTTGGTCAGATTTTTGTTCAGTTCGTATAGTTCTACGCCCATGCGCAGCAAGTCTTTGCGGTACTTTGAATACCCCGCATGCACCACGGCGACATCCGTGGACGAAAGCGAATTGGTCAGGATCTTCACGCGAACGCCTTTCGCACGAAGTGCTTTAAAAAATGCCACCCCCGATTTGCCCGGAACGAAATAAGGAGAAAAGATGATTAACTCTTTTTCAATATCCGCCAGGTAGGGCTTGAGTTGTTCAAACAGGTGATATTGGGTATCATCGGTATCATGGGTCAGTTTTTGCGGGTCATCGGCGACAACTTCGCCGTGCCCCCAGAAATAGACCACACGGTTTTGTCTGATGCTGTTTGCCAGGCTTGAATCCCTTAAATGCCGGAGGTACTCTGAATCGGCCTGTTGTGCGATAAAGTCGTCAAATTCTTTTTTACGCTGTTTAATTTCCTGGGGAGTCGGCAATTTTTCAACCAACACTGAGATCGGATAGCTCAACTCGCTGTTCCAGTACTGGTCAAAGGACACCGAGACACCCCGGGCGACCGGTCCGACGGCCAGAACATCCAGGTCAACGAAGGCAAATTCCGGGTCAGCCTCAAAATATTCGTCGCCGATATTGCGCCCGCCCAAAATAGCAGCCTGGTTATCGACCGTAAAGGACTTGTTGTGCCCGCGGCGCGTCTGCTTGCCGAATCCGGTAACAAATTGCAAGGTTCGACCGGTATTACGACCGAACGGATTGAAAATGCGTACTTCGATGTTGGGATGGCTGTCAAATACGGCTGCCCCAAAATCTCTGCCGCCCTGATCGATATCATCGACGAGCAATCGCACCCGGACGCCTCGCTCAGCCGCTTTGTACAGTTGATCGATAAACAAACTGCCGACAACATCGTTATGAATCATGTAATATTGCGTGTCGATGCTCCGTTCAGCGCCCTGCGCCAGTAGGGCGCGGGCCACAAAAGCATCCAGGCCGTTACCCAGCAAAAGGAATCCGGTTTGATTGGGATGGGCAAGCTTTTCTGTATGGGTGGCTTTGCCGAAACGGGTATCGTCGGTATCCATAAAAGCATGGGATTCATGCCGCTCAAAATCCGTTGGCAGAGAGGCACAACCGCCCATCAGGAACAGAGCCAGAATGGTGACGATAAGAGTAAATTTGTGTCTGCGTGTCATGGCAATGGCAAAGACCCCGTTTCTGATGCCCCCGATACAATCTGTATTAAACCATTTTTGTTTTATATTTAGCACCTTGCTTTGATGTTGTGGCCTTTGAAAGACTTATGATTTTTCGTGCCGGTTTTGGGTTAAAAGCTTATCCATCCGCAGTAACCGAATATGGCGATCAAATCTTCGTTCGGGTTGAGCGCCGGATCGACAATAATCTGAACGTCTGGCGTGATGGTGAGGATCTTCAACAGTTGAAATCGATAGAAGATCTACTCTGTATAAACGTTACGGGTCCAGAAATACGACCCAGTTTTAGAGCGTTTTATGATGATTCTATACCTGACAACTGGCCGTCTCACTTTTTAAAATTAATTGAGCGGCCGACTTTTATTCAAAAGCCTTTGACGGAAATTTGGTATACAGATATCAGCCTCACACTAATGCCCTCCATCATGCCTTGCAAAAGCCCGCAGTGTATTCTTTTGTTGTGCTGCCAGGAAGCCGGATATCATCACGCGGGAGCTGTCCAAACGCCTTGGTATTTCACAGCCGGCAGCAAGCCAATCTGACCGCCGAGGCGAAAAGATTGTGACAGAGAATGGACTCAAGCTAGTAAAATAATATATATCAATGCCCGTAATTCTGCTATGTTAGAGAGTTAATCACTCAGATTAAGTAGAGCTAGAACCAGTGTTCCCCTTAGTTATAGTTACCAGGCACTGTCGATCTGGATGTATATGTATGTATCCTCAGGTCCGCGTGCAACGTCGACCCCGGAATGTAACCCGAATTTGCGGGCAATCAAATAGCGAAAACCGGCGCCGAATGTGTTACGTCCTGGTGCGCTGCCCAATTGGTCTAGCGTGTCCGCCGCTCGGCCCGAACCGACAAACCCGAGGATGCTCCATCGCGTAAAAACCTGCCATGTGGCTTCTACCTCTCCCATTACGGCAATGTCGTCTTGATATCGCAAAGCCGGAATACCACGAAGTTGGATGTATGGTACGGCATAGAATGGGGTGTCACCGTTCGCCCAACGGGCGTCCAGGCGCAAACCGAGGGTCACTTTCGGGTGGATACTGATCCATGTGAGTCCCGCAGCCTTGTAACTCTGGTAGGTGATGTCACCGCCAAAGCTTGGGCTATGGAACATAGCCGACAGATCCACCTTGCTGCCTCTTGTTGGGGTAAACATGTTGTTTCTTGTATCGTACCCAAAAGTAAGCCCAAGACCGCCGTCATCGGCATCCTTTTGCGATCCTGGTATTCCCGGTGTAGTACTGATATCGAACACCGTTTCGGACCGCAGGAACATGAAACGTGTGCCGAGAAAGAAATCGGTTTTTAACAGCCGGTATTTCAAATCCTGTAATAAAAAGAATCCCTCTATGTTGAAGCCGATTGATGATTCATCGGGCGGTTGTTGTTGTCCGATGCCATAAAAATCCAGGTTAACAGATGCATATCCCAATCCGCCCGAGTAACGCAGGGAGTCATTAAACCAATTGTCCTGATGACCAACGCCGACAGCCCAGCTGTCGTTGAGCGTATAGGCACCGGCGACTCCTGAGATTCTCGGCGGCCGCTTTTTTGCTTCCTTGTCGGAAGAGGCTTCCGAGTTTTCATATGGTCCTTTTTCACGCATGTAAACCATCGCGGCTCCCAATCCTAATCCACCTAAAGCGGGTTCCGAAATAATGATTGGAACTGGTAAAAACCCGCCGGGAGTTTCATCCTCTTTCTCCGACCAACCACTAAAATCTAATTTCCCATCCTTTGGATCTTTGAACCTATCCCAGAAGGATTCTGCGAAAACCGGTGAGGTGCAGATAAGTGTCAGGCCCAAGACCATTGAGAAAATTCTATGCATGTTTGCGATCCCTTTTTTACCAGTAAAGGATAAGCACTATGGCAATCCAGAATGTTCTCATAGCTGAATATCTCTTTTATGTGAAAACAAGCATATGTTGTGTCCTGTTTAGGGACTCTTTCTCTTTCTGCCGCCTGTTGTCACATCTGATCCAGGATTTGTTTCCTCTTTTGTTCGTATTCGCTCTTGGTGATGAGGCCTTTGTCATACATGCTCTTGAGCTCTTCGAGCTTCGATTCCGGGCTCTTGGTTGATTGTTTGTCCGGCCCTGGCGTGCCCTGGTAGGAATAGGTCGGTTCATGGATGACCACCGTTTCGGTTTCCTCTTGAGCTCTATTCCTCCCAACAGCGGATCCAACAACAAAGGCGCCGACGTTATGGTGGTGAAAAGGGTCTATAAATAAGGTTGCCCCTTCGAACTTATCCGGAATATCGCCTTCCAAAACTTTCACGAGAAAAGAGATTGTCTTCCCTGTGAGGGTAGCTCCATGGAGGACCACGGTTCCAGTGGTGGGCAACCCACCTCCAAAAGTCGACAGTACGGCATTCGGCGGGTTTTCGGCGAAACTGTTAGGACCAATATTAACTTCCTTGATGAGCTTGGCAGGATCCATGTGCCCGAAGAACCGATGGGGGCGGTCTGAGAACATCAAGGTGGGAGGGATATTGTGTAAGGTGATGGTCTTCCCATCAAAAGATCCCGACGTGCCTGTCACGACGAAGAGCCAATTGATTTTCTGGTCTTCCTGCTTAACGCTGGCGGCCTCGGTCCCTGCCGCCTTTGCCGCATTGGTGTTGTAAATGGAAAGTGCGAATAGTGTCGCGAGCAATACCAAAAGGTAGAATCGTAAATTGTTTTTATGTTTCATGACGATCTCCTTGATAGCCGGACATGGACTGCAGGATCTTGTCGGCGTCTGGATCCAGGCTTTTAGCCTCCAACACCTGCCCTGTTGCCAGGAAGGGAATTATGATGATTTCCAATACGCTAATCTGCCTCCAGGCAGATTGTATTTTTTGCTTAATCTTTTCCATAAGAACCTCCTATCATTAATTGGTCTGTTCACTTTCTCTGCAGCCCTTACATATCGTTGGGACATTATTTCTTCGCAACGACAGTAAGGACGTTTTACTCGAGACTTACCTCCAGTTATGGTTACGCGATGGCGATTTCCTTTTCCTTCAGCGCCCACCAGAATGCTTCGAGCGCATCCGCTTTCCGTAGATGGTATGTTTCAACGTCGTCGATCCATAAGGTGATGCGATAAACAACGCCTGAGTTCCCGAATTCCTCCAGATACAATGTCGAAATCTTTTCACTGGACTTCCAATCCAGCTTATCGACGGTCTCTTCCAATGTTTTTTTGGCCACGGCGAGATCTGAGCCGTATGCCACCCCTATCTTCAAATCAATCCGGTACGTCCGGTCCGACCGGGTCAGATTCTCTACCATCGACCCAGAGATTGTCGAGTTCGGGATTATGATCTCCTCGCCTGCAAACGACTTCGTCTCGGTGATCCGGACTCTAATTCGTTCGATAACCAGCCATTTACCGTCAACACTAATAATGTCGCCAGGGCCGTATGACTTTCTCAAATCGCAGAATCAACCCGGCTATAATGTTTGCGATGAAATCTCTTGCCGCGAATCCTGTCCCCACCGCGATGAACCCGCTGGCAGCCAGTATTGTGTTGAGGTGAATACCGAGCATATGCAGGACCGCGTCCAGGCCGATGAACCAGACAAACAGCTTGGCGGAAACAGCATATATCTTGAATGCATCCGTGTCATGTTCGTGCAGTCTCTGGATACGATGCCTAATTAACCAGTATATAAATTGCCCGAACAGAATAGTCGCAATGACGATAGCAACCGCCAACAGCAGGATGCCCAGCGTAGTCGTCGTATCGCCGATTGTGAAAAGTGGTCGATCTATATTCATTTCTTAATCACCCAAATATCCTTTTGCGGTCAAAGTCTCGCTTATCGCCGATCTCCCTGTAAGTTGGCCACTTCCGGTACGCTCTGTTGACGTTCGCTGCGGCGTTTACCTCAGCTTGGTCAGGCGCCCGCTTGTGCACAAGGCCACCGGTGCTAGCTATATTCCGGTCACGGACGAGGGCCCAACGGCAGCGCAAGGATGGGGTCGCCTGGCTTTGACGCGCCGCTGCGAGCAGAAGAGCCTGTTGCTAAGCCTCTAAGAGCGCCTTTGATTTGTGATCGGCCAGGTCGATCCAGAACCAGTGGTCATGGGCCCGAGACCTTGTAGGCTTGCCCTTTGCGACTATCCTTTAGGCCGCGTCGCCGGAAATGGTATGTCGAGGTATTCGATTGCCTCCGGCCCATTTATGATTCGTCGTCCGACCGCATCAACGAGTTTTTTGGCGCGTTCGATCTGCTCCACATTGCTCGGTCCGGTGGTGTCGTCCTCGAGACCGACTCGAAGGCTCCCACCACGCTCCAGTGCCATTCGGGCCAGCGGCGTATCCATGACACTCCCGTCTCTGCCAGGGCAGGAGACCGCCCACTTCAAGTCCAGCCCCTTCCATCATCTTCAGGTAGAGCTCGAGCGCCTCGGGAATCGGAGGGGCCATGGCTCCGAGATTATCCGCCCCAAAGTAGAGGTTGAGTTTGGAGCCGCGTGGGAGGGTGCCTGCTCTGGCCATCGCGATGATGTTCTTCATCCAACCCGGCTCGTAGACTGAAAATGCGGCACCGGTGCCGAAGTCGGTGCAGATCTGCCTGGTATAGCGATTATCTTCAGGCCAGAATTGATAAACGAAGTAGATATCATCCTTGGCAATGCCATCCTTATCGAAGACCGAAACGGGTGCGACTCCAGTCTCGAACAGCACCATGTTGGCAAGTCCCGCTTTGGCAAGCACGCGATGGTGAGCGGCCATTTTTCCCGGAGCCCAGGGCCGCCTCTCTTCGTGGAGCGCTTTGGCATCTATATTTACCGTCGCATAAATTATGGCGTGCGGATACTTCTCACGAACCGGCCCAAAGACATCCATATAGAATTGCGCGGCTTGTTCGGGATCGTCAAGCCACTGGTTCGAATGATTGTGCGCAATGGTCGCCCCGGCATCCAGGACCCGTATCATCTCTGCGATGTGTTCCTCCACGGTCTCAGGCGCGTTGGGATTCTTCGCCTTGGTAACCGATCCGTTGATGCCGCACTCGAGAACGACCGGAATGTCCTCGACGACCAGTTTACTACCTAACGTCTTGATGAACTTTTTTTGTTCCATGCTCATTCCTCCATGTGGTATTGTGGTTAAAAATCGAATCGAGAAGAGAAAAGGTATCGATTGGAGGTTCCGGAGGCCCCGTCGACGTTCTCTCGTCGCCCCCAAAGGTATTCAACGCCCAGCGTGACCTGTTTGAAGGGGTTCCAGATGAAATTGGCAGATGCGTAAGTCGTGCTGTCCAACGCATCGCTGGGCATGGAGGCCGGATTGTCTGCGCTCACGTGCCCATAGGTCAGGTTTGAACGGAACTTCTCCGTCCAGAAATGTTGAATCCCCCCGAAAAGACTCCCAATCCCGATCAGGTCCAACTCCGAGTTGGCCGTGTCAAATATGCCTTCCTCCGGCCCGCCTTTCAATTGCGTGCCGTAGCCATCCCCGTAATGCACATTCAACCGGAGGTTGTCTCTCTTCCCCAGGAACGGAAGGTTCAATTGTCCCGAGGCGGAGACCGCCCATCCAAGCGC
>PVMK01138915.1_pt1 | contig 11329 bp, 11 predicted proteins | sample 1853481 | NCBI WGS metagenome assembly PVMK01 (sample SAMN08533507, study PRJNA380276) | Marine sediment metagenome, whole genome shotgun sequencing project. | reverse complement strand
TTTTTTGGAAATGATACTGAAAGATTCAAAAAGGCTGATTTGGATAACAACGGCAAACTTTCTCATGATGAATATCATGAACTTTTTGGTCATGGATCTTGATGCTTAGATAAAGAAAACTACGGGGCCAGGTCTTCACGGGCTGTTGCCCAAAACGATTTTTTGCACTTTTTATGAGTTTACCATATTTTGCTAATGTATAACCTGCTGAAATTATTATCGTCGAATTCTCTCTTTTGGTGATTTATACGAATTTTTTCTAATAATTGGATTTGAGCAACAGCCCTTCAAGATAACTGGATGTGGGGAACCTACCTTGTCTCTCATAATGATGGCATTGTAAAACTAAGAAAAGTCAAATAAACACTTTTAATTGCTCTGAACGAAACTTGATCCAACACTGCCCAAGTAGGAAACCGAGCCCATGAAAGATCTTCTAATCCAAATTGTAAAAGCACTGGTCGACCACCCGGAACAGGTACAGGTTAATGAGATTGTAAGCGCCCAGATTGTTGTACTTGAACTCAAAGTAGACAAGAATGATATGGGAAAAGTCATTGGCAAACAAGGCAGAACAGCAAATGCGGTGCGGCATTTATTAAATGCGGCTTCTGGAAAGGCTGGAAAAAGACACATGCTTGAGATTGTTGAATGATGTGATGGGGCTGAATTGAGACAAGAAGCATTTTTTATGAAAGTCATTTACAAAATAACATGCCCAAATGGGAAAATATACATTGATAAAGACCTGACCGATACAATCACATATTTCCACAGTCAGCAAGGAGATTGATAGGGCCTTTAAGCGTTTACAGCCGCCGAAGGGGATTTCGTGGGATAATTGGGAAATTTCGAACCATTTAAGGCCTTAAACTTGATTGGATGTGTTTGTCTTGTTTGGGTCGATGGTTGATTACTTTTTTCAGTGGAAGACGCTGGAATTATTGGATGTAAGGAGCATCACTGAAACCTTTTCAGGTTGCCATTTGAATATTTTTACATTGAATTTCTAAAGGTAAAAAAATGCAGGGTTGGATAGTGCCACCACCCAAAGAACCTATTAAAGTTAGGGAGGATTTTGGTAAAGAAAGGAACAAAAAGGTCACGCAACTCATAAAGCAGGGTTATCTTAAATCAGAACTTATCAAAGAGGCCATGTTGAAAGTACCGAGAGAAGATTTCATCCCACAGCCGTACAAGGACTATGCCCATCGCGAAGTTCCTCTCCCTCTTCCAGGTGAAAAGGCCACAATTTCATGCCCACACAGTTATCCCCTCTTTTATGAGCCGCTCGGCTTGGATAGAGGCCATAAATTCCTCGAAGTCGGTCTTGGGTCTGGCTATGGAGCTGCTATTGCAAGAGAAGTTGTTGGATCGGATGGTCTAGTGGTGTCCATAGACATTGACCCATTAACCTTTGAATTCGCAAGAAAGAATATAGAAAATTCCGGATATGGAGATATTATCCTTGTAAAAGGAGACGGTGGACTTGGATATCCAAAGTTGTCCCCCTACGACAGAATATCCGTCACTGCTGCGTGTATCCGGATACCTCCTCCTTTGGTGGAGCAACTCAAAGTAGGAGGAAGACTTATTGCACCTGTTATTGAAAATAGAAATCAGTACCTGGTTTTGCTTGAAAAAGAAGACAAAGGTATCAAAGGAAAAGTTCTCTGTGAAGTACTATACGTTTCTTTAAGAGGAATGTATGGATTAGATAAAGAGTAATTTTAAGATTACAACATTCTGTAATAAAAAATAAATTAAATTCAAGTCGAATATCAAATATATGTTTAAAAACTAAATAAAACTGTTTGTCTTGAAGGGAGGAGCAACTATGCTTTCTGCTATTGAAATAAAAGAGCAAGTTCAGGCCATAGGTGCAGACTTGGTTGGTGTAGCGGGTATCGATTCACCTTTATTGCGAGAGCACGGCGAAGAGCCAGAGAAACTTCTACCCGGGGCTCAGTCGCTTATCAGTATCGGAGTTGCCTTGAACCGAGCTGCTGTATGTTCCGGCAACCTTCGCCTGAACCGCTATGACTCTATGTGTGTCTATGAGCGCCTTAATCACATAAGTCTGGAAACGACCCGAATACTTGCCAGGGAGGGAGCCAGAGCTATCAGCGTATCTCCTTATCTCCCCGTAGACATGGCGTCTGAGTCAAAAGGTATGAGGGGTGAAATAAATCACAAAACAGTTGCGGCCATTGCAGGTTTAGGTGGTATTGGATTAAGCCGGTTGTTAGTCACCACTGAATTTGGCCCTTTTGTGCGTCTGGGCACTATTGTTACCGATGCATCTCTGAGTGTAGATCAGCCCTTAGATGAAAATCACTGTGATCAGTGTGAATTGTGTCGAATAGCTTGCCCCGTTGAAGCCATCCAAGAAGACGGCACACTCGATTATCGTGCTTGTGTTTCTAATGCGTTGAGTGGTGGACTGCCGGGGGCTATCGCTATTGCAAGAAAATTTATAGGGGCTGATGAAAAGGAAATCAAGGGCGCAATTTATAGCTCTAATTTCTGGGATATTTGGCAATCAACTGCTTCCGGCATTTTTTACAGCTGTTCAGAGTGTATGGCATCCTGTCCTATCGGTTCCGATTGATGAAATGCTTTCAAGAGATAATTTGGGCCAACTCGGATCAGTGTAATAGGGGACATTTGTGCAGAAAGTGCTTGACACCCAATATTCAATATGAGGAAAGATTGAAGGAATGAGATCAAACCTTGATTCTTGATCAAAAGAGGCTGTCAGGGGCAAACGCAGCACTTATTAGATATCACAATGCCTGTTAAACAATCTTAGAGTTCAAATACTGGCAAGTAAACACAACTTTCACCCCATTCACCTATTTCAACATATTGTGTTTCCGAACATTTTTTCTTTTGACATGAAAACTTTCCAATAATATCATACAAATTAAAGATTCTCCTCTGAAATCTGACCTCCATCTCGATAAGATCTCCATTGTGTAACACTTCATATTCTGCTGATCTCGCTCTCTATTTGGCATAGAAAGATTCCACAACAGGTTGTTATTTCAATAAATATCTCTTTTCTCATTTCAACTCAAAGCTTTAGGGGGTGACTCCATGGCTACACAAGACTTTAAGCGTAAGCTTACCGCTATCCTCAGTGCGGATGTCGAAGGCTACAGCCGTCTCATGGGTGAAGATGAAGAAGCCACTGTCCGAACAATAACAGCATACCGAGAGGTGATGAGCACCCTTATCCGGCAGCACAGCGGAAAAGTGGTGGATTCTCCGGGCGACAATTTGCTGGCTGAGTTTGCCAGTGTGGTCGATGCAGTGCAATGTGCTGTGGCGGTTCAAAAAGAGATCGGTGCCCGAAATACCGAACTGCCCGAAAATAGGAAGATGCAGTTTCGTATTGGCATCAACCTTGGAGATGTCATTCAAGAAGGTGACCGGATATATGGTGATGGCGTCAATATCGCCGCCAGACTGGAAGGTTTGGCCGAGTCGGGTGGTATTTGCATCTCCAAGACAGCTTTTGATCACATCGAAAGTAAGCTGCCTTATGGATATGATTTTATCGGCGATCAAACGGTAAAAAACATTTCCAAGCCGGTGGGAGCCTATCGGGTCTTGATGGATCCGAGGGTGACGGTTGCAGGAAAGCTGAAAGAGGAAAAACTTATACCAGTTCGGCGAACACCAGTTATTGTTGGAGTAGCTGTTGTCCTTGTGTTGGCCGTTGCTGTGGGGATCTGGCAGTTTTACATGCGTCGCCCGTCAGTAGAGCCTACGTCTGCGAAAAAGATGGCGTATCAGTTGCCTGACAAGCCTTCCATTGCGGTACTGCCTTTTGACAACCTGAGCGATGATCCTGAGCAGGAATATTTCAGTGACGGACTCACTGAAGAGATTATTTCTTCACTTAGCAAGATTCAAAAACTCTTTGTGATTGCACGAAACTCCACATTCACATACAAGGGTAAGCCTGTAAAGGTTCAGCAAGTTAGTGAGGAATTGGGGGTTCAGTATGTTTTAGAGGGAAGCGTGAGAAAGAGTGGAGATAAGATACGAATAACAGCTCAGTTAATCGACGCTCTTACCGGGAAGCATTTGTGGGCGGAGCAATATGATCGAAATCTTAGCGATATATTTGCTGTTCAAGACGAGATCACAAAAAACATTATCACGGCCATGCAAGTAAAACTGACGGAGGGCGAGCAAGTCCAAGCTGCTGCAAGAGGCACAAAAAACCTTGAAGCCTACTTAAAGTACTTGCAAGCAAGAGAGCTCATTCACCATATCAATATAGAGACCAATGCTTTGGCAAAGCAACTGGCAGAGGAAGCCATTTCCTTAGACCCGGAGTATGCTTGGGCATACAAGATTCTGGGCCAATCCCATATGTTGGACGTGTGGCTTGGTACGAGTAAATCCCCAAAGGATTCTATGGGAAAAGCTATAAAATTAGTGCAAAAGGCAATTGACTTGGATGAAACGTATGCTGAAGCTCACGCCCTTTTGGGCTACTTATTTGTAATGATAAGGCAATATGATAAAGCAATTGCTCTGGGAGAGAAGGCTGTCAACCTTAATCCCAATTCTGCTGATTCACATATGAGATATGGCAAAATATTAACTTTTTCTGGCAGGTACGAGGAATCCATTCCCGAATTAAAGAAAGCTATTCGTCTTAATCCGATTCCTATGAACATATATTTATATAGCTTGGGACTTTCTTACGCCTGGACGGAACAATACGAGGAGGCGATAACATGGTGTGATAAAGCGGTCCTTCAACAGCCAGATTCTCTATGGGCCCATATTATGATGACTGTGGTTTATAGTTTGTCAGGGAAAGATGATAAAGCTCAGATTCAAGCCGCAGAAGTGCTTAGGATAAATCCCAAGTTTTCCCTTCAGAAACTTGGAAAGAACAAATACAAAAAAAGAACTGATTGGGATCGGTTTGTTGCTGCCTTACACAAGGCAGGAATACCTGATAAACCAACACTTCCGCTGCCTGATAAACCCTCTATTGCAGTGCTACCCTTCGATAACTTGAAGGGGGCTGGGGTCGGACCGCGGTAACCATATATAATAATTGGTAAAGAGGTTAAAAAATAGGCTTGAAACGCTCTTAAACCCGCCTTTTTCGGGTCAAAAAGAGCTGTTTAAGACGTCTTTTCAATATAAGTTGCTCCGCTTTCAAACTGCAATAAAAGAGGGAGGGCAGGGGACAGAAACCGAAGAAAAAAGAAAAGAGGAAAGAGCAGAGAGTAAAGGGCAGGGATCAGGGGCCAGGATTACAAGTGACTAAAGTGAGCTAAAGTGAACTAAAGTTGAAATCAAAAACCTAAGATCAAGGACCAGAGGCCAGAGATCAGGTGCCGGGGAGCAGGGGCTAAGGATCAGGGGGAAACGCAGCATTTGCTTAGATAAAAAAATCGATTTGTTTAGTCTCCTTTAGACGATATCTGTAACTAAATTGATCCGCTTTCAAACTGCAATAAAAGAGGGAGGGCAGGGGACAGAAACCGAAGAAAAAAGAAAAGAGGAAAGAGCAAAGAGTAAAGGGCAGGGATCAGGGGCCAGGATTACAAGTGACTAAAGTGAGCTAAAGTGAACTAAAGTTGAAATCAAAAACTAAAGATCAAGGACCAGAGGCCAGAGATCAGGTGCCGGGGAGCAGGGGCTAAGGATCAGGGGGAAACGCAGCATTTGCTTAGATAAAAAAATCGATTTGTTTAGTCTCCTTTAGACGATATCTGTAACTAAATTGATATTGAGATACTGGCAAGAAATATGTAATCATCTATTATTTCACCTACAGAGGCCGGCGGCGATGAATACAAAAAACATACTCCATACTGTTTTCCTGGTTTTTCTTTTCACATCGTTCCTGATCAACGGATGCATGGGAGATGATTCCTCTCAATCGGAACCCATTCGACATATTGATCTTGAAGGGCAAAAAAACTTCAGGGATCTGGGTGGTTACAACAACATTTACGGAGAATCCGTAAGATGGAGAATACTGTTCAGATCCGGAGACCTTTATGATTTGACCGATACCGACCTTTTGATTGTCAACAATCTTGATCTGCAATTAGTGATCGACTTTCGTTCCAAAGAGGAAATTGATGAGCGTCCCGACAGATCCCCTGCCGGCACTGAAACCCTGAATGATCCCATCACCATTGAAGGCTTCGAGGAATTATTGGATTATGTCCTGGAAACAGGAGATACTTCACAATTGACGGTGAGTAACATTGCGAACTTATATGCAAGTGTTTACACAGATAATATAGAACAGTTCAAAGTGATGCTTTCCGAAGTGATTAATAATGAAAACCGACCTGTGCTTATTCACTGCAGGGGCGGGCAAAGCAGAACCGGTTTCAGTGCGGCGCTGATTTTAGCCTCGCTTCAGATACCCGATGAAGTCATTTTTGAAGACTACCTTTTGAGCAACGAATATCTGAAAGACAGCACGGAAAAGACTCTCGATCACCTCAAGAAGGCTATTGAACAAAAAACAGGGAACACACCCACAGAAGAAGATATGGAAAGAATTAGAAACCTGTTTGAGGTTAGACAAGCGTATATGGAGATCGCATTTCAGAATGTTGTTGATCAATATGAAACCTTTGAAGAATTTATTTTCAACGGGCTGGAAATATCGGAATATGAGATTAAAGAATTTAGAAGCCGTGTCCTTGTTTCTATATATTAAGGGCACGACAACAAATTATTCCCGCAGGTCGGGACTCATCTTAGACACTTATGACCAGTTAATTCCTTGGCCTGGGGCCAACAGCGGATTGAGGATAAAAATTCGCGATTTGAGAATATAGAAAGCTATGTAGGAGATTTACAACATGCTAAAAGTGGCCGGTTTTTGTTTTAAACGTACCATTTTGGGTGCAAAATTGTAGGTCTAAGGATTTTTCAGTATCCGATAAAGATTTATGCATGTTCTGCACGAACGTACCATGTTACGGTCGAAAAGGAGCTTAAAATCTTAGCAGTATCAAAAGACACCACATGCTGAGCTATCTTACAAGAAGAGAGGTCTTAAAAAGGATTACCAATTATCTTGTGGCAATTTTTCTTACGCCTTTTTTTTCTATCAAAAAAGCCATGGCCGGAAAGGCAGATGGCACAACCGGGGGGATGGAGCGCCAGATGAACTTACCTAAACCCAGATTAAAAGGAGAAGTCTCTGTCGAGCAGGCCATTAAACATCGTAGAACCATTCGGTCATATCTATCAAAACCTTTAACTCTGGAACAGCTCTCACAGATTTTCTGGGCTGCACAGGGTATCACCGAGGATAGTGGCTACAAGCGGTCGGCCCCGTCTGGTGGTGCTTTATACCCTATGGATATCTATGCGGTAGTGGGTGATAATGGCGTGAAAGGACTAAAGGCGGGTATCTATCATTATGATCCTCATAAACATGCTGCATTGTTGATTACAGAAGGGGACTTCAGAAAGGATGTGGCCAAGACAGCGCTCTCACAGATGTGGATGGCCAGAGCTCCCCTAAACCTGGTGATCACTTCAGAATATAGCCGGATTACGAGCAAGTATGGTACCAGGGGAGAAAGGTATGCTATGATCGAGGCAGGTCATGTAGGGCAAAATATTTTTCTCCAGGCGGAGGCCCTTGGTCTGAGAGCCGGGATCGTGGGTTCTTTTCATGACAATGATGTGATCCGGGTCATGAAAATCAACAGATCCTATGAACCCCTGCTCATCTTGCCTGTGGGATATGAGGCATAATGTGGTTGGGGGTAAAACCTTGATCCTTGATTCAGAGTTCAGGGGCCAGGAATCAGAAACCGAAGAAAAAAGAAAAGAGGAAAGAGCAAAGAGTAAAGGGCAGGGATCAGGGGCAAATTGATCATTGATTTAAAGAGGCTGTCAGGGGCGAACGCAGCATTAAATAGGGTACTTAACATAACCTCAAAAGCTTTTTCCGCCTGCGGACTGATAAAAACCGTAAACGCTGGTCTGCCCTCACCACCTACCAGGTACCGCACAAACCCTTTCTGCTGCTAAATTCCGTGATATCCAGCTCTATTTATTAGGAGTATGCATCTCTTTTAGCAAGCGATTCACCACTCGAACGGTGTTCAAATGAATCTCCACCGTATCGTCGATATCGGGAGCGTAGCCACCTCCCAGAACAATCGCTACGGGGATAGACAGCTTGGCACACAGCCTCAGCACGTAGACATCACGATCCATCAGACCTTGTTTGGTAAGTAAAAAACCGCCCAGACGGTCCTTCTTAAACGGATCCGCTCCGGCCAGGTAAATCACAAGGTCGGGGCGATGCTTTTTTATCAGGTTCGGCAGCACCTCGAGCTGTTCCAGATACTTCTCATCGTCTACCCGCAAACTCCCGTGGAGACTGATATCATAGCTGCTATATGGTTTTTCATAGGGATAGATGTCATCCTGGTGGATACTGAAAGTGAAGACCGTATCGTCCCATTGAAATATGGAAGCGGTGCCGTTACCCTGGTGCACGTCACAATCAATAACCATTGCCCGGTCGATGTAACGTTCTACCTGAAGTTTGCGAATCGCCACCGCCATATCGTTCAAGTGGCAAAAACCTTCCTCGTGGCTGGCAAAGGCGTGATGAAAACCTCCACCCAAGTTCATCCCCATCCCTTTCTCAAGAGCGATTTTACATGCCAGATACGTACCTCCGCAGGCCACCTTTAATTTTTTAAAAATATTCCAGCTGATGGGATTTTCACCATTGATTAAACCCATCGGGGTTAGTGCCAAAAGATAAAGACGCACCATATAGCCGCGGCTATGAACCAATGTCAAATCCCGGTCGAAAAGGGGGGTGGATTGTATGAAATCGGCTGGTGTTAAAACCTTTTCTTCAAGGATCCGGTTATAAATCAAAAAATATTTTTTAACTGGGAACAAGTGCCACCAGAAACCCACTCGGTATTCAGGGTTCCAGACAAAATTGGCATGGGTTGGATCTTCCCGGACCACGGTTTTTACTGACAGCGGAGATTTGGGAATTTCAAATTTAGGCGCTGGCCAAAACTTGCCGCTCACGAGGACAAGCCAGAAGATCAGCAGCAGAGATCCCAGACACAACCGCCACTTCCCACCGCCAGCTACAAGAAGATAGATAATGATAATAAAAAGTATGATTTCTGTAATGGAGATAGGAAGCCTGGTGTGGCCGAGAAGCTCTTCATGGGTGTATACCATGATCAAACGCCTTTCTATTAATAACGGTGCCGTGTTTTTTTTATGAATGCCATATCAATATCTTGCAACAGGTCTCTTTTTACCTCGATAATCATTGTACCTTTCCTACAAGCCATCTCCAATAAATTCTATATCCTATTTGACAGTTCTTTTCAATCAAGTTTGAATTCGAATTCTCGCTGATGGCTGGAGCAAAGGGAGCTTGAGGGAAGCCCCTTAAATTCTAAGTTTCTATATTAGCTGATATGTGATATATCCCTGACATGCCACGCAAAGCCGGTATCGACGCTCCTGGGGGAATTCCGGGACATCCATATTGCAAGTGCATTAGGACTAGCCGATAATGTTCGATCTGAATGGAATCCTTATGATAGATATCAATTAGCAAAGAAAGGAATTATAAATGAAAGAGAGACGTCAATATAAAAGGTTAACTATCCCACTGCCTGTAAGACTTAAAGTCATGAATGGAGGAAGGAAAATGGTGTTAGATCTTGAAGTAAAAGACATATCTTATTCTGGAGCATTTATTCCTACATTAACGTCTTTTCCAGAAAGAACAAGGTTTATTCTGGATTTCACCATTCCAAGTGACAACAATAAAGAATTTAAGGACATAAAGAGTTTAGAAGGTTGTGCTGGAAGGATGGTACGTTCTGGTCCTCACGGTATTGGCATACAATTTGACAGAGAATGTCAGATTGAGAATTTAAAAGACTTGTAAAATGAAATAACAGAGACCAATTTCATCAGTAAGTTGATTATAGTTTGAGGCAGGGTCAGCAATGGCCCTGCTTTTTTAATTGTGCGCCCGGCAGGGCGCACCTACTTGGAGGTGCAAGTCCTCTACACGCCCGTCAGGGGGAAGTGTTAGCTGAACGGCAACTGCGTCATCGTGAGGTGGGGTGGGAAGGAAGCCGAAGGCAAAGCGCTGGCCCGACGAATAGGAACCGCATAGGAGGCGTCCATGTCGGATAAGGAGGCAATTATCTCTAAAGTCCGATACCTGACCGGAAGACATGTGCGTAAATGCGGCGGGCATAAGCGTGAAGGTGGGTGCGCATTACCCGGGGAGGTCTCATGGTATGCCAATAGTGCTACTGTCGTCGTGAGGCGGCGGGATGTGCTGTGAGAAGTCAACCACGACATCCTGATGGCGCGTATTGGCCGCAAGGTTAAGGACCGGCGGGTAAAAGGATTGATCCGGCGGTATCTGCACGCTGGGGTGCTGGTGGGAGGCTTGGTATCGGTGCAGGCAAAGGGGACGCCGCAGGGCGGCCCTCTGTCCCCGTTGCTGTCGAATATTGTGCTGGACGATCTGGACAAAGAGCTGGAGCGCCGGGGACACAGCTTTTGTCGTTATGCTGATGACTGTAATATTTATGTCTGCAGTCACAGAAGCGCCGAGCGTGTGATGCAGTCGATCACCCGGTTTGTCGAGCAACGCCTGAAGCTGGAGATTAACCGAGCAAAGAGCGCGGTAGCCAGACCGTGGCAACGTAAATTTCTCGGTTATACGTTCAGTTGGCACATCAAGACACGTATCCGTGTGGCTAAGCAATCGGTTGAACGACTTAAGGGCAAGCTGAAGGCCCTGCTTCGTAAAGGACGCGGCCGCAATCTGGCTCGGTTCATTCAAAAGGATCTGAACCCGGTCCTTCGGGGATGGAGCCACTATTTCCGACTAACGGATTTTCGTGGATTCGCAAATCAACTGGACCAGTGGTTGCGCCGCCGGTTGCGGTGCATTCTATGGCGACAGTTCAAGCGTCCCTGGAAGCGGTTTCAGATGCTGATGAAACAGGGTCTGTCGGAAGAACGGGCAGCTCGCTCGGCGTTCAATCAACGGGGGCCTTGGTTTAATGCGGGGTCATCCCATATGAACCAAGCTTTTTCAAATCGCTACTTTTATCAGTTCGGGCTCATTTCAACGCTGGAGACGCTACGAAGGCTTGGAACGGTATTAACATGAAGAACCGCCGTGGTACGTGAACCGTATGCCCGGTGGTGTGAGAGAGGGAGACCGTGAGGTCTCCCCCTACTCGATGGTGTCGCCTGTAGATACCGCTATATATGGCAGGAATTTCAAGCC
>PVMK01127922.1_pt1 | contig 11329 bp, 7 predicted proteins | sample 1853481 | NCBI WGS metagenome assembly PVMK01 (sample SAMN08533507, study PRJNA380276) | Marine sediment metagenome, whole genome shotgun sequencing project. | reverse complement strand
AAGGATATAACCTGGTGGAAGGGCTTCAACAATCGGGTTATGACCAGGCAGAAGTACATCCACCTCTAATTCAGCCAATGCCATAAGGGACTCCTTGAGTTGCGCACCATTTGCTCCATGGAGATCGAACCGGCCGATAGCATAATCCGCATAGACCGTATCCCCTGGGATAAGAACCTTTTTTTCGGGATCATAGAGAGCGATGCTTCCCGCGGAATGCCCCGGAATGTGCAGGACTTCCCATTTTGTATCTCCAAGGTCCAGGGTTTCTCCCCCCTCGAGTTTACGATCTACCTGGAACTTGAATGCCCCGGTTTAATCCCGTACTGGGCCTGGCACATGCTCTCGAACATGTCCATCCCGTAGACCGCCCTCTCATCTCCCTGTTCCAGGGCCTCGGCCTCAGTGGTGTGCACCCACAATTCAGCATGGGGGATCGACTCCAGGATTTCACCGAGACAGCCGATATGGTCAAGGTGGGTGTGGGTCATGATGACCCTTTTGATATCGGCAAGCTGAAATCCTAATTCCCGGATAGATTCAATCTTGTAATTTCCCTTACCCATCAACCCGGCATCAACAAGGCTCACGTCTTTGGAAGATGGACTGCCGATCAGATAGCAATGGGAATCAGGGATCATATCGTCCTGCCCCTGGATAAAATAGAGATCATCTCTGATTTGTTTCATGTTTTTCTCCTTGGATATTTTTTCAGCCCACCATAGCCGATCGTCTCTTTAGTGTCCATCCAGAAATTGGATAATATCAAGATGCTACTTGATTCAAATCGGATTCCGCAATAAAATGGGGTTGTAAAAGATGAACATCGAACATCGAACGTCCAACATCGAATTTTGAATGGGTAAATACGAAGGATAAAGGATGAACGTCGAGGTAAGCGAAGACTCCGACATCGAATAAAAATCAAACATCAGCTTTAGGCATCCCAGTTAAATAGGGATTCGCATTTAACGCGATAAACTTTAGCTCACTTTAGGCACTTTAGTCACTTTAGGCACTTTTTCGCTTTATCCGGGTTAGAGTAACCATGTTTTTTTTCATAGCTGGAATACAGCCAAAGACCGTAACCCTGGAAGAGCATCCCAGGATGTGCCAGGCGTGTGGGCTTTATCAGGCGCGACTTAAAAGGGCTGACCACTACCTGTCCCTCTTCTTCCTACCCATTTTCCGGGTCAAGAAAGGGGAGTCGTTCTTACAGTGCCAGAGTTGTGGAAGCCTTTCAGATGAGTCAGGAGATATCTGGAGTCGACCATCTACGGATACAAATAGCACATGTCCCTATTGCACCCAACCTGTAGAATCAAAATTCCGCTTCTGCCCATCCTGCGGGAAAGAGTTGGAAACTTGTCGAAGATCCCGTTCTTAAGCGGGGAAACTGGGTATTAGGTATTGGGTACTGGTTGTAGCGAAGGGGAAATCCCGTCTTCAGCGGGAATATTGGTTTCTGGATGTTTTAAATCCAAGATCCAAATTCCAAATTCTAAAATGACGAGATCCGCATTCCCTAATCATTCACCGGTTCGTGGTTACGAGGTTTAAGGTTGGAGGGCCTCTGCATTGACACACAAACGCTTTTTGCCTATGTTGACACCGAAGACAAATGACAATGACGGAAGATTTTTTTCAAAGGTCTTCACGGAGAATACCCATGAGCTCTTCTAAAAAATTCAGAACGCTCCTGATCATCCCTGCCATTGCCCTTGGCGTAGCCATATTAATTCTACTGGTCAGGTCAAGCCAGAAACCGAAACGTGCCCAGATCTCTGAACAGCCTCGCGCTGTCAGGGTCATACCGGCCCCCCTTGTTTCTGTTGTGCCGAGGGCAATCGGTTACGGCAAGGTCCAGCCGGGTCAGGTATGGGAGGCCGTGGCTGAAGTGGGTGGCACAATCGTTGAAATGCATCCTGATTTGAAGAGAGGCTCCCTTCTCGCAAAAGGGGATATTCTTTTGCGTATCGATCCCTCTTCTTACGGCCTTGCACAATCTCGAGGTGAGGCTGATGTAAAAGGACTGCAGGCCCAGTTCAGAGAGCTTGAGCAGAAGGAAAAAAATATAAGCCGTTCATTGAAAGTAGAAAAAAGCTCACTTGAACTGAGCAAAAAGGAACTTGATAGAAGGCTCAAGCTGGCCAAGTCAAAGATCATTTCGAGATCAGAGGTTGATCAGGAAGAAAAACGATTTCTTACCCAGCAGGCAAGGGTGCAGGATCTTCAAAATACCTTCGATCGTATCCCTGCTCAAAAACAGGCCCTCTCTGCAAAAATTTCCTCTGCCAGGTCACGGGTCAAGGATACCCGGTTAGACCTCGGGAAGACGACCATCAGGGCCCCTTTTAACTGCCGCATCAGTGAGGTAAACGTGGAATTGGCTCAATATGCTCAGCCCGGCAAGGTCCTGGCTAAAGCCTACAACATCGTCTCTTCGGAGATCCTTGCTCAGATGCCGCTTTCTGTTATGAAACCTCTTATAAAACAGGGTAAGGGGAACCTATGGCTACAGAAGTGGACACGGAAATAATCAGAAAGGCACTCGGACTCAGCGCAGTTGTCCGTCTGAATATAGGTGGAGAAACCATCGAGTGGAAGGCTCGCTTTTCCCGTCCCAGCGAAACCCTGGACCCCCAGACAGGAACCGTGGGCATGTACGTGGTGGTTGATGACACATACAAACAGGCCAGGTTCGGGGTCAGGCCGCCATTAATAAAAAACATGTACTGTGAAGTAGAGTTACGGGGGAAGCCCAGACCAGAAACCGTGGTCATCCCGCGTTCCGCCTTGCATAAGGGAATAGTGTACATCGTGGGACCGAAAGACCGTTTAGAGAGACGGAATGTCGTTGTGGACTACTCCCAGGGCAATCTGGTCTCCATAAAAAAAGGAATAGCTCCCGGTGAAAAAGTCGTTGTAACTGATGTAATCCCTGCCATAGAAGGGATGCTGCTCGCCCCGCAGACCGACAACGATCTCCTTGCGTCGCTTATTGCCCATGCCACCGGGGAGGCGCCGGTAAAATGAAGAGCAAGGTCTCCCTGATTCACTACTTTGCGTCCCACCCCACTGCTGCCAATCTCCTTATGATTATCTTTATCTTTTTGGGGCTTCTCACCATTAGAGACCTTCGCAGAGAAACCTTTCCGGACTTTGCTCCCACTGAAGTCCAGATCACAGCAGAATACCCCGGCGCAACAGCAGAAAATGTAGAAAGTGCTGTCTGTCAGCGGATAGAGGAGGCATTGGACGATGTCACCGATATCTACGAGATCCAGAGCGAGGCCCGTGAAAACCAGGGAAGGATAGTGGTGGAGATGCGGGACGGCGGCGACATGGTTCAGTTTTTAAATGACGTCAAGACCTCTGTTGAGGCCATTGATGACTTCCCGGACAAGATGGAAAAACCGGTGGTCAAACAACTTGGCAAAACTGACCTGGTGGTATCCGTGGCCATAACCGGGCCCATGTCAGTACCGCATTTGAAGGCATTTTGCGAACAGATAAAGGATCGTATGCTCCGCACCGAGCTGATCTCACGGGTCAAGGTCCTCGGCTTCTCTGACCATCAAATCAGGATAGAGATCCCTGCCGTCACATTAATGCAGTTGGGTTTGAGTGTCTCCAACGTGGCTGATACGATAGCCCGGCAGAGTGTGGACCTCCCTTCAGGGATTGTTGAAACCAAAGACGCCGACCTGCTCATCAGATTCGCCGATGAACGGAGGTCAGTGCCGGAATTCGAAGATCTGATTGTTGTCTCCGGAGATACAGGCGCCGAAATTCGTCTCGGTGACATTGCTACGATCACGGATCGTTTTGAACTTGATGAAGAGAAGATCCTATTCAACGGCAAACGCGCCGGTATGCTGCAAATCTCTAAAACCAAGACCGAAGACGCCCTCAGGATCATGGACGCGGTGGAGGCCTTTCTTGACCGGGAACGAAAAATGGCGCCACCGGGGGTCAGCTTTATTATTACGCAAAATGTCTCTGAGGTGGTGCGGGACCGGTTGAATATGTTAGCGGTCAACGGCATCCAGGGGCTGGGTCTTGTATTCCTGACCATGTGGCTGTTCTTCTCCTTCCGCTTTTCGTTCTGGGTTTCCATGGGTCTGCCGATTTCTTTTCTCGGCGCGCTTTTTTTCATGGAAATGATTGGTTTTTCCCTCAATTTATTCACAATGGTGGGTCTTCTCCTCGCTGTCGGGCTTTTGATGGACGATGCCATTGTCATTTCCGAAAATGTGGCCACACAGCTCAAGAAAGGGAAAACCCCTCTTGCGGCAGTTGTTGACGGGGTGACCGAAGTGAAAGCAGGTGTTATCTCCTCTTTCCTGACCACCCTTTTCATTTTCGGCTCTCTCGCCATCTTCATAGAAGGTGACATAGGTAAGGTGATGTGGGTTATGCCGGTTGTCCTCATCCTGACCCTTAGTGTCAGTCTTGTTGAGGCGTTCTGTATCCTTCCCAACCACTTGGCCCATTCCCTGAAAGGGATCGATACAGGTTCGACTACCAGATTTCGACAACGCTTCGACGCCTTTATTGATGGGGTTCGGGAGAAGATCCTGGGCCGGATTGTCGACTGGGCAGTGTCGTGGCGTTACCTTTTTATAGGTTTGGTTCTAAGCATTTTTCTCATATCCGTGGGAATGCTGGCTGGGGGATTTCTGAAAATGCAGGCCTTTCCCGACATTGATGGGGATGTGCTCCAGGCCCGCATACTCCTTCCCCAGGGCACCCCCCTCTACCGCACCGAGATAGTTGTAAACAGGGTCGTCAAGGCATTGGAAAAGGTTGATGAGGATCTTACTCCACTGCAACCAGGAAAAATGCCTTTAGTGGAAAACGTCAATGTCCAATTCAACTATAATGTTGACTCTTTTGAATCGGGTCCCCATGTTGCCACAGTGTCCGCTGATCTTCTGGGTGCAGAAAAACGCAACGCACGCATAGATGACGTGGCCACCCGCTGGCGCAAGGAAGTCGGAAACGTCCCGGATGTCATTAACATAACCTACAAGGAGCCTGTAATCGGCCCTGCAGGACTTGCTATCGACATCCGACTCAAAGGTGACGACCTCGACCGCTTAAAACAGGCCTCATTAGAGTTAATGCGATGGCTCAACTCCTATGAAGGCGTCCTGGACCTGAACGATGATCTTCGTCCCGGCAAACCCGAAATACGTGTCACACTCAAGAGTGGGGCAATGGCTTTGGGTGTTGATGCGGCCACCATCGCTAACCAGCTTCGCTCGGCCTTCCATGGGCAAAAGGCAGGCGATATTCAGGTGGGATCGGAATCATATGAGGTGGACGTACGCCTCGCCCCTTTTGACCAAAACAGTCTGGGTGATCTGGAAGGCTTCCATATCACGGCTCAGTCGGGAAAAGAGATCCCCATGGGATCGGTGGCCACCTTAGAGGAGGGCCGCGGATACGGCCGCATCCTGCGAATCAATTCTGTCCGCACCGTTACTATCCAGGGAGATGTGGACACCTTGATTACCAATGCCGCTGAAATCATAGAAGAGACAAAAACACTTTTCTTGCCCGAGCTCCAGAAACGCTACCCGGACATAGCCTTCACATTGGAGGGTCAGGCTAAAGAAAGTCGGAAAACCGGCCGCTCCATGGGAAAGGCCCTGCTGGTTGGCATATTCGCGGTCTTTGTTCTCCTGAGCTTTCAATTTAAGAGCTATATAGAGCCATTGGTGGTCATTGCAGCCATACCACTGGCCTTCATCGGTGTAATCTGGGGCCACATCATTATGGGTCTGGAACTCTCCATGCCGAGCATCATGGGGTTTGTTTCTTTGGCAGGAGTGGTGGTCAATGACTCCATCCTCCTTGTGGAGTTTATCAAACTGCGGTTTAAAGAGGGGAAGGACATCTCCGAAGCTGCCCAAACCGCCAGCAGGCAGCGCTTCCGGGCTGTCCTCCTGACCTCATTGACCACCATAATGGGGCTTTTGCCTCTCTTGGCCGAGCGCAGTCTCCAGGCCCAGATACTTATCCCCATGGCGACAAGCTTAGTATTCGGGCTCCTCGCCTCTACGGTCATGGTCCTTCTGGTCATCCCTGCGCTCTACACCATTTTCAGTGATTTTGGCCTTACTTCCGCCGCCAACAAATAACGTTCGTGATACTTTCTTTTGACAGGGTTTACGACATTTACTGGATCGATAATAGGTAACCAACAAGACAACAAAAAACAGGAGGTAGAAACGTGAAGAATGACAATGAAACAAAAAGGAAGGTTCTTGTACTGCTTGGGAGTCCCCGCAAGAAAGGAAACAGCACTATTCTGGCCCAGGAAATAGCCAAGGGCGCCGAATCAGTGGGAGCCACCGTTGAAACTTTGTACATAAACGGTATGGATATCAAGGCGTGCCAGGGATGCTGGACCTGCCAGGAAGAAGGGAGCAAAGGCTGCCCTATTGAAGATGACATGCAGACTATCTATCATAAACTGATCGAAGCGGACTCCTGGGTCATTGCCAGCCCGGTTCACTGGTTTAACATGTCAACCCAGACCAAGCTGTGGATAGACCGTTGCTTTGCCCTGCAACGATATGGAGAAAATCCTTTTCGAAAAAAGATCGGTATTGCCATGAGCTTTGGCGACACCGACCCGTTTACCTCGGGCTGTATAAATGCCATACGATCCTTCCAGGACAGCTTCAGATATGTTGGGGCTAAGATTTCCGGAATAGTATATGGCAGTGCATTGAACGCCGGGGATATCAGCCGGAATACTGAACTATTGAAAACAGCAGAGGAACTGGGAAAGAAGCTGGGGAAATAATTTATATCTCAAGTTTGATAAACTCGTAAAAAGTCAGAAAGCACCCATTATTGTCATCCCCGTGAAAACGGGAATCCAGGAAAATTAAATGAAATTTCATCAGTCCACATTTGAAGAGGTTCTCAAGCACTTTTCATCAACAATAAATGGTCTCAGTGACAGGGAGGCGGAGGAGAGGCTTGCCCGGTACGGTCCCAACGAAATACGACGCGACCGTGAGATCTCTCCAATCAAGATCCTTCTGGCTCAATTCAACAGTTTCATTGTCTACATCCTGATCGCTGCTGTTTTCATGTCAGTCATACTCCAGGAATATATCGACAGTGTTGTGATCATCGCCATCCTTATCGTTAACGCGATTCTCGGTTTCTTCCAGGAATACAGGGCAGAGAAGGCCATCGAATCGCTCAAAAAAATGGCGACTCTTCAGACCACCGTCATAAGGGATGGCCGCAAGATGAGAATCAGCAGCAGCGAACTGGTTCCCGGAGATGTGATCGTCTTCGAATCCGGGGACCGGATCCCTGCCGATGCCCGAATCATCGAAGGATATCTACTGGAGGTCATGGAGTCATCGTTGACAGGTGAGAGTCACCCTGTAAACAAGGACCTGGCGCCCATCGATGACACAAGCACATTAGGGAACATGAAGAATATGGTTTTCGGAGGCACAAATGTCGCCAATGGCTCCGGGAAAGCGATCGTAGTGAAAACAGGGATGGACTCTGAGATGGGAAAAATCGCTGAAGCGATTGAATCTGTTGAAGACGATGAAACTCCGCTTCAGAAAAAACTGGACCTATTAGGGTGGAAGCTCGGAATCCTGACACTTGTGATTTGTGGAATCATAATCGCTTTCGGTATCTTCAAGGGAGGGAATATCCTTGAGATGCTGATGGTGGGTGTAAGCCTTGCCGTAGCTGCCGTTCCGGAAGGTCTTCCAATTGTTGTGACCATCGCACTGGCCCTCGGAGTCAAGAGAATGGTGAAACAGAACGCCCTTGTGAAGCGCCTGCCCAGCGTGGAGACATTAGGATGCACCACGGTCATCTGCACTGACAAGACGGGAACTCTTACACGCAATGAGATGACGGTCACTAAATTGTTCGTTAACAATACCATCATCGATATTACGGGCACGGGATACGAAATTTCGGGAGAGTTCGTTTCTTCCGGTGAGGCAATTGATCCTTCCCCTGCTGAACTTCTCCTTAGAATAGGCGTACTGAACAACGATGCCGCATTATCAGAAAAAGAGGGTATCATTGGAGATCCTACAGAAGCATGTCTTATTGTGAGTGCTGCTAAGGCTGGGCTGAAAGGGCCGGTTTTGAAAGAGAGGTTTCCAAGGGTTCATGAGATACCCTTCGATTCTGAACGTAAGAGGAAATCCACGGTGCATCGCGCGAACGAAGGGTTTGTTATGTACACCAAAGGCGCGCCAGACGTGGTGCTCAAGCTCTGTTCGACGATAAATATCGGAGGGGAGGTGTCGCAACTCACCGACGAAGCAAAAAAAAAGGATTATTGAAACAAACAGACAGTTTGCATCCCAGGCCTTGCGGGTCCTTGCTTTCGCTTATAAGCCGCTCGCTTCCGGTAAGGATGTTGATAAACTCCATGAAAATGATCTTATTTTTGTTGGTCTTCAAGGCATGATCGATCCCCCCCGTGAGGAGGTTCGGAGCGCCATCGACAGGTGCAAGAATGCAGGGATTCGATCCGTTATGATCACGGGCGACTACGCACTTACCGCCGAAGCCATAGCCCATCAGTTAGGCATTGAAGGAGATGCCGTAAGCGGAGAAGAACTTGAAAAGATGGATAATGAAACCCTGAAAAAAGCAGTAAAGGAAATCTCCATTTTTTCGAGGGTAAACCCGGAGCACAAGATCCGGGTGGTGCGGGCGCTGAGAGAGTCCGGAGAAATAGTTGCCATGACCGGAGACGGCATAAATGACGCACCGGCACTCAAGGAGGCTGATATAGGGATTGCCATGGGCATTACGGGCACGGACGTGACCAAGGAAACGGCTGACATGGTACTCCTTGATGATAAGTACACCTCAATTATAAAAGCAGTGGAGCAGGGAAGAGGCATCTATGAAAACATCAAGAAATTCGTGAATTACCTGCTTTCGAGCAATCTTGGCGAAGTACTGATACTTTTCATAGCCATGATTATTGGCTTTAGAGACTCCTCAGGGGCGATAGTAATGCCGCTTCTGGCGACGCAGATCCTGTGGCTTAACCTGGTTACGGATGGACTTCCCGCAGTTGCCCTGGGTGTTGATCCTTTGCGAAAAGGGATCATGGATGTAGCCCCGCGCAGTCCCGGTGAACCGATTATAACGAAAAGCATGGCCATAAACATCGTCATCATATCAGTGATCATGGCGGCGGGAGTCCTCTTTCTCTTTGACAAATTCCTTTCCGAGGGGGAGACCGTCGCACGGACAGTGGCCTTCACCTCCCTCGTAATGCTCGAGATGGTGCGGGTTACCATGATCCGTACCCAATACAAGCTTTCCTTCTTTTCAAACCCGTTTCTTCTCGGGGCCATACTTCTTTCTGTGTTGCTCCAGGTGGCGGTCGTCTATGTGCCGGTGATGAACGTCTTCTTCAAGACTACACCACTGGCCCTTTACCACTGGGGCTATATGGGTGCGGTGATGGCTGTAATGTTCGTAATAGGTACGGTTATCGTTAAACAAATAAATCGATAACTAACAGCGTAAGATGTGACTACAATACTGTGCTTATCTGGGGATGAACGCATTTTAGGGGAAGCAAAAAACCTTTTCTTCTCTAAAGGTTACCACGAAACAACAATGGATGAAGTAGCCCTGGAGGCGGCTGAAGCGGGATTCGGGCGCGACAGTGTATGGAATTGAGAGGGACAGTTTCCATAATATTGGGAATAATTACTATGTACCTCAACCAATGCAAATGGTATGACATCATCATTCAGGCGGCCCTATCATGGGACGAGATCTTCAGGGCCCTCATGATTTCCCGGATGAACCGAAACCTGTAAATATTTTTCATACATCAGTTCGCTATCCTTTTGATGTGTGAGCTCAAAGGCTAATCTGAGCATGGCTAAATTTGCCATCTTGCTCATTGTCCAATGCTGCTATATCTTGTGGTCGGTTCCCTGATTGGCTATCTTCACATGATGCTGGCTTTCCTTTATTGTTGTTGCAGGGAATTTGTGAAAAAAGTGAAGACTTGATTTCCCACTCTTGATTAGTTTTGACGTATGTGCTATGCAAGTATCATGCACGTATTGTTAACTTGGCATATTCTCAATGTTTCTGCATCGACTGATAGGTGGTTTTTTGGCAACAAATTGCAGTTTGGGCTGCATAACATTACAAAGGTGATGATATGCGGACCTTCATAATGACTTGTTACCTTTAAAAAAAATGAATAAACAAGAGTTCAACATAAGATTCAAAAAACTCCTTAAGGTCAAAGACACCAAAACTGCAAAAATTGGCAGGGGTCAAGATTTTGAAGCGCTTATTAATGATGTGCTCGAAGCCGAAAACATTCTTGTAAAACGAAGTTACTATACTCGTGACAATAGGTCAGAGCAGATTGACGGTGCCATAGAAATCCTGAATCGTGTGATATTATTTGAAGTGAAATGGGTTGCAACAAATTTAGCAGCATCCGAACTGTATGCATTCCTGGGAAAAATTGACAACAAATTAGTTGGCACTTTAGGACTATTTATTTCAAAAAAGAAACTGTCTGATAATTTTTTATCTGCAATAACAAGAGGTCGCAAAAGAAATATTCTGCTTATTCATGGAAATGATATTAATTTAATTTTCCAAAATAATGTACCAATAAAAGACTACTTAGAATATTGTATGAAATTATATTCATATGACAATTTAGCTCATTATTCAGTTGCTGAGTGGCTCAACAAAAATAAAACCTTATTAAGAGCTGAAAAAACAACCGATGAAATAGAGAAAATAGATAAGCGTAAAGTTAAAAGTATACTGAAAAAAATACTTGTAGACACTTTAGTTCCAAAGCATGAAATTAGTTTAGATATTGATGATCTGAATAAAACTGAGAAAATTAGAGTTGTTACTTATTTATTGGGTGAATATCCAACATATTATAATGCCTATACTAAATCTATTTTTGCAAAAAGAGATAAACTCAAGAATGTAGAAAATACTTTAATAATTTTGATTGGTTCCAAAGAAATAACTAAAAGATCATATTCAGAATACTACAATCTCTATATAAAAAATCCAGTATGTTCCTATCTTGCAGATTTCTTATGGGAAGAATTTAAACCTTACCATGACAAATTAAAAAACACCGTTAAATTAAAATTTCAAAAAGCATTATTGAAAAATTTTGAATCCATTTTCAATTCTTGGGTAGATGAAAATCGTATTACAAGAGTTGTTGAATATATTTGGCCGAAGATAAACGACAGCATTAAATCTAAATTTTTCAACCTATACATTCAAATTTACA
>PVMK01152422.1_pt1 | contig 11332 bp, 7 predicted proteins | sample 1853481 | NCBI WGS metagenome assembly PVMK01 (sample SAMN08533507, study PRJNA380276) | Marine sediment metagenome, whole genome shotgun sequencing project. | reverse complement strand
TGACCCCGGTGTCGAAGAGCCGCGGGCTGATATTGGGCTCGTAGAGGGTGAGTATGCGACGCGAGACATCGACGTTTGCCTTGAAGATCTCCTTGAAGAGCCACGGTGCGTAGACCACGGCGCGCGGCAACAAACGCACCGGCAGACCCTCTCGGTCAACAATCCCCATGCGCCAGCTCAGGAAAACCACGAAGAGTGATGAGACAACGCCGAAGCCGATCATGAGCGGCGTGTAATGACCGGAGTTGAGCAACCACACGGCCATCAGGACCACGAACAGCACCACGCCGCAGACGGCCGATTCGCCGCGCGGCGCACGCCACGGTTGATCCGGTCTGTCGAACAGACCCATCTACCACTCCCTTGCTACGATGACGCCGCTCCACCGGCGACCGTCATCCTCGAACATTCTCGAAAGGATAACCGATCTCGCTCGCCAATTGGCGGACCCGTGCTTGGTTTCAAGCTGACAATTGTGGTGGCGACGAAACGTTAAACGCTGAGCGTTAGAACGTTAGAACGTCTGCTTCGGGTCCAGGGAAGGTGGTCGAGGTCGACGTTGCCGCCAGAGATGATGAGACCGACACGGTGACCGGCAAAGTGATCGGGATGCTCGAGCACCGCTGCCAGCGGCACCGCGCCCGACGGCTCGACGACCAGCTTCATTCGTTCCCAGAGGAGACGCATGGCGCGGATGATGTTCTCCTCGCTGACGGTGAGAATGCCCTCGAGCCGTTCGCTCAGGATGCGGAAGGTCCGGTCGCTCAGCGACGTCAGCAGACCGTCGGCGATGGTCTTGGGCTTCACCGACGGATAGCGCTTACCGTCACGTAGCGAACGGTAGGCGTCGTCCGCCCCCGCCGGTTCGGAGCCCCAGATGGCGATATCGGGCCGTGACGCCGACACCGCGATCGCGGTCCCCGACATCAGACCGCCGCCACCCACCGGTGCGATCACGGCGTCGAGATCCGGCGCGTCGGTGATCAGCTCCAACGACGCCGTGCCCTGGCCGGCGATGACCATCGGGTTGTCATAGGCGTGGATGAAGGTGGCACCGGTGCGTTCGACGACCTCGGCCAGGGTGGTCTCGCGCGCCTCGAGCGTCGGCTCGCACTCGGTGATCTCCGCGCCGTAGCCCTCCACCGCGGCGCGCTTGACCGGCGGCGCCGACGACGGCATCACGACATGGGCGGGGATGCCGCGGATCGAGGCCGCGTACGCAAGCGCCGCGGCGTGGTTGCCGGAGGAGTGGGTGGCGACCCCTCGCTCGGCGGCCTCCTCGTCGAGCGAGAGTACCGCGTTGGTGGCGCCCCGCGCCTTGAACGCCCCCACCTTTTGCAGACTCTCGCACTTGAAGTGGAGGTGCACACCGGTGATGCGATCGATGGCTGTTGAGGTCATTACCGGCGTGCGATGAATATGGCCACGGATCCGCTCCGCCGCCGCCAGTACGTCTTCGAAAGTAGGATCGTGCTTCATCGGCACATCGTAGCGGAGCGGGCGGTTGAAGAGGACGCTTGTCCCAATCGTTGAAACGTTAGAACGTTAAACGTTGAACGTTTCCACCCAGCCACCCCGAGATTTCGGCAGGATTTTGATCCACGGAACGTTATAACGTTTTAACGTGAAACGTTTTAACGAAAGTCAACCATCGCGGTGGAGGGCGAGGATCACCTGGTCGCGGTAGGCGCCGCGCTTCCAGTAGCGCTTGGGGACCCTTCCGACCTCGGTGTATCCCGCCTTGGTAAGCATCGCCAGCGAGGGCGAGTTGTCGGCGATGACCGTGGCGATGAGGAGCCGCAGACCGAGGACCTCGAAGGCGTAGCGATTGCGAACCCGCATCGCGTCGCTGCCGATCCCTTTGTTCCACATGTCCTTGCGGCCGATGACGCTGCCCGAGACCGCGACCCGGCTCTGCCAGTCGATGCTGCGCAATCCGGAGAACCCCACGTGTTCGCCCTGCAGGCTCTCAACGGCGAACTGGACGCTGCTCTTGCCGGCCCGTTCAGCGGCGCTGAAGAACTCCTCCTCGGCGCCTCGGGTCAGCGGCCAGTCACCGGTCTCCAGCCACTCTGTGACCTCGGCATCGTTGAACCACTTGATCGCGTTGCCGAGGTGCTTGTCACGGTCGAGCGGCACCAGCCGCACCTTGTCGCCTTCCCATCCGTAGCTCATTCCTTGTCTCCGTTCCCGCGGCCGAGTCCGCGCCCGAGTCCGCGCCCGAAAAAAGGTTAAAGGTGAGGGAGTAAAGAGTAAAGCGCGAATGTTCGATCGTTGAACGTTGTTGAACTCAGCCCTCGCCGCGCGAAAACACGACCGGGTCGCCGCGCTCGAGACCGGTCGCTTCGGCCGCCGACCCGCAGTTGACGGCCAACTCGAGGTAGCCGGCCGATCCCTCGAGCAACACCACCTCGTCAGGCTGCGCTTCGGCGTAGGTCCGGACGCGCCGGGCGGTCCGCCCAGTTCCCCAGGTTGCAAATGCGATCTCGGACTCGCCCTCACACCGCACGTTGGTCACCAGGTTGCCGAAGCGATCCACGTGGAGGATCTGGCCCGCATACCCTGAGACGGTGGAAACCGATTCCGGCAACGGACACGGCGCCAGAGTGCCCGGTGCGGTCTCGTCGCCGAACTCGTGCACGTCGGCACCACGCGCCAACCGCGCTGCCGCCGGCGCAAAGAGGTCGCGCCCATGGAAGGTTTTTGACGGCTCGTCGACACCCATGCGGCGCCAGTCGAGGACCACCGCCTCGGTCGCTTCGGAGACGGCCGCGGCGAGACCATTGTCCGGCGCTACCAACGAGCGGTTGCCGATCGACGCCACCACCGCACGGCGCTCGGTGCCCACACCGGGATCGACAACAGCCATCACGACGCAATCGTCCGGCAGGTGGGGCCAGGCACACCGAAGCGCGAAGCATGCGCCCCAGATGTCGCCCGCATCGAGATCGTGTCCAAGGTCGAGCCGGGTGACGCCCGGCGCCTCGCGTTCGAGTACCGCATGCAGCACGCCGACGTAATGGTCGGCATGACTGAAGTCGGTGAGGAGAGCAACCGGGCGCATGGGGGCACGCTAGCACAGCGGAGATTTCGGATTTCGGATTTCGGATTTCGGATTTGCCGCCCCCAAACTCGTATCCCGAGCCCGGAGACCCCAGTCGGCGTAGCGCTGTCGCGAATGCCGACCGGACGTGCCGTCTCTGACGATTTTGGGAGCACGGATTCTTGTTGCGAGTGGATGACTCTGGCCCAAATATCGTCAGAGGGGGCACTCACGGGCAATGCCGCCACGGAGAATCGGGATGTTCACGTCGGAAGACATTTGCCGGAGCGAAGTGGCCGTGGTCGAAGACCGCGGGCGGCGGGCGTCCGGGCACGGAGACGGGCACGGTAGAGGTACCATGGGCGCTCGGGAGGTTCGTCATGCGAGAGATGCAGCTCTTCCTTTGCGGAGAACGACGGGACGGCTCGGACATCATGACTGTTCGCTCACCCTTCGACGGGCGTGAGGTGACGCAGGTGGCGCGCGGCGGCCCCACCGAGCTCGAGGCCGCTGCCGCGGCCGCCGAACGGGCGGCCGGCGCCATGGCTGCACTTCCAGCGGTGGAGAGGGCCGCGATCCTCGAACGCGCAAGCGCCCTCGTCGGCGAGCTTCGCGACCCGCTCGCCGAGATCATCTGCGAGGAAGCCGGCAAGCCCATCGCACTCGCACGTGCCGAGGCCGACCGCTGCCGCGACACCTTCACCGAGGCGGCGGTCGTCGCACGCCACCCGGAGGTCGAGGCGTGCGACCTGTCGGGCTATGGCTCTGGCGCGGACCGTCTCGGTCTCACCCACCGGGTGCCGGTGGGTCCGGTCCTCGCCATCACTCCCTTCAACTTTCCCCTCAACCTGGTCGCCCACAAGCTCGCTCCGGCCATCGCCGCCGGTTGCCCAGTGGTCCTCAAGCCGGCCAGCCAGACGCCGAGCCCGGCCCTCATGCTGGCCGACATCCTGACCGAGTCGGGCCTTCCATCCGGCGGCCTGGCGGTGATCCCCTCGCGCGGCGCCGACGCCCAGGAGCTTGCATCGGACGACCGTTTCGCGCTTCTGACCTTCACCGGTTCCCCTTACGTCGGCTGGCGCCTCAAGGAGCTCGCCTGGCGTCGCCGGGTCGCCCTCGAGCTCGGCGGCAACGCGGCGGTGGTGGTGGAGTCGGACATCGACGACGTCGACGATGTCGCACGCCGCATCGCCGCCGGCGCATACGGCTACGCCGGCCAGAGCTGCATTAGCGTGCAACGGGTTCTGGTCCACGAGGATCTCTACATGAGCATGCGGAGCGCGCTGATCGAGGCCGCCGAGGCCGTCGCCCACGGCGATCCCAGTCACGACGGGGTGATCTGCGGCCCGCTCATCGACGAGGCCAACGCCGAACGGGTGATGCAGTGGATCGGCGACGCCCGAGAGGTGGGCGGCCGACTCCTCGCCGGCGGCGAGAGGGACGGCAACGTGGTCTCCCCCACCCTGCTCGAGGAGGTGCCTGACGATCAGCCGGTGGTTGCCGACGAGGTCTTCGGCCCGGTCGCGTGCCTCGACGCCTACGAGGATTTCGAGCAGGCTCTGCTGATGGTCAACGACTCCCGCTATGGCCTGCAGGCGGGGATCTTCACCAACGACACCTCCAAGGTGCAAAATGCGTGGACCGAGCTCGAGGTCGGCGGGATCATCCACAACGACGTGCCGACCTGGCGCACCGACCCAATGCCCTACGGCGGTGTCAAGGGCTCAGGGGTTGGCCGCGAGGGACCGCGCTACACGTATCGTGAGATGACCGAGGAGCGGTTGCTGGTGCTCAAGCGATAGCAACCAATTGCAGTTGAGAATTCAGAGTTGAGAGTTGAGAGTTTGGCTGAACTTCGCGCGGACTCCTGAACTCTTAACTCTTAACTTCAGGCGATGTCAAAACGTCTCTTGCGCGGTGCGACGGATGATCTCGTCCTGCAGCTCACGGGAGATGTCGCAGAAGTAGTCCGAGTAGCCGGCCACCCGAACGATCAGATCGCGGTTGTTTGCGGGGTCCGCCTGCGCCTTGCGGAGCGTGTCGGCGGTGACCACGTTGAACTGGACGTGGTGGCTGTCCATCCCGAAGTAGCCGCGCACCAGTGCGGCCAGCATGTCGATGCCGGTCTCGTCCTCGAGGAGTTGCGGAGTGAATTTCATGTTGAGCAGCGTGCCGCCGGTCTTGAGCTGGTCCATCTTGGCTGCAGACTTGAAGACCGCGGTCGGCCCCTGGCGGTCGGCGCCCTGGACCGGTGAGATCCCTTCCGACAACGGAAGACCCGCACAGCGACCGTCCGGCATCGCGCCCATCACCGCGCCAAAATAGACGTGGCAGGTGGTGGGCAGCATATCGACGTGATACTCGCCGCCGCGGAGGTTGGGCCGCCCCTCGACGGCCTCGTGATACGCCTCGAAGCATCGAACCATGATGTCATCGGCACGGTCGTCGTCGTTGCCGTAACGCGGTGTCTTGTTGACGAGGCGCTGGCGCAGCGTTTCGCAGTCCTCGAAATCGCTATCGAGGGCCTCGACGAGCTCCGACATCGTGATGGTGGCGTTGTCGAAGACGTGGTGCTTGAGGGCGGAGAAGCTGTCGGTGAGGCTGCCGATGCCGACACCCTGGATGTAGCTGGTGTTGTAGCGGGCGCCTCCGGCATTGTAGTCGCGGCCGTTGGCGATGCAGTCGTCGGTGAGGATGCTCAGAAACGGCGCCTGCGCCCAGTCCGCGAACATCCGCTCGAAGACCAGGTTGCCGCTATATTTGATGTCGATGAAGTGACGGACCTGGGTGCGCCACGCGTCGAATACTCCGTCGAGCGACGAGAACTCCCGTGGATCGCCGGTTCGCGGCCCGAGCTGCGCGCCGGTGCGCGGATCGACCCCGTTGTGGAGTGCGAGCTCCAGCATCTTCGGAAGATTGAAGTAGCCGGTCAGGATGTATGCCTCCTTGCCGAAGGCGCCGGCCTCGACGCACCCGGAGGCACCGCCCTCGCGGGCGTCCTCCACCGTCTTTCCCTGCCGCACGAGCTCCTCGACCACCGCGTCTGAGTTGAAGATCGACGGGAAGCCGTAGCCCTTGCGGATCACCCTGAGCGCGGCATCGAGGAAGCGGTCGGGGGTCTTCCGCGACAGCTGGATGTTGTTCGACGGCTGCAGGAGGTGCATGTCGTCGATGACCTCGAGCAGAAGGTAGGAGACCTCGCTGACGGCGTCGGACCCGTCGGCGCGAACACCGCCGATGTTGATATTCGCGAAGTCGGTGTAGGTGCCGCTTTCCTCGGCGGTGACCCCGACCTTGGGCGGCGCCGGGTGGTTATTGAACTTCACCCACAGACACTCCAGCAGCTCCGTGGCGCTGTCACGGTCGAGGCTGCCGTCGTCGATGCCGCTTTCATAGAACGGCTCCAGATGTTGATCGAGGTGGCCCGGATTGTATGCGTCCCAGCCGTTGAGCTCGGTGATCACACCGAGGTGGACGAACCAGTAGGTCTGAATGGCCTCCCAGAAGTTGCGCGGAGCTTGGGCCGGTACGTGCCGGCAAACCTCTGCAATGCGTTCGAGCTCGGATCGCCTGTGCGGATCGGTCTCCGTCGCGGCCAACTCCTCTGCCCTGTCGGCATGCCGGTTGGCGAAGAGGATGGTCGCGTCGGCCGCGATATCCATCGCCTCGAGTTGCTCCCTCCTGGCCAGAGCCTCTGGATCGGACCCGAAGTCGAGGCCTTCGATCTCGGCCGCGATTTCGGCCTTGAAGTCGAGGAGGCCCTTCCTGAAGATTTTGCCGTCGCCCACGGTGTGACCGGGAGCGCGCTGCTCCATGAACTCGGTGAAGACTCCGGCCGAGAACGCCCGATGCCACTCCTCCGGAAGCAGGCTGAAAATCCGATCGCGGAGTGAGCGGCCCTGCCAGAACGGAATCACCTCGCGCTCGTAGCGCTCGATGTCCTCGGCCGCGACCCGATAGCTGGTCATGGCTCGGCTATCGAGGATCCGGAGATCGTCGACGCTGTGGCAGGTGATCTCGGGGTAGGTTGGCGTGGCCTTGGGCTCGTGGCCGCGTTCGCCGACGATCAGCTCCTCGTCACCAATGTAAACGGTCTTGTTGGCTGCCAGGTGGTGATAGCCCTTCGCCCGCAACACCGGCTGCGAGCACTTACCGATGTTCTCGCGGTAGAACTCGGTCAGCAGAACCGCCCGTTCGATCGAGACCGAAGGATGGGTGTCCAGGCTTTGCTGCTTTAGCCGCTGAACGCGGTCGTTCATGGGGAGCCTCCAATGGTCACTTCGAGATCGTGCCTCGTGAGTTTTTCGGCAACTGCGCAGAGCGTCTCCCCGTCTGGAGGCAGCAGGCCGACCCGATCTCCGGATTGTCCCAGGCGCTCCCGCTTGCCGTTCGCGATGCCGTGGTAGGGCAGCACGAACACGCGATGCGGACGCGGCATACCTGCGAGGAAGGCGCCGGTAGCCTCGATGTTCGCCGGGTCGTCGTTGAATCCAGGAATCAGCGGGATGCGGATCCAAATCTCCACACCGTCCTCGCTCAGAGCGCGCAGGTTGTCGAGGATGATGCGATTGTCCGTGCCGGTCTGAGAGTAGTGCCGAACCGGATCCATGTGCTTGAGGTCATACAGCACGAGATCCGCGATCTTTGCCACCCCGAGGAGAGTGTCCATCGGTGCGAAACCGCAGGTGTCGACCGCGGTGTGGAGGCCCCGCCGACGGCACTCGCGGAGACAGTCCGTCAGGAACCCGGCCTGCGCGAGTGGCTCGCCGCCCGAAAAGGTCACGCCGCCACCGGACGCTTCGAAGAAGACCCGGTCGCGCTCCAGCGCGTCGACCAGCTCCTCAACGCCGTACTCGCGACCCGCGAGCTCGCGAGCGTCGGCCGGACACGCCTCGACGCACGAGCCACAGCGGGTGCAACGATGGCGATCCCAAGGCTTCCCGGCCGGCGCCGCTCCACCCTCCTCGACCGGGCAGGCCTCGATACACGCGCCGCATGCGAGGCAGCGATCGGCGCTGATCATCACCACCGGAGCCTCGTCGATGCCCTCCGGGTTGTGGCACCAGCTGCAGGAGAGGGGGCAGCCCTTCAAAAAGGCCGTGGTCCGGACGCCCGGTCCGTCGTGCACCGAGCACCGCTGGATATTGAAAACCCTGCCGATCAAAGTGCCCATTCTACGAATTCCACAATCGCCATCTTACCTCTCATGTCATCTGGAATCACCGCCAGCCGGCTCATCACCAAGATGGGCATGGATGTCGCCTCGACTGAGACGATCCGGCCAGGGTCTCGGGTCGCCGTATAATGGAGTTCGCACCAGCGCTCGTGGAGAGAACTACATGGCCAACCCCGATCATCTGAACAAGCTCCGCGCCGGCAAGTGGAACGAGTGGCGCGTGGCCAATCCGGCCGTGGCGCCGGATCTGATCGATGCCGAGCTGGCGGGCGCCGATCTGCGCGGCCTCGATTTTTCAAAGGCGCATCTGCGCGGCGCCGACCTCAGTGGCGCCCGCCTCGACGGGGCGGATCTTTCGCGGGCCATCCTGGAGGGCGCCCGGCTCACCAACGCCTCGCTCACTGAGGCCAAACTGGACAACGTGCAGCTCGACTTCCTCGACCTCTCCGGCCTCGATCTCTCCAGCGTCTCGCTCTTTCGCGCCAGTTTGCGCGGCGCCAATCTGACCCGCACGAATCTCCGCCACGCCGATCTTTCGCAAGCGACGATGGAGAGCGCCCTCTTCGACCAGGCCGATCTCTCGGGCGCAAAACTCCAGGGGGCGTCGCTCCGGGGCGGGCGATTCGACGCCACGGTGATGCGCGGCGTTCTAGGCGAAGGGGCCATTCTCGACGGCGTGGAGTTCGAAAACCTCAACATGGAGGGTGCGATATTCTCGGACGCACAGGGGGACAACGCGCAGTTCAAGGGCTGCCGGTTGCAGCGAGCGAACTTCAGGAACGCCGCCCTGCGCAGCGCCAACTTCCACGGGGCCATCCTTTGCGAGGCAATCTTCGACGGGGCCGGATGCGAGGGAGCAAGCCTCAGCCATGCCGACCTCGAGAAGGCGAGCTTCGTCCGCACGAATCTCTCGGAAGCTGATCTGCGCCAGTCGAGCATCATCGGCGCAGTGTTCGACGGCTGCATCTTCACCTCGGCGCAGTTGGCGGAGCTTGACTTCCGCTCTCCGAGCCTGGGCAGGGTGTCCTTCGCCACCGCCAACCTTCGCAAGGCCGTGTTCGCCCGCTGCGAGCTGCGCGCCACCGACTTCCGCGAGGCCAATCTCGAGGAGGCAGACCTCCGGCACGCGTTCTTCGAAGGGGCCAACTTCAGTCGCGCCAACCTGATCGACGCACAGGCCCGCCACGCCAACTTCAAACAGGCGAACCTCGAAGATGTGACGGCACAGGGCGCGGACCTCTCGGGCACGAACCTCATTCTCGTAAAGGCCAGCGGGGCCAAGATGATCGGCGCGGATTTCCGATTCACCGACGCCGTCGGCATCGACCTCCAGGGCGCAGACATTCGCTATGCGGACCTTCGCAACGCCGACCTCACCAAGGCCAACATCACCAGCGCCAAGCTCTGGGGGTGCAAGGTCCGCAACACCAAGCTCCCGTCATCGGTCGGCCACCTCAAACTGCTCTTGATGGTGAGTCAGATCTTCCAGGGTGTGGGCAAGCGGGCCGACAAAATGAAGCAAGCGCGTGAGCAGAAACGCATCCGCCAGGTCGCGGAGCTCGTCCGGGAACGCGAGGCGGTGCGCAAGCGGCGCCCTCGGTGACTTCGCGCCAAGCTGCCCTCCTCCTCTGCATCTTCCTCGCACTGCCGACAATCTCGCTTGCCGATGACGAGAACCTCGATGGGCTGCCTATCATCGCCATCCACGTCGACCGCAACAAAATCTTTGACACCAATGATCCGAAGACCTCGGCCTGGTTCTACCGTTGGGCCAACGCCCTCCACGTCGTCTCCAAGGAGAACTTCATCCGATCAATGCTGCTCTTCACGGAGGGCGACCCCTACTCTGCCAGTACGGCCGCGGAAAGCGCCCGCATCCTGCGGCATCTGGGCATCATCAATCCCGTCGAGATCCGAGCACAGCGGGTCGCCGGTGGCGTCGAGGTCGAGGTCGAGACCCACGACAGGTGGACCCTCCAGATCGGAGCCCAGGCCGGGCTCTCCGGCAGTCGCTCGAACTTCAGTTTGGATCTGGAGGAGAACAACCTCGCAGGTTGGGGAAAGGGAGCAGGCGTGGCCTACGGGCGGGACAACGAGCGAAATACGTGGTCCTACCGGTATTTCGACCCCAACGTTTTTTCGACTCGCTGGCGGGTGCTCCTCGTGCACGCGCACTTCTCCGACGGATCGCGCGATGAGGTCCGCGTCGATCGTCCCTTCTACTCGCTCGCCACCCCGTGGACGTGGGGCGTGGAAGCTTCGCAGGAGAACCTCCTCGAGCATCTGTACTCCGAATCGGACTCGGTCGTGAGCGGCAGCCGGGAGAGCGAGAACGCTCGCGTGTGGGGGGGCGCACGGCTACCGGGAAAGGGCAATGTCACGCGGCGATTGGTGGCCGGCTGGCAACACCGGCGAGACCTCTTCTCCGATTGGGAGTGGGAGGTCGATGGCTCACCGTACCCGACACCGGAGGACCTCCTCGTCGATGGTCCGATGATCTCGTACGAGCAGATCGTGGATCGCTTCATCGTGGTGAAGGGTTTTCGCGCGTGGACCGTGCAGGAGGATGTGGCCTTCGGACCAAACTTCGCGCTGACCACCGTCTTCTCGTCGCCGGCCTTCGGCGGCGACCACAAACGGTGGCTGACTGCCGGGGGGGGGCACGTGGCGAGGCGCCGCGGCGATTGGCTATTCCTCGGTGACGTCTGGTTCTCCGGTCGCCTCGAGCAGGGAGAGGTCCGCAACCTGGTCACCGGATTCCAGGTGGGGGCCGCACAGCTCGGAACGCGCGGATGGCAGGTGCGTCTTTTTGCGGAAAACTCCCGCAACCTCGATCTCAACCGGCAGCTGACGCTCGGCGCCGAGATCGGCCTCCGCGGGTGGGATCCCGACTACTTCGACGGCACCGGCCGCGCCTTGCTCAATATCCAGTGGCGGCGGTTGATCAAGGAACGTGTCCTCGGTCTGTTCTCGGTCGGGGTCGTCGTCTTCGGGGATGCCGGCGCGACCTGGGACCCGCGGGTCGGCCAGGACACGGACGGCATCCGCCTCGACGCCGGGGTGGGCCTCCTCTTCGATCTCGCCCACCTCAGTCGCAGCAACCTCCTTCGGGT
>PVMK01151263.1_pt1 | contig 11332 bp, 15 predicted proteins | sample 1853481 | NCBI WGS metagenome assembly PVMK01 (sample SAMN08533507, study PRJNA380276) | Marine sediment metagenome, whole genome shotgun sequencing project. | reverse complement strand
GGTGTCGATCATGTCTTCAGTCATGCGCACCGATAATGCCGTTGCGCCCTGCGTATACATTCGAGATCTGCTGCCGGTGCTTGCGGGCAGTTTCGATGACCGCGCAGGCCGAGGTGTTGATGACGGCTGTGACGCCACCCGATTGTGCATAGAACGCATTCATTCTGGACATCTTGGGTCTCACCTGTGCGGTAATTAAGGGGGACAGTTTACTTAATTGATACGGGGGAAAGCACCGAATAGGTAATGATCAACTCAATTAAGTAAACTGTCCCCCTTAATTACCGCCGCATCATGAGCCACCAACCGAGAGAAGACTCGCATGCGTATCGTCTTATTGGGAGCGCCGGGCTCCGGTAAAGGCACTCAGGCCAAGCGGCTTGAGGCTGACCAAAATATTCCACAAATCTCGACCGGCGACATGCTGCGAGCAGCTGTTGCAGCGGGGTCACGGTTTGGCGAGCAGGCCAAGGACATCATAGAGGCCGGCCAGCTGGTCTCCGACGACATCATGCTTGGCATCATCAGCGAACGACTGGCGGAGCCCGACGCGGCAGAAGGTTTTATCCTGGATGGCTTTCCGCGCACCGAAATACAAGCGCTGGATCTCGAGGATCTGCTCGATCAGCTTGGCAAGCCGCTTGATGCTGCGGTCCTCATGGATGTCGATTTCGATATTCTGCTGAAACGCCTGACCGGCAGGCGCACCTGTTCGCTGACTGGCAAATTGCTGAATATCTATTTCTCCTCCCAGGAGGAACTGGATGCATGCACCGACGCCGGCGGAGAATTGATACAGCGGGATGATGATAATGAAGAGACGATCAAAAGCCGACTCGACGTTTATCGTCAACAAACCGAACCCCTGATCGAGTATTACCAGACGAGAGGCAGGCTCAAAACCGTCGATGCGGATGGCTCGATGGACGATGTCTACGAACGGCTGCGAGCTGTCCCTCGCTTCTTAACAGTCTGCCAGCATTTCCAGGAGTCGATCACCGACTTGCTCGCGGCGCCAGCCGCGGAAGATTCTCAAGTCGCGACCGCCGAGCAATGCCGAGGACAACTCCTTCTTCGGTGCGATCAGCTCTGTCGCCAGCCCCAGGCGCATCCGCGACATCGGATACCTGCTTTTGCATCTTTTTCAAGAGCGCCTTTTGCCGCTCGTTCGGTTTTTGCGGCGGCTCGTAATCGGATTGCTGTTTCTCCGCGTCCGCCAGTACGCGCAGCAACTGGTCGCCTGCCCGTGCGGCAGTTCGCGGTGCCAGCCCCGGTGTAGCTTCAAGTTTCTGCTGGGTGTCGGGCCGGTTGACGGCGATGTCGAGCAGCACGGCGTCACGTATGATCCATTGCCGTGGCCGATCGCGTCGCATCGCCTCCCGCTCCCGCCAGGCAGCGAGTTGCACGGCAGCAGAACGTGCACGGCCGCGCAGGTTTCTTGCACCTTTCAAACGGTCTATCGCATGTGTCGCATCACTTTCATAAAGCGAAACATCAAGCAGAGCCATCGAATCCTCGATCGCCCATTGCAGTCTGCCCAGGTCTCCGAGACGTTCAGTCAGCGTATCGTATGCTGGCAACAGGTACTGAACATCCTCCGCGGCATATTCGATAAACGCGTCCGGTAGTGGACGCTGTGACCAATCAGCCCGGGTATGCGATTTCGCGAGTTCAACGCCAAACAATTCTTTGACCATATTGCCGTAGCCGATCTGCGGCTGATAGCCAAGGAGCGCTGTATTCGATAAACGCGTTCGGTAGTGGACGCTGTGACCAATCAGCCCGGGTATGCGATTTCGCGAGTTCAACGCCAAACAATTCTTTGACCATATTGCCGTAGCCGATCTGCGGCTGATAGCCAAGGAGCGCTGCCGCCACTTGTGTATCAAAGATTTCGCCGGGCATGAGTTCGACGGTTTGATAAATAACTTCCAGGTCCTGTCTGCCCGAATGGAGTACCCAGGCAGGGCTGGTAATTGCCTGCCAAAGCGCCTTATCGCGCCCGTCATTCCTGGCGTCCAGACTCAACGGGTCAGCGCAAAATATTTTGTTTTCAGTCGCAATCTGAATCAGACAAAGCTGAGCGAGGAAAGTCTTCTCGCGCACGAATTCAGTGTCAACGCCAATACGCGATTGCTTAAGCATTGCGCTCCCGAGTCGGTCATCCGTCTTCAGATCGACAAATTGATACTCAGGCATAAGGTGGATTCAAGTAGACTTCGATTGCGCTTGTTATCGTGAGATGATGGCGACCGATCATATCGCTATTGTGACAGAACACTGCAACTTCTTCTCAGAACATTTATCGAGATCATCATGCTGCGCAAGGGTCCGGAGCAGGTTCCGGATTCGTGGCTGGTTTTTCTTTTCGCCCTGATCATGATGCAGTTTGCGTCGTTTGTCGCGGCAACGCTCATCAACCTGGGCGAAGACTACAGTCACCTGCTGACACTCATCACCAATGTGCTCGGCTTGGGGATATATGCCGCGATACTTTTTGTCAGCGGTTTTATTCGCCGCTTTGTGCCAATCGTGTCAGCCATCCTCGCGTGTGGTTCGATCCTGACCTTGCTCTTCGTTGCCGCATACGTGCTGTCTGAGTCCATTCCTTGGCGGCAACATAGCGGTCATCGTTGCCACGCTCATTATTATCTGGTCGGTACCCGTTGAAGGTCATATCATCGCGCGTGGGATTGAACAGCATTGGTACATTGGTATTGTTATCGCGATGATTGTGTTCATTGGGCAATACGCATTCCAATCGACCATGAGTGGCCGGATTTAGACTATGCATATACATATTCTCGGCATCTGCGGAACCTTTATGGGCGGCGTCGCAGCACTTGCGAGGGCCGCGGGCCACGAAGTGACCGGCAGCGACGCGAACATATACCCGCCGATGAGTACCCAGTTGAAAAACCTGGGTGTTGACATCATGGAAGGGTACGAACCGCAACATCTGGATCGGGTACCCGATTACGTCGTGGTTGGCAACGCAATGAGTCGCGGCAACCCGGCGGTCGAGGCGATGCTCGATCGGCGTATTCCCTTATTGTTCGGGTCCGCAATGGCTGGCCGAGCATGTATTGCACAAGCGGCACGTGATGGCCGTCTCGGGTACGCACGGCAAGACGACAACAGCAAGCATGCTGGCATGGATCCTGGAGGACGCAGGACTGATGCCAGGATTTCTCATCGGTGGCATACCCGTGAATTTCGAGGTTACCGCCCGTGTCGGAGAATCTGATTATTTCGTGGTTGAGGCGGACGAATATGACACCGCGTTTTTTGACAAGCGCGCCAAGTTCGTCCACTACCGGCCACAGACACTGATCATCAGTAACCTGGAATTCGATCACGCGGACATATACGCTGACATGGAGGCCATTCACTGGCAGTTTCACCAGTTGATGCGAACGATACCGTCGAACGGGCGTGTCATCGTCAATGCCAACGATAAAAACACGGCCAAAATGCTTGAGCAGGATGCTGGACGCCGGTCGAGAATTTTGGTCTGGGCGATGACAGCGACTGGCGCGCAAGCTTCGCCGACGCCGGCCAACGGCGTATCCGCATTGCGTACGGTGATGGTGAGTCCGTGGAGGTGGCGTGGAAACTTGGTGGTGCATACAACCTCGAGAATGCAGTGGCTGCGGTTGCCGCCGCTAAATCGGCCGGAGTACCGCTACAGCAGGCGGTGGATGCATTATCCCGTTTTGATGGCGTCAAGCGCCGCATGGAGAGAACGGCGACGGTGTCCGATGTTGCGATTTACGATGATTTTGCGCATCACCCGACGGCCATCCGGCGCACCATAGCGGGCCTGAAGAAACGTTTTCCTGGTCAACGCATCGTCATTGCGCTGGAGCCCAGGTCAAACACGATGAAAATGGGTGTTCACAAAGACGACGCTCTCCCGAGTCCTTGCACGACGCTGATCTGATTTTTGTTTACCGTCCGGACAAACTTGCTGCTGAATTCGACGCGAGCCTTGTCTTGGGAAGCGCCTGCAATTGTTCGGTAATTACGATGAACTGCTGGCATCACTTGAAAGCAAGTTGCTCGCTGGCGACCAAATGGTCTTCATGAGCAATGGCAGTTTCGGCGCGACCCGCCAAAAACTCACTACGGCTTTGCAAAAACGATCGCCTGGCGGCGAATGAGCGGCGTAGATCTTCAAAGCAGCAGCCCGCCATTTCCTGCATTGCGAACGCGGCAGATTTTGCGAGGTATGCCGACACCTCGCAATCTGGTCCCCGACTTCTATACTGAAGTAATGAAAGTACCGCTGTTTCCATTGCGCACCGTTCTTTATCCGGGCGGTCCGCTGCCACTGCGAATTTTCGAGTCGCGCTACCTGGATATGATCAGCAAATGTATGAAAAACGACAGCCCGTTCGGTGTGTTGTTGATCAAAACCGGTAGTGAAGCCGGACCGGCGACCACTTACGAGGTTGGCACACTCGCTAAAATTACCGACTGGTACCAGGGCAGCGACGGGTTGCTTGGCATAACGGCGGTTGGCGGGCAGCGATTCCGCTTGTTGTCCAGCAGTCGGCAGCCTGACGGCTTGAACATTGGCGACATCGAGATGATACCGACGGAGGAAACGCGCACGCTGCCCCGATGAATATCGGCCGCTGGCGAACATTTTGTCGGGCGTGCTCGAAGATCTCGGTCGCCTGTACGAAACTCTGGACAAGAAATACGATGATGCGGGATGGGTTGGATACCGCTTTGCGGAAATATTGCCGATTACGCCGGAACAGAAACAAAACTGTCTTGAAGCAGATGATCCTGTCCGGCGCCTGGAAATAATGCGCGAGGTGCTGGACACTGTGCGCGGTCCCGAAAACGCAACGTAGGAGCGGCCGAGATCGGGCTCTGCTCCCATTTCAAAGCGATTTGAATACCGTTCTTGCCGCATCCAGTGTACGAGAGATCTCATCGTCACCATGCGCGGCAGAGACGAAGCCCGCCTCGAAGGCAGAAGGGTGCCAGGTAGATTCCCTGTTCGAGCATGCCGTGGAAGAATTTCCTGAAGCGATCGATATCTGCAGCAGCAACCTGGGCGAATTTACGTACCGGTCCGTCGGAACAAAAAACAAAACCGAACATCCCGCCGCAAGCTTCGACTGCCAGCGGAACGTTAGCCGCCAGTGATTCTGCCGCGAGACCGTCCGCAAGTTGGCGCGTTTGCGCGTTGAGCGAATCGAAAAATTCCGGGTCTTCGATAAGCTGTAATGTCGCAAGACCTGCAGCCATCGCGAGCGGATTGCCGGACAGGGTACCTGCCTGGTAGACAGGTCCGTCGGGCGCGATGCTCGACATTACATCGGCGCGGCCGCCAAATGCCGCCGCTGGCATGCCGCCACCAACAACTTTGCCGACCGTCGTAAGATCCGGCTTGATGCCAAACAGTTCCTGTGCGCCGCCACGCGCCACTCGAAAACCGGTCATGACCTCGTCGAGGATCAGCAGGGCGCCTGCATCGGTACATCTTGTGCGCAAAGTATCGAGGAAGCCTTCGACCGGCGGCACCATATTCATATTGCCCGCTATCGGTTCCACGATGACAGCGGCAATCTGTTCGCCCGAGTTCGTCGAAAGGCCTGGTCGACCGAGGCGATGTCATGGTAATCGGGCGTTGTCGTGTGGTCCGCCAGGCTGGCAGGAACGCCCGGGGCACTCGGCACACCCAGTGTCCGGGCGCCCGATCCTGCCTTGATGAGTAAGGAATCCGAATGTCCGTGGTAACAACCCTCAAACTTTACGATCTTGTCGCGCCCGGTATGTCCGCGCGCCAGCCGGATCGCGCTCATCGTCGCCTCTGTTCCTGAACTGACCATTCTGAGGCGTTCGATCGACGGCATGAATTCGCAGATTTTCCGGGCAAGCCTGGTTTCGATCACAGAAGGTGCACCGAAACTCAAGGATCGGCTCGCCGCCTCTTTGACGGCGTCGACGACGGCCGGATGCGCGTGTCCAAGGATCATGGGGCCCCACGAGCCGACGTAGTCGATTAACTGGCGGCCATCCTCCGTCTCCAGCCAAGCGCCTTTGGCACTCTTTATGAACACAGGATCACCGCCGACTCCGGCGAATGCCCGCACCGGCGAGTTGACGCCGCCGGCGATATATTTTTTTGCTTCCGTGAACAAGGTCGTCTGTGCCATTCCTTGCATGCTACAGAAGCGCTTGTGCTTCGAAAACCCTCTGGATTGGCAATGGGCCTTGGTGCAAACTATTCCGCCATGAAGGCCTATATGTGTCTGATTTGCGGATTCGTGTACAACGAGGAGGAGGGGGAACCCGAATCCGGTATTGCGCCCGGGACGAGGTGGGACGATGTGCCCCTTTCATGGCGTTGTCCCGACTGTGGGGCTGGTAAGGAAGACTTCAAAATGGTCGAAATCTAATTGAAAAACCCTCATGCGGCGCGATACTGCGTTAAAAAGGCGGCTCAAAATGCTCATGTACTATTTGTACACTCCGCTTATTTCGCCGCCTTCTTGCCTTGTCTCGCGCGCGCCTGAGACTTTTTCAAGCAACTGTTAGTTCGGAGGTTGGTGTAGCTGTATTACGTCAAAGCCGCGCTGCGACAACAAGTTTGGCACGCCCTGATCCCCAACCAGGTGCAGCGCACCGACGATAATCAGGTAATTGTCTTTCTCGCGCAGTAATTCTTCAATCCTTACTACCCAGTTCCGGTTCCGGTTTACGACGATTGCCTGGTGCAATTCGTCGAATTCCTGCATGTCGGCGAGCAGGTTTTTTTCGAGGAACTCGATGTCACCGTAGCGCCAGGCATCGACCATGTCATCCATTACCTGTGAGAGATCCGCACTGTCAGACAAGGTTTGGATCAACAAGTCGCGTTGGGACGGAAGGGACAGCCTGTCGAGGATCTCCAGTTGCTGACGCGTGGTCTCCAGGCCGAAAATTTCCTTGTTGTCACGACGCGCAATTTCGGTCAGGTGAAATTCGATGCCATGGGTCGGATTAAATCCAATGCGCATCAGCATCATCATTTCAACGTTGATCGCGGCGTACCAGGGCTCCGATTTATCGAGCAGCCTAAGTGGTATCTGCAGCGCTTCTGCCAGCGATTCCGCCTCCGCATATAGCTCCGGGCCCATCAGGTCGGGCAACGCCCTGCCGTCTTGTATCAGCCCCAGTTCAGTCGCCAGCGCCTGGTCCGCAACCGGATCGATATCGTCCATATCGATCTCCATGATCAGCGCCTCGGCTTGTGAATACGCGTCATAGATCGCCGACGGAATCGGATGATCCTTTTCGCGCAGCATATGGATCGAACCCAGCAGAAAGATGCTATTGCTGGCGCCGTCGATCTGCCACAGCGAAAAGCGGATGACCGTTTTCGGCGGCAGATGCCGGGAAGCCGGCAAGGAGCAGGGCCAGCACAGGTACCCATTTATGCACCGGACAGGACACTAATCGACGTCAGGATCGAGCCAGATCAGCTCATCCTCGACCGTACCGTCCGCATGCAAACTGATGCGCCGGTAAGCGGGCGGATTGTCATCAAGGGCGAAGTCGTCGCTTGCGACCATGAATTGGCGGCAGGTGGACGGCGTGCCGATAATCTTTATCGATTCATGCTCGCCCTCGAATTCCTGGTGTACGTGGCCGAATATTGCTGCGCGAACGTTGCCGGGCTGCGCAATCATCCTGAGAAATTCCTCGCCATTTTTCAGTCCAACCTGGTCCAGCCACTTGCTGCCGACCGGTAATGGAGGATGGTGCAGGCAGATCAAGACATGCTCGGCGCTGGTCTGGGCAAGATCTTTCGCGAGCCGGTCCATTTCGCCATCATCGACCCGTCCGCCGGCATCGCCGCTGACGCAGCTGTCAATTCCAGTAATGAGCCAGTTATTGATGTGCACGGATGCGCAATAGTGAAACGGATCCTGAGAAACCGCATCGCGCATCAGGTCACGAATGTCATGGTTGCCGGGCACGCAGTACACCGGCAATTCCAGCGTTGACATAAGGTCGCAAAATCGATCGTAGGCGGCGCGGCTGTCGTCCTGGATCAGGTCACCCGTCATGGCCACCAGATCGGCGGGCCAGTTTGATTCGGCAATATGCTCGAGCACCCGTGACAGCGATGAATGGGTGGCCATTCCGCGCAGACTCGATTCTGAATCGGCGAACAAGTGTGGGTCCGTGACATGCAGAACCCGGATAGGATCGGACGACGTATGAATGGCGTTTTGACTCGCTCAGGTCACCGAAGAACAACGAATCCTAAGATGATAGCGGTTTGCACCTGTTGCGGCCACCGCTGCCGGCCGCAGTTTGGCTGTATTTTCAGTATCTGTAATGTTCGGGCTTGAACGGCCCCTCTTTGGGACACACCGATATAGTCGGCCTGTTCGTCTGACAGCTCTGTCAATTCGGCGCCAACGCGATCGAGATGCAGCCGCGCGACCTTTTCGTCCAGGTGTTTGGGCAACACGTAGACTTCATTGTCGTATTTCTCGCCGTTTTGCCACAGTTCGATCTGTGCCAGAACCTGGTTGGTGAATGAATTCGACATGACGAAACTGGGATGTCCGGTTGCGCAACCCAGGTTCACGAGGCGGCCTTCTGCCAGCAGGATGATGCGTTTGCCGTCCGGGAAGATGATGTGATCAACCTGTGGTTTGATGTTTTCCCATTCGAATTTGTGCAGGTACTCGACATCGATCTCGTTATCGAAATGGCCGATGTTGCAGATGATCGCCTGATCCTTCATGCGCTCCATTTGCGGACCGCTGACAACGTGGTAGTTGCCGGTGGCCGTAACGACAATATCCGCCTGATCGCAAACCTCGTCGAATTTCACGACGCGATAGCCTTCCATCGCCGCCTGCAAAGCGCAGATCGGGTCGATCTCGGTTATCAGGACGGTGGCGCCCAGGCCCCGCAGCGACTGCGCACAACCCTTCCCAACGTCACCGTAGCCGCACACGATTGCGACCTTGCCAGCGATCATTACATCGGTCGCACGCTTGATACCGTCAACCAGCGATTCTCGGCAACCGTACAGATTATCGAACTTGGACTTTGTTACCGAGTCGTTAACATTGAATGCCGGGCACAATAACGTGCCGTCCTTTTGCATGTCGTAAAGGCGTTTCACGCCGGTCGTCGTCTCCTCAGACAGTCCCTTGATGTTTTTCATCAGCTCCGGGTACTTTTCGTGCAGCACCAGCGTCAGGTCGCCGCCATCATCCAGAATCATGTTGGGCTGCCAGCCGTCGGGCCCGCTGATGGTCTGCTCGACGCACCACCAGTATTCCTCTTCAGACTCGCCTTTCCACGCGAACACGGGAACGCCGGATACAGCAATGGCCGCCGCGGCATGGTCCTGGGTCGAGAAGATGTTGCAGGACGACCAGCGGATATCCGCGCCGAGTTCGCGCAATGTCTCGATCAGGACGGCTGTCTGAATCGTCATGTGCAGGCATCCAGTCAGCCGCACACCGGCAAGCGGTTTTTGCGCCCCATATTCGTCGCGCAGGGCCATGAGGCCGGGCATTTCTGTTTCCGCTATCGCAATTTCCTTGCGACCCCAGTCTGCCAGCGATTTGTCGGCAACTTTGTAATCCTGCTTCTGCAGGGCGATGGCTTCACTGCTCATGTACGGCTCCTAAGAAATGTCAAGCTGCGACAGCGCCGCGCAAGGCGTCGGCCTTGTCGGTGCGTTCCCAGCTAAGGTCAAGGTCTTCCCGGCCAAAGTGCCCGTAAGCGGCGGTCGGTTTGTAGATAGGTCGGATCAGGTCGAGCATTTTCAAAATGCCATACGGCCGCAGGTCGAAATTCTCGCGGATCAAGACTGTCAGTTCTTCTTCGCTGACCGCGCCGCTGCCAAATGTCTGGACGCTGATCGATGTCGGCTCGGCAACGCCGATCGCGTAGGCGACCTGGATCTCACAACGATCGGCGAGACCGGCGGCAACGATGTTCTTGGCAACATAACGGCAGGCATAGGCCGCAGACCGGTCGACTTTCGACGGATCTTTGCCCGAGAATGCACCGCCACCATGTCGCGCGGACCCGCCGTAGGTGTCGACGATGATCTTGCGGCCGGTCAGTCCGCAATCGCCCATGGGGCCGCCGATTTCGAAGCGGCCGGTCGGGTTAATGTGGTATTGCGTCTTGTTGCTGATCCACTCCGCCGGCAGGATCGGCTTGATGATCTCTTCCATGACGCCGTCGCGCAGGTCCTTCATGCTGATGTCGGCATGGTGCTGCGACGACAGGACCACGGCATCGATGCCGACGGGTTTGTCGTCTTCGTAGACAAAGGTGACCTGGCTTTTTGCGTCCGGCCGTAACCACGGCAGAATGCCGGCCTTGCGGACTTCGGCCTGGCGCTTGACGAGGCGGTGCGCATACGTAATCGGCGCCGGCATCAGAACGTCGGTTTCATTGCAGGCATAACCGAACATGAGTCCCTGGTCCCCGGCGCCCTGGCTCTGCTCATCTTCGCGATCGACTCCTTGGGCGATATCGGGTGATTGCTTGCCGAGTGCGCTCAATACGGAGCAGGATGCACCGTCGAAACCCATCGCGGAATCGTTGTAGCCGATCTCCAGAACTGTTGCGCGGACCAGGTTTTCCAAGTCGACCCAGGCAGACGTGGTTACTTCACCGGCGACGATGACCATGCCGGTCTTGACCATGGTTTCGCAGGCGACGCGTGCTTTCGGGTCCTGCTCGATGATCGCATCAAGGACCGCGTCGGAGATCTGGTCGGATACTTTGTCAGGATGCCCCTCGGATACGGATTCCGAGGTAAACAGGTAGGAATGACTCATAGGATTTGGTGAATTGAGAATAGTCGAGCCGGTAATTGTACATGACTGTTTGCACGGCGCACCATGCGGGAATCGACATTAATGAAAAGGCAGCTCACTTCTGGAATGCAACATTAGCGGCAAACGCAGGTACAATCGTGGTTGCGGCGTGCGCCCGAAACAGGGAAAATGCGCGGCGTCAGGGGCGACCATTCTCCTCGGAAACTCTCTTAATTTAACGATAAGACCGGCTCAAAGGCCACGACAAAACCATGTCACAACAAACCAGCCGTTCGACTGTCGCCGGCCAGCCAGCCCGGCGAGAACTTGCCAACGCGATTCGCGCTCTCAGTATGGATGCCGTCCAGGCCGCCAATTCAGGGCATCCCGGTATGCCCATGGGCATGGCGGATATCGCCGAGGTGCTATGGAATGATTATCTAAAGCACAACCCGGGTAATCCGCAGTGGTGGGACCGTGATCGCTTCGTCCTGTCGAACGGCCACGGCTCGATGCTGCTGTAC
>PVMK01117732.1_pt1 | contig 11332 bp, 12 predicted proteins | sample 1853481 | NCBI WGS metagenome assembly PVMK01 (sample SAMN08533507, study PRJNA380276) | Marine sediment metagenome, whole genome shotgun sequencing project. | reverse complement strand
ACAGTCCCTTAAAATCAGAGATCATCCATGTCCAATCGGAAAAAATCCTTGGCCTGAGGCGTTTTTTCTTCGATTGCATAGCGCACCGGGGCCGTGTTGGGCGCAAAGGCCTCGATGAGAATTTCCGCACTGTCCTCAGGAGCCAAAAGGCCGGTAAGAGGATCGATCGGCCGGAATTCGATGCTGTCTGGAACCGGAAACTGCTTGACCGGCATATCCTTAACTGCTTCTGTCATAAAAGCGACCCAGGCCGGTGCGGCGGCTTTGGAGCCGGTTTCCCTTTTACCCAGCGGGCGTTCCTGATCATAACCGACCCAGGCAACCGCCAGCAGTTGCTGGACATAGCCGATGAACCAGGCGTCTTTGAGATCATTTGTCGTGCCGGTTTTAGCCGCCACTGGTCGCTTTAACGCCTTGGCGCGCCATCCGGTGCCTTTCTGCACCACACTTTCCAGGATGTTGGTTATCAGATAGGCGGTTTCCGCACTGATGACCCGACTGCGTGATTGACCGATCAACTTTTGTCCCGCCTGCGGTCCTGCGGGGAAATCAGCGGGATCGTTCGATTCGACAATCTTACCGTCACGATCCAGAATCTTGTTGATATAGGTCGGCATGACCTTGACGCCACCGTTGGCCAGAACGGAATAGCTTCGTGCCAATTCCATCGGCGTCAGAGCTGACGAGCCGAGACCGAGAGTCAAATCCTCGGCGAGATGCGACTCGATGCCGAGCTTTCGGGCATAGTTGGCAGCGTAACGAACACCGATGTCTTCGAGAATTTTGATCGTGATGACATTAAAAGACTTTGCCAGTGCGGTGCGTAGTGGTACCGGACCGTAGAAGCGTTTGGAGTAGTTTTTCGGCTTCCATTCCTTGATTTCACCGGACTCAAGACGCTCTTTGTAAATCACTGGTGTGTCGAGAATTACTGTGGCAGGTGTGTAGCCTTTATCGAGGGCTGCTGCGTAGATCAGTGGTTTCATTGCTGAACCAGGCAAACGGCGGGCCTGGAGCACACGGTTGAACTGACTGGTGCGGAAATCATAACCGCCAACCATCACTTTAATCTGACCGGTATGTGGATCCATCGCCAGCAGCGCTCCCTGTGCTTGCGGATCCTGTTCCAGGGTCAGCTGCCACGGGCCCTCTTCCGGTATTGCCACAATGCGAGCCTGAACCTTGGCGCCAAGGGGGAGGCGGGTGGCTTTCTTTGTGGCGTTGCCCGTTGCCTCGCCAGCACGTTTCACCAGCTTTGGTGGTCCGGCCCATTTGGCTGACTTGAGTGTGATGCGCCCTTCCTGCACGGCATTTTGCCCGTCCCCTCTTGAAAGAAGCAGGTGGAGACTCTTCTTGTCGGCACCGTTGAGCACAGCTTCGATAAGATCATCAATTTGTGGCGGTTTTTCCACGAAAGCAGCGGCCTGCTGGCGTAGAAAATCTTTTTCTTCTTCAACGCTCAGAAGAGCTAGAGGATTACGATAACCCTGGCGTTTGTCGTGATCGCGCAGATTCGCCTGGACCGCAGCCTGGGCAGTCAACTGCATCTGCAAACTCATACTGGTATGGACTTCGAGGCCGCCGCGGTAAAGTTGCTCTTTGCCGTAGGTTTTCTCCAGGTAGCGTCGCACCTGTTCGGTGAAATAAGCCGCGTCTGTGATATGTTGATTAATCCGTGGCCGGATTTCCAGCTCTTCTGCTTTGGCTTGATCCGCCTCTGCCAGGCTGATAAAGCCTTCGCTGACCATGCGGCCGAGCACGTAAACTTGGCGTTCTTTGGCACGATCATAGTGACGGTAGGGAGAATAGCGACTGGGGGCTTTCGGTAGACCGGCCAGGATGCTGCATTCAGCCAAAGTCAGATTTTCGACATCTTTGTCGAAATAATTTTCGGCGGCGGCCTGTACACCGTGGGCACCATGGCCGAGAAAAATCTGATTGAGGTAAAGGTAGAGGATCTCTTCCTTGGAGAGGCGTTTTTCCATACGGTAGGCGAGAATCGCTTCTTTGAACTTACGCTTGAATTTGCGCTCTGGAGTCAAAAGCAGACTCTTGGCCACCTGTTGGGTAATCGTGCTACCACCCTGAACGATGCCGCCCGCCTCAATGTTTTTGATAGCCGCCCGCAAAATCGAGAAGATATCGACGCCCTGGTGCTTGAAGAAATTTGCATCCTCAGCAGCAACAAACGCCTGAATCAGCTGCCTCGGCATGCGTGATACCGGAACGATGATGCGCCGTTCCTCAAAAAGTTCAGCAATCACTGTGCCGTCATCGCTGAGCACCCTGGTGACGATGGGCGGTCGATAATCGGCGAGAGTGTCGACGCGCGGCAGCGATTTGGAAATGTAAAAATAAGCACCGACCGGTAAGAGAACCGCCAGCAACAGGCCCAGCAGACTCAGGCCCAAAAGAGAGCGGATCAGGATGGAGAAGAATGATTTTTTTGGTTTATCGGTATGTTTCGGCATAAAACCCTCAAATGAACTGACATTTCTATCATAGCTATTCCCCCCGCGGCAACAGTTTTGCCGGTTTAATCGGGCTCTGCGCTATGTTATAGTTATCAATTATGGAGTAGAACCCAGAATCAGTGTGATTGTCTCAATCAACACGTAAGGAGCCCAGCTTGTCTGTCACAACTTTTCGTCGTAATAAAATAGTTGCTACTATCGGTCCCTCTAGCGCTTCACGGCAGATGCTATTGGCCTTGATGGAAGCTGGTGCCGATGTTTTTCGTCTCAATTTTTCTCATGGCCAGCATGCTGAATTAACCGAAACGGTCGCCCTGATCCGTGAACTTTCTCGTAACCGTCGTCAGGCAGTTGCTATCCTTGGTGATCTACAGGGGCCAAAGATTCGCACCGGCATGATGCGCGGTGGTTTCATGACCCTGACGGAGGGTCAATCCGTGGTGATTACCACGACGGATGTGTTGGGTGAGAAGGGTTTGATTCCAACCACCTATGACGCGTTGCCAGAGGATGTGACCTGTGGTGACAGGATCCTGCTCGATGATGGTCTGCTCGAATTACAGGTCGAAAAGATTACAGGAAACGACGTGCATTGCCGTGTCCTGATCGGCGGCGAATTAAAGAACCGCAAGGGCATGAACCTGCCCTGGTGTGGCGGTTTCTGCACCGGCACTCACGGAGAAGGATTTGGTCGATCTGGACTTCTGTCTGGCACAGAAGCTTGATTACCTTGCGCTTTCTTTTGTGCGCACAGCGGCAGACGTCGTGCAACTCAAAACGTTGCTTGCTCAGCGTCAGGCATCAATCCAGATTATTGCCAAAATTGAAAAACCGGTAGCAGTGGATGCTTTTGCAGAAATTCTCGAAGTCTCTGACGGCATTATGGTGGCGCGTGGTGACCTCGGCGTAGAAATCAATTCGGAAAAAGTGCCGTTGATTCAGAAGCATATTATCCGTCAGTGCAATCTGGCCGGCAAGCCGGTCATTACGGCGACCCAGATGCTCGAGAGTATGGTACACAATCCGCGGCCGACTCGTGCCGAGACTTCGGATGTGGCCAACGCTATTCTTGATGGTACCGACGCCGTCATGCTTTCAGCGGAAACCGCTTCCGGAAAATATCCCTGTGAAGCTGTGGAGATGATGGTGCGGGATTGCTGTGGATGTAGAGCTTGATCCGCAACTCAAAGAACAGTTTTTCCATCCCCTCTCCGAGCAGGATGGTTACCGTAGCTACCGTAGCCTACCGGAGGCGATTGGTCAGGCTGCCTGTCAGGTTGCCGAGAGTGTCGGTGCTGCGGCCATCCTGGCCTTTACCCAGACCGGCAGTACTGCGGCCCTGGTTGCCAAATATCGGCCACCGATGCCAGTCTATGCGGTCACGCCGTCCCAGGCTGTGCGGCGGCGCATGGCTCTCTATGCCGGAGTACGTTCAATCCGGGTTGATATCGAGGGTGACACGGAAGCGCAGATCCGTTCGGTGGATGCTGCTGTGCTTGAGGCCGGAGTGCTCCACAAAGGGGACGTCGTGGTGATCACCATGGGCAGCCCGCTTTCTGATCCTGGCACGACCAACCTGCTTAAAATTCACCAGCTTGGCAGTTGATTGTTAAAAGCCGAAAAAGGATAAGTAACTCTTCAGTATTATAAAAGACCGTCATTCCCGAGGGTGTAATCGGGAATCCAGACCTTAAAACCATAGATCCCCGATAGAATCATTCGGGGATGACAAATGTTATTTGTAAACCATTCAGATTGTGCTGAATAGGTTACAAAGGAAAAACGATGATGAGTAAAAAAGCAGTGGTGCTTTATAGCGGCGGGCTTGATTCGACCACTTGCATGGCGATTGCCAGGGCTGATGGTTTTGAAACTTACGCCATGAGCTTTGCTTATGGTCAGCGACATTCCGTTGAGTTGGAGCTGGCAAAGCAATACGCCCCGAAAATTGGTGCGCAGAAACATCAGATTGTGGAGATTGACCTGCGTCAGTTTGGTGGCAGCGCCCTGACCGCTGAGATTGAGGTACCGAAAGATCAGAGCTCTGATGATGACATCCCGATTACCTACGTCCCGGCCCGGAATACGATTTTCTTAAGCTTTGCGCTCGGCTGGGCCGAAGTGCTTGGCGCCGCTGATATCTTTGTCGGCGTCAATGCGCTGGATTACTCCGGCTACCCGGATTGCAGGCCGGAATTTATCAGTGCTTTTGAAAATATGGCCAACCTGGCCACAAGGGCGGGCGTTGAAGGAGATTCTCCCTACACCATCCACTCACCGTTGATCCAGCTCAGTAAAGCGGAAATTATCCGCACCGGCCTGGATCTTGGTGTTGACTACAGTTTGACCCACTCCTGTTATGATCCGACCTCTGCCGGTATCTCTTGTGGCCGATGTGATTCCTGTTACTTGCGATTGAAAGGGTTCCGAGAGGCCGGGGTTGAGGATCCTATAAGATACGTGGTGAGGGATGCGTAGCGTGGTCACAGAAATTTAAGAACGTCAGGAAATCATCCATGAGTATAAATAAGAAGAATTATTCGCGTCCCGAAGCTGGTGGCATGCCCGACATGCAGAAATCTCACGACGATCGCAATATCGCCATCGACAAGGTTGGCGTCAAGGATATCCGTTACCCGATTGTGGTCATGGACAAGAGCAAAGAGCAACAACAGACGGTTGCGCGCATCAACATGTATGTGGACCTGCCCCATCATTTTAAAGGCACGCATATGAGCCGTTTCATCGAGATTCTCAACCAGTATCATGGCCAGATCAGTATTGACCGCATGAATACGATGTTGAGCGATATGAAGACGCATCTCGAGGCCAGCAGTGCCCACCTGGAACTGGAATTCCCTTACTTTATCGAAAAGCAGGCCCCGGCCTCTGGAGCACGCAGCTTGATGGAGTACCAGTGTCGCATGCAGGGCAGTCTCGCCGAAGAATACGATTTTCTCCTCGGTGTCACCGTACCGATGACCTCGCTCTGCCCCTGTTCAAAGGAGATCAGTGCACGTGGCGCACATAACCAGCGTAGCGCCGTGACGGTTGAGATACGTTACACCGATCATATCTGGCTGGAAGATCTGATTGAGTGGGTAGAGGAGTGTGGCAGTGCCCCGGTCTTCGCTTTACTCAAACGCGAAGATGAAAAGGCCCTGACAGAACAAGCCTACGATAACCCGATGTTCGTCGAGGACGTCGTGCGGGCAGTGACTCAGCGCTTGCTCAAAGTGCCGGAGATCACCTGGTTTCGGGTTGCCTGCGAAAATTTCGAGTCGATCCATAACCATTCAGCCTATGCCATGGTAGAAAGAGCAAATCCAGGCGGTCGTGGATAACTCTGTGGACAAGGTGGATAACTCTATAAAGAGCAACATTTTTAGTCACTCTGGCCCTGTGATCGCCCTATTCGCCAAGCAGCCAATACCCGGTCAGGTCAAGACGCGGCTGACGCCGCCCTTGTCCCCGGAACAGGCTTGTCAGCTATACCGGATCGCTTTGCAGGAGATGGTCGAACGATTGCTTGCTGCCGAGTTGCCATTGGTTATCTGTTACGCCGGACGGCGAGACTGGTTCAGCGAGGCTTTCCCTGGCTTGCCGCTGTTTGAGCAGGCGGGTGATGGTCTCGGTGTGCGCATGAGTAACGCTGTGCAAGCGCTTTTTGCTGCCGGTGCTGGCCCGGTTCTGCTGGCAGGCTCAGATAGCCCGGACCTGCCTGTGCCCCTGGTTGATGAAGCTCTGGTGCAGTTGCTGACAACAGATGTTGTCACCGTCCCCTGCCGGGATGGCGGCTACGCCATCGTTGGGCTGAGGCGGCCGACGACGGAACTCTTTGCAGAAATTCCCTGGAGCACGTCTCAGGTGCTGGAGGCGACTCGCCAGCGCAGCCAGTTGCTTGGTCTGACTTATCATGAAACGGAATTCTGGCATGATCTTGATGAGGTTGCCGATTTACAGCAACTGGTGGCCCGCTCTCCCGAGTCACAGACGGCTCAGCATATTGTTGCAGAGTTAAGTGAACAGCTTCAGGAGTCGGTCAGACCGTTCCCTCATGTGTAGCTAAAAAAGCGTTGTTGTCCGGTTGACTTGCTGCCGACGCTACCCGATAATCAAACAGTAGCAAACAATCGGGTCGCTGGCCCGAAACCTCATCGTTTAAGGAGAATGCTCTTGGAACTGGTACTCAATGCCGGACCGGTGGTCAAGCTGGTCCTGCTAATTCTGGTCTATTTTTCTGTGGTCTCCTGGGCCATAATTATCCACAAGCAGTTGGTGGTTCATCGGGCGATTCGTGATTCTGAGCGCTTTCTTGAGTTTTTCTGGTCGAAGAAGCGCTTTGATGCTATCGGCCAGGGACTAGACGACTACCGCCATTCACCGCTTACGGTTCTCTTTCGCGAAGTCTACCGCGAACTGGCCCAGAGCCGGCAGCAGGCCGGTGGCTTGGAGACAGACAACCTGGTGGCTGATCTCGGTGAACAGGAGCGGGTTGCCCGCGTACTACGTCGTTCCTCGACTTCGGAAGGGCACCGTCTCGAAAAATATCTCTCTTTTCTTGCCACCACCGGTTCGGCGGCGCCGTTCATCGGCTTGTTCGGCACCGTCTGGGGTATCATGAACGCTTTCCATGGCATCGGCATCAGTGGCAGTGCTTCGCTGGCCGTGGTTGCGCCGGGAATCTCCGAGGCCCTGGTCGCCACGGCGATCGGTCTGGTAGCGGCGATTCCAGCGGTTATCGGTTACAACCATTTTATTAATAAGATCAATGTCTTAACAGGCGAGATGGATAATTTCAGCCAAGAAATGCTGAATATTGTTCAGCGTATGAGCCGGAGCAACTGAGATGGAGATTGGTCAGAACAGCAACCGCCGGCGCACGTTGCTGGCACAGATCAACGTGACTCCCTTTGTCGATGTCATGCTGGTTCTGCTGATTATTTTCATGATTACCACACCGATGATGGAAAGAGGTGTGGATGTCGCACTACCTGAAGTAGAGAATGTTCCGAATCTCTCAGCAGTCAAGGAACCGCTGATCATAACCGTGACGCGCAAGGGAAAGATCATGGTCGGCAGTAACAGTGTCGAAAATGCGGCCAAGCTGACCCCTGTCCTGTTGCAGGTCTTAAGTGAACGAGACGACAAAACCGTTTATCTCGAAGCTGATAAGGCCGTGCCCTACGGTCGTGTGGTCCAGGTGATGGCGGCAATCAAGCGAGCCGGTGTTACCAAACTCGGCATGGTGGCTATGGAGCCGGAAAAATGAGTAAGCGAGCAGTCTGATGTCCGTTGCGCCTTTGCACCAAAACAATGCCTTTCATAGCGATCCGAAGTTCGGTCGTCTGCTGTTGGTCTCACTGATTGTCCATGGTCTGGTCTGGGTAGCGTTCAGCTTTGACTTGTTCGGCACCCACCACCGCCCCAAACCACCGATTTACTATGTCGATTTGATTCATAAGCCGGTTCTTAATCCTCAGGCTGGTCGTCCCGATCCGCGTCCGGCCAAAAAGCCAAAGGCAGCAGCGGTCAAACGCACGGTGCAGACTGCTGCCCCGATGGTGACGAAGAAACCAACCAAGCCTGCCGTAAAACCATTGGTTAAACCAGCGAAAGTGGTCAAACCAAAGCCGGTGCCAAAACCAACCACAAAGCTCGATCAGCGCAAAGAGCAGAAGGTGCAGAGCGCTCTTGATGAGATTCGTGAGCGTCAGGCGCGCCAGGCCGAACGCGATGCGTTAAAAGATAAGCTGGCCAAGCTGCGTGATTCCGCTGGTGCGGCGACCGTTGCCGCCGATGTGCCGGTGGGTATGCTTGATGGTACAGGAGATGAGGCAGGTATCGCTGTTGTGGCTTTTGTGCAGGCCTTTATCCAGCAGAACTGGGCGCTATCACGGTACCTGATTGACCAGTCGCGCATCGCGAACATCGAGGCCAAAGCAACCTTGGTCTACTCGGCGGCAGGAAAACTGGTTCGTTACCGGATCAACACCCCCTCGGGCAATAAACAGTTTGACGATTCATTGAAAAAGGCCATTATCAAGTCGCAGCAGCTCCCGCAGCCACTACCGAAAAGTCTGGAGTTGAACGTGACCTTTAATCTTAAAGAAATGGCCGGGAGAAACTAAGTATGTTGTTGCGCAGGTTCATCGTCTGTCTGGTCTGTTGTGCCTTACCGTGGTCGGCTATGGCCGCCACAGATATCGAAATTTCATCTCCTGGTGAGCAGTCGATCCCGCTGGCCCTGACCTGGTTTCTGCCGAATCAGGGAACGCAATCGGCTAGGGTGTCCGCAGAGTTCAATGAAGTCCTCGACGCTGATCTTGATTTGTCGGGTCTGTTTCGTTTTGTCAGCCCGGCGGCTTTTCTCGATGATGCCGAACACGTTGGTCTTTACAGCACCCAGGTCAATTTTCCACAGTGGCGCATGCTTGGTGCCGAAACACTGATCAAAGGTACCTATTCGCTGGACGGTGATAAGCTGGTCGTTGAAGCGCGCCTTTTTGATGTTGTCAACCGTCGCCTGCTGACCGGGCGTCGTTATGTTGGCGAGCGCAAAGATGTACGGCGTATGGCGCACGCCTTTGCTGACCTGGTGCTCAAAGAGTTAACCGGTGAAGAAGGGCCATTCAGCGCGCGTATTGCTTATATCTCCAACCAGAGCGGAGACAAGGAGCTCTGGTTAATGGATGTCGATGGCAAACGCCCACTGCGGTTGACCAACCATCGTTCCATCGTTCTCAACCCGGACTTTTCACCGCGCGGTAAAGAAATCTTGTTTACCTCGTACCGAGCCAATAATCCCGATCTCTACCGTAAGGAAATCTACTCCGGCAAGGAGGCCAAGATTTCCTACAAACAGGGCCTCAATGTGGCCGGCCGCATGGCTCCGAATGAGCGCGAGATTGCCCTGACCCTCTCAAAAGACGGCAACCCGGAAATCTATCTGATCGGTACCAGTGGTCGGGTGCGTAAGCGGGTGACCAACAGCTGGGGGATTGACAGTGATCCCAGCTGGAGTCCGGACGGCAGCCGGTTGGCTTTTATCTCCAACCGTCAGGGTAATCCACATGTTTTTATTACCGATATCTTTTCCGGTAAGACGGAACGATTGACCCGTCGGGGCAAGTACAACGCCACACCCGCCTGGAGTCCCAAGGGTGACCGGATTGCCTTCACCCGTCAGGAAGGAGGACGTTTTGATATCTATACGATTAAGCCTGATGGTAGCGATGAGCGCCGTCTGAGCTTTGGCCCGGGCAACAGCGAACACCCACGCTGGAGCCCTGATGGTCGGTTTATCATCTATTCGTCAGACAAGGCTGGCAATCGGGCGATCTATGTCATGCGAGCTGATGGTACCGGCGCCCGGCGACTGACGGATGCGAAAAGCGACTGTCGGCATCCGGCCTGGTCGCCCCGTTGGCAATAACGTTTCAACTATAATTTTTCAAAGTATCAGCGAATTGTTGTTATTTCCTCGGCAGCTCGTTATAATGCGTGCCTCAATGAATTTAGTCGGCCTCTCTGCTCTGCTCGATGAGATGCTATGAACCTCTGTCTTACTTGTTAAGGAGCCCTCCAATGAAAGCAACGCAAATGTTCAAGATCGCCCTGGTTGTCCTGTTTCTCTTCGGTGGCCTCGTCGGCTGTGCCAAGCCTGTCACTGATGACCAGACCAATGTTACTCAGTCCGACATGAGCCAGCCAAAAGAAGCCAAAGCCGCTGATGATAAGCCAATGCATGACGACGCAGTACCGAGCCACGATCATATGGCTGGCCTGAAGCGCATTAGTTTTGATTTTGACCAGTTTACCCTCTCTGCTGAAGCCCGCAGCATTCTTGGTGAAAATGCTAAATACCTGCAAGCCAACAGCGGCACCAAGGTGGTTATCGAAGGCCATTGCGACGAGCGCGGTTCTGATGAATACAACCTGGCCCTTGGCGAAAGTCGCGCCCTGGCTGCAAAAAGCTACCTGATTTCACTGGGTATCAGCGCCAAGCGTCTTTCCGTCATCTCCTACGGCGAAGAGAAACCCCTGAGCAATGCTTCTGGCGAAAGTGCCTGGGCACAAAATCGTCGTGCGGAATTCAAGGCAGTCAATTAATTAGTCCAAGAGATTAGATTACATCGATGCTTGCTGCATCGATGTGGGAGTTATTCATGTTTCGAGTTCGTTTCCTGGGTGTTCTGCTTACTGGCCTGTTGTTGAGTGGTTGTGTGGTCACTGAGCAGGACCTGCAGATGCAGCGCGATCTGCTGGAAATGAAGCGTCGACTCGGTGATGCCGAGCGAGCTCTCAAAGAACTACAGGACGACACCTCGGGTGGGGTCAGAGCGCATGTCGAAACGTTGGCACGCAATCAGGCTGATTTTCAGGCCGAGCTCGATGGTGTGCGTGTTGACCTGCAGTCGATGCAGGGACGTGGTGGTGACCAGGAGCGGATTAATGATGATCTGCGTCAGGATCTGGTCCTGTTACGCGATGAACTGAGCCTGCAGATTACCGATCACGAACTGCGATTGGCGCAACTTGAATCTGGTGGTGCTGCGCTTAACTCTGCAACAACTGATCCGTCGATTCCTGTGGTTGTTTCACCTGCCGGCAAAGCTCCGGCTGCAGTAGGTAAAACGGTGTCGTCGACTCCGGTAGGAGAAAGTGCACCGGAGCTCTACGAGCGGGCGCTCAAAAAGATTCGTGAAGAGCAGGACTTTGCCGCTGGTCGCGAGTTAATGGAAACCTTTCTCAAGCGTTATCCAGGCGATGATCTTGCGATTAACGCAGCTTACTGGGTTGGCGAAACCTATTATGCTGAGAAAAACTACGAAAAAGCGATTCTGCAGTTTGATGAG
>PVMK01120014.1_pt1 | contig 11334 bp, 11 predicted proteins | sample 1853481 | NCBI WGS metagenome assembly PVMK01 (sample SAMN08533507, study PRJNA380276) | Marine sediment metagenome, whole genome shotgun sequencing project. | reverse complement strand
ACCGCCCGCGAGCTCGATGAATATCGACTTGGCGTTGCCGAAGTCGAAGAAATCGCGTTGCCAGCTCCACTTGAAGTCACCTGCGTACTTGAACCACGACCCGCCAACCCCAGCGATCTCGTAGTCGCTCCCATCGGCACGCTTGAACGGCGCTACTTGCCGCCAGAACCCGACCACTTGCCCCTGCTTCTCGTCGATGAGCACGGTGTCGTACGGGTACACCCAGTCTTCGAAGCCCTTCATGTGGTAGTCGAGCGCGACCTCTTTGATCTCCTTGAGCCCGCGTGCCCAGAACTCTTCGTTCGGGCCGACGTTCCAACGATACACGGCGTCATCGGTGTAGTGCGCGCCGAGATAGGTGCTCCAATCACCCTCGCGCTCGGCATTGCGGTTGGCTTCGAGCCACCGCTCCATCATCTCTTCCAACTCTTCACGCGGAAACGCGGGCATCGCTTGTTCCTCTCTTGCGGTAGCGAACGTTGATTGGGGGCTTGGGCCCGAGCACGATTCGTCCAAAATCGGTATCCATTGGATCGCCCACGAGCTCGAAGTCGTAGTTGTTGAGCAAGACGCTAAAGATGGTTTTCATCTGTAGGATGGCAAAGGCGTTGCCGAGGCACTTGTGCCGGCCGCCGCCAAACGAAACGTACGCGAAGGGCCGCTTATCTTCCTCGCGTCCTGGCCCGTAGCGGTCAGGATCGTACTCGAGGGCATTCTCGAAGACCTCGTTCTCACGATGGGCAACGATCGGCGAGACGGAGACCCAGTCGCCCTTCTTGATCTGGTAGCCGTAGATCTCGCAGTCCTCCATGGCAGCACGGAACAGCATGAAAAGCGGCGGGTGAATGCGCAGTGCCTCCTTGATGGCCCACTCGGTGCTCTCGAGGTCGCGCATCGCTTGGAAGCTGTAGCCATCGTCTTCGGGGAAACGCTCGCGAATCTCGGTGCAAACTTTTTCGTAGTAGTCAGGGGCTCTCAGGAGCTCGAGCAGGGACCAAGCGGTGGTCACCGAGCTGGTGTGGTGTCCGGCAAACATCGCGGCGATGAGAATGCCGGCGATCTCGTGATCAGTGAGAGAAGTGCCATCGGCGTACTGGGATTCCATGAGAGTCTCCGTGAAGTCCTCCGAGTGGATGCCCTTGCGCCGCCGTCGCTCGATGATGGTCGACACCATTTCCCCCAGACGCACCCTCGCACGGTCGCGCTTCCGGAACGCTGGAATGGGCAGGTACGCATTGATGTACGCCAGCGGAACGATACCCGCCTCGAGGTCTTCATAGACCCTCGCGAATTCCTCGCTCATCTCGTTTCGGAACTCTTCGCCGAGCAGGCAGCGGCTCGAGGTGAAGCTCGTCAGGGTGGCGAAGAACTCGCAGACCTCGATCTGTCCTTCGTCGCCCCAGTTGCTGATGATCTTGTGGGTTTCGTCCGCGATGATCTCCGTGTAGGTTCGCATGCGCTTGTTGCGGAGCGCCGGGTGCAGCATGTGCAGCTGCTCGAACATCCGCTCCGGCGTGGTGTCGTAAACGACGCCCTTGCCGAAAACCGGGACCATCATCTTGTAGGCCTCGGTCGGGCTCAGCACCTCGTCAGGGAGCCGAAAGAGCGATTCGTGCGCTTCAGGCCCGGTGAAAAGGGTGACGTTCTTGCCAGCCAGCTTGAACTGGGCGACCCGGCCGCATTCATCGTACGCCCTTTGCAAGAGGCCGACGGGGTCTCGTGCAAAGTCGATGGTGTGGCCGATCAAGGGGAAGCCGCCTTTGAGCCGGGGTGGTTTCTTGAGGCTGGTGGCCTTGGCGGGCGCCGTGCCCACGCTTGCTGCTGTCGTCATCAGTTGCTCCTGAATAGCGTGCGTCGAAGTTGTTCCTCAATCCGGTCGGCGAGGTCGTGGCGTCACTTTGCATCCCGGCCTCGACCCATGCCGACATGTGAACCTGCTGGATCGCCACCATCGTGCGCGCGGCGATCACGGAATCTCCTTGGAACGCATCCCCTTCGCGCATGGCCTCATCGATCACCAGCGCGATCAAGTCGATGCCTCGTCTCCAGGCGTTGACGAGCCCCTCGCCGACCTCTTGCGGATTCGACGCCCAAGCACCGCTGTTGTTGAGGTGAATGCGAAGGAAGTCGGGATGCTCTGTCAGCCACCGGATGAATACACGATTGCCCTGCATCAGGCGCTCGGCGGCCTTGTCGTCGCTTGCCATCGTCCGGCCGGCAAGGAGGAACAGGCGTCCCAATCGCTCGTCCTGAATGGCTTCATAGATGTCGGACTTTCCATCGAAAACCGAATACAGGGTGCCGAGAGAGATCCCTGACTCGGTGGCAATGTCCTGGATCTTGGTGCCCTCGTAACCCCTGCTGGCGAATAGCCGCTCGGCCGCATCGATGATCAGCGAACGGTACATCGAGGTCTTCGCGTTGCGCGCCTTCGCCGTTGCCTGCGACATCGGTGCGGAGATTAGAATTATCTTCTATTTTCTGCAACCATATTTTATACTCGGCGAGCGAAGCTGTTGAATTAGCTAACTTGCCTATTATTTCGGGATCTTGGCGATCTGCCCAGGAGGAGCGTCAATGCGGATCAAGGTGGATTTCGACTGTTGTCAGGGACATGGCGAGTGTGAGGGCGAGGCACCCGAGGTCTTCGAGGTGGACGACGATGGCAAGATGACCGTGCTCCAGGAGGAGCCTCCCGAAACGCTTCGTGAGCAGGTGTTGCGAGCGAAAAAGTACTGCCCGACCATGGCGATCACTGTCGAGGATTGAACGTGAGCCAGCAGTCCAAGCCAAGGCTGCCAATGCCATCGGGCTGGTTTCGAATCGCAACCAGCTCGGAGTTGCCCACCGGAAAGGTCGGGGTCTTCCAGATCAACGGGCAAGATGTGGTCGCGTTTCGCAACGAGCAAGGCGTCGTTGCGATCCTGGCCGGTCATGGAACAGCTCGGGTGCATCTTCGCGCACGCCGTGCACAAGTACTCGGAGCTCGAGGACCCGGTGCTGCGAATCGAGGGCCCGCGGATGTACTCGAAGTTCGGATTCACACGCCGCAACCCTTTCCTTCCCGCCACCGACATCCAGTCGATCTTCGATACCGACGTGCACGGCCTCGGCCTGTCAGTGACCGATCTTCGCGTGCCCAAGCTCGGTGTCCACTACCGCGTCGTGCTCACCGCCACACAGGTCGACGAAGAGACAATGTCGTTCGGCATCGGTGTGAGCTCCGAATTCCCCCCTCCGTTCGTGCCGAAAGCAATGCGGGCGCTGCCGCTTCCCTGGCGCGCGGCGACCCGCACTCAAATCCGGCTAATTCACCGCTTCATCATCTCCGACGTGCTGCAAGACAAGGAGATCTGGGAGCATCGCGTGCCGATGGAGATCCCCGCGCTGATCCCGGGCGACGGCCCGATCGCGAAGTTCCGCCGCTGGGTCAATCAGTTCTACGCGTGACCTAGCGGCGGGGGCCTTCGCCCGGACATGGGCGCGGGAAGACGGCCGATTGACCGAGCCGAATGTAGGCTAAGCTTTAGGGTCATGGCGACGGCCGCTAACAACCGATTCAGGAACGGGCTCGTACTAACGACGCTGATGTTGTGCGCGTTTTTCTGCGCACAAGGGGCGACGGCTCTCCTGGCCGCCAAGGTGCTGAGCGCCGAGCTCGATGACATTCCTGCACCGTCGACCAGGGCCGTCGCGGCCGCTTGGACCCAACGCAAACGGGATCCCAGCGTCATCTTGAAGCGGAACATCTTCAATTCGGCGCTAGGCGACCTGTCCGACGCGCCGATCGAGGACCCGGACTTGCCCTTGGTGGACCTGCCCGCCGAAGAAGTCGAAACACCCTGCAAGGGAACGATGCGACTGATCGGCACGGTCGTGCTTCCCGGAGATCTCGAACGCTCGCTTGCCGCCATCGTGGGCACCGATAAGAAGGCGGGGCTCCACCGTGGCGGAGCCGAGGTCGAGGGCGCCAGAATCCGCGCGATTCATTCCGACGGTGTGGTCCTTCAGAATGCTGGCGGTCTTTGCCGTCTGGCGATGTTCAAAGTCGATGGTGCAGCCCCGAAGCCCACGCTCAAGCTAGCAACCTCGAAGAAGAAGCCATCGAGGGGGCGGGGGCCGACGGTCGATCGCAATGCGGGCCTCAGTGAAGAAGAGATGTCGCAGGGCATCGAGAAGGTGAACGAGTCCAACTACAACCTCTCTCGTTCCATGCTCAACAAGGTGCTCGATAACGCGGGCAAGATCATCGGCATCGCAGCGGTGACACCCAAGATGGAAGGCGGGCAATCGATCGGTATGGAAATCCGGGGCGTCCGGCCAAACACCCTGCTGACCAAGCTCGGCATCAAGAACGGCGACATTCTCGAAAGTGTCAACGGCCAGTCGTTGACCAGTCCGGACGCAGCACTGGGCGCATACACGACGCTGAGAACCGCCGACAAGTTCAGCTTGTCGATCCGTCGCGACGGTCGAGCGATGATGATCAACTACCGCATGCAGTAAGCAAGCCGCCGCCCGATTCACTCCGGGCGGCCAGGTGGCGCACGCCAGTCATCCGGTATCGACCGAAGGTGCAGGTCCCGCTGTGGGAACGCGATCTCGATGCCTGCTTCCCGGAACGCCTTGTCGATGCTCATGTGAAGCTCGTGCCGAACGGGAAACAGCTGCTCTGCATTGCGAATGAACACGCGCAACTCGAACGAAAGAGAGCTGTCGCCGAAGCTGAGAAAAAAGACCTGCGGCGGTGGATCCGGCAGGACGCGCCTCGACTCACGAGCCACCTCATTCAGAACCTCGGTCACCCGATCCGTGTCCGACCCGTACGCGACGCCAACGGGGATGGTGATTCGAAGTACCGCATCGGAGAGCGTCCAGTTGATCAGCCGCCCGGTGACGAACTCCTTGTTGGGTACGATGAGCTCTTTGCGATCAAACGCCGTAATCCAAGTGGCCCGGATACGGATCTTCGAAACGGTACCGTTCACTTCGCCTACGGTCACCGTGTCCCCGACGCGAATCGGCCGCTCGAACAAGATGATGAGCCCGGAGATGAAGTTCGCGAAGATCTCCTGAAGGCCAAAGCCTAGGCCCAAGCCAACCGCTGCGACCAACCACTGGATGCTCGACCAGCCGATCCCAATCGCATCGAACGCGAGGGCCAGACCAGCCAGCACGACCGCGTATTTGACGATGGTCGCATACGCGTAGCGCTCGCCGGGGCCAAGTCGGCGGAAGAGTGTGGCCTCCAGCATTCCGGGCAGCGCGCGGATCAACACCAACGTGAGCAGGCCGATCAGGAACGAACGGAACACGTCGGCAAGGGTGATCGCCACCAATTGGTCTTCGGTGGAGAAGCGTTCGATCCCCGACGGGTCGAGATCCGACACGGTGACCGTCTGCGTCACGGTCCAGAGCTCGACTTGCTGCAGAATTCTCGTAGCGGGCGCCAGGTCACCCCAGATTGCCGATGAGCCGAATATCGCGAGCAGGAGGCCAGTGCCGATCATCAATCGACTGACCTCCATGGTGGGATCAGGTCTGACTGGCTTCTCGTCGAGACCTTCGTCCTCGAGGGCGGCGCGACGCTGCGCGATCATCGACCATCGGGCGGCCAGTTGAAGGACGACCACCAACAGGAACACAAACGCCAGATTGAGGTGCAGCCGAATCCCAACTTGAAGCGCTGTCCAATAGAAACCGCGGAGCGCGGCAGCGACCAGGGCGAGCGGTATCACCCACGAGGAGAGCTGCACCGTTCGCCATGCCCAAGGGCGTCGCCGGGTTCGTCCGCGGAACACCTCTGCGAGGGGGCCACCAGACCGGAGCGCCAGGTAGTTGAACACGCCGACCGCGAGCATCGAGATCGAGAAAGCGAGGCGGCCAATCGATTCACGCCACAGATCTTCTCCGCGCATTTCGAACACGAAGATCACGAAGACCGCAGGAACGGTCACGATGGTCAGCCAGCGGAGGTCCCGCCACAGAGCATGGGCCGCTTTGTCGGACCACCCGCAGTGCGCCTCGGCGATGCCGTCCGGCCGAACCAACTGCCGCGATATGCGCAACGTCGCCCAAAAACCAGCCGCCGCAAGCAACCCGTGCGCGACGCTTCGTGTGAACTGAGTCGCCACGGGCGAGAGACCCAAGCGCCAGCCCACGTACGCCAAGAGGGCCGGCAACCAGATCGCGAGCACCATGGTCAACGCAATCGCTTCGCTGGTCGGCGCGAAACGGTCGCAGCCGGGCTTCTTGGCTCGCTCTCCGAGGCTTCGCATCCGCGAACGGACCCGTCGCGCAAAGGGAATGAAGAGGATCGCCAGGAGCAGTGCGATGAGATTGACAGGCCGCAGCCGCGTCGCGGCGTCGCGAAAACCTCTGCCAAGCTGTGCCCAGTACTTCGCCCCGAAGAGCCAAGCCATGGCGTCTCGCCCATCGGTGAGTAGCTCGGGCTGGACCGCCCTGCCGCTCGGGATCCAAAGGATGCGTTCGTCGATGAAGTCGAGGAGGTCTTTGGTGCGAGCGATCAACTCTTGCTGCCGGGCGTCGAAGTCGACGAGCTTCTGGAAGTACGTCTCATAGTCCTCGATGAGCGCATCCATGTATTTGCGCTGAGTCTCAAACAGCTGTCGGAGGAGTTTTTCGAGCTCTTCCTGCTCCTCGGGGGCCACGGGCACGTCGATCGTTGCCATCGCTTCGTCGATGAGCGTGTCGATGTCGCCCAACGCCTGCCGTTGCTCCCGGAGTCTGATCTGCTGAAGCTGCACATCGCCGATCTGCTGCTGTCGCATGCGTATGAACCGGCGGTACATACCGATGTCCGGGGCCTCCGCCCGATGGCGACGCAGCAGTACCCCGACCGAATCGGCAAGACCGACCGCCTGAACACGGGCCGCCAACCGGATGAGCTCTGCCTCGAGCTCGGCGACCTTGGCCTCGGCGCGCCGGAGCTTCGTACTGACGTCCTCGATCTGCTCGTGAAGCCCGCCCTCGCTGGTCCAGACGGAAGCGAGCGCTTCGTTTCGTTGGTAGAGCTCTTGCAGCGTCCTCTTGAACCCGTCGGGCAGAGCCGTCAGCTCCTCCAGGAGCCGCCGAGTCGCCTCGTTCTCCCGCTCGACCTCGAGCCGCTCCAACTCCTGCTTCGCCCCGCGCAGTTTGCCAGTGAGAGCTTCGTAGTACGCGATTCGCAAGGTCGCGCGGTCGCGCCGCTTGCCGAGCAGCGCACCACGCACGTCGTAGGTCCCGAGCTCGTTCTGATAGGCTTCGATCTCCGTTTGGCCTGCCGTACGCTTCAACGAGGCGAGCTGCCGGAGCACTTCGGCCACCGCCGAGTCGCCGCTTGGCGGAGACGGGGCGTCGTCGAGCGCCTTGAGCCGTTGCTTGGCGATCGACAAGAGCTCCGGGATCCGCTTTCGTCGCTCCGCTCGGCGGTCTGCTTCCACGTCGAGCTCGATGGCTTCCCGTCGCGCCGCCGTGAGATCCTGCTCAGCCTCGAGGAGCTCCACATTGAGCTCCGCGGCACTCGCGTCTGCGGGGATGGTGATTGCTTTTCGTTGCTCCAACCGGGCGATGTCTTCGTCGATGACTCGAGTCCGCGCTTGTGCTTCCTGTCCGGAGAGGAGGTACTCCGCGGCCTGGCTCTGCCACTCCTCGAGCCGCGAGCGGACCTCCTGCACCTTGCGCTCGACCTCGGTGAGCTCCGGCGACACGTCGGGGGCGGACTCGGCCGCGGGAGCAGGAAGCGGACTCTGCTGCGCGCGTATGGGAGATGCGGTCAGCACGGCCGATAGCCACAGCCCAAGCGCGATAAGGTTCAACCGCGACTCGCTTCGGCCGGTCATTGCGGCTTCCGAATACGCATCAGTCCTTCTTGTGCCACCGAAGCAACGAGCGCTCCGTCCTGAGAGTAGATGTGACCAAAGTTGAGCCCTCGACCGCCCGAGGCTCTCGGGCTTTGGGTAACGTACAACATCCATTGATCGGCGCGAAACGGCTGATGAAACCAAATCGCATGGTCGAGGCTGGCAATGATCAGCTTTTCGGTGAGGAAGCTGTGCCCATGCCGATTGAACGCGCTTTCGAGCAGGCCGTAGTCGCTGGCGTAGGCAAGGACGGCCTGATGCATCACGGGGTCGTCGCTGAGCGCGCCATCGGCCCGAAACCAGGTACGCTGAATGCCGTCGTGGGCCTTTGGCGCCAAGAGGTTGACGTGGTCGACCTCACGCCGCTGAATCGGCCGGTCGAGCAACAACAAGAAATCGATCGCCGGGTGACTCGACTCCTCCTGGTAGGCGCGCAGGCGCTCTTCATTGGTCGGAACGGTCTCCGGCGCGGGCGCATCCGGCATTTGCGCCTGGTGTTCGAGCCCCTCCTCTGGCGCCTGGAACGAGACCGACATGTTGAAGATCGCCTTGCCATGCTGCTTTGCAACGACGCGCCGGGTCGCAAACGAGCGCCCATCGCGGATACGATCGACATGGTAGATGACGGGCACCGACGTATCGCCTTCGCGCAGGAAGTACCCGTGCAGCGAATGCGCGGTGCGGCCTTCGACCGTCCGGCATGCCGCAATGAGCGACTGCGCAGCCACGAGCCCGCCAAAAATTCTCGGACGCCCGTCATGGGGGCCAAATCCGCGAAAGAGATCGGTATCGAGCGACTCCAGATCGAGGCGCTCGAGAAGGCCATGAAGGTTGGACACCCGGGTGCATTAGCACGGGACCCTCGCGATGGCGTGCCCGTGGTAGACTGAGGCCCAGAGGGTGGAACGGATGGGGCTCTGCGAGAAGCATCAACTCCCGCTGGATCGGAACGGCGAATGTGAGCTGTGCCGCCTGAGCGACATGCCTTCCAGGCCGCCACCTGGCCGGAGTGCCTTGTGGACAGTGATCATCCCCGTCGGGCTCATGGTAGCGGGCATCGCCTGGGCGTTGTCTTCGTTCGGATCGACGCCTCAGAACGTGCCTCCGCGAGGCGTGCGCACCGCCGGACCTCGACCCGTGCGCGCGCCGCCAACCAGAGAGGAGCCGCGCGCACCCGAGCCCGAGGCAGTCCCCGTGCCGCCGCGGCCGTCGGTCCCTGTCGACGACATTCCGGTTCCGGAAGCGAGTCCAGAGAATGGGCAGCTCGATGAGGCTACCGAGGAGCGCGCAGCGTCGGCCGAACCGAATATCCCAGAATGGAAGTGGGACCTCGCTCGACGGCGCGTCCAGATCACGATGTACGCGACGCAATGGTGCGGCGTGTGCCGAAAGGCGCGCGAGTACATGAAAACGAACCAAATCGACTTTATCGAGCTCGACACCGAGGAAAGCCCCGCCGCCGGCGAGCGTCTTGGCGAGCTCAATCCACGCCGGACGATCCCCACCTTCGAGATCGACGAGCAGGTCTACGTCGGTTTTCAGGAAAGCCTGTTCGAGGCAAAGATCAACCAAGCGGCTCGGAAGTATCTGTAGCCCTGGCGCCCGCAGATGAGCTGATCGTTGCAGACCGCGCCCCGGTGTAACCTGTGACATTTGCTTGCCTCGCGGGCCGTATCGTTGATAATCGGTGCATGGGGGAAGCGCTGAGGATTAGCGGACCGCCCGTCGGGGTGGGCCTGAAGTTCGACGTGTCGATGTGGCCGCTCGTGGTGATCACGATGCCACCGGTGACGACCTCGGACGACTTCGAGTACCTGCAGCGCTGCTACGAGCACATCTTCGCGGCGCCTGTTCGACATGCGCTGATCGTCGACACGACCTCGATCGTCAGAGTGCCCGATGCCACGCTACGACGGCAGATGAAGGTGTTCGAAGACAGCCGACGCCCGATCATTAGCCAGAAGAACATCGGCAGCGCGATCATCATCCAGAACACCGTCGTCCGTGGCGCATACACGGCGCTACGCTGGATTTCACCGCAGCCCGCGCCAAACAAAGCATTCCCGACCGTCGAGGACGCTGCCCGCTGGTGTGTGCAGGGTATCGAGGAAGACGGGCAGATCGTTCCGATCGCCGCATACACCCTGGCCGGGCTCGCAAGCAGTGCGGCGGCCGTCTAGGCCGTTCCGTGAGCGACGTCACCCCCTTGCGCTCCGAGGCGAGCTGAGGAGCATCGCGAGCCACGACCATTCCTTCGATTGTTCCGCAGTCATGCGGACGATGATGGTGAGCGGCACCGAAAGGAGCGCGCCAATCGGACCGAGCACGAAGCCCCAAAAGACCATGGAGAGAACGACTACCGAGGGGGAGAGGTCGGTCTCCTGCCCTGCCCATCGCGGCTCGATCACTATCCCGATGAGCAGATTGATCGTGAAGTAGCCGGCGGCGAGCCCGAATGCCGGAAGCCATCCGAGAGTCAGCAAGCACAGCGCGATTGCCGGAATCGAGGCGAGAATGCTGCCGATGCTCGGAATGTAATTGAGAATGAACGCGATCAATCCGAACAACAGAGAGTGCCCAAGACCGACGACGCTCGTCAGACCCGCAACGAGGAGGCCCGTCGCAGCGCTCGTCACCGTCTTGATCAACAGATAGCGCTGCACGTGGCTCGCCGCGGATCTGAGCGCTTGCACGTCGAGCTTGCCCAGCCGATCGGTTCCCTTGAGCTTCTGACTGATCGAGCCGCTTTCGACGACGAGAAACACCGTGATGAGTAGCACCAGCGAGCCGGCCGACACGACGCTGACAGCCAGCGTCAGGCCTGGAACCGCTAGCCCGCGCACGAGCTCGGTGGGGTCGAACTGCTCAACCGCAGCGGCCGGAATCCCCAGCCCCTGATTCCATAGCCAGGAGGCGCTTTCAACCTGCAACCGATCGAAATCTCCGCGGTACTGGCCGAACGCCAAGGCGAAGTCAGTGGCCGCGCGCGTAGTGAGAAAACCCAGCGCCGTGACGACAGCCACCGCGGCAAGACACGCAAGCGATACGGCAACCCAGTACGGAAGACCCTTTTTCGTCAGGTCGAGGATCTTCGAAAGGCTGATCGCGATCAGAATGGCGAGGAGAATGGGAATGACGATGGGCTGCCCCAAGTGCAAGACCACCAAGAAAACCCCGAACGCAGCCACACGAACCATACAACCGAGGCTAGCACTCAACCGGGGCGAGGGGCGACGCGACGCGATACGACAACTAGGTCACCGGAGAACGGCTCGCGACGGGCGTGCTCGCGATCGGGGCCCGCTCGGCCGTCTCCTCACGTCCACACACGACTAGCCTCCCGCCCAATCGCTGTGCTGCCCATCCCGAGCCGTTCTCCTGCGTAGAAGTCGACGCGCGGAGCGACGTCAGCTTCAGCGCCAGTGTCAGCGCCAGTGTCAGTGCCAGCGGCGCACGACGCACGGGTTCACAA
>PVMK01124586.1_pt1 | contig 11335 bp, 13 predicted proteins | sample 1853481 | NCBI WGS metagenome assembly PVMK01 (sample SAMN08533507, study PRJNA380276) | Marine sediment metagenome, whole genome shotgun sequencing project. | reverse complement strand
TAAAATTAACCATTTGTGGTTGTTTTTAAAATGCAGGCACGATAACCTGTCCCAATCTTTTCAGAATTTCCCCTGTGACTTAAAATTTCCTTAATTTCTTTTTTGCTTAAAATAGAAGTTTCTTTTTGAAGTAGATACACTATACAATCACGACAAGTATTGGAAACATCACGAAAAGACCCAACCTTTTTTGCAATTTCCCAGCAAGGTGTTTCTGGTTCACTCCTGGCAAGACAATCCAGATGATCACAGTTTATTATTTCCCAGCATTTTAAATCGCTATACAACGGCATAAATTCTTCCCTTTTTTCTGCAGGTTCGACTTTTTATTGAGGCAAGAAAATACAAAAGCCTCCGATAGGACCAATAGTCCTTGCGGAGGCTTTAAACAAGCTTTTTAAACTTACACCTTCTCATGGTGAAACTCCCAAAAGAGGTTATTTCTGAGGATATAAATTACTCATAAATAGAAAGAATCAGAGAGTCAACAAAAAAGTACCACAATGTAGTGGTTGGAGTGGAGGACAATAAAGTAAACATACATACCAACATCTTGACTATTGGTGGAAGGATTACCAGTTAGGATGTTCACTGGTAATTAAAACCTAAACTAACTAGTAATTAATTTTAAAGTTATTCTTTTAAGAGTGCTGCCGATGCTAAAAGGCCAGCTCGAATAATCAAACCTTCAGGAATTATCTCAAATGTATTTTGATCAATTGAAATTGTTCGACATTCTGAGTCCCCGCAAACATTACAACATTGACTTTTACCTACAGTAGCACCAATCCATTCTTCGAGAGGCTTTTCTGCTACCCAAATCCTGTTTGACTGAAGTGGATCTTGTGTGAATATAGAGGAATCTAGTGTCTCTTTTTTTAATTCAACTTCAATGTCCAGTTCGATAAGTGATTTTTTGAGCTTGTTATATGCATTTTCAACTGTGCTTCCTGTATCACTGCAACGTGTACAAGTTTGACCAATTTCATTAACTAGTCTTTGCCAACGAATTATTAAAGTTTTCATTTCTCTTTATCGATTTTGTTTTATTGATGTTTTTACTTTTTGACACCTAAATACTGATTTAAGATTTCTTGCCAACATCTATGGTTTTGACAGGTTAAATATTAATTCGACATATCCACCGTACACCTTGGACTTTCAGGAACCATTCGCAACCTTTGATTGATCGCAGTTATCGCAAGTCGGAGACTTAACAATATTGTATGTATGTTTCAATATTTGAGAAGGCGGGAAATTGAACACTTGTTGCAGTTATGTTGAATTTAAAGTGTTTGTTCTGTTTGCCATTACTCAGTTCATGTCCAATGTTATATCAAGCCAATCTAAGGCTTCAACAATTTGTCTAAAAACAGCCGTGTTGATGTCAGAGGCGTCAACAAGTGATTGATGCACCCGAGAAGTTCCATAGGTTATATCCTCTGGTGATACAAAAGCACATCTTTCTCCACGAAATTTAGTGCTAAATGTGTCTTTTTTTAGTGCAATTGATGTTGCCTCTTCTGGAGAAATGTTAATGCTCTCTATCGTTCTGTAATCGACTAGTTTTTTCATCGGAGCAGAATATCTTTCATCCGCGGCCAAGGCATCAAGATGCATCATAACATCTCTACCAGTCACGACACCGGAACCTTTTGCCAAGACTAATTGTTTGTCCTCTATAATATCGTATTCAATTGGCATAGCACATCACCACAGTAAAAAATATTATTATTAAACATCCTTGCCATTGTTTGTAGTAAATTGACTGCCCAGGCCACTTAACTATATTACTTGTTATCTTTGTTATTGGGGTCAGGTCGTTCACCTGGATTGCCATCTGTGTTTGGAGGAGGCAAGTTTTTTTTGTATTTTGACTCCAAAATAAAGGAAATGCATGCAAGACCAAAGCCGATCCAGCCAAATAGCAGAGGTACGATTTGTAGCCAACCGAGTACTATCAAAAGTAATCCAACCCACCTGGCGCTCATTAATATATCGTCTAAATTCAATTTATAATTCTCCATTGTTCATAACATTGCATTAGACGGCCTAATTGACGTAATGTTTTACGTCTACCGTTTTTAATTTGTTCAAAACACAATATATTTTGGATATTTAAAAAGCAAACACGTCTAAAACATCCTTGCCATTGTTTGTAGTGAATTGACCGCCCAGGCCACTTAACAATATTAGATATTATCTTAAATAACTACTAATCAAAAAACTGGCTGCTGCTATTCCAGCAAGGAGCCAACTTTTCCAATCAACACTCTTTGAGGATTTATCTTCGTTCTCTTCACAAACCAGTGCTGAAACAGATCTAGTTCTCCAGTAATAAAAATAAAACAAAAAGGATAAGCCAAATACAATGAAAATTATATCTAGTATAGTTGTTAGTATTTTCATCTGAGAGTTATAAAGTTTGCTTCAACTTTTTTGATAAAAACTATACTAAATATAACTTGCCATCATCTTTAATCATGGCCCCTGACTAATTCTTTTCTGGTTTCCAGTGGCAATCCAAAGTGAAGATATTTCCAAACAATGGTGACTCTGTTCCTGCCATAAAAAAGGTAATCATCGGCGTTAATCAAATGTTCACATTCCTTGACATAATGTCGATTTAATAACTACTTCTTTTTTCTGAGCAGGCTGTTGACCTCCCAGTCTGGTGCAGTATCTGATGTATAGATAATTTTAACTACATTGCCGGGATTGGCTTGCTCCAGAGGGATGTCATCCTGGTTGAGCACTTCCAGGACATCAAGTGATACAACTTTTATATCCCGGCTCAAATACTCAATAGTATCGCCTTTTCTGAGCGGATTCCTGATTTCCACCTCCAACCAGTTTTCTTTCCCTGCCCTGCTTCCAAAACTCTGCACCAGACCAACCGGCACATACTCCTGGTCAATTCGCGATCTGTCATAAAGCATGTCTTCTGCGCCAGGCGGCCCGAAAATAAAATTTTCAGTATAGCCCCTGGTGCCTACCTTCATGAGTTCCTCCATATATATAGGCGGCAGCGAGATCATCCTGTTATTTGCCAGGGCTTCTTCAATGTTTTGCGCAATATAATCCAGGGCTGCTCTGTATACCCTCACCACCGCGCCAACATAATAAACGCTTTTCATCCTGCCCTCGATCTTCAGGCTGTCTACACCGCAACTGATCAATTGTGGCAGCTTGCTCAGCAGGCACAAATCCTTGGAATTAAATATATATGTACCATGCTCATCCTCCTCCACAGGAAAGTACTGGCCCTCCCTTTTCTCTTCCTGGAGGACATACTTGTAGCGGCAAGGGTGGGCACATTCGCCCCGGTTGGCATCCCTGCCCGTGAAGTAATAACTGAGCATGCACCTGCCGGAATATGAGATGCACAGAGCCCCATGCACAAAAACTTCAATCAGGGTTGCCTCATCAAGAGCCTGCCTGATCTCTGCTATCTCTGTCAGGCTGAGCTCCCGGGCAACATTGAGCCTTGCCACCCCTTGGGCCTCCCAGAACCTGGCATTTGCCGAGTTGGTGACATTGGCTTGGGTGCTCAAGTGAATAGGGATCTCAGGAATTATTTCTTTCGCCAGTGAGAGTATGCCAGGGTCTGATATGATGATACCGTCCACCTGGATATCTTTGAGAAACCGCAGGTATTTTTCCAACCCCTGCAGATCCTCCTTGTGGGCAAAAATATTAACCGTGACATAGAGTTTAACACCTCTTTCATGGGCATAGGCAACACCCTCTGCCAGCTGCTTGTCTGAAAAGTTACTGGCATGGGCCTCAGGCTGTACTTCTTGCCCCCACAATAAACAGCATCCGCACCGTAATGGATTGCGGTAACCATTTTCTCAAAACTACCGGCCGGGCGCCAGGAGCTCGGGAATCTTGATGCCAGGGCTGGATTTGCTGCTTTCGGTATTAGATGTTGATGCTTCTGGGGTCATAATGTTAATGGTTAATATGGTTAATTGTGAATGGATGGGACAGTCTAATAAACATATGCAGCAAAAGGAAATTAAATCACCGAAATCAGTCGGCGTTGCCATGAGTGGCGGGGTGGACAGCTCCGTCACTGCAAAGCTTCTGAAAAACAAGGGCTACCAGGTGCATGGATTCTTCATGGCCCTGGCCCAGCCTGACCTTGACCAGCAGATTGCCAGGGTAAAAAAGGTGGCCAAGCACCTGGATGTCTCCCTTACGGTCATTGACCTGGCAGATGAGTTCAAGGAGACGGTTCTCGACTACTTCACATCGAGTTATTTCGAAGGCAGAACCCCAAATCCATGTGTATTCTGCAATCCCAGGATCAAGTTCGGCCGGCTCCTGGAAGAAATCCTTGCTGCCGGCTGTGACCGTATGGCTACCGGCCATTATGCCAGGATCGAGGCAGGGGCGGATAAAACCTTTCGTCTATTAAAGGGGTTGGACCCCAAGAAAGACCAGTCCTATTTCCTGCACCGGTTAACCCAGCAGCAGCTCTCCAGGATACTTTTTCCTCTGGGCGAACAGACAAAGGAAAATGTCTATAAACTGGCAGCGGAGCTCGGCATCTCCGGAATACATGGCGCCGAAAGCCAGGATGTCTGTTTCTTACAGGACTCCGATGTAAGCACTTTTTTGGCCCAAAGCCGGACTGCTGACAAACCTGGCGGCCCGATCATTACCCAGGACGGCACAGAGATTGGCCGTCATGACGGAATCCATTGCTTTACGGTGGGACAGCGCAAAGGGCTCGGCATCCCCGATGCAACCCCATACTATGTTGTATCTCTTGATCCTGTAAAAAATGTGGTCATGGTCGGCAAAAAGGAAGACCTGTACCAGCGCGAACTATTGGTCGAAGAGGTCAATTGGATTGCCGGAAAAGAGCCTGACCTGCGGCGCGATCTTTTTACAAAGATCCGTTACCGCCATAAAGGCGCACCAGCCCAGGTAATGCCTGCGGAGAAAGGACGTTACACAGTTCGTTTTCATGAACCCCAATTGGCAATTACACCAGGGCAGTTTGCGGTTTTCTACCAGGAAGACGAGGTCATAGGCGGCGGAGAAATAGTATAGATGAATTTATTTTTTAACTTTCTAAAAAGACTTCGTTTCTGAAATCCCATATAAATGAAGGAGGGAGGATTACTCAAAGTTGAATGAAGTCGTCTCCCAAGACAGGGGCAAGAATCCGGCAAGAAGTATTCACTATGTCCATCATCAACCTGAAACGATTAGAGGAGAGTCTACGATTATAGATGATGGCAAGTTATCTTTATTTATCACTGGAGTGAAATCATGAAACCAACACTATCTATTTTAGCTTTAATTTTATGCCTGGGCGTGGTGGCTACAAGTGGGGTTGCATAAAATAGGTTTAATTGATAATCCTGATAAATGGCTTGGTAGCAAGATATAAACTATGAAGAGGTAATTATGTCTGCCGAACAAGATGAAGAGAAAAGGTATACAATAACAGAATTTCTTGATGCCCCTGGTAGTAAACGCCCCTACAGGGAATTTATTCAACATCAAATAAAGGAACAATCTGCTGCAAAATTACAAGATGCTGTCCTTTTGGAAGTCTCTAATTTGCCGGAAAGCTTTCAAGATAAGGCTGAGCTTTACATTGACAGAGTAAATAAAAAATTAGTCCATAATAAAAAATTTTGGGTCGAGGCAAATTGCCATTTTGCTTACAAGGTAATTATCGACATTGCTGTTAAATGTTTTCCTGTAGATAAAAGGATTGTATCTCATGAAGACTTTTTAAAACCTGAAAATGCTGAGCTTGCGTTTATATTATTTGAAATACCTACTTTGAGTTTTGCCTATTTAGCTTCCACTCAACGGAACCAACGGAAATTTATGGGAATTAGGAAAGGTTTGTTTGGTTAAGTATTTTGGGGGAGTAAAATGAAACCAACACTATCTATACTAGCTTTAGTTTTATGCCTGGGCGTTACTATTGCCAGTGTACATCTTTACTGGTAATCCTTTCCTCAGAAACTAAAGATGTTGGCAAGTTATCTTGACTTTTGAATTAGTTAATATAACAACTAATATTGTTAAGTGGCCTGGGCGGTCAAATCATTACAAACAATGGCAAGATATGCTAATTTTTTCCTAACAAATTAAAAGAGATTCTTGTGTCACCTTAATTACCTTTCCATGGGTTCGTTTTTTTGTCCTGATTTCCGGAAGTAGCCTTCCGGAAAACCAAACAATAATCTTATTTTTTGTCCGGAAAAAACCACAACATTCCGAATAGTTGGAATCTTGTTGAGTTTCTTGACAATCAAATTATTCCCCTTATTTTTTTATTATCAAAAGGACAAATATTGTTCATTGAATAAATCTCTAATAATGAAGAAGGCCCAAGAGAGAAGTACTCTTTATAATATCAATCTAAAGTTATTTTATGGGACATTATTTTCACTGGGGATTGTAAACTTCATGCTCCCAGAAGAAATAAGACAAGCATCAAGCAGGAATATCGTACTGGAGGGAAGACTATGACTTCAAATAGTTTCACGGTAGTAATTCTATTCAATCTTTTGGGGATTCTCCTATTATCTTTAATCGTTACAATATTTATTGGGGTGACAAGTTCCTTTGCAGCGCATAGACCTATCTATAAGCAGGATATAGTAAGCACACTAAACCCTTTAACAAAATTGCAGGATTTGATCCTTGGAGATAAAAGCGTAACGGACAGGGATAAACTTGATAAAGTAAATAATTTTTTTAACCAGATGGAATTTGTCAGCGATATTGATCATTGGGGCAAAAAGGATTACTGGGCAACACCTATTGAATTTTTAACCACTTATGCCGGTGATTGTGAGGATTTTGCCATAGCAAAATATTTTTCTCTTCAGGCAATGGGTATCCCTGAAGAGAAACTTAATCTCACATACGTAAAGTCTCTTAAATATAACGCTTACCATATGATTCTCACATACCATAGTAATCTAGAAGCTGAGCCACTGATTCTTGATAACATCGTTGGTAAAATAAAGCCTGCCTCAGAACGCTCAGATTTAGTAGTCATCTATAGTTTTAATGGTAGCGACTTAAGGTTGGCTAAACAACGAGGACTTGGAAAATTAGCAGGCAGTAGCAGTCGACTCAAGAGATGGCAAGGCCTTATAGAAAGAATGTCAGTAGGAGAATATGGTACAGTTCTTTTTAATTTAAATAGTCCAGATATCTGCTCTCTATGCTGACTCGTGAATTATTCCTAAAGTGTCAACATGTCCAGTGGATATGTTAACTGGTAATCCTTCCTCAAAAAGTTAAGATGTTGGCAAGCAATGTGGACTTTGATATCACCCTCCAAAACTACCACATTGTGGCATAAGGAAAACTTGACTATCTTTCACTTCTGACATATTTTTTATTCATAAAGTCCACATGTCCAGTAGATATGTTGACTCCCCTTCTAAACTCACTAATAACAGGAGGGCCAAAATGAATAAACTGATAATTCTTGCTATCCCATTGCTTATAGTACTTGCATATTTTCAAAACAGTTATGCAAGTACTCCTTACAGGTCATATGAAGTCACTCAGATTCGAAATGAAGGAATAGTAGTTAGGGACTTCAAAGGCGATTTTTATCTTATAGAAAAGGACTCAGGTGATATAAAAGTTGGGGACCATATCAGGTATGACAGTGGTCGGCATAGGTTGAGAAAATCACCGTGGCAACTGGCAACAATCACTGAGATGACAGATAGAACAATCAAACTCAAGCTCAACAGCGGCGAAAAGTTGGAAGTTAACATGCGAAGTAAGTATCGGAGAAAATTCAACCAAGGCGACCGAGTTTTCTATAAAAAATCCTCCGGGCAGATTAAAAAAAGTAGTTTCCCAACAGACTCAAAATAGTTTCAATGGTTGCTATCAATCGAAACTGTCTGAATTGATTGCATAGTTACTATTGCCAGTGCACACCTTAACTGGTAATTTTTCATTTTAGAGTCAAGAGTCGAGTAGCCCAGGGGAATCTCACCCCCAGGCTCTCACAGAACCGGACGTGACAGTCTCCCGTCATCCGGCTCCTATCGTCCAGCCTTTTAATCAAAAGGCTTTGCTTTATCCAATAAGATCCTCCCATTTCTGGTTGTCTCATCAATAAAGCCGGACAATGCAGCCCCTTCGCTCCATCTCCATTACAGAGACTTCATCACTACTACGGGCTGCTCCGCCCCTGTGCTCCGCATCGGTACTCTCATCCTAATGGGTCCTCCACTTGGATTTCTCCCTTATCATCGGAACGACAGGTTCCCACGTTCCACACAAGAGCCTGATTCAAGGTCGCGCCACCTTTATGCCGGACGCCGCCCAGGCAGTAAACAGGATTCCCCTGGACTTATCCCGGAGTACCAACAGCCTCCGGTTTTGACGTCATCTTTAACTTTTCGACACCTCATCAGCGGTTCGCTTGCGCTCGCCTCCTTGAATCCTACCTGACCTCGTCATGCGAGGTCTTTTCCTTAACGCTCACCACCCTGGCGCTTTACCAGCGCAGCTTAAGGTGGTTTGAAGCCTCCACCTGCATGGCGGCTTCGAGGGACCTACCCTCATCTCTTGTACAGCACCGCACTTTAGGGTATAAAATCCTTTGGTGCGTTCGTGGCACACTGTTGGCAAGCAATGTTGACTTCATTGCCCTCCTTTCCAACTACCACATTGTAGCCTTGATTAATCTTTCAAACTTTCTTAAACTGAAATTACTTTTTCCCATTATATAAACCTCTACTGGGAGGAGACTCCAATGAATGAGGTTCTTCAAAGATTACTTCTTGTAATTGCAGCAATTTCTCAGCATGATAGTTTCCCAGAGCATCATACCAATATTAACAATAAAATCGGCTATGAAGTTTCTGCCTTTCGTGCAATTGAGTGGGTTATGTACATGAGCAGAACTTAACAAATAAGATACAGCCTCTCACAGGTTGGCCCAACCATTAAGCATTCAAGGCAAATTAGATGTGAGCGAAAAGAATAGTTACCTAAAAATAATCTCAGAGATAAAAAGGCTTGCAGAGCAAGAACAAGTCGAAAATGCCCGAAAAGGGAAATTCCATAATCTAGGAGAAATTTCAAGAGTTGATGAGGCCCCAAAAGGAAAAGTTTATAAAAAAAGTAAGACTTCAAAATCTCCCAAAATTAAAAAAGAAAAAATCGATGATGAGAGAGAGTCAATAAAATCGTCAACTAAACCTCAATGGTCGAAAAAACATGGAAAATGTGTCCAATGCAAGACAACAAAAATAAGTCACAGAGCCAGAGGATTATGTTTAGTCTGTTATGAACTTGATAACAGAAGAAAGCATAAATACAAAATCACTTTTAAAGAAAGAAAGGAACGCACTAAACCCACGAGAGAACAACTTTATGAGTTATATGTAGTCCAGAAAATGTCCCTAAGGGAAGTTGGAGAAAAACTTAGATATAGTCCCAATAGAATAAGTCAATTATTGAAAGATTATAACTTTTCAGTCAGGACACATTCAGAAGCAAGAACGATTGCATATGATAAAGGAAAAATAACACATCATATAATTAAACCTAGCGGTGAAACAGTTTCAGTAACCCATCAAAAAATCATCTTTAACGAGTCTTTTTTTGATATATGGTCTGACGAAATGGCATATGTTTTAGGTGTAATTTTTTCCGATGGAAGTTTGTACAAAAAAGACAGCACAACCGCAGGAAGATTTGGTGTTTCCCAAAAAACCCCGAACTACTTGAAAAAGTCCTTAATTTAATGGAGTCAAACGCCTCCTTATATCACAGAAAATATAAGCACCCTCAAACGAAAAAAACATATGAACTATATTCTTTTTTTATGTCTAACGAATATGTTTACAATAAATTGTTGAATTACGGACTTCACCCTCGAAAAAGCAGAACCGTAAATTTCCCTGAAGTTCCTGGCATATACTTAAGGCACTTTATTAGGGGGTGTTGGGATGGAGATGGGTCTTTCTATATAGAAAAAACAACAGGCAAAATAAGAGCTAATTTTATATCAGGTTCAGAACTATTTATTAATGGATTAGTTGAAAGGTTGCATAATGTTGGCTTTAAAAAATTTACGATTCACAAAACACATAGATCATGGAAAACTATACCAAAACATGACTCGTATTATATTACGGTAAATACAAAAGATTGTATCAAGCTCTATCATTATCTCTATAACGATGTGCCTGAAACTATGTACTTGAGTAGAAAATACGATGTGGTTAAAAATTATTTGGGTAGCACCAATTATTTTGATAAAAATTTGCACGGGTGATTTTTAATAATGGAATCCCCATTCGAGTTACCAGAAATAACAGAATTTTCTGACCAAGGTTATGCCATCTTGGGAAAGGCACTCGCATATGCGACATCTTACGAAACAAACTGTAAAGCACTTGCTTCATTAATTGATATAAAAGGAAATAGTGGCATCTTGGACTCAGAAGACAATCTAAATGAATTTCTCGATTCAATACAAAAGCGGAATCTTAATAATAGTATTCAGAACATAAAAAAAAGTATTTTCCCGTCAAACTCAATTACTGAAATTCTACGCAAAGGACGAGAGGCAAGAAATTTTATTGCCCATGAATCAGCTATTGGAGTTTTTAGGTTATTTGATAATGATGAAAGAAAAAAACTTATTAGAGAAATAAAAGAAAAGATTATTGAGATAGCTGAGGCCAATATTATAATTATCATACTTGGCTTTAATATTACAAATGAGCCTGTTCCTACATTATCATTCCTTTCTTCTTATCCTGAAAATGTTGCAAAATGGGTTTGCAATGGTCATGGAGATTTGACACACTAATCCTCTCACAAGGATGTTTTAATTGCCGAGTATCAATAACTGCTATTAATCGAAATCAGGGCAGGAGAACATTTCATTCAAGGTTGACAGCATCAATCGGAACTTTCTGAAATCCAACTATCCTGCCACGATACTTGCATCAAGAACCTTTCCCAATCACTGAATATAATATTTAAGCTAGTTGCATTTTCAACGAGTGATAATTTGAAGATATAAATAATAAGCTGACGATCAGCAGCATTTTGTGATCACTTACGCTTTTCGCTAACTGTAAAAAACTACCCTCCTTGCCCTGCCAGAAACTCTTCCACTTCCTCTTTGGTGGGGATGCCCAGGCGGGCTCCGATTTTCGTGCAGCACAGCGCCCCGGCCACACTTGCATAGACAAGGCACTCCAGCCACTCCATTTTTTCAGCCAGACAGGCTGCCAAGGCACCATGAAAGACATCGCCGGCGCCGGTTGTGTCGACAGCCTTGATCTTGTATGCATCCAGG